>TARA_R110002074_G_scaffold401877_2_pt1 | contig 67451 bp, 57 predicted proteins | sample TARA_R110002074 | Tara Oceans TARA_R110002074 (sample SAMEA4397215) | marine metagenome | biome: Polar Biome; feature: [MIX] marine epipelagic wind mixed layer (ENVO:01000061); material: water (ENVO:00002006), including particulate matter (ENVO:01000060) such as... | depth 10-100 m
GTAAAAAATTAATGATACACTTTTTTCAAGGCAATACAAAAAAGAAAATAGAAAAACCTACTCCATAGCTAAGCCCAGTCTAGTCCCAGTCAAAGCCCAGTCAAAGTCCAGTGTAAGTCCAGTGTAAGTACACCACTAATTTTTGTACCTTTGTAAGTCCTAAAAAAGATGCATGAAATTCCAAATTGTAAGCGATTTTACTCCTACGGGAGACCAACCCGAAGCCATTAAACAACTGGTCGTAGGACTTAAAAATGGCGAGGAACACCAAACCCTTTTGGGAGTTACGGGTAGTGGAAAAACCTTTACAATAGCGAATGTAGTACAGGAAGTGCAACGCCCTACCTTGGTACTCGCCCACAACAAAACCCTCGCGGCACAATTATACAGTGAGTTTAAGCAGTTTTTTCCTCATAATGCTGTAGAGTACTTTGTATCTTATTACGATTACTACCAGCCAGAGGCATACATCCCCAGCAGTGGTGTGTATATTGAAAAAGACCTTTCCATCAACGATGAAATAGAGAAAATGCGATTGAGTACTACCTCTTCCCTCCTTTCGGGGCGACGTGATGTCTTGGTAGTCGCTTCGGTGTCTTGTTTATACGGTATCGGGAATCCTGTGGAGTTTCAGAAAAATATCATCGAACTCCAAAAAGGGCAGATTATTTCACGTACCAAGTTACTACATCAACTCGTACAAGGGCTGTATTCTCGTACCGAACTTGATTTCCACAATGGGCGCTTCCGAATTAAAGGGGATACCGTAGATGTGTATCCGGGGTATGCCGATAATGCTTTCAGAATTCACTTTTTTGGTGATGAAATTGAAGACATTGAAGCTTTCGACCCCCTCACCAACGAGATTATTGAAAAATACGAGCAACTCAATATCTACCCAGCCAATATGTTTGTGACCTCGCAGGACGTATTGCAGAATGCCATTAAGGACATTCAAGACGATTTGTTGAAACAAGTAGAATATTTTAAGGAAATTGGAAAACACCTCGAAGCAAAACGCCTTGAGGAACGCACCAACTTTGACCTGGAAATGATAAAGGAATTGGGCTATTGCAGCGGCATTGAAAACTATTCACGTTACCTCGATCAACGTTTACCGGGAACGCGTCCGTTCTGCTTATTGGATTTCTTCCCTAAGGATTTTTTAATGATTGTGGACGAAAGCCACGTATCCATTCCGCAGGTGGGTGCCATGTATGGCGGTGACCGTAGTCGTAAAGAAAACTTGGTAGAATACGGTTTCCGATTGCCTGCTGCTATGGATAATAGGCCTTTAAAATTTGAAGAATTTACTTCCATGCTCCATCAGGTAATCTATGTAAGCGCCACCCCCGCCGATTACGAATTGGAACAAAGTGGTGGTGTGTATGTGGAGCAAGTCATTCGTCCTACGGGCTTATTAGACCCACCGATTGAAGTACGCCCAAGTTTGAATCAGATTGATGATTTACTGGAGGAAATTCAGTTACGCGTTGAAAAAGACGAACGTGTGTTGGTCACCACGCTTACCAAGCGAATGGCAGAAGAATTAACCAAGTATATGACCCGTATTAACATCCGTTGTCGCTATATTCACAGCGATGTGGATACCCTAGAGCGCGTTGAAATTATGCAGGATTTGCGCCTTGGGTTATTTGATGTTTTGGTGGGTGTTAATTTACTTCGTGAAGGATTAGACTTACCCGAAGTGTCACTGGTGGCAATCCTTGACGCCGATAAAGAAGGCTTTTTACGCAGTGCGCGCTCCCTTACCCAAACGGTAGGACGTGCCGCTCGTCACCTCAACGGAAAAGCTATCATGTATGCTGATAAAATTACCAAAAGTATGCAAGCAACCATCGACGGAACTGAATACCGCCGAAGCAAGCAAATAGCGTATAACAAAGCAAACAATATTACACCAACGGCTATTATTAAATCGTTGGAAAATTCACTAACAAAGAAAAAAACAGATGCGTATACCTTTGACACTGCCGAAATTTTAGCTGCGGAAGAAAATGCGAAATACTTGACCAAACCTCAGATTGAAAAGAAAATCCGTGACACGAGAAAGGAGATGGAGAAAGCCGCTAAAGACCTAGATTTTATGATGGCAGCTAAACTTCGGGATAAGATTAAATCCTTTCAAAAGCAATTGCAGGAATTGGCATAAAGTAACTCGTTTTAACTTTGCTTACCTTTAGTCTTTGAAATTGTCAACCTCCACAAAAAAAATCAACTATGGATGCTAAAATCGTCATAGCGCATCGAGGTGCCTCGGGATATCTTCCCGAGCATACCCTACCAGCCAAAGCCATGGCATATGCGATGCATCCCGATTATTTGGAGCAAGATGTGGTGTTAAGCAAAGATGATATTCCTATCGTGATTCACGATATCCATTTGGATGCAGTAACCAATGTTGCTAAACTATTTCCTGACAGAAAACGCAAAGACGGACGCTATTACGTTATCGATTTCACTTTTGAAGAATTAAAAACACTCAGTGTGGTGGAGCGATTTAACTTGGAAACAGGAGAAGTTGTGTTTCCGAAGCGCTTTCCAAAGGGAAAATCACGATTTGGACTGCATTCCCTTCAGGAAGAAATTGAATTGATTCAAGGATTGAATAAAAGTACGGGCAACAATATTGGTATCTATCCTGAAATTAAAGAACCTACCTTCCACCGAAAGGAAGGAAAAGATATTTCAGAAATAGTGCTGAAAGTACTTTCGGATTATGGCTATACAAGCAAAAAAGACCCTTGTATATTGCAGTGTTTTGATGCTTCGGAATTAAGAAGAATTAGAGAGGAATTAAAAAGCGACTTATTTCTCGTACAATTAATGGAGTTTGAAAATGAGATTCCATTTATTCCACAATTTGCTGAATATGCAGATGGAATAGGACCTTGGATAAACTTACTTCATGCTGGCCCCTTGATGAAATTGGCTAAAGACAACAATTTGAAAGTGCACGCCTACACCCTTCGAAAAGATAACTTGCCAACGGGGGAAACTTTTTCAGAAATATTAAAAGAAGTCCTGTTTAAGCATAATGTTGACGGAGTTTTTACCGATCACCCAGATACCGTAATTCAATTTTTAAAAAACAATTAATGGCACATCATCCAGATTCAACACGACTTAATAAAGCCATTAGCGATAGCGGATTTTGCTCTCGCAGACAAGCCGACACGTATATTGAAAAGGGGTTAGTAACTGTCAATGGTGAAGTCGCTACCTTGGGCGACCGTGCGATGCCAGGTGATGAGATTCGAGTAGAAGGAAAACTCATCACGGAAAACGACAATTTGGTGTATATCGCTCTCAATAAACCTGTGGGCATTACGTGTACAACCGATACTCGAGTAAAAGGAAATGTCGTTGATTTTATCAATCACAAAGAACGTATTTTCCACATTGGAAGGCTAGACAAACCCAGTGAAGGCTTGCTTTTAATGACGAATGACGGTGATATTGTTAACAAAATACTTCGGGCTGGCAATGACCACGAAAAGGAATACATCGTAAAAGTAGATCGACCCATTACCGATGATTTTATCAACCGAATGCGCAATGGAATTTATTTGGAAGAATTGGAAACAGTAACAAAAAAATGTACTGTAGAAAAAATAAGTCGGTTTGTGTTTCGGATTGTATTAGTGCAAGGATTAAATCGTCAAATTAGACGCATGTGTGACTATCTGGAGTACGAAGTAGTTTCGTTACAACGTATTCGTATTATGAATATTGAACTGGGCAATTTACCCGTTGGAAAATGGCGTGATTTAACAAAAGAAGAACTTAAAGGACTTCAGGATTCTTTAAAAGATTCGGAAAATAGTTCCTTTGTGGATGTACAGAAAAAAAAGACCCAGGGAAAACGGAGAAATCGATAAAAAAATAACCGCGCACCGATTGAGGAGTGCGCGGTCTTTTCAACTAACTAACCAAATTTAATTTCAATTATGAAATCTCAACCATGCGTTTAATATTTTTCGCTTCTTCTACTTTAGGAAGCTCAATGCTTACTATTCCGTGGTCATAATTTGCTTGGATTTTATCCACATTTATGAGTTCTGGAAGTGTAAACGATCTTTCAAAACTTGAAAAGTTGAACTCCTTACGAGTAAATTTTACACCTTCCTTATCTTCTGTGTTTTCTTCTTCCGAAGTCCTTTTTGAAGAAACTTTAAGTAGGTATTTTTCAACTTCTATAGCAATATCTTCTTTTTTCAAACCCGGTACCGCTAATTCGATTACAAAGGTCGAAAAATCTTCCTTAATATTAACTAAAGGAATGCTAAATCTTTCATAATTAATTGAATCTAACCTATTTTCAGGAAATAATTCATCCATTATGCTTGGCAACCATGGGTTACTTTTTCTAACTATTTTCATGACTTTTTATTGTTTGGATTATACATTTTAACATTCTATACGCAAATGCAGTTCCAAATCATAAAAACAGTCATTCTGTCTTGTTTTTCAGACAATTACAAGACATTTTGTCCTGAATGAAAGAATTAGAATTTAATTATAGTAAGATTGAAATATCGCGATAAGCTCTTGTGAGGGGATTATTTTATCTTCGTACTCATTCATTCGCATCAAGATGGTATCTATTGCACCAGGCCGTATGCCCATTTTAAGTCCGAAGTTCCGTAGGGCTACCACTTCGGCTTCGTGAGTCACTTTATCCACATTCATTACTAGCAGTAATTTATGAAAGTGTGTGATACGTTCCATTTCTGAAAAAAGTGGTGATGACGGCTCTGGGCGGGTAAATAATGCATCAATTTCTTGTGGCTTCAATCCCATACGAGCACCAATTCTATGGATAAAATCATATTCTGAAGCATCTATTTTACCATCGGCATTGGCAATATAGATTAAGTCACTTAGTAACGATTTTTGGTTCGAATTATTCATATTGCAATACTAAGAGAAAAACTGCAATTTGAAAAAAATCTACAGCATTTTATGCTCCATTACCCTTTGTTGTGATAGCAGCTAATGTAAATCCTTGTCTACCACGTTGCAAATCGTACTTATTCGCTCTAGCTAACATTTCCTCCATTTCAGGTTTAAATAAATCATAAAGTGCATCAATTAAGTTTTGATAACTTTCCAATGAAATGTCTCGCGATAGTCTGTAAATAGTTTCATAGGATGGGATATCTGACGCACTGGTTAGGATATTTTCGATAACCGCCTCCGCATTGGCAACCGCTTCTTTCTTTACTTCGGGTTTTTCGTTACGTGTGTAGTCCATCATAAAGATTTCTAGCTTCAATCCTAATGCTTCCCCATAGGCCTGTGTAATTTGGAGGGATCGATCTAAATAATCCAACGCCTTGATTTTTTTGTCTTCCGAAGCATAATTATGATAATCATAAATGGCGGTTAAGGCCGCATTTATATAGGTATTAGAACTAAGATTAGAGTCACTGTATTTATCGATAAGTTGGTTTAATTCCTTATACGATTTTTGAGCGTAATACACATAACTTAACAGGTCTACCAATGATGGGATTTTAGGACTATCTGGATTATGAGCTTCCAAATCCCTTAACAGTCGTTCTCCTATTATTAAATCCTCTTTAGAATAGGTTTTGGTGTTTACCGCATTTTGAACCAACTGAAACTCACTATCCATAATATATTCCTTCATTCTTTTTCGCTCTTCTACTACACGCTTCATTTCTTCTTGAATTTGAACCAAAAGAGTTTGACTTTCACTCTTTACATTACGCACTTCCAACTCTACAAATTTCTCATAGTTTTTGAATCGAGGTTCGATGTTCGATTCGGTGATTTTCTCAATAAACCCTTGAAGCTCGGAGGTCATTTCATTTTTTAATCCGCTTATACGACTCATCATATCTTCCTTTATCGAATTCTTAGACTTTATATTCTGAAAGAGAGAAAGTCCACTAAACAACCCAATCGCTGCTACCACCAAGGCTATAAGCGTGTTAATCTTTTTATTGACCAAAACCGTAATTTGATTCTCAATAATAGCATCGTAATCTTTTTTGGGAATACGTACATATTGACTTTCTGAAACTTTTTCAACAGCTTCTTTTACTTTGTCATCTGTAATATCTGAAGGATTCTGCGCTTCAGAAATTGAGAGGGTCCCAAAAAAAATAAGGACCATAAAGAATACTTTTTTCATGATTTTTATTTTATGCTACTAAAAGTAAAATAAAATGGTTTAATTATTCTGTAAGTAATTGAATTTCAGGTAAAATACCTGAAAAAAAGGGGCATTTACCCCATGAAAAAAGCCCCAATTTGGGGCTTTTTAATATTGAATATCCTTTTTATTATGAAAGTACCGCTTGTACTTTATCTGCTGCTTCTTGAAACTCAATAGCAGATTGAACATCTAATCCACTATTATCGATTAATTCCTTGGCAATATCTGCATTGGTTCCTTGCAATCTAACAATGATGGGCACATTAATAGTTCCCATATTTTTGTATGCGTCCACAATTCCCTGTGCTACTCTATCACAACGAACAATTCCTCCAAAAATATTCACCAATATGGCTTTTACATTTGGATCCTTTAAAATTAATTTAAAGGCAGTTTCGACGCGTTCAGCATCGGCAGTTCCTCCCACGTCAAGAAAGTTAGCTGGTTCTCCACCCGCTTGTTTAATTAAGTCCATAGTTGCCATAGCTAATCCAGCACCATTTACCATACAACCTACATTTCCATCAAGGTCTACATAGTTTAATCCCGCCTCTTTCGCTTCTACTTCAATTGGATTTTCTTCGCGCAAATCACGCATATACGCATAATCCTTATGTCGGAACAATGCATTATCATCTAATGTAACTTTTGCATCAACAGCAATGACTTTATCATCACTAGTTTTTAACACGGGATTTATTTCGAATAAAGAAGCATCTGCTTCGGTATAGGCTTTATACAATGCAGTAACAAACTTGGTCATTTCTTTAAAAGCTTGTCCGCTTAACCCTAAATTAAAAGCCACTTTCCTAGCCTGAAAAGGCAATAATCCTTGCGTAGGGTCTATTTCTTCAGTAAAAATTAAATGGGGAGTTTTTTCTGCCACTGCCTCAATATCCATTCCACCTTCGGTAGAATACATTATCATATTTTTTCCTGTGGCGCGATTTAACAACACGCTCATATAATACTCTTCTGGCTCGTTATCGCCTGGATAATACACATCTTCCGCAATTAAAACTTGATGTACCTTTTTCCCTTCAGCACTTGTTTGAGGGGTAATAAGGTTCATTCCTATAATTTGACCCGAAAGTTTTTCTACTTCCTCAAGGCTTTTAGCAAGCTTCACACCACCACCTTTACCGCGTCCTCCTGCGTGAACTTGGGCCTTTATTACATGCCAACTAGTACCTGTTTCGTCGGTTAGCTTTTTTGCAGCAATTACAGCTTCTTCTGGTGTTTGTGCTACAATTCCGCGCTGAATGGCAACACCAAAACTGCTTAATATTTCTTTTCCTTGGTATTCGTGTAAATTCATTTTTTAATCTGTTTTTTCAGAACCACAAAAGTAATAAATGTTGTTGTGAAATGCGGCATGTTTTCAGATTTATGGCAGATATTATTGAATTTCTATTTTATTTAAAAGGGTTTTAAATTCTTCCTACCTATTTTTGCACCAATTAATGTTCTAAATATGACAAATCAAGATCTTTTAAATGTGGTTCGGGAATATGATAGCCCCATTTATGTATATGACGCTTCAAAAATGGAAGCCCAGTATAAACGTTTAAGTAGTGCTTTTTCGAAAGTAAAAAAGGTAAAGATTAATTATGCGGTAAAAGCACTCTCAAATATTTCGGTGCTTAAATTATTGCATTCTTTTGGAGCGGGGATGGATACCGTTTCAATACAGGAAGTAAAATTGGCCTTGGATGCAGGTGTTCCTTCTGAAAAAATTATCTATACTCCTAACGGTGTCTCATTAGAAGAAATTGAAAAAGCTGCGCAGTTAGGGGTTCAAATAAATATTGACAATCTTTCCATTTTGGAACAATTTGGGACACGACATCCCAAAACTCCCGTGTGTATTCGTGTAAATCCGCATGTGATGGCGGGTGGAAATACCAATATCTCTGTAGGACATATTGATAGTAAATTTGGAATTTCCATCCATCAAATGCCACACATAAAAAGAATTGTAGCGAATACAGGGATGACCATTAATGGAATCCATATGCATACAGGTAGTGATATTCTAGACATTGATGTGTTTTTATACGCTTCGGAAATTTTATTTGAAGCCGCCAAAAATTTTAAAAACCTCGAATTTATTGATTTTGGAAGCGGATTTAAAGTCCCATACAAGGCTGGAGATATCGAGACCAACATAGAAGAGTTTGGCGAAAAACTCACAGAACGATTCAATTTATTTTGCAAAAATTATGGTAAAGAGTTGACGCTAGCCTTTGAGCCAGGTAAATTTTTGGTTAGTGAAGCTGGAAAGTTTTTAGTAAAAGTAAATGTGGTAAAGCAAACCACATCAACTGTTTTTGCACAAGTAGACAGTGGTTTTAATCACTTAATTCGCCCAATGCTTTATGGGAGTCAGCACGAAATTGAGAACATAAGTAACCCTAATGGAAAGGAACGTTTTTACAGCGTGGTGGGTTATATATGTGAAACCGATACCTTCGCCAACAACCGTAGAATCTCAGAAATAAGAGAAGGGGATATATTATCTTTTAGCAATGCTGGAGCCTATTGTTTTACCATGGCAAGCAATTACAATTCTCGGTACCGCCCAGCTGAAGTATTATGGTATAAAGACAAAGCACACCTCATTCGAAAAAGAGAGACCTTTGAAGATTTGGTAAAAAATCAACTCATTTTTGAACTTTAAATTTGAATTATTTCATAATAATATCACCTATCCTTCTAACTTTTCTGATTGTTTCCTGTAAACAACCCGAAATTTCTCCTATAGAAAAAGTATTGTGGAGTGCTCATCCGGCCATGTTAAAAGTCTTGCACGACCCTAATTATTTTGAAATTCAGATTCAATATTCTGAGATAAAAAGAGACACTACAGGAAAAGTCTATTTTGTGGATTATGATTTCAGAAATAATCCTGACGCCTATTTTTACCCAGCAAGCACAGTCAAATTACCTGTAGCTATTTTGGCAGCTTAATACTTAGATAGTATTTCAAGTGTAGGCATCACGACATCCTATAAGACAAAGGGAGATAGTGTTCTTCATACGGTGGAGGACGATATTCGGCAGATTTTTTCGGTAAGTGATAATGAGGCTTATAATAGATTGTATGAACTTTTGGGCAGAGATTATATTAATGCTAAACTAGACAGCAAAGGAATTTCTCCTATGAGAATTTCGCATCGTTTGGCAATTGAAAATCCTGGAAGACAACAAAGAGATTCCTTGGTTTTTTACACTGAAAGGGATACCTTGTATTTGGGTGGTGGAAAAGATTCAATTATTGAAAACCTACAAATAAAGAAACTACAAAAAGGAATTGGCTTTATGCGAGATGGGGCTCTTGTGAACGAGCATATGGATTTTTCTGAAAAAAACTACTTCCCTATCGAAGCGCAGCACAAATTAATGAAACGACTTTTTTTTCCAGAAGTATTTTCAGAAAATGAGCGTTTTAATATTTCAGAAAACACATTGAATCGTATTAAAAAACATATGCATACTGTGCCTCGCAAAAGTGGCTATAAGGAAGATGAATTTTACGATAGCTATGGAAAATTCTTTCTTTATGGAGATTCCAAGGATCGCATTCCTGAACAATTTAAAATATATAATAAAGTAGGATATGCCTATGGTACACTTACGGAAACTGCTTATATCGTTGATGAAAAAGCTGGTATTGAATTCTTACTAACAGCTACCATTTTGGTGAATAAAAATGAAATTTTTAACGATGACACATATGAATATGAAGAAATTGGGATTCCCTTTTTAGCACAATTAGGGAGAGAAATTTATTTACAGGAACACGAAAAGTAATTAGAAAAGATTAGAAACTTCTTTTTTGGCTAACTCATATTCTTTTAGCATATCATGTAAAATAGTAGCAGCTGGTTTTATATCATGAATGAGTCCGGCAATTTGCCCAATTTCCAATTCTCCTTCTTCTAAATCCCCTTCGAACATACCCTTTTTAGCACGAGCGCGTCCTAGTAGTGCTTTTAAATCATCCACCGTTGGACTCTTTTTATAGAGTTCTTTAACGTCTTGATAAAATTTATTTTTAATCAATCGCACAGGAGCTAATTCTTTCAGTGTAAGCTCGGTATCACCTTCTTTGGCATTCACCACTACTTCTTTAAAGGCTGGATGAGCGCTGCTCTCCTCCGAAGCGACAAATCGGCTACCCACTTGCACTCCATCGGCTCCTAAAATCATGGCAGCAAGCATTCCTCTACCTGTGGCAATTCCGCCAGCCGCAATTAGGGGTACGGATATTTGTTCGCGAACCATTGGGATTAAAGTAAATGTGGTTGTTTCTTCTCTTCCGTTATGTCCGCCTGCCTCAAAACCCTCGGCAACCACTGCATCTACACCCGCTTCTTGCGCTTTAAGTGCAAACTTTACACTACTTACTACGTGAACAACAGTGACTCCGTTTTCTTTTAAGTGGGCAGTATACGTTTTCGGATTTCCCGCAGAAGTAAATACTATCTTCACCCCTTCGTCAATAATAATATCGATAATTTCCTGAAGGTTGGGGTATAACATAGGTACATTGACCCCAAAAGGTTTATCGGTTGCTTTTTTACATTTCTGAACGTGTTCTCGAAGCACTTCGGGATACATTGAGCCAGCCCCTAACAAACCTAATCCGCCCGCATTACTAACTGCACTGGCTAATCGCCAACCGCTATTCCAAATCATCCCAGCTTGAATAATGGGATATTGTATTCCAAAAAGCTGGGTAATTTTATTTGGCACTATTGCTTAATAATTTTGAAAGAGTTTTTTGTTTCTTCTGCAATAACAGTAGCAATATAAATCCCTTGTGGTAAAGAAGAAAGGATCACTTGGTTGCCAGAAGCCGTTACTTGAGTTCTCATCACTTCCTTCCCTAAAATATTATACAACGTAATTTCAGCATTGGTAACATTTTGTGGGAACGAAATATTTAAAATATCCTTAACTGGATTAGGATATACTGCAAAATTATCATTCAAAAATTGATCTTCGATTCCAAGGTTATGCAGCGCATTATAGGCATCTCTAAAATTGGCTATACCATAACCCATTTCATCTGTTGGATTATTATAAATGCTAGCTGTTTCACGAACAATCTGCATAATTTCATAATTTTTTGCATCGGGTTTGGATTGCCATAAGCAGGTTACTGCCCCTGCTAAAATAGGAGAACTAAAAGAAGTTCCATTGCTAAAATCGACAGTCCCATTTTCCCGTATTACAGCTGAACCCTGCCCTTGAGCCATCACATCGGGTTTAATTCTGCCGTCCACAGTAGGTCCTCTAGAACTAAAGGATGCATAATTGCCCGCGGCATTTACCGCACCGACAGCTAATAATCCAATGGCGTCTGCTGGTGTTGCAACAGTTCCAAAACCATTGCCAGCATTCCCTGCAGAAGTAACTAAAATCATCCCTTTTTCAAAAGCTATGTTGGACCCTCTTGCTGCAAAAGTGGTTACACCGTTTAAGTCTTCATAGGTGTGCGTGTAATTAGGATTATCGTATTCTTGATATCCCAAAGAGGTATTGATAACGTCCACCCCTAAACTATCTGCTCTTTCGAGCGCCTCTACATACCAAGCTTCTTCACGAGGATTTTCGTCGGGTCCATATTCAGTTCTAAAAAGATAAAGTGAAGCATTAGGTGCAGTACCCACAAATTGATTTTCTAAAAAACCAACAATATCACTAGTTGTATTAACACCATGTTGTCCTGTACCCTCTACATTTGTAGTTCGGCTAAAAAAATCGAAAGTCCCTAAGAGTCTGTTATTATTAACTACATGGGAAAATGCCGGATTAGTTGCAAAATTTGGAAAACCAGAATCTGTCACTCCAATAATCATCCCTTCTCCTGTAAAATCTAATTCGTGCAGGTAGTCACCTTCTATCATTTCAATCTGATTTGCGGCTGCCCCATAATTATATTCAATTCTTGAGGTTTGATTTTCAATTGCAAATTTATCTTGAGCGGTTCCTATTGGGTGGGGGAAATTTAAATCTTTATCTGCCCATTCAATATCTGTGACAAAGGAAAGATTTAAAAGAGCTTCAATATCTGGCATAGTTCCTTGTACATACACACAATTCATCCATTTAGATTTTGCCCAATACGTAATCCCAGATGCATTCTTTATTTGAGTGATATACGCTTCTGTAACAGGCACGTCTCGTTCGTCAATAAGAACTTCATGAAGCACTTTTCTATCTACCGCCTCTTGTGTTAAAATCGTTAAAGGATTATCGATCGAAAATTGCACATTTTCTTTATCTGCAAAAAACACCCATGCATCTTGTATCTGTGCATTCCCAAATTGGGATACAAAGACTAAAACTAATAATACTACTTTTTTCATAAACTTTTTTTTAGGAAATGACTCCGCTACCAACTAATTCATCACCTTGATACCATGCAACAAATTGCCCTTCGGTGATAGCAGATTGTGGCTTTTCAAATATAACATATAAACCTGAAAGTGTTTTATATAATGTTGCTTTTTCAAGTGGTTGACGATACCGAATTCTAGCTTTTACATCCATAGTTTCATCTATTTGCAATGCTAAATCCTCTCGAATCCAATGCAACTCATCATCTTTTACAAAAAGACCTCTTCGGTATAATCCCGGATGATCTTTACCTTGCCCCGTGTAAATGATGTTTTCATTAACATCTGTATCAATAACAAAAAGGGGTTCTTTGGTTCCACCAACGGCCAATCCTTTGCGTTGTCCTTTTGTAAAAAAGTGCGCACCTTGATGTTTCCCAATTACTTTCCCATCCTTCAATTTATAGGAATATTTTTCTGAAAGAAACTGAATTTGTTCTGCTTCGGAATTAAATTCTGGCGTTGTTTTTCCATATTCCGAAAACGCTGAAGGTACCTCAACTATCAACCCTTCTTTGGGCTTCAATTGTTGTTGTAAAAAATCTGGAAGACGAACTTTCCCTATAAAACACAAGCCTTGGGAATCCTTTTTTTCTGCTGTTACTAAATTTTGTTCTGTAGCTATTTTACGCACTTCAGGCTTTTGCAATTCACCAATAGGAAATAAAGTCTTTGCCAATTGTTCTTGCGATAACTGACACAAAAAATACGATTGGTCTTTATTTGAGTCCTTTCCTGAAAGTAATTGATACACTTCCTTCCCATCTTTTACAATCGTTCCTTTTCTGCAATAATGTCCCGTAGCCACATAATCTGCACCCAAATTGAGTGCGATTTTCATAAATACATCAAATTTGATTTCTCGATTACACAACACATCGGGGTTGGGGGTACGCCCCTTTTCGTATTCGTGAAACATATAATCCACTATACGTTCTTTATATTGCTCGCTTAAATCGATGGTTTGAAAGGGAACTCCAAGTTTTTCGGCTACTAACATAGCGTCATTGCTATCTTCTAACCATGGACACTCGTCTGAAATGGTCACAGAATCATCATGCCAGTTTTTCATAAACAAGCCAATAACCTCATATCCTTGCTCTTTTAAAAGATATGCAGCAACACTGGAGTCCACACCTCCACTTAATCCTACGACAACTCGTTTTTTCATCTTGATTATAGGACGGTAAAGTTATAAAATACTTACGCGATTATCCTTTTTTGAGTGGTTTAGGGTAAATTTCTTCCATTTCGAGTTGGCCATTTTTGTAGTATTTCCAAAGCCCATGTTTCTTTCCTTGCTTATAATTTCCTTCAATTACTACAACACCAAAAGCGTCATAATAAGTAGCAGCACCTTCCAATTGATTGTTACGATACTGAAGTTTTTTAATCAAAACCCCCTCTGGAGAATAGTATAAATTTTCACCTTCCTTTATTCCATTGACATAGGTAATTTCTTCAGTTACTTTGCCGTCTGGATAATAGGTTGTTTGTTTCCCGTGGAGTTTTCCGTCTTTATAAAACTCACGACTCATGACTTGTTTGGACTTTTCATGATAGGCAACCCACTCTCCTTCACGCTCTTTATTAATCATTTTTCCTTCGCTCACCAATTTCCCTTTTATGGTAAAATATTGCACCCAAGCTGAATCATCTTTGTCATTAAAAGTGCTTACCACTGATGGCTGTTTTCCACATTCTTCGCAGTAGAATTTGAAGACACCCACTTCCTTTCCATGTTTAAAAGTACCTTCATATCGAATCTGTTGTGTTCCAGGAAAGGTTTTTTTCCAAACCCCATGACGCTTCCCATTGGCATCCATTTGATTTATTGATTCTTGTGCGCAAAGTGAAGAACCAAATAAAATAAAGTAAATATAAAGGGTGTATTTCATTGTTATTACTTTTAATTAGCTAACGAAATGCCCCTAAAGAAATTTTATAAATCCTCCGAAGATTTATAAAGAAGGCATCCCATCTTCCCATTTATCAAATGTTTTATACAGATGAAATAAAACTTTCAAAAATTGTACCGAAGCATTTTCAATAAAACTAAATGCTTTACTACTTTTTATTTTTTTGTTGTGCTTTTTTCTGAGCTTCAGCTTGCTCCATCATTTCAGCCATTTTTCGCTGAAAACGATTTTGCTTTTTAGGCTTTTTCTTGTTTACCTGAATCTTCGCGTGAATCTTATCCTCATCAATAATAAAATTCTTAATCACTACCATAATTCCTATGGTAATCAAGTTGGAAGTTAAATAATACACCGAAAGTCCACTCGCATAGTTATTGAAGAAAACCAGCATAAACAGCGGTGATAAGTACATTAAAAACTTCATATTAGGCATCCCTGGTTGCTGCTGTTGTTGCATGGTAGATCCCATACTCATCATCATATACACAAAGATAGCTATGGAAGCTAATATTGGGAAAAGACTAACATGGTCTCCATAAAAGGGAATATGAAATGGAAGTTCTGCCACCACATCGTAACTCGCTAAATCATCTGCCCAAAGGAAACTTTTTTGACGTAAATCGAATGCCGTAGGGAAAAACGTGAACAAAGCATAAAAGACTGGAATTTGTAATAAGGCGGGTAAACATCCCTTTAACGGACTCGCTCCTGCTATGTTTTGAAGTTTGAGGGTTTCTTGCTGAATCTTCATGTTATTGCCTTCGTACTTCTTCTTTATTTCATCCAATTCTGGTTTTAGCACCTTCAATTTTGCTTGAGAAACATACTGTTTGTATTGTACAGGTGATAACAATAATTTGAATAAAATAGTCAATACAATAATCGCAATTCCAGCAGGGAACCAATCACTTAACAAACTAAATACTGGAATAATAAGGTATTTGTTTAAGAATCCAAATAGCCCCCAACCTAAGGGCATCGCCTCATCTAGATTTCTATCGTAGGTTTTAAAAATTTGGTAATCCGTTGGTCCGTAGTACATATTCATATCGTACGCCAACGCCCCGCCTTTAGGTTCTAGCAACATTCTAGCACCGTATTTTTTGGTGAAAAGGGTATCCACTTCTTCATCCTTCACTAAGTCTTCAGAAGTTAACTTAACTTCTTTAAAAGCCGTATCGGTTAAAATCATAGAGCTAAAAAAGTGTTGACGGAAATTTAACCAAGTGACATCAACTTCGGTCTCTTCATCCTCTCCAGTGGGAGAAAGTTTACTGTGGTCATCGCCATTTTCGAACTCGTAAGTAAGGCGTGTGTAGCGGTTTTCGTAGGAGATACTTTTCGCCTGGCGGTAGCCTTTATAATTCCAATCCAAATACATGGGTTGTGAAGCATCTATCACTCCGTCCAACCCTTGTGTTCTAAGATTAAAATCAAGCATATACTCGCCTGGTTTTAACTCGTAACGATACTCTATATAAGCACTTTCGGAAGTTTTTAACTTCATAGAAAGTACTTGATTTTCTCCATTTTCGGATACCGTTGGTTCAAAAAATAAATCGCGCGTATTTAGTAATCTATTTTCTGCCGAAAACTGAAGATTGAAATCGTTATTTCCATCTTTTATAAGATATACAGGCTCGCCACGGTATTGTGTTTGGTCTTTTAGTTTGGCCTCAACAATGTACCCTCCTTTATTACTTACGGTTAATTGTAAAACATCATTTTCTACCACGGTAGTTCCTTCTTTTGCTGAAGGTAATGTGCCAGAATACGCAAAAGAGCCAAGTCTGTTTTGCAATTCTGAAACGGCTAAAGAATCTGTTGTATTTACTGTATTTTCTGTTGTTACTGAAGATTCAAATACAGGAGTATTTTGAATATCTGAAGTTGTGGATTCTTCCACTACCTGTTCGGTCTTTGCTTTTTCGGCTTCAATCTCTTCAGGGGTTGGCTGATTTTGATAAAGCATCCATAAAAGGATTCCTCCAATCAATAAAAATCCAATTAACGTATTGAGGTCAAATTTTTTTTCTTCCATATAATTAAAATTAGAGGTTGATTGACATCCCCCTCAATCCCCCTTCAAAGGGGGAAGTTTTATTTTGTTTTACAACAACCTCGCCTAAAAAAGAGTTCAGACAAATTGTCGCTATTTTTTTGAATGTTCATAAGCCGCTGCCACAAATCCTACAAACAAAGGATGCGGATTGGCAACCGTACTTTTATATTCTGGATGGTACTGTACTCCTACAAACCAAGGATGCGATGGTATTTCTACAATTTCCACCAAACCTGTTTCAGGGTTTATTCCAGTAGCAGCCAGACCAGCATTTTCTAAAGCTTCACGATATTGATTATTATATTCGTATCGATGACGATGACGCTCCATGATGGTATTTGATTTATAAATACTCTTTACAATACTGCCTTCTTTTAAGTCACATTTCCAAGCACCCAAACGCATGGTTCCCCCCATATTTTTAATATGCTTTTGCTCTTCCATAAGTGCAATTACTGGGTTGGTTGTTACAGGATTCATTTCGGTGCTATTGGCATCTTTTAATCCTAAAATAGTTCTAGAATACTCTATTACTGCCATTTGCATACCTAGACAAATACCTAAAAAGGGTAAATTATTTTCGCGAGCATACCGTACGGCTTCAATTTTACCTTCAATACCGCGTTCTCCAAAACCGGGAGCCACAAGAATACCGTCCAGTCCTTTCAGTTCCTTTTCAATATTTTTTGCATCAATAAATTCGGAATGAATAGACACCACTTCCACTTTTACTTCATTAGTTGCGCCCGCATGGATAAAAGATTCTAAAATTGATTTATAACTGTCCTGAAGCTCGACATACTTCCCAATAAGACCAATTTTTACTGAACCTTTTGGGTTTTTATGTCGTTGTAAAAACTGATTCCATTGTGTTAAATCGGGTTCTTTGGTATCGTCCAAGTCTAACTTTTTTAAGGCTACTTTATCTAAGCCTTCTTCCAACATCATATTGGGCACATCGTAAATGGTAGAGGCATCTATAGATTCTATGACAGACTCTTTTTCCACATTACAGAATAAGGCCAATTTTGCACGCAGTTCGTCACTTAATTCATGTTCGGTACGGCACACTAAGATATCTGCTTGGATACCACTTTCCATTAAGGTTTTTACCGAGTGTTGTGTAGGCTTTGTTTTTAATTCACCTGCAGCCGATAAATACGGAATCAAGGTTAAATGAATAAACAAGGTATTATGAAATCCTAATTCCCATTTTAATTGACGCACCGATTCGATGTATGGCAACGACTCAATATCCCCTACCGTTCCGCCAATTTCGGTAATCACAATATCGTATTCCCCATTGTTTCCAAGGATTTGGATACGTTCTTTTATTTCATTGGTTATATGCGGAATAACCTGTACGGTTTTTCCAAGAAATTCGCCACGACGTTCTTTTTCAATCACACTTTGGTAAATGCGTCCTGTGGTAACATTATTGGCTTGCGATGTGGATACATTTAAAAATCGCTCGTAGTGTCCTAAATCAAGATCGGTTTCTGCACCATCGTCGGTTACATAACACTCCCCGTGTTCATACGGATTTAAAGTACCGGGGTCCACATTGATGTACGGATCTAACTTTTGAATGGTCACACGATATCCACGCGCTTGCAATAGTTTTGCTAGCGATGCAGCGATGATACCTTTCCCTAAAGATGATGAAACCCCGCCCGTAACGAAGATGTACTTTGTAGTGTTCATAAAGTGTGCGTGTTACCTATACGGGATGCAAAGATACAGTTTTTGTGCGGAGGTGGCTAAAGAATTTTGGAATTATTAGAATGATAAATTAAATCTGAAGTGATTCTTAAAAAAACATCGTAAGTTACTTTTTAACCAAAGGCTTCAACAATCCCTCCAACCCATTAATTTTAATCTCGTGCATTTCTTTCATCATCCGTCCTAATTTGCCATCAGGGAAGCCTTTTTGAGCAAACCAAGCAAAGTAATATTCAGGGATTTTTAAAAGATAGTGGCCTTCGTATTTTCCAAAAGGCATTTTGTAGTTAGCAAGTTCAATGAGGTGATTTTTATCTATTTCCAAGCGTCCAAGGCATTAAGTTCTTGTGCAACTTTGGTTCGCCATTGGTATTCCATTTCTTTTACATTAGAATGGTCACTCTCTTTATCGTATTGCGTTTGCATGGCGCGGCGTTCGGCTTCCAATCTATTGTAAATCGCTTCGGCTTTCTCTTTAAAATCCCTATCGTGACTTAAAGAAGAAAGCGCATTCCGAAGTTTCCGTGCGTGCAATTCGCTTATATCAAAATGGGTTTGCTCGTGTTCTAAAATATATTGAGTCACTCGCTCTGGGCGATACCAAGAAAGATCTGGGTAAAAATTACTCACCACCGTATATTGAATGTTTGCAACGCCATTTCGTTCGCTAAACGAAAAAGAAAAAGAAATTCCAGAATTGGTACTCGCCACAAAGCTATCGGCTCGATTGGGAACGCCTCTAAAATCTTCCCAAGTAAGCGGTCTATTTGCATCCCAAGCGATTTTTTCCTCTTCAAAAGAAGAAATTATTCCGAAGAATGGAAGCAACAAAAGGATAATAATATTCATCATTTGAATAACGATGGATTTTTAAAAATATTGAACGTAGCTATCCCCAGTTAAACTGAACAAGGCGTTCAATATCTGGATGCAAACTATAATCCACAGGGCAAGTTTTTGCCGTATGTTCTAATATCTTTTGATTTTTATCGGAAACTCCAGCAGGTAGCTGCATCTCTACTTCAATTTTTGAAATCCTACGCGGATTGGAAGCCATCGTTTTAGTTACCGTGGCTGTGGCGCCATCTAAGACAACACCTAAGCCTTCGGCTTTAATGCCCATAGTCGTCAACATACAATTTGCCAATCCCGTGGCCACGGTATCGGTTGGTGAAAAAGCTTCCCCTTTCCCTTGATTATCGGTAGGAGCATCTGTGATAAAGGTGTCGCCCGATTTTAAATGCTCATTGGTAGTGCGAAGATTTCCTAAGTAGGTAACTTTTGAGGTAGCCATTATTTTACAACTTCTATTTTAAGTCCTTCCCCATATTTTAATATATAGAAGGCTTGATTGGTGTATCCAGAAAATAACTTTTTATCGTAACGAAATTTATTTTCAACATATTCTGTTTCCGATTCACTATCCACAGCATCATAAATAGTATCTGCTGCGGCTAAACGCAACAACACGTCATACGTTAAATCGAATCCACGCACGGCATATCGATTAGGCAATACACCGTATTTGTTTTCGTAACTCACAATGAATGCATCTTTTTCTTCAAAATCATAGCTTTTACTTACCGAGGGAAATGTAAAATTAAGATTGGCCAAATGCATATTAGAAACATCATCGTATTCAAAATTGTCATTCTTGTTCGTTGTTAACAAACGCACATTTCCATCGGTATTCATTCCATTTAAAATACCCACCACATTGCTAATAAGGACAGGGTTATTCGATTCTAAAATCACCCAATTCTCTAGGGTCTTATCTAGTTTTCCTTGAATATCCGTCACATATAAAAATCCTTTTTCTCTTGGCGAAAGTGTGGTAGCAGATGGAATGGCTGCTAGAACCCTCTGTTTTGTTTTGCTATCACTATCGGCAATAAGAATTACTTTTTTTCCTTCGTAATTGTCCTTTAAAAACTGAATCATTTGCTGAGTGAGCAGTTCTTCATCGGGAAGCGTCTGAAACAAATTGGAGGTGAGTTTAATATTTCGATTGCTTAAGGGTGAAAAAACAGGCACATTATCTCCCTTTAATTCTTGTGCGACAAACTCAACACTCTTACTTAATAGTGGCCCAATAACAGCATCCACTTCTGAAAAATCGTTTTGAGACAGGATCGAGTTTAGTGTGGTTTTGCTTCCCTCAGAATCATACACTTTTAAATCTATCGAGATCCCTTTGTCTTTGGCAAAGTCTGTTGCCATAAGCACTCCACTATAAAAATCCAACGCAATACGAAGGGTTCTATTTTTCTTTAAAATATCCTTTTGAGAATCTATAGAATCTGAAACCACTTCAGGTAATTGAAACGGAAGAAAGACCACCACATGTTTCTTCTGTTTATTTATAATCGTATTCTCAAGGTTGATTTTGTTAGCATTTATTGATATCGCTTCTGAAGCTTCTCTCGGAATTTTTAAAACCATTCCTTCTTTTAAACCGTCTTTTGCATACGGATTCAAAGCAACAATTTCCTCTTCTGTAAGACCTAATTTTACTTTTAACCTATAAAACCCTTCTTTGGGTTGGACTTCGTAAAAATCGAATTTTGATTCTTCAATGGTAGCCGATTCGGTCACGGAGGATTTAGGAACATTCAATTTTGTTCCAATAGGCAAACCTTCCTTTAATTCTGGGTTTAGTGCTTTTAACTCTGCGACAGAAATACCATACATACGGGCAATGCCGTAGAAGGTTTCTTTGGGTTGCACCTCATGAATTTGAGTGTCTTTTATAGTCTCAGTTTCTGTAGTAACTTCTGTAGTGGTTTCAGAAATAACTACTCTTTCAAACTGCGGAATTTCAAGTTTATCTCCTTTTCTTAATCCTTCAGAATATAAAAACTTATTATATTTCTTAATGTCATCTATGGTCACTCCATACTTTTGAGAAATACTGAAAAGCGTTTCTTTTCTTTTTGTTCTATGCGTTTTAAACCCTGTTACTTTTAATTCATTTCCGCTTGCGGCAGGAATAATTAAAACACTACTGGAAGTGATTCCATTTTTAGCATCTGGGTTTAAACGGTAAATTGCCTCTTCGCTTACGCCGTATTTTTTTGCAATGCTGTACACGGTTTCACCTTTTTCAACTTTATGGGTTTTATAGGTTTCTTGCGAAGGAATTTCGGCATAGCTAATGCAGGAATGCAGCAGAAGAAAAGAAAAAATGATGATTAGATATTTCACTTAGCAAATAGTTTTAATATTATTCCCACTCAATGGTGGCTGGCGGCTTAGAGCTAATGTCGTAAACTACTCTATTAACGCCTTTTACTCGGTTTATTATATAGTTTGAGGTTTCTTGTAAAAACTCATAGGGTAAATTTACCCAATCTGCCGTCATTCCATCAGTGCTTTCTACTGCTCGCAACGCCACTACTTTTTCGTAGGTACGTTCATCTCCCATTACTCCTACACTTTGCACAGGCAATAATATGGCTCCCGCTTGCCAAACCTTATCATACAAATCCCATTTTTTAAGTCCGTTGATAAAAATAGCGTCTACCTCTTGTAAGATACGCACTTTTTCTTCTGTAATGTCTCCCAAAATTCGAATCGCCAATCCAGGTCCTGGAAACGGATGTCTTCCCAATAATTCTGGGTCGATGCCCATTTGGGCTCCAACGCGACGTACTTCATCTTTAAATAACATTCGTAACGGCTCTACCACTTTTAATTTCATAAAATCGGGTAATCCTCCCACATTATGATGCGATTTAATAGTGACCGAAGGCCCATTCACCGAAACACTTTCTATAACATCGGGATAAATCGTTCCTTGTGCCAACCAATCGACATCTTCCACCAAATGTGCTTCGTGATCAAATACTTCTATAAAGGCATTTCCAATGGCTTTTCGTTTTGCTTCAGGATCACTCACACCCGCTAATGCATTCAAGAAACGTGCCGAAGCATCCACTCCTTTTACATTAAGCCCCATATGCTCATATTGGTCAAGCACATTCTGGAATTCATTTTTACGTAGCAATCCGTTATTTACGAAAATACAATACAGATTTTTCCCAATGGCCTTATGTAAGAGTACTGCTGCTACGGTAGAATCGACGCCTCCACTGAGTCCCAAAACAACTTTATCATTGCCCAATTTGTCTTTTAATTCCTGAACGGTGGTATCCACAAAGGCAGCAGGCGTCCAATTTGGTTTTACTTTGGCAATTTCTATAAGGAAATTTTCAAGTAATTGTTTTCCGTGGGTAGTATGATAGACTTCTGGGTGAAACTGAATGGCATAGGTTTCTTCCCCTTCAATTTGGTAAGCGGCATTGGCAACGTCATCGGTACTGGCTAGCTTAATCGCTTTTTTGGGAAGTACTTTTATACTATCACTATGACTCATCCACACTTGTGCACCTTCTGGGATTCCTATAAACAAATTGGACGTGTCTAAAATGGTATTTAGCTTGGCTCTTCCATACTCTCTGGTGTTGGAAGGAGCTACTTCACCTCCAAAAAAATGTGCCAAATACTGGGCTCCGTAACATACGCCTAACAGCGGTAATTTTCCTTTAATTCTTGATAAATCGGGATGGGGCGCATCTTCAGCACGTACCGAAAAAGGACTCCCCGAAAGGATGACTGCCTTAAAGCTTGACAAATCTTCTGGAATGTGGTGGTAAGGGTGAATTTCGCAGTAAATGTTGAGTTCTCTTACCCGTCTTGCAATAAGTTGGGTGAACTGCGAACCAAAATCTAAAATAAGGACGTTGTTTTGCATAGGCAAAAATAGGGTGTTTTTTGTTTTTGGCTAAGATAGAATAGTAACTTTTTTATTAAAGTTTTAAACTTTTAAAACTGTAAATTCATTTACCAACGGCTCCAACTCCTTTTTCAAAATAGAAAGCAATGCGTCTCCCAACTCTAAATACATTTCTGAAAAATTCTCGTTACGCTCCTGCAAACTTCCCTTGGGGAATAGTTCGTCCTGCATAGCAGTCAGTCGCTCCAAATGGTCTGCCAATTTTCGCTTTTGGGCTTTTAACAAACGTTTTTCGAGGTTATATAGTCCGTTGAGCTGCTTCTTTTCTTGCGCTGCGACCGCCCCCACAAAAGAGGCATCGGTTTTTTTAGCCAACTCGTATAAATCCTTGAATTGCTGTTGTAAATGCTCACGCTGACTTGAAAAATCAATCTCAATTTCTGAAAGCTTTTTGGTGTACCACGTTTTGAGTTCGTGTTGCTTTTGGAATACTTCAGAAATAGGAACCTCAAGTTTATCGAGCTTTTCGGAAAGTTTTTCTGGCACTAACAAGGCCGAGTTTCGTAATAATAATACTGGAAACGGAACAGTAACTGCTTCAAAATAATCCTTTAGCTGAAACCAATACGCCAATTCGCCGCCACCGCCAATGTAACAAAGGTTAGGCAATATCACTTCTTGGTATAAAGGTCGCAACAATGCATTGGGCGAAAATCGTTCGGGGTTGTTTTGAAGTTCTGTAAGGATTTCCTCTTTTGAAAAAGCGATTTCGGTATCGTTTACATAAAACATTCCATCTTTCTCAATAATGCGTTCTCGCAATCCTTCCTGCAAATAAAACAAGTTAATCTCCCGCGGATGGACTTGCTCACCAAACCCAGTTTCAATCAACTTTTCAGTTGTTTCCGTTACTTTTTTGAAGGACAAATGCTCTGTCAATTCCTTTTCAGCATAGGGAATAAAGGCTTTTTTTAACTCTACATCATTTCCGTCAATGATGACTAACCCATAATCTTTAAACAATTCATTGGCTAGATTTCGGGTAGCGTCTGCAAGGTTATTGTGCTTTACATAACTTTCTGAAAAGAGTTTCAGCAGTTCTTGTGCATTCTTAGACCCACCCCATTCTTTTTTCAGAAGTTCATACACTTCTTGCAATCCTTCCGTAGAAAGTTCGCCCACAGCCCCTCCACTGTTTCTATCCCAAGCGATTTTTTTCCCTTTAAAATTGAAATAATTGATTTCATCAAAATCGTGGTCTTCCGTAGCCATCCAATACACGGGTACAAAGTGATGTTTAGGATAGGAGGCATTGAGTTGTTCGGAAAGATTAATGGTATCAAAAATCTTGTATAAAAAATACAAAGGCCCCGTAAACAAATTAAGTTGGTGGCCTGTGGTAATGGTAAAGGTGGTATCGTTTTGTAATGCTTCAATATTTTGTAAGGTCGCTTCCGATGGAGTACAACATTCGTATTGCTTTTTGAGTTGATGCACTAAGGTAGTTCTTGACTGCGCTCGAACGGACAATTGCTTCTCCTCTAGCTGAGGTTTAAAATTTTCAAGGTTCGGAAATCGATGATAAAACGCGTTTAGCTCCTCTTTTTGCGCCAAATAATCACAGATGAGTTTAGAAAAATAACCCGTTTTGGAGTAGGAAATATATTGTTTTGGCATAGTTGCGTTTCAGAAAGCTTCACAAAAATAAACAGTTTCCCATTTATGAAGCCTAAAGATACGTTAATGTTAAAAAATGAAAAGGGGTTTTGCTATCTTTAACCCTTCAAAATTTTCTAACCGATGAAAAATATTTTCACTCTCCTTCTTCTTATTTCCTCAACCTTTGCTATTGCACAACTTCAATCACCTGCCGAATTTTTAGGCTACGAAATCGGGACCGAGTTTTCTCGCCATGCCGATGTGGTTCGCTATTTTGAACACGTAGCAGCCAATAGCAATATGGTAACCTACCAAACCTATGGAAAAACCAACGAGCGTCGTCCGCTTACCTATGCGGTGATCTCTTCTCCTAAAAATCTTGCTAATATTGAGCAAATCCGTACGGATAATTTAAAGCAAACGGGAATCCTAAGTGGAAATGCTACTCCCGAAATCGCCATTGTGTGGTTAAGCTATAATGTACATGGAAACGAAGCTTCCAGTACCGAAGCCTCGATGCTTACCCTCTATAAACTCATTACCGAGAAACAAGCATGGTTAGAGAATACGGTCGTTATCATCGACCCTTGTATTAACCCAGACGGTCGCGATCGCTATGCCAACTGGTATAATCAAGTAAAAGCCACCCCTTACAATCCTGTGCAGCTTGCCACCGAACACAACGAACCTTGGCCAGGAGGTCGCCCAAATCACTATCTGTTTGACCTCAACCGCGATTGGGCATGGGCAAGTCAGGTGGAAAGCCAGCAACGAATAAAAATTTACAATCAGTGGTTGCCACACGTACACGTGGATTTCCACGAGCAGGGCATTAACGAGCCTTATTATTTTGCTCCTGCTTCAGAACCCTATCACGAAATTATTTCGTCTTGGCAACGTGATTTCCAAACCCAAATTGGGAAAAACCACGCCAAATACTTCGACAAAGAAGGTTGGTTGTTTTTTACCCGTCAGTTTTTCGATTTGCTATACCCCAGCTATGGTGATACCTACCCTACCTATATGGGTTCCATTGGAATGACTTACGAACAAGCGGGTCACGGACGTGCAGGTTTAGGGATTTACACCGATGAAGGCTACGAGCTTACTTTAGTAGACCGAGTGGCACATCATACCACCACAGGGCTTTCTACTGTAGAAATCTCTTCCATGAATGCCAAGAAATTGAATACCGAATTCAAAAAGTTCTTCGATAATAGCGCTTTAAAGTATAAAAGCTATGTGTTGAAAGGAGATGCCGATAAAATCAATGCGCTTACCCAATTGTTAGACTTACACGAAATAAAATACGGCTTTGCCACGGGTGGAAGCGTTAGCGGATTGAATTATCAAGGAAACAAAGGCAGTATGAACGCTGCGGGAGCCTTGGTAGTGAGTACCAATCAGCCTAAAGGGAAAATGGTAAAAGTACTTTTTGAACAAGACGCCAAATTAGACGAACCCCTCACTTACGATATCACGGCATGGAGTCTTCCGTATGCCTATGGATTGGATTGTGTGGCGAGTACCAGTTTGGTTGCGGCCAATGGCAGTAATCCTAATATGAAAGTGATGAATCAAGTAGCTCCAGCGAGTAGCCTAGCAGGCTATATTGTGGAATGGCATAGTATGCAAGACGCTGCCTTTTTAGCCGATTTACTCCAGCAAGATATTAAAGTGCGCTTTTCGGAAAAAGACTTGAGCATTCAAGGGCAGAAATTTAGTAAAGGAAGTTTGGTAATTACAAAAAGTGATAACCGTACCAACGAAAAATTCACCGAAATCGTCACCAAAACTGCCAACAAACACCATAGAAATCTGAATGTGACCACCACTAGTTTTAGTGATAATGGTACCGATTTTGGCTCGACCGATGTTAAAATCATCAACAAAAACCGAATTGCCATGCTTAAAGGTAGCGGCGTGTCCTCTTTAAGTTATGGTGCGTTATGGCATTTTATGGAACAGCAACTTAAGTATCCTGTAACGTCAATCGATACCGATGATTTTAGTGTAGAAGCCCTTAGCAAAATTGATGTTTTGGTATTGCCAAGCGGTTGGTACAATCGTTTATTAAACGACAGTACTTTGGGCGATTTAAAAGCCTGGATACAAAAAGGAGGGAAAGTCATTGCTATCGATAATGCCCTAAAAAGTTTTGTAGATAAGGATGGGTTCGACTTAAAGAAAAACGCCAAAGACGAAGCCGAAAAAGAAGAAGATAAGCCCAAAGGCAATCTTACTCCTTACGACCAACGTGAACGCGCCAGTGTCACCAACTTTATTACGGGGAGTATTTACAAAGTGAAACTAGACCCTTCCCACCCTATGGCGTTTGGCTATGGCGACACCTATTACAGCTTAAAATTGGGGAACGATTCCTACCAGTTTTTGGAAAATGGGTATAATGTAGGCTATATCGATGGCAATGCCGTAAGCGTTTCTGGATTTTCAGGAAACGATGCCAAAGCAGGACTTAAAAACTCTTTGGTCTTTGGGGAAGTCCAACTAGGAAGCGGTAGCATTGTCTATTTGGTAGACGATGTCATGTTTCGTTCTTTTTGGGAAAACGGAAAACTATTTTTTGTAAACAGCCTTTTTATGGTGAATAGCAACGTGTACGTATTGGATTAACGGTCTCTTCGATACATTTCGCTAAAGCGAAACACTCAGAGACCCAAAACGATGACTGAGTGTTCTGAAAGAACGTATCGAAGTCATAAACTTGAAAACAAATACATGCTAAAAGCAGTTCTTTTTGATATGGATGGGGTGATTGTAGATACCGAACCCCTGCACCGTAAGGCCTATTTTAAGATGTTTGACGAAATGAATCTTCCCGTTTCTGAAGCGCTTTACACTAGCTTTACAGGACAAAGCACCCTAGAGATTTGCCAAACATTAGTAAGCAACTTTTCGCTTACCCAAACCCCACAAAGTTTAGTAGCTTGTAAACGCAGACATTTTAAATACTTATTTGAACACGACAACTCCCTCCAACTACTCCCCGAGGTGTTGGAGTTAATACAGGACTATTACCATAACGGACTTACCCTCGTACTCGCCTCCTCGGCGTCGATGACCAATATTAACCGAATTTTTGAGCGCTTTGACCTCAATAAATACTTTGTTGCCAAACTAAGCGGTGCCGACCTTGCCAAAAGCAAACCGCACCCCGAAATTTTTATCAAGGCTGCCGAAGCCTCGGGACACCCCAAAGAACACTGTATGGTGATTGAGGACTCTACCAACGGCATTGCGGCTGCCAAAGCCGCAGGGATTTTTTGTGTGGGCTATAACAGCCTCCATAGCGAAGACCAAGACTATTCCTTAGCGAACAAAGTGGTGGGGGATTTTAAGGAGTTGAGGTTTGAAAAGGTGAAGGGGTGGGTTTAAGACTAACATGTCACTAGACTTATGCAATAATCTAATAGCTAATTATGTTTTCGTAAATTGTTATTTCTTATTATTCCTTATAATTAACCAAAGGACTAAAAAAATAATTAAACCATATACCGTGTATTTTCCGATTAGGTAACCAATATTTTTTAGATTTGGTTTTCCTAGAAATTGCGAAGGTGAATTAGTATTGTCAATATTTATTGAATCAAAAAAGCTAGAAGAGTTGATATTATCGAATTCACCACGAGCAATATATCCAAAAGAATATGAGTATTCATTCAACATAACGTGAATAAATTCCATATTTTTCCTTTTTGTATCTGAATTAATAAATGAAATCTGACGCGCGATAAATCCATCAATTTTTAATTCTTTAGAATTTGAAGGTATAAATCCAGACTCGGAATTTCTATCTTTCTGTCCCTTTATTAATTCATTATAGAAGCTATTTAAACTTTTTTCATCGTACGGTAGACTCGATGGGTTTTCTAAAGATCCAATTTTGGTTACTGATGCTTGATAAGTGTCTAAACCATAATTTACATAAAAGGATTTTATTTCCATCCCTTTGAAAATTGTATCCAGCTTACTTGGTTCCATAGGGAATGAAACGCTAACGAATTCATCTATTTCAGTTTGAGAAGAAACAGTAAAGAAACCCATTAGAAACAAAATTATTAAGACTTTTTTCATAATTGCCTACAACGTGTTTGTATATGATTAGTGGCGTGTTTTAAGCACGGAATTTAGCAATAAAAAACTCAATTGAAAATCCTCGCGGATTTTCAGAAGTAAGCGAGAACCTGTCTACAGACAGGCAAACTATTCCTTATAGGCCTTTTATATAAGTTTTATCCGTTTAATCTTTAACGTATGTTTGGTTAAAAGTTTTTACTCTATTTACATCCTTTTGATTTAAGGTATAATAAATAAAAAAGGGGATAAATAATGTTGATGAGAAAATATATGTGCCCATAGAAATTTCATAATTCAAAATCATATCTCTCACATAGTATAAAATAACGGCTGTTCCAATAAGGAATATGAGACTGGTTATTATTAATGATGTTTTGTCAGATTTCGCAAAAACGCTGTTTATATGAATTGAATTCTTCTTAGAGCAATGGGTACAATTTAATTCCATGTTCTTACCATGTTTCATCGCCAAATCAACTCTAGTTATTGAGTTAGATTTGAATTTGGCTTCACACTTACAATTAGGACATTTAAAATATAAAATCAAGGTTTTCTAGATGTAGTTCTACGGTCTTGGCTATTTTTTCTTTGCGCCTGCCCGCAGTAGGCAGGTGTTTTAGCAACTAATTTAGCAAATACAAACCAAATAGCCACAGGCAAGAAGTAAGACTTTACCTTGAGGACTATTTTTTAAAAAATCCTTGGTGGGTTTTTCCTGTTTTTTTGGGGTAGCGAAAAAAAATAGCGTCCCGAAAGACGCTATTTTTTATAGGCTAAAAAAGAAGCCATGTTTTAACTCCGCGATGGAAAAACACCTTGTATACAAATAATATAGGTTAAGCCCAATGTCGGTTGTCCATCATCCCCATAGGCACTCGTAGTAACATTTTGCCCCAAGTAGACTACTTCTTGATCGGGAGCCTTACCTACACCTACAGGAACCCGACCTCTAAGATCTGGCAATGCAAAAGTAGTTCTTCCGTCTCCACCATAGGCAGTGCCCAATATACTAAAGAGAGCCATGTGCTGGTTAATGGGAAGCAATTGCCCTTCGCACAGAGCCCAACCTCGAGGAGCAAAGTTACCAGCAAAAATTTTTACTTCGCCCAAGAAAGCCTCTTGAGCCTTTGTTTCACTTATACTGAACATCGCTAAAATGGCCAGTACCAAAAAAAATTTTTTGTACATAGTAGTTAGTTTTATTGTTTCATACTAATGTAATGAATAAAACCAAATAGCCCCATATGTAAAGTTAGACTTTACCTTGGCTAGTTTTTTTAAAGTGGATGGACTTTTGTTTTATTTAATGCTAACGCCCGTTTTTTAGGGTTAGATAATCATTTTCAAACATCAATAAAACTTTTGCGGGAGGGGGTTTCATTTCATAATCTGGATCACTGTTCATAAGAATTTCGGTCATACTCTGAGCTTTTTTGTTTTTCCAAAATCCAGCTTTCGTGAATCCTATGGCGCATATTTGGTTATTTTGCTTAAAGGTTTGTCTATGATATACCCATTTGTCATCGGAGCCTTCTAATTTTAAGGTGATGTCAAACTTTTTAAACATTCTTAGGGGCTTTTTGTATATAATTTTTTGGGAAGCTAAAACTCCAAACATGCCCTTTTTTATAGTATTATCATAAAGCTTCGACCGAAAAACTACTTCGTATCTAATGAGGTCCATATAGTAGAAATATTTTGAATTAGCCATAAACCGAAAGGATTCGCAATCCAAAATATTGACTCTTCTTGTCCGAGTTAACTTAGAAGAAGGTTTGATTTTTTTCCAGAATATTCTTGATCCTATGTAGATATAGATCATGTGTACCCAATAATAAATCATTGTTTAGAATTTTAGTTTTGTAGGCAACTTATTTATCTGGGACTAATAGTGTATAGCGCTCCTTATTTAATATTTAGGCAGGTTATCTGCCTTCAATATACCAAATATTAAACTAACCTATTTTTAACTCCTCTCTCCCTTTTCGGGAACAGGTATTGTCCTGTTCCAATATCATACAGCACTGTAATTAGTGCATAGACAAGATTGATCTCGGGATTAAGGGGATTGCAACTTCACCTTTTGTGAGACGGCATCCAGCCATATATAACTTAGGTTCGCACCTGCTGTTCCATGACAACTCATACAACTTCTGTTGCTGAATTGTTGGGGAGCACCCTCACTATCACAATAGGTGGCCATATAGGATTCTATGACACTGTTTCGTAAAAATCGAGGTTTCATCGTAAAGCAATCGGTGCCCATATCATTGTCTTTACAATTCAATTTGCTTACGGCTCCTTCCCCATCAGTGTTTTGCTGGCGACCGTTTAAGGGCCATTGGGCATTCACCAAAATATAATTGGCAAAGGGGGATTGCTGCTTCGCCAAGACCTTTTGGAATTGGGTATTTATCTGCTGGGCTTCTTCTGGGATAGGCACTAAACGGGTAAGCTGATTGGGATGGTCTTTTAGCTCCTTTATAAAACGATTGATATCCACATTGGGACATCCAGCCACGGTAGGGTCTGGATATAAAAAGGGCAATTGGTAGCAATAGTCGGGCTCCTCCAATTGAGGGTTGTAAAAGGTGCCCGTCCCCTCTTTATCGGTTGCCAAAGGCACATTGTCTTGATGCTCAAAGGTCATCCAAATCCATTGGGGGGCGTAATAGGTTTTTCGGGCAATGTGTAAGCCCACCAACGCCATGGGCGCAGGACGGCAAGAACCAGTTTCCTCGTTATAAATTATGGCAGTACGCACCAAAAATTTCTTTCTAGCAGCCTCCATCGTTTGGGTATCGGGACTTTTACAGTCGGGTCCCACACATAGTTCTTTCCATGCCGATTTAATTTCCATTGCACCTTCTTTGTATTGGGTGTCATCCTTAGTGTCTGGAAAATTGACTTTATTGGCTTCGCCTTTGGGTCCGCTGGGGGTTAGGTTTTTGGTAGCCGCGCGGTCGTTGCTTATAAGGTATTCAAACTCGGTACGATTAAAAAGCACTTCGTAGCGTACTTGTTTTCCTTCTTGGTCTATTAAATTTCCGAAGCTTCCCGCAAAGGCCTGCCCTGTTTCATTGGCAATATCTCGTGTTTTGGAGGTCATGGTCACCACAAAATCATGGGGTTCACGTGCACACTTAACCCCTGCAGGAACGGGCATAGGACTATTCCAAGCTTGATTGATGGGGTTCCAATCGGCTATTTCTGGCTGAAACACCTCAAAGGTGGGTTTAAAGGTTTCCCACACCGTAGCTTTGGTTTCGTTGGTAGTAAAAGGTAATTGTGTATCTGCTTTTCCTCGTTCTCCAATTTCATTGGGCCAATTAAGTGCCACAAAGGTTTTCCACGCATAGGCATCGAACATTAGCTGGGTGGTTTTTGGGCCTAAATACTGAAACACCTGCGTAGGGTCTGCGGGCACATCCCCCGGAATTTGATACGAAAGGGTGGCATCGTTTATGTATTGCTCTAAACTTTCTTTAAATGCTTTTTGATTCTTAGGTGCTGGCGCGTTGTAAGGCACGGTATTGATTAGATTGGTTTCTTCAAATCGGTCGCAGTAGGCCGTGAAGCTTTCTTCGGAATAGGGATTCACTAGGTTATCTAAAGTCCGCACATAATCTGTATTATACCCGGGTGCGTGGCAGTTCACACAAAACGAACCAATATGGGCTCGAACGCTATCTTGAACACTTATAAAAGGTTCTTTAAAATCGCCAGCGATATCATCTTGAAAGTAAAACCCGTAAAACCAATCGCCACCCAAACAGTCTTCTCCGTTGTAGGTGCCTTGATGTTCGGTAGCACAGTATTTTTTATTGGGCTTGTATAAGAGGGTTATCACTCCAAGTGTGGTAGTGGTACTATCTGCCTTAATAGGTACCGTTCCTGTGGTATCAATATTGGAACGATAATTTTGTTTGATGATAAAAGATCCATTTGGAAATTCAAGAGGTTGGTCGACTTCTCCCTTTTTTGTTTTGACAATAAAATCATACGCAATATCATTGACATAGGTTTTCACATAGCGCCCATGTACAGGTAATCCCAAACGTTTCATTTGATTGGGAGAGTTGAGCATCAACGAATCGGGAAAGAGTTTCCAATTTGTATATGTGTCCTCTTTGAGGAAACCTAAGAGGGAATCGGTTAGATGTTGAGTGTTACTCTCATTTACTATAACATATTCAGCATCATCAGAATCACAAGTAGCTACTAAAAGGATGAAAATAGAAACGATAAAAATCTTCATAAGGTTGGTGTTTTATATTCTCAAGATAACTATTTCACACAACTTAATGGGGAAGCACCTAACCATTTTAAATAATGATTGTGGGCATGCTGCTGCCCTACTTGCTCAAACCATTGCTCCAATGCGTCTTTTCCTGTAACAGAGAAAATCTCTTTTCCCGTATTGAGCGCAATACTTCCTCTATGCTGATTTACAGGCGTGTACCAAGATTTATTTATGGCTTCACTTATATCTAATGATGCTTGAATAGCATCACAAGCTTCGGCTAGACTAACTGTAATTCCATCGTAGGTAACAGTAATATTGTGTGCATTTGGTGCTGGAGATGGGAATAAATTCCCTACGCCTATAATATTGGTTGCCGAATAAGGCACGACATCAATTTCGTTATAATAACGCCAAGTATGTGTTAAGTTGGCATCAAATTGTTCTGCAAAACCTGCATTCCATGAACAAGGGGCGGCAAAAGTGAGAATCGAAAAAATGGTTGGCATTGTGTATCCACCTTTTAATAATTCGTATTGTAACCAAGGCCCTACAATTGTTGCAGAATTGGCGCCTAGGCTATGTCCTGTTATGCAAATCCATTTTTCTTGAGGAAAAGCATTCTTTTGTAGAAAACTTAACATGGTATCACCATTATTATCTACCAACTGCATTAAATTGGTAAGAGATTCGCTTGAACCTTTCGAAATCTTAGGATTATTGCTAGTATCATCGGTATACGTCCAAGGAACCTGTGTAAATAAATTAAAGTCTTGTTTAAACCAATTATCGAATGCGCCCCACGAAAAATTTAAAATCGAGCCTCGAATGGCAATTACATATTGAACACCATTATATGCTATAAAGGCCCAATCTCCCTGAATAGCTTGAACAGGCTCCCAAACAAGTTGCCAACTAGGCAAATATTGTTTTAAGGTATTTTTTACGGAATTGGAACCGTTTAATGAACAATAAGTAATAGATGCCATTTGCATGGCAATTACATCGCCTATTGCTCTTGAATTTGTATCTTTTGTATTTTGAAATCCGCTACCAATACTTTCTACTTCTGTTTTCATAATGTTTAGTTTTATGGAATTACCGTAGCAATTCGTGAGTTAATTTTAATATTACTAGAATTTAAACCCGGTTTTTGATCATGAAAGTCAAAATCAAGTTTTACATGAGGTTGAAAAATTAAGCAATGCGTGGAGCCTCCAAAATGAAACATTCCTATCTCCTCTCCTTTTTCTACGTGTTGTCCTTCGTACACGGTAATGTCGCAAGTAGATACTTCGGCCATTCCTACGGGCATAAAACACATGAGCCCAATGGCGGGATTATCGGCTTCAATAAAGATCAAGGCTCTTGTAGCGACTTCGGTAATATACCCTTGCGATTTGTTAGGCCCCGAAGGGTCGTAGCCTTCCGCCAAGGTTTCCGAATAATAGGTGCCGTCAATCACATAGGCTTTTTTTATAGTGCCGCTTACAGGGCTATGCCAGCGATGGTAACTCAAGGCGCTTAAAAAGGCTTGATACACAGTGCCATTTTCAAATAAGTGGGTGTAGGGGTCGTGATTGAGCATATGCGACAAGGCATAGGGTTGCCCTTTAATCCAAAAGGTGTTTTGTAGTGGTACATTTACACTTTTTCGGTAGGGTGCCGACTCACACGCGTTTACAATCACGTTGTCATCGTCAGGACCCGCCACAGGACGTATTCCCTCTCTAAATTCACGCGTAAAGAAATCGTCCCAAGAGGTAAATCCGTAATGCGGTAGCGTGGGGTCACACACAAAGTCTTCCACAAAGGTGGGCATTGCTTTTTTGGCATCTTCCCCAAACCAACCACTACGCGGATTTTCATTCAGCACATAGGCAGAGTCTTTTGAATCTAGAAATTTTCCCCATTCGTTAAGTACCTTTTTTAATTGTGCGTTCAGTTTGGGGTCTAAAAAGGCTGCAAAACCAGCCGAGGTTCCCATGCTATAATCAAAAATGGCATTGATGGGGAATCCTACCAAACCCGTTTCGTTATATTCGGGGGCTTTGGTCATAATGGTATTGATGAGTTCCAAAGCATGTAGATAATTACGCACTTGCGGACCTCCTGCTGGATTGTGTTTGTATTTCTCTGGCACTTGCTCAAACATAAGGTTAAAAAGCATATACAATTTGGCATCGCCTTCAATTAAATTTTTTAAATCCTCTACGACAGGATGCCACTCTTTAGGGGTATTGTCTACCTCTACAATAAGATCCTTTAACCAATTTTGAAGAAATTTTACATCACTGGGTAACCATTCGCCTACACGATAGGGAGTATTCATTTGCACATCCATACTACTGTTTTTTTGTTATACTCAAAGCTAAATGTAATACGCTACAATTCAAGTAAGTACAAATACGTAATTCTCGAATTCAAATTTTCTACTTAAAATTTAAAGTCAAAAATGTATCTTTAGCCTCATGCAAAAACTCCTATTTTTATTCTGCGTTTTAGGCTTTTTAGGGTGTAAAAATCATTCTGAAGAAGTTGAAATCTCCAATGATTGGAATCTTCCCTATCAAGCCATTGCTCAAAGTGGCGATACCCTATTTTCAGGGTTACCAGATGAAAAACTTTCGGCTCAATACCTAGAAAAGAAAAAAGCCTTCGAGAAAGACCCAGACAGTTTAGAAAATTTGATATGGTATGGTCGCTTTCAAGCCTATACTGGAGATTATCGTAAGGCAATTGCGATTTACAGTTACGGATTGGAGCAGTTTCCTAACCAACCAAGATTGTTGCGCCACCGTGGCCACCGATATATTACGGTACGCGAATTTGACAAAGCCATAGCCGATCTTTCTCTTGCAGCTGAACTTATAAAAGATACCGAAAATCAAATTGAAGAAGATGGCATGCCCAATGCACAAAACATCCCTGTGAGTACGTTGCATGGTAATATTTATTATCATTTGGGATTGGCCTATTACCTAGACCGCCAATTACCTAAAGCCTTGGAAGCCTTTAAATCCTGTTTATCAACTTCAAATGCTCCAGATAATGTGGTTTCGGCAACGCATTGGATTTATATGATACAAAACCGAATGGGTCGCAAAGAAGCAGGGGATAATTACCTTCGGAATATAAAACCAGGTATGAATGTAATTGAAAACACCACCTATTATCAGGCATGTCTTTTTTACAAAGGGGAAATTCCGCTAGAAGAATTATATCCTTTCCCTACAGAAGAAAGTGCTTCAATCAGTGCTCTAAAATATGCCGTTGGAAATTGGGTTTGGTATAACGGAAACCCACAAAAAGGAATGGAAATTTTTGAAGAAATCACAAAAGGTAATGATTGGGCTTCCTTTGGCTACATCGCCGCCGAAACAGATTTAGCGAAACCGTATATCCAAAGGTAAATAGTAATAGGACTCTTTATTTTTCCTCAAGATAATTTTATTCAATAAAAAAAGGTAATTTAGGTATGTAAACAAACAACCTAACATTATGAAAAAAATTATTTTTAGTGTGCTTTTTTGCCTTATTGGCTTCTCAGTACTTTCTCAAACTACCGTAAAAGGAGTTATTAAAGACAACAACAACATTCCTCTTTCAGGTGTGAATGTGGTAGAAAAAGGAACTTCCAATGGAGTTACAAGTGATTTTGACGGTAAATATTCTCTTCAGGTTTCTGAAAATGCCGTGTTAGAATTTAGCTATGTAGGTTTCGAAACCCAAGAAATGGCTGTAAATGGGCAAGGCGAGATAAATGTTATTCTTACGGAAGGATTTCTGCTGGATGCTGTGCAATTAGTGGGTTCACGTAGCTCCAAACGCACCGCCACAGACACCCCTGTTGCGATCGATATAATAGATGTACAAAGTGTTACAACACAAGCGGGTAAAATAGAAATTAATGAATTACTTCAATACGCAGCTCCTTCTTTTAATGCTAATAAACAATCTGGATCTGATGGAGCAGACCATATAGATCCTGCTTCACTGAGAGGGTTAGGTCCCGATCAAACATTGGTGCTTATTAATGGTAAAAGAAGACACCAATCTTCTTTGGTTAATATCTTTGGAACAAGAGGTCGTGGTAATACGGGAACCGATTTAAACGCAATACCAGCATCGGCTATAAAGCGTATAGAAATTTTAAGAGATGGTGCTGCCGCGCAATATGGCTCTGATGCAATTGCTGGGGTCATTAATATTGTTTTAAAAGATACCACGGATGAGGTAACTGGGTTTGTTAATTATGGTGCCTATAGTACCAATGCCGATGTAGATACTAGTGCATTTGCTGAAGACGATTATGGAGTTTGGAATACCGATGGTTTTCGTTTAGAAACTGATACTGACGGAAATAAAATTGGATCGGATCAAAGTTTTGATGGAGGTTCTGTGAAAGCAGGTGTTAACTATGGAGTGGCATTAGGTGAAAAAGGAGGATTTGTAAATTTCACAGGAGAATACCTAAAGAAAAATAAAACACTACGTCCTGCATTCGATTTTAGAAAAGGATTTGGAGAAGCAGCTATTGAAGGGTTTAATTTTATGGGAAACCTTGTTCTTCCTGTTAGTGAATTTACAGAAATCTATGCCTTTGGAGGAAGAAACTATAGAGATACCGATGCCTATGCTTTTACTCGAAATGGTGGAGCTCGTGTGATTCCTTCAATTTATCCTAATGGATTTACACCTAGAATTACCTCAAATATTATAGACAATTCTATTTCTTTTGGGGTAAGAACCGATTTAGGAAACGAATGGAAAGCCGATATTAGTAATACTTGGGGAAAGAACAACTTTCACTATTTTATAAAAGGCACCCTCAATGCTTCCTTGGGAGCAACTTCCCCTACCGATTTTGATGCTGGTGGGCACTCGTTAAGTCAAAATTCATTTAATGTCGATTTTTCAAAATATTTTGAAGATGTTGCCAGTGGTTTAAACCTTGCATTTGGTGCAGAATACCGTACCGAAAGATTTACCATTTTTGCTGGAGAACCTGGCTCTTATGGCACTTTTGATGAGGATGGAATTATTATCACCAATCCTGCAACACAAACCCAGCCGGTAGATCCTATTTCTGGAGATCCTAGACCAGGAGGGTCTCAAGGCTTTCCTGGGTATAGCCCAGCTAATGAAGTAGATAGAAGTAGGTCTAACGTATCGTTATATACAGATGCCGAAGTAGATATTTCGGATGCATTTTTATTAAGTGGTGCTGTACGTTACGAAAACTATAGTGACTTTGGAAGTACGTTAAACGGTAAACTAGCTACTCGAATTAAAGCGTCTGATGACGTTAATGTGAGAGCTTCCATAAGTACTGGTTTTAGAGCCCCATCACTCGTTCAAATTTATTACAATTTAAGATTTACCAACTTTGTTGGAGGTGAAGCCTTGGAGTCTGTATTATCTCCAAACAATAGCCCAGTAACTAGATCTTTTGGAATTGGACCGCTACAAGAAGAAACTGCCTTTAATGCTGGATTAGGAGTTACAGGAAAATTTGGAAGCTTTACCGCTACAGTAGATGGTTATTTTATAAGTATTAAAGACCGTATTGTATTAACCGGAAATTTTGATGCTACCAACATTCCAGGGGTAGAAGCTGCACAGTTTTTCGCTAACGGAGCCGATACAGAAACTTTAGGTTTGGATGTCGTTCTCTCTTATAGAACAGCCCTTGGTAATGGAACCTTTAACGCTGCATTAGTAGGGAACTTAAATGATATGGAAATTACCAAAGTAAAAAATGGAAGCTTAGACGAACAGACCTTTTTTGGAGAAAGAGACAAATACTTTTTATTGGCTTCTGCTCCTGACAGTAAATTTGGTCTAAACCTTATGTACGCCATCGACAAATGGAATTTCGCCGTTTCTGAAACTCGCTTTAGCGAAGTACAACTTTTAGATTTTCAAATGTTTGAAGATCCTGCAGATTATGGTGGTTTTAATAACCTAATTGCAGCAGCTACAGATACCTACGAAGCAAAATTTGTAACAGATTTAACCATTGGATATCAGCTTTCAGAGGGTGTTAAGTTAAGTATTGGAAGTAACAACTTATTTAACGTTTACCCAGACCAACAAGATGACTGGACCGAAGCAGGAGGATATTGGGATTCTGTACAAATGGGATTTGGCGGAGCCTATTACTTTGGACGCTTGGATTTCAATTTTTAAAAAACAACTCAAATACAACAAAAAACCCTCTTATTAAGAGGGTTTTTTTATTCAGCCTTGTTTTTATGTTTTTCCTCAATCCACTTACTCATAAACTTGGTGGCGTGTAGCGATTGATGCTGCAATATTTGCCCTATGAAATGAGCTTGTCGATGTTGTTTCAATTGAGTTTGTAGTCGGTTTATTTTTTCAATAAAATCTTCTGAAAAATGTTCCCGTTTAAAATGCTTTGCTACCACTTGAAAGGCTTCTTTTTGCTGTGCTTTCCAGATTTTTTCTTGAGTGTAGAGTTGTACCGAAGTGTCCACAAACACTGGAACATCCACTTTTGAAATGGCCATCGTATACATCCCTTCTGCGCCAATGGATTTAGTGACCGCAGGGGTTCCGTTTAACGCGGCATCCAATAGTTTTCCTTTTAATCCCGCACCAAATCGCAAAGGTGCTAAACACACTTTTGCTTTTTGCATCACTTCACTTACTGCTTCTGCCCAGCCTTTTATGATAAAGCCCTCCTTTTTATTATGCATATCTAAAATATGTTTGGGCGCATACGCTCCATAGATATGCAGTTCGGCTTCGGGAAGTTGTTGTTTTATTTTAGGCCAAATGTCATATTTCAGAAAAACAACCGCATCTACATTGGGTGCATGAAGAAAATTACCCATGGAGATAAAGTCCTGGCGTTCTTGAAAGGAAGGAACATTTTCTGAATTTTCTTCGACTAAAAAAGGGAGATAGTATAGTATTCCCGGAGGAATTTGAAATGTATCATTCAGTAGTGTCATTTCAGCTTCCGAAATGATTAACGACAGATCGCTTCTTAAAATGCTTGCCAATTCTCGTTTTGCCGTTTCTGAAAACAAATCGATTTTCTTATTTTTTTTAAAAGCCTCTTCTCTCGCCTTTCGTAGAAAATGCAAATCTTCGGTGTCTAAAATGCGAAGTGCCTTTGGACAGTTTTCGGCCACTCGCCAGCCAAATTGTTCTTCGGTGATATAGCGATCAAAAAGCACGATGGAGGGGTTAAGTTCTGTTACAAATGAATCGAAGGATACATCGTTTAGCACAATGGCGGTTGTAGTAATTCCTCGATGTTCCAACACTTCAGAATATTCCGTTTTAGAAGCCGTAGATGCAAATGTGATGGTATATTCAGCCTTTTGAAAAAGTGAAATTAATTGCATCATTCTATTACCCGCAGCCGTAGTAGTAGGCTCGGGAAATGTATGGCCGATAATAAGAAGTTTGGATTTCAGAATATAATGTTACAATACATTCAAAGATACGGATGCCATCTCAATTTTTGAACTTTCTTTGGCAGTAACCGTCCAAGCAACAAACAAGGTATCTCCTACTCTTTCTAATTGTGGGAAGCCGCTAGCACGTTCCCGACTGGTTTTTGAAATCGTAATGGGTACTCCTTTAGCCCCAAGGGAAGAAACTTTTATCAATTGAATGACCTCATCCTCTCCTTGAGGTTCCATCCATAAAACAGCAGCTTCCGTTTCAGAAAGCATCACCAGATCCACCCTTCCTGTTGCATTCCCAGCATCTACTCGAATTGGGTTTTTATAGTTTCCTGAAAAAGCGACATTTACTTTTCCTTCATCTCCCACTCCCGTAAACCATGCTACTGCTGTGGCATTTTTATAAGTATCAATGGCAGGTCCATTGACAGGACAACCTGCTATTTTCCATTGGTCATTGCCAATAACCTTAGTTCCTGTTAAGTCATGTCCACTTCGTCCACTAATAATTTTCAATGAAATATCGCGTATTTCATCTTCGGTTCTATCCCTATATGCTACAAAAATATTGTTTGTCCAATTGACCGCTGCAGCAGTATTACAACAATCGCAAACACGATTATCTAGCTCTACTTCATTAACTATTTCACCATTTAATGTGACAAGTGCCCCTCTTAAGGTCATTGCTCCAGACCCATGTTCATTATGATCTTCATGCCCTCCAATAGTGTTTCTACCATCCAGCCAAGACACAAAAAATGCATTATTACTGTAAGGTTGTATGGAGACAAATCCGTGTTCACTTTTTGTTCCATCGTTATGCAGAATAAAATTACGTTTCCACGTTTTGGTGGAATCGTTGTAAAGATTCAGTTTTACATCGTAGGTATAGGTTCCATCTGCCGATTTTTGAAGATAACTAGTGAGAATGTTTCCGTTATTTTCGGCAATTTGAGGGAAATCTGCCCAGTTAACAAACCAATCGGCCCCCGAAATAATCTCTTCGGAAGGCGACCAAACCCCATTACTATATTTAGAATAGTTTAAAATAGAAAGGGAATCTTTTTTTGAAACCCAAGAAAGAAATAATTCTTCTCCATTACTGAATAATCGAGGCAGTGAGCTATTTTCAGCAGAAGGATTTTTTATGGAAACAACAACCTCATTTACCTTTTGGGTTGTTTCTTGCTTTTCAGAAGTTTCTTTGCAACTCCAAAAAAACACTACCGAAAAAAGGAAAAAATATTTCATTATAAAATTCTAGCTTTTTGCGAGTTCTCCGTACAAATCAAAGTCGGAAGCATCTGTTATTTTAATTTGGAAAAAATCACCGGTTCTCAAATAACCTTCTTCTGCATTTATCAACACCTCGTTATCCACATCTGGGCTATCAAATTCAGTTCTTCCCACATAATAGCCCCCTTCTTTTCTATCGATTAGGACGCGGAATTCCTTTCCTATTTTCTCCTGATTTAACTCCCAAGATATCTGCGATTGAATATCCATAATTTCATTGGCACGCTCCATTTTCACTTCCTCTGGAACGTCGTCTTCTAGATTGTAAGCGTGTGTATTTTCTTCGTGGGAATACGTAAAACAACCCAAACGTTCAAAACGCATTTCTTGAACCCACTGCTTTAAGGTTTGAAAATCTTCTTCGGTTTCTCCAGGATATCCAACAATCAAAGTCGTTCTAATGGCCATTTCAGGTACCGCTTCACGGAAGTCTTTCAACAACTTGGTCGTTTTTTCCTTTGTTGTTCCACGACGCATGGATTTCAAAATAGGATCTGAAATATGCTGCAAGGGAATGTCGATATAATTACAAATTTTAGGCTCTTGACGCATCACTTCCAAAACTTCCATAGGAAAGCCTGTGGGAAAGGCATAATGCAAACGAATCCATTCAATACCTTCTACTTTAACAAGCTCCTTAAGCAATCTAGCTAAATCTCTTTTTTTGTATAAATCCAACCCATAATAAGTTAAATCCTGTGCAATAAGAATAAGCTCTTTTACACCATTTGCAGCTAATTTTTCTGCTTCGATTACCAAATCTTCAACAGGGGTGCTTCGGTGTTTTCCTCGCATGATGGGAATGGCACAAAACGAACACGGACGGTCGCAACCTTCGGCAATTTTTAAATATGCGTAATTTTTAGGGGTTGTGGTAAGTCGTTCTCCAATAAGTTCGTGTTTGTAATCGGCACCAAGGGCTTTTAGCAAACCGGGTAATTCGGTAGTTCCAAAATACTCATCAACATTTGGGATTTCTTTTTGTAAATCGGGTTTGTATCTTTCCGAAAGGCAGCCAGTCACAAATACTTTATCGACCAATCCTTCTTCCTTTTTCTGAACAAATTCCAAAATGGTATTCACACTTTCTTCCTTGGCATTAGCGATGAATCCGCAGGTATTAATCACTACAATATTGCCTTCCTCTTCGTGAACAACCTCTTTATTATTGGCACGTAGTTGCCCCATGAGCACCTCACTATCGTAGACATTTTTAGAGCACCCTAAGGTGACGACATTAATTTTGTTCTTCTTTAAACTCTTAGTCCGCATGGATTCATTGATTTGAAGCTGCAAAGATACTTTAAACTATGGAAAGGAAACCTATTTAGGCTTGTAATACAATTCTAAAATGGAAGCTAGTGGTTTTTTTCCTGCCAAAACAGCATCTATTTCCTTTTGAACATTTTTAGAAAGTAAGGGGGCTAATGGTTGTGACACTTTTGGAATTTTAGGAAAATTCTCTTCCAATTTTTTATCCCACTCTGGATAGTATTTTTCCAAATCGTCTGGATAGACCATTTTTCGCTTAGTACCTTCGTTTGCTGCTTTAAAAGGAGTAGAAATATTTAAATAGCCGTAATCATCGGTAAGTTGCTCACTAGGGTGAATATCACGAATGGCAATTTCAAAATCGTAGGCAGTAGAAAGACAATTGGATTTAAAACTATGATTCACAAAACGCCCATGATCCCAGCAAAGTACAAAATTACCGCTACTATTTCGGAAACTATAGGTTTCCAAAATGTCTTGGTACAATTCGTTCATTTTCTGAAATTGCTTTGGAGTAAAAGTTCTATCTAATTCGTCTAGTACCCAAGTAATAGTACCAGCAGGAATAAACTGAGTGGCTACAACACCATGACCAATTTCGTCGTTTATAAAGCTCAACTCGGTATGAGGGTGAATCATAAAGTGAATTAATTTTAAGCGAAGTTACTTAAAAAAAGAATCCACAAACTCAAACTTATTAAAAACTTGAAGGTCTTCTATTCCTTCTCCCACACCAATATATTTTACTGGTATTTGAAACTGATCACTAATACCAATTACCACACCTCCTTTGGCAGTTCCATCCAATTTAGTGACTGCTAGGGAGGTTACTTCGGTAGCTGCAGTAAATTGTTTCGCCTGCTCAAAAGCATTTTGTCCCGTAGAACCATCCAACACTAATAATACATCATGGGGTGCATCTTCTACCACTTTTTGCATCACCCGTTTTACCTTAGTTAGCTCGTTCATTAAGTTCACTTTATTGTGTAAACGACCAGCGGTATCAATAATTACCACATCAGCATCTTGATTCACCGCACTTTCCAATGTATCGAAAGCAACACTTGCTGGGTCACTTCCCATACTCTGTTTTACGATGGGAACTTCGGTTCTATCTGCCCAGATTTGAAGTTGATCAATGGCAGCCGCACGAAAGGTATCGGCAGCACCTAACACTACTTTTTTTCCTGCTTTTTTAAATTGATAGGCAAGTTTTCCAATGGTCGTAGTTTTTCCTACACCATTAACACCTACCACCATAATTACATAGGGTTTTTTCCCTTCAGGAATTATAAATTCTGTCGCTTCTCCTGTATTGGTTTCACTTAAAAGTCCCGCTATTTCCTCTCTTAGAATTTGGTTTAATTCCTCAGTTCCTAAATACTTGTCTTTAGCTACTCTAGCTTCAATACGCTCAATCACTTTTAGCGTTGTATTTACACCAACATCGCTAGAAACTAATACTTCTTCGAGGTTATCAAGAACATCGTCATCTACTTTACTTTTACCAGCAACAGCTTTGGAAAGTTTATCGAGGAAAGTGTTTTTTGATTTCTCTAGACCTTTATCAAGTGTTTCCTTTTTTTCTTTGGAAAATATCTTTTTAAAAAAACTCATGTATTTGAAATGAGATTATGTTTTGTTAAAGTAACCATCAAAAATACAAAAAGCCACCTTCGTAAAAAAGTGGCTTCAGGTATATATTGTACGGTTGATTATTGTTTGTTCAACCAGTCGTTTACTGCTTCTGGTGTCATAATAGCTTCAACAAATGTATAAGCTCCTGTCTTAGGAGACTTAACCATTTTAATGGCTTTTGTTAAACGCTTAGATCCTGTTTGTAACGATGCTACTGATTTCTTTGCCATGACTCTCTATTTTTACTTAATTTCTTTATGAACAGTCATTTTCTTCAAGATGGGGTTGAATTTCTTCAACTCCATTCTATCTGGAGTGTTCTTTTTATTTTTTGTAGTGATATAGCGAGAAGTTCCTGGCATACCACTTTCTTTATGCTCTGTGCATTCTAAGATTACTTGAACTCTGTTTCCTTTTTTAGCCATTGTAAATAGACTTTATGGTTATGCAATTACTTAGTAAGATGTCCGTTTGCACGAGCTTCTTTAATAACTGCAGAAATTCCTTTTTTGTTAATATTTTTCATTGCCGAAGTAGAAACACGTAGTGTAATCCACTTATCTTCTTCAGGAATATAAAAACGCTTCTTAACCAAGTTAACGTTAAACTTACGCTTGGTTTTGTTCATCGCGTGGGATACGTTGTTTCCAACCATCGCCTTTTTTCCAGTTAGCTCACAAACTCTTGACATAACCTAATTTTTGATAGATATTTTTAAACAGGGTGCAAATTTAATAAAATTAATTGTGGTGTACAACAAAAGAAATTTAGTTTTTTGAAATTTCTTTTAGAAGCATTTCAAAAGCCTTATTTACCGACTTTCTAATAACACGTTCACGCGCTTTCCCAAAGAGAAACTTTTCCGAAACAACACCGCTAGGACCAGCAATAGCAATACATACCGTCCCCACCTCAGCATCGCCATCGCCCTTGGTGGGTCCTGCTATACCTGTAGTCGCCACAGCGTAATCACTTTTAAATATTTTTGTAGATTGTATTGCCATGGCCTCTGCAACAGGAATACTTACCACATTATGCTTTTTAATTAAGGCTGCATCTACACCCAAAATTGAAGTTTTTAACTCGGTGGCATAGGGAATGATGCTTCCCCTATAAAAGCTGGAAACTCCTGCCAATTGCGTAATTTCTTCGGCAATGGCCCCTCCCGTACAGCTTTCGGCTAAACTTAAAGTCTTTCCTTGTTTGATTAATAAAGAACCTATTCTATCGACTACCGAAGTTTCTTCTTCAAAACCAATAGCAATATCCTTTAATTTTTCAACAAGTTCGTCCATTAATATATCAACGTCCTCTTTTACTTTTACCTCATCATTACTTTTTGAAGATAATCTAAGTCGGACCCTTCCCATAGAAGGCAAATACGCTAATTTTATATGTTTTGGCAAACCATCTTCCCATTCTTCGATTCTTTCGGCAATGGCGCTCTCGCCCAATCCATAGGTGAGTAAGGTTTTATGGTAGATAAAGGGTCGCTGAAAATGTTCTATTACTTTCGGAAAGACTTTTTCGATGAGTAAATATTTCATCTCATAAGGCACCCCTGGCATCGAAACGAACACCACGCCGTCTTTTTCCATCCACATCCCTGGAGCGGTTCCGTGTTCATTCAATAAAATGGTGGCTTTTGAAGGGACCAATGCTTGGTCCAAATTCATTTGAGTAGGTGTTTTCTGAAAATACTTATCGAATAAATACTGAATATGCTTTTTAGTGACAGCATCTTCCACCAATGTATCCTCGAAAAATTCGCAAAAACATTGTTTTGTTATGTCGTCTTTGGTAGGGCCTAATCCGCCCGTAACTAAAACTAAATCGGCTCTTTTTGAAGCATCTTTAAAGGTGGAAAGGATATGCTCCCTATCGTCTTGAATGGAAGTAATTTGATGTACTTGCACCCCAATTTTATTGAGTTGCTGACTTATAAAAGCCGAATTGGTATCAACAATTTGGCCTATGAGAATTTCATCACCAATGGTAATTATTTCGGCAAGCATTTATAGGTCGAAGTCTTGTTTAAGCTGTTCAAAAACTTGGTGCAGGGTGGTGTTTACTTTTTCTACCGTATCTTGGATAGCACTCTTATTTTTGGATGATCGTGTCCACGCTTCTATAGCGGTGATATCCTTTAATAAATCGATGCCAAACATTTCGATATTGGGCTTCATTTTATGTGCAAATTGATATGCCAACTCTCTATTGTCATTATCCACTGCTCCCACTAGCGCTTCTAAATCTGGTGGAATTTCAGTTAAAAAAGTTTCGGCAACGACAGCCATAAAATCCTGGTCGTCACCAGCTATTTCTTTTAAACTATCTACTGAATATATCTTACTCATATTATTTAACTTTTATTGAAAAAAGCTCTTTGCTTTCTATGTATCCTTTTAAAACATCATTGGGGGCTACCCTACCAACACCTGCGGGCGTACCTGTAAATATAATATCTCCTATCTTTAATGTGAAATATTTTGAAACATATTCGATTAAGTCATCAATTTTCCACAACATAAAGGAAGTATTCCCCTTTTGAACCACCTCGCCATTCTTTTCGAGATGGAAATTTAAATCGTTACTATCCTTAAACGAATCTTTAGGTAAAAAATTACCTATCACGGCAGCACCATCAAAGGATTTTGCTTTTTCCCAAGGCAGGCCTTTTTCTTTTAATTTACTTTGAAGATCCCGCGCGGTAAAATCAATACCCAATCCTATTTCATCATAATACTTATGCGCAAATTTTTTATCGATGTACTTCCCAATCTTATTAATTTTCACCAAAATCTCTACCTCATGGTGAATGTCTTGCGAAAATTCTGGAATTATAAAAGGGTTATTTTTTAATAATACTGCCGAATCTGGCTTGATAAACACCACGGGCTCTGTGGGCCTTTCATTTTTGAGTTCAGCAATATGTTCGGTATAATTCCTACCTATGCAAATAATCTTCATTATTCGGAAAATTATTGTTTCGTATTCAGTTTACGTAATTTCACTCGTGTAAGCACTTTCTTTGTGTACAATGGAAAATCTGCATTTAACAACCAGCCAAAATAGCCTGGTTCTTTTTCCAACACCTCTTCTACCAACGTACCTTTATGCTTTCCGAAGTTAAACACCTCTTCTCCATTCTTGTTATACCCAATAAATCCTGCAAAATCGGCAAATTCACGATGTGAGCTGAAATCGGCTAAAAAATTAATATCATTTTCAAGTTCCTCATACTTTGAAAGTTGCGCTTTTAACACTTCATAGGTTGCCATGGTATCGGCTTCGGCACTATGCGCATTATCTAGGTTTTTATCGCAATAAAATTTATATGCCGCTTCCAAGGTGCGCTTTTCCATTTTATGAAAAATAGTCTGCACATCTACCGAAAGTGCCTTTTTCATATCAAAATCAATATCGGCGCGAAGCATTTCTTCCGCCAATAACGGAATATCGAATCGGTTGCTATTAAATCCGCCTAAGTCGCTATCCTTTATTAATTGAAACACTTTGGGCGCCAGTTCTTTAAACGTAGGTTCGTTGGCTACCATTTCGTCTGTAATTCCGTGAATGGCACTCACCACTGGGGGAATGGGCATTTCGGGATTTACGCGCCAGGTGTGGCTTTCTTTATTTCCGTTTGGGAACACTTTTAAGATGGAAATTTCCACAATGCGGTCGCTAGCTACATTAACTCCAGTGGTCTCAAGATCGAAAAAGCAAATAGGTTTGTTTAATTGTAACTCCATGGTATGATTTGTGTTACAAAAATAGGAATACTATCTTCGTTTTTTGGTATGAACAGACAACTAATTCTATTTTTTACGCTATTCATTTGTGCCCTTGGGTTTTCACAACAAGACAAAGTTGTGATTACTGAAAAGAAAAAAGGAAAACGCGTGGTGCTCATGGCTGAAAATAAAACAGCCGATACGCTAAATGTGTTTATTATGCTTACCGCACAGGGCTACCGACGAAGTGCAGACCGTCCGGTGGTGATGAACATCCCGCCTCGCAAAAAGGTGCACGTGATGACGCTTATTGAAATGGACGACCAAGAATCTAATTATACGTACAACCTTATTGTAAACGAAAACCTAGACAACAGCCTCACCCTTGAACCCGAAGAAGATGTTGTGGATATTGAAAATGTGATAAAAGGAAAGGTGGTGGTTTTCTCTACTACCGATTGCAAAAAATGTGATAACCTGTCTGCCTTTTTGTTTAGAGACCAAGTGAATCATCGCAATTTTAATATTGATGATGACCCAAAGTTGTACCGACAGTTTATGAATTTTATTGACAAGGAATTACAGGAAACGACCAAGATTCGGTTTCCAGTGATTTGGAATAAAACCTATACCATTTTTGGCTACGACGATTTGGAAAAAACCGTCGAAGAGATTTCCAAAAACAATTAATCTTCTTGGGAGGGCTGAATATGAGTAATGGTATTCACTCCCCGCACCTCATAAAAAGCAGTTACTTCTTTTCCGTTGGCTTTTACGGTTTCGGCATCGATAAATAAACCAAATTCCATAGCGTTTCCATTAGTATCGGTCACGGTCACGGTATCGGGAAGATCTCCTGCAGTGACTTCTGCTGCGCCGCTTAAAATTCCTGTTATTTTTTTCCAACTTGGATCTGTTTTTTCTGGAGCGTATTCTCCAAAAACCGATTCACCTTTATACTGCAAATCGTAGAGAAAATTTTCGATATTGGCAGTGTAATAAATCGTTGCCCATTGGTCTGTAAGCGTTGCGAGTTCTTCCATATCCATATCGATGGCCTCGATATTAAGGTTAAAATCGTGCTTGATGTTGCGCTCAACAAAATTGACCGTTACCACAAAAAACGGATACCCTCCGTCCTCAATGGTTTCGATGATGCCAAACTCCTTGATTTCCTCATCACCCGCTTCATAGTCCTCTTCCAAGACATCGTCGATGTTAGAATAAATAGAGTCTGTAGCCGTGTCGTCTTGTACTTGTTCTTTTTTGAGGTCGTTTTTACAGGCGGTAAACACAAATACAAAGAGCACTAAAAAAATAGAGGTAATACGATTTTTCATGTGGATAATGAGATTAGTAATCGTAGGTAAAGATAGCATAAAAGCGACACTTTATAGGCTAGCGTTTTTGTGGGAAAATTTGAAGAGTTTTGTATGTTATATACGGGTGTTGAGAATTTAAATTCGAATGAAAAATTTCTGCTTGTTAAAAATCCTATGAATGAATATCTGCAAGTAACGTTAAATCCTTCCAAAAGCCACAATAATTAGGGAATAACAGTCTCTTCCATTTCAGGATAACAAGTCCTAAAAAACGATAGTCTTTAATTGTAAGCATATAGATATCACGCCTGTATTTGACGCAAACTAATTTAATGCTTCGAGTTGCAATTGATCCACTAGATTCCAAACGGTTTCTATGCTTTCAGCATTTGATTTAATTGAAACACCATATTTTTCTTTGTATAAAAATTTGACCATATAATCACCCGTCACTTTAAGGAATTCTTCTTTGGTTTTTATACCATTATGCTCCATAATTTTTTCATAACCGTAGTCGCTCTCATTATTGATATTTTGAGTGGCGATCTTAAAATGGTCTCTAATTTCAGATTTACCTTTTTCGGTACTACCATCTACGATCTGAACCCTAAAAACGGTCTCTCCTTTTTTATAAACAGCTAAGGCAGAGTAGAGGTCTGCATTTTTATAAGGGTCTATAACAAGCGCATCTAGCTCAAACTCCCCAACACTGGAAGGAGCTTGCCAATTCATCCATATATCTCTTGCAACCTCCTTTATTGTTTCGGTGTTAGCAGACTCGGTAGTTTCTGAAGTTTTATCTTGATTTGCAGATTCTTTATTCCCAAACCCACAAGCCTGGAGGGTAATAAACAGGACAATTACTAGTAGTATTCTCATAAATGTATTTTTTTAAAAGATAGTATTATTTACTCTGGACAGTCTAAAGCCTGCATATGCCTTTGAATAAACAATAGTTGGTTTATAAAATATTCGGGCTTGAAATATCTTTCAAATAATTCAGGCAAAACTCCCCCATCTAAATGGCCGACAGGGAAAACAGGACCAGTTATTTTTTCAAACTTTTTTAACCAGTCAGCTACAAGTTTATTATCATCCACATTTTCAAGGATGGGTACTAGGTCTTCATGATATATACGATGTTGTTCAAGCGGAATTAGATTTAAAAAACTTTCGGGACAATACATGATACTCGTCGAGGCAGTAAGAGCCATTAGTTGTAGCGCATATCCATCACATTTCGCTTCGATCTCACTAGTTTCGTTAGTACTTTTCACTAAACTCTCATATAAATCAATATAAATAACCATAATAAAGATACATCTTAACTCTGGCGTATTGAATTTATCCATACCATCCTTAAAGTATGCCATTTGTGCTTCAAACAAGTATTCCCATTGTTCCCGGATTGCATCATTCTCTTCAGTTGTTCGATTATTATCTGGGTACTCATATCTACTGCTATTCTCCCCATTTGCTCTTCTTTGAGGAGTGCTCTTGCCGTCCAGTTCATCCAATCGTCTGGCTGTTTCTTCAGCAGATTTCATCTTGTCCACTTGTGCATTTACAGAATAACTGCCCAAACACACAAATACTAATAAGAATAATGACTTGACTTTCATAACGTCTTTGGTTTTAAGGTGAGATATAGTATTGATTACCACTAATGTACCTTTTTATTCGATTACACGGAAACGCGACCTTATAATAATTGTGGCAAACGAGTGCGGCTATGGTGCGGTGCGTGAAAATCCGCGAGGATTTTCCGCCATAAACCGAAGATAGCAAATTTGCGAGGACTTTCCGCAAGTAAAGTCAGAAGCAATTAATTATACACGTTGTTGTAACCAGTAATTTTTGCTAGTGGATTCCCTGTCAACAGGGAATGACAAAGGGGTCAAGAAGGGAATGACAAGAGTAAATTAAAACTCGCGTTTTACATCCCAAGCCTCTAGGTAATCGGCAACTTGTTTTACAAACTGTCCGCCCAGTGCGCCATTGACCACACGATGGTCGTAACTATGCGAGAGGAACATTTTGTAGCGTATGCCAATAAAATCGCCTTCTGGAGTTTCAATCACCGCAGGCACTTTACGGATGGCTCCTAAGGCTAAAATCCCTACTTGTGGTTGGTTAATAATGGGTGTTCCCATAATGCTTCCAAAAGTTCCAACGTTGGTGACGGTATAAGTGCCACCTTGGATTTCGTCGGGTTTTAATTGGTTGTTTCGTGCACGGTTGGCAAGGTCGTTAACAGCTTTGCTCATCCCTACTAAATTGAGTTGATCTGCTTTCTTTATGACAGGTACAATCAAGTTTCCGTCACCTAAAGCAGCTGCCATCCCTAGGTTGATGTCTTTGCGCTTAATGATGCGATCGCCATCTACAGAGATGTTCATCATTGGGAAGTCTTTAAGGGCTTTTGCCACCGCTTCCATAAAGATGGGGGTAAACGTAAGTTTATCGCCTTCACGTTTTTCAAAGGCATCTTTTACTTTGTTTCGCCAGTTCCAAATGTTAGTAACATCACACTCCACAAAACTCTGTACGTGTGCCGAAGTAGACACACTTTCTACCATATGGTGGGCAATGAGTTTGCCCATACGGGTCATTTCTATAATTTCGTCGCCGCCGTTCACACTCACAGGAGCTTTGGATTTTTGCTGAGACCCCTCGACTGCGCTCGGGGAGACTGATGGACTCGAAGTGACAGAAGCACTTGCCGTTGCAGCAGGTTGTTTGCCTCTATTTTCAAGATAGGCAAGCATATCGTTTTTAGTGACACGTCCGTCTTTTCCAGTACCAGGAATGGCATCTAATTCTGCTTGCGAAATCCCCTCTGCCGATGCCATATTACGTACCAGCGGTGAGTAGAATCGGTCACCAGTACTTTCAATGGCGGGCTGAATTGCTTCTTTTGCTTTTACCACAGTTTCTTCAACTTTCGAAACCACTTCGGGAGCCACCTCAACAGGGGTTTCTGCCTTCTCCTCCTTTTTGGCAGGAGTCGCATCGCCTTCAGTTTCAATAATAGCAAGGGTTTGTCCTACTTGCACCACATCATCCACATTAAACAGTTGTTCTACCAAAACACCTTCCACTTCGCTGGGAACTTCGCTATCCACCTTATCGGTAGCGATTTCCAATACCGCTTCATCCATATCAATGGTATCGCCAACGTTTTTAAGCCAATTGGTTACAGTTGCTTCTGCAACGCTTTCTCCCATTTTAGGTAATTTCAGTTCAAATCTTGCCATAATTTTTTAGTATGCTTTTTTCCAAAAGGACGATGCAAAATTAATTAAAATTGGATGTTTTTGTTTTATATTTTCTAAAAGGTTTGCTAAAAATTTGAAATTCGTTGAGAATTCTTCAACTAAAGTAGCACAGTGCCACCTTTTTGGTCGCTTTGGTCGCTTCCAATAATGAATTGCGATTTGGGTGGTTTTATACGGAAAGAATTCCCTCTGTTTTTCTGCTTTTCCATCAACTGAAAAATGTATTTGTACGGTAGATATTGCGAATCGAATACAATCATTTTATTGGAAACTAAATCTTCCTCCACCGCTCGTTTTGCAACCGATTTTACAGGAATTTCAAAAATTTCTGAAAGATTTTTTAGGAGGGATAAATCTTCCGTTAGCACCCAAACTTCTTCGGCACTATGTTCACCATTCTTATTTCGATTTGATCGTGTCTTTTTAAAGGCTTTAGTAAGCTTTACCCCAAAAGAGACAAAGACCGTAGTTACTTTATTTTTACTGAAATGCTTTTTGTAAAATATTTGCATCGCACCGTAAAAACGATCTAAATAGGCTGCATCTTTTTGAGTGCTTTCGCCTTTGTAATGAAGCACGTAGTTACTTCCGTCATAGTAATTGGTGTAACCCGCTTTCATCAATTTATAACAAATATCAATGTCTTCCCCATACATAAAATAGTCTTCATCAAACCCGCCTACTTCAAGATACACCACTCTTTTCAGAAACATAAACGCTCCTGCTAAAATCTCAACCTCTCCCGTTTCTTTTTCATTTAAATATCTGGCGTAATAGCCCCTTCTTCCGCCTGCAATTCCCAAAATTTTAAGAAGTGATCTGGTTGGTGTAGGAAGGTTTCGTTTGCTTTCGGGCAGGAAATTTCCAGTGCCATCGAGGTAGTAAATTCCTAATGCTCCTAGGTTTTTATTCATTTCTGCAAAAGAAATGCATTTGGCAAAAGTATCTTCGGCAACTGCGGTATCTGGGTTTAGAATACAAACATATTCGCCTCGCGCCACTGCGACAGCCTGATTGTTTGCTTTACTGAAGCCTACATTTTCTTTGTTTTCAATGAGTATGACCGAAGGAAAATATTGTTTCACCATGGCACAACTATCATCTTGGGAGGCATTATCCACCACAATAATTTCGGCACCCAAATCCCTCATAGCACGCTGCACCGAAAGGATACATTGTTCAAGGAAATACCTCACATTGTAGTTGAGAATGATGACGGATAGTTTCAAAGTTTAGGAACTTTTTAAGGATGTTTCAAAAGGAATACGGTGTAAGATACTTCTTCCTAAGGTAATTTCGTCTGCATATTCCAATTCATCGCCCACAGAAATTCCACGAGCAATAGTGGTTGTGGTTACTTGAGTACCTTCAATTTGTTTAAATATATAGAAATTGGTGGTATCGCCTTCCATAGTAGAGCTGAGTGCAAAAATGATTTCAGAAACTTTTCCGCTTTTTACCTTTTCAACTAAAGTAGGGATGTTTAGATCCATAGGCCCTACCCCATCCATAGGGGAAATTTTTCCACCCAAAACGTGATATTGCCCACGATACTGACTGGTATTTTCAATTGCCATCACATCGCGAATATCCTCTACCACACAGACCAAGCTTTCATCTCTATTAGGATTGGCACAAATTTCGCAAAGTGCTGTATCTGAAATATTATGACAGTTCTTACAAAAATTTATTTCCTCTCGCATCTGCTGAAGACTTTGCGAGAGCCGTAGGGTTTGACTCTCGGGCTGCTTCAACAAATGCAATACCAAACGCAAAGCAGTTCTTTTCCCAATACCTGGTAATTGAGAGACTTCATTCACCGCATTTTCTAATAATTTTGAAGAGAAATCCATGGAATATTTGTTGGCTGAAAGATATAAAAAAAGCCTCAGAAAATACTTGACTTTCTAAGGCTTTCTATTTTAAAACTACTTTTTTTAGTTTTTAATAAAACGTTTTGTAACAACCCCTTTACCACTATTCATTCTTACAAAATAAACACCCGTATTTAAATGGGAAACATCCAAAGAATGCATGCTATTAAGAATTACATTAGGCTCAAAAACAACTAGTTTTCCAGTGGTATCGAACACTCTAATATCCATCTCTACTTCCCCTTGATATAAAATCTTTAAGGTTCCAGAAGTTGGGTTAGGAAATAAAGTAACTACCTCTGGAGTTAAAACATCATTTGTTTCTAAAATAACACCGTACTTAGGAGAAACCCAAAGACCTCTACCGTAGGTACCTGCATAAATTTTGCCTTCGGCTTGATTAATTTCCAATTCATTTACAATCACATTGGGAAGATTTGTATTAAAGGGTTGCCAATCTGCAAATGTATTATCGATATAATAAATACCATAGTCCATCCCAACATACAAACCATCCTCTCCGTTATCATCCCATACCACAGCCAATGCACTAAAATTAGGTAAATTAAGTGCGTAATCTTGCCAAGTGGCACCCCCGTCATCTGAAACTTTGACTTTGCCTGCTCCAGAGATTGCAACAGCAATTTTATCCGGGTTCGATGGGTGTACTGCAATTGAATTAATGACACCTCCCGGTGTTGTCATTGCTATCCAATCTGTTAATCCTCCATCTGTAGTTCTGTATAAAAAATTATTTCTTGAAGCATATAAAACCTGATTGTTTGAAGGGGCTATTTTAAGATTATCAAGGTTACTAACGAAATCTTGAGAAATAGGAATCCAAGCACCGGGGCCTCCAGAACCATTATTTAAATGTTTATAAACAATATTATATCCACAATAAATTACGTTTGGCAACACTGGGTCTTGTTCAAAGGGCGACACCCAATTTCCTGAACCAGAACCAGGTTCAGATAAATCGTTAAGCACGGTACCGCCATTGGTGGTGCGATACATTGCTCCAAATTGGATCATTGCAAACATGAAATCTATATTATCCTTACTTACAAATCCTTCCATACCATCGGCCCCTACCCAATCTATCCATTGTCCAGTCCCTTCATCGTAAAATGAACTACCATTATCCTGAGAACCACCCGTTACGCGAACTTGAGTTGTTTGAGAAACACCTATTTTATAAAACTGACGAATACCAATACCTGTACTTAAATCTTCATAATAGTCTGCGTTTAAATTTCCTGTATCCGTTGCTTTAAAAAAACCTCCATCAGTGCCCACATATAAGGTAGAACCTACAAACTCCATTATGTCTACATCTGCATGGCAATAACCAATATTGGCTCCCTCGGCAGCATCTGGAATCCAATCGGCAGTGCAAAGGAAGTTAGCTCCTCCATCCAAAGATCTCCAAGTTAAAACTCCTGCAATATGTACCTCGTTTACATCGTTTGGATTTACAGTAATATCCATATCCCTTGGTGCCTGTCCACCTGGGTCAAAACCTGCAGTATCATATCCAAAATAATTTCGCCCAGCGTGATTTAACTGTGTAAAAGAAGCGCCGCTATTGGTTGATTGATAAAACCCTCCAAATTGCCCTCCAGCAGCTTCTACTACATAGACCACAGAGTCATCGTCTGCAGATACGCCAATCATTTTAGCACCATTGCTAAATCCTGATATAGGTGTAAAATTTACACCTCCATCTGTAGAAACATAAAACCCATTTCCTGAGGCATACACTGTATTCGTATCTCCTGGTTTAAATTCGATATCATATCCTCTATTTTCGGTAGTAATAAGTTTGGTCCAACTAGTTCCCCCATCTGTAGAACCATATATTCCGCTATTTTCGGAAGTGGCAAAAAGAATATTCGGGTCTGTGGGGTGCAACAGAATTTTATTCACTAACGAATTTCCAGCATTTCCCAATAAGTTCCATGTCGCACCAGCATCGGTAGATTTATAAATTAACCCACTATAAGACCCAAAATAATAGGTGTCTGAATCGAATGGATCTATTGCAACCGAGTACACATATAAATTTGAAAAATAATCCCCTAGCGGTGTCCACGTTGCAGCTCCATCGGTCGTTCTCCAAACGCCTCCTGTATTGGCTCCTACTATAATGTGGTTGGTATTGGTTGGGTCTACTGAAAAACCAGTAATCCTACCCACACCTGGGCTCCAATGGGTAGTAGCATTCCAATAATCTGGACCAAGTTCTTGCCAATCATCAAATAAACTTTGTCTTTGATTGGACGTTTCATTTAAGTAGGCATTGTATTGTTCAAGTTCGGCAAGCCGTTCTGTAAATGGAGTTAAATACCCATTGTCATTTTGCAGACGATTTGCCATATATTCCCATCGTTTAAATTGCTTGTAACCAGATCCACGTCCTTTATCTTTATCTTCAAAATAGGCTTCGGCACTAGTAACAATTTCTTCAACACTGTATGTGCCAGCATCGATCATTTGTAAATATTCTTGCGATATTCCCTGATAACTAATTAGAACGGTAACAATCACGGTTGTGATAAAAAATAATTTCTTTTTCATAGTGATACGATTAAGATTCAAACTTACAATTCAAATTATTGCAAATCAAGTTAAATAAATGTTTTAAGCTAGTTTTTTTCTCGTTTTTTTTGAATGACGAGTAAATTTAGCTTTTTTGAATTTATAAGTTTGTATTTTTATCCAAATTTACCTAGCTATTCTATTATGCAGCCCATCTATATTTTAATTCTCATTGCAGGTTATTTCGGGGTTCTTATGCTTATCTCCTATTTTACTGGAAAAGAGGACAGTAACGAAGTTTTCTTTAAAGCATCAAAACAATCCCCTTGGTATTTGGTAGCTTTCGGAATGATTGGTGCCTCCTTAAGCGGAGTTACATTTATTTCGGTACCGGGATGGGTAGAAGCTTCAGGATTTAGTTATTTTCAAGTAGTACTAGGATATTTGGTGGGATATTTTGTGGTAGCCTTTGTATTACTTCCTATTTATTATAAGCATAATGTCACCTCCATATATCAATATTTGGAAAGTAGGTTTGGTGTGGTTAGTTACAAAACGGGTGCTTTTTTCTTCTTTGTTTCGCGTGTTTTAGGGGCTTCCTTTCGGCTTTTTTTAGTTGCCATTGTGCTCCAGCAATTTGTGTTTGATGCCTATGGCGTTCCGTTTGAGATCACGGTGGTAATTTCCATTTTATTAATTTGGATTTACACCAATAGAGGGGGTATTAAAACCATTGTTTGGACCGACACTTTGCAAACACTTTTTATGCTCGTTGCGGTTTGCCTTTCTATTTATTTTATTACCAGTGAACTAAATTGGAGTTTTTCAGATTTTTTACATTCTGAAGAACTAAAAAGCTATAACAAAATCTTCTCTACCGAAAACTTTTTTGCTAAAAATCATTTTCTGAAATCTTTTTTTGGTGGAATGTTCATTACCATTTGTATGACAGGACTAGACCAAGATATGATGCAAAAAAACCTAACGTGCAGAAACCTTAAAGATGCACAAAAAAATATGGTTTCTTTTAGCATTGTACTGGTTGGGGTCACCTTTTTATTTCTTTTATTAGGAGCCTTGTTATTTATCTATGCAGAAAGATTTGATATTGCAATTCCCTTAATGGATGGTGCTCCAAAAACCGATTTGCTTTTTCCAGAAATTGCCCTTAAGAGCGGTCTTAGCATAACTCTTGGGATTACCTTTTTGTTAGGGTTAATTGCTGCTGCCTACAGTAGTGCCGATAGCGCATTAACTTCTTTAACTACTAGTTTTTGTATCGATTTTTTAAACATTGAAAAACGACCTGAAGCGAAGCAAAAAAGAATTAGAAAAATGACCCATATTGGAATGAGTTTTCTTTTAGTTTTGGTCATAATAGCCTTTAAATATATTCTTACAAGTAATGTAATTGATAGTCTTTTAGTGGTGGCAGGATATACTTATGGACCGTTGTTAGGACTTTTTGCCTTTGGAATCTTCACCAAGTTTAAGGTGAGAGATAAATATGTTTGGATTGTTACTTTGGCTTCGGTTGTAATTATTACCATTATTGGAAATATACCTGCCGAAAGTCTTGGAGGTTATCAAGTGGGCTATGAACTTTTACCCATAAACGGTCTCATTACCTTTTTAGGATTAATATTGATTCGTAGAAAGTAATACCAAGGTACAAGCAACCTCAACTTCAATATTATTTTCTTTTAGAATGGTGTAAAACTCCGGATTTTCAGTCCCTGGATTAAAAATAACTCTTTTAGGTTGTAACGAAACAATATAGTGATAGTAATCGGGCTGATGCTTTGCACCAATATATAATGTTACCGTATCAATATCTTCAAATGGAAGTTTTTCAGTTTCAAATTCTACTCCTTCAACAACTCCTTTTTTTAATCCTATAGCAACTACGGGTTGTTGCGCATGGACTAATCTTTGAATTGCGAGATATGAATACCGATTGGGGTTTGTACTGGCTCCTATTACTAAAGTTTTCTTCATAGTATTTTTTAAAATATCGAAGTTACAATCCTTGCCTAAAAGAAAACCTAAAACTTAGTTAAAAAAATAAGTTACTGTAACATAAAACTATTTACATCGTCTATATAAATGAAATATTTCAAGACTTTACTGTGAAAATTTTACGTTGATGGTTAGTGTTAATAATAGCAGTAAAGACAAGGCCCGAGGTTCTAGACCTCGGGTTTTTTGTTAATATTAGGTTAAAGAAAAATTTAATTGTAACAGAATTTTGACATCCTCGTCTTATGGGTGTTACTTTTTTGTAACCATCAATCAAAAATCAAAAACAACCAAACCACAAATCATGAGACAAATTCTCTTTCTTTTAGCCTTAAGTATAGGCTTAACATCTTTTGCAGGCGTTGGCCCAGAAGACGAAAAACTAGGAAAAATTACAGGAACTGTAATAGACAAAAACCTTCAGCAACCCATACCTTATGTTGCGATTGTAGTAAAAGATCTTCAAGGAAACATTATCACAGGTGGTGTAACAGACGATAACGGTCAGTTTGCCATAGAAGAAATTCCTGAAGGAAAAAGCAATGTATCGATACAATATATAGGATATAAATCCTACAACACCGAAATTGAAATCACTCGAGGAAACCGAAATATAGATTTGGGTAATATTCTTTTAGAGGAAGATATCGAGGCCCTTGGTGAAGTTACTGTGACGGCAGAACGCACTACCATTCAGCAAAAAATGGATAGGAAAGTGATTACTGTAGGTAAAGATTTAACCACTTCTGGACCTACGGCTTCAGATATCATGAATAACTTACCCTCTGTAAGTGTAGACCAGCAAACAGGAGAACTTTCCTTACGTGGTAACCAGAATGTACGGGTCATGGTGGACGGGAAACTTTCAAACGTTCCAGTGGCGCAATTACTAAAACAAATCCCTTCTGCTTCCATTAAGCAAATTGAACTCATTACAAATCCTTCGGCAAAGTACAATCCTGAAGGAATGAGCGGTATTGTAAATATCATACTCCATAAAAATGTAAATGTTGGTTTTAACGGAAACGCCAGTGTAGGTCTTACCTACGAAAAGCAGCCAAAATTCACTTCAAATATTGACATGAATTACCGCAATGGAAAATTTAACTTTTACGGAAATTGGGGACACAATACCTCTTTGAATGAAAACTACGGAAATGTAAACAGACCAGATGATAACATTGAGCAAATTTTTGAATTCCTAGACGATAGTCAATCCAATCTATTCAAATTTGGAATTGATTTTTACCTGAACGATAAACATACCTTATCTGTCTTTACCAATCAAAATTTGTATGAAGGAAGCACCACAGGGATAACCGATATTAGATATAGCGACAACCCAAGTTTAGACGAACTTCAAGACTTTTTAAGCGACAATGACAATATTTCTTCTCAATATAATTTCAACTACAAAATAGATTTTGAAAAGGAAGGACATAACATAGAATTGGAAGCAGATTATAATGATTTTGAAAATGATGAAGATGCCGATTTTAGATTTTTGGGGGCCACTTTTGGAAGTGATTATATGGACTTTGTCGATACCGAAAGAGACCAACTTACAGTAAACTTAGATTATGTAAATCCATTAACAGAAAGCACAAAACTCGAATTAGGAATGGAGGCTAGGTTATTTAATTCTGTAATTGGAAGAACGTCTACGCAAGAGGTGGTAAATCCTTTCGACATAACAGGTCCTTTTATCATGGCACCAAGCACCAATTTTGATTATAGTCGTGACATCTATTCTGCCTATGCCACCTTTGGTAAAACCTGGGAAAAATTTAGTGTACAAGTAGGTGTAAGAGCCGAAACGGTAGAAGAAGTTGCCGATACGGAAGAAGCCTATGGCCCTGGTGTGGTTACCGAAGATCTCACTTTTGTTAATTCAGATCCGTTAGTAGATGTTACCACAGATGGGGACAGTGTGCTTAAAAAATTTACAAATGATTATTTCCAGTTGTATCCTTCGGCTTTTGTAACCTATACGCCTTCTGAAAAAAATCAGTTTCAGGTAAGTTATAGCCGTCGTGTGGATCGCCCAGGGGTGAGTCAAATTAACCCAATTCGCGAATGGAGTACCCCATTGATTTCTTCTTTCGGAAAAACGAGCCTCTTACCTCAATTCACCAATTCTTTTGAAACCAATTACACGCGTAATCTCGAAAAAGGAAGTATTACAGCAGGTGTGTTTTATAGAATTATTGAAGACGAAATAAACAGAGCACTTTTTATAGACAGAACCGATCTTAACAAAGTGATTCTAACGTATGATAACTTTGATAATACAACTGCGTATGGTGTGGAATTATCGGGTAATTATCGTCCAACTAAGTTTTGGAGCTTTAATGCTAGTTTCGATTTATTCAATCAAACCCAAAAAGGGATTTCAGAACAATTGGCAGATGTTGAAAATCCAACCGTAAGTGATATTACATTAAACGAATATCAAGTAGATAACATTCAGTATAATTTCAGAATGTTTAACAACTTTAGAGTTACAGAAAAATTAAGTTTATCTGCCTTTGGTTTTTATAGAGGAAAATCGAGAAACCTTCAGTTTACCATGGAGCCTATGTACTTTGTAAATGTAGGTGCTCGCTACAGTCTATGGGAAGGTCGTGGTACATTCAGTATCAATTACAACGATATTTTCGACACCATGCAATTTGCCTTTGAAGGGGAACTTCCTTACGCCCAAGTGGGTGCCTTTAATTGGGAAAGCAATACCATTAATGTAAATCTTTCCTACCGATTTGGAGGCGGTAAATACCGTGCTAAATCTAGAAAGAATCGTGACGATAGAGAAAAAGAAGGAAGCGGCGGAATTTTTTAGTCACAAAAGATTTAAAATGTTATAGTGACGTTAAATTTTAAATTTCACTGAAACATTTTACAAGAAGTATAGTCTATATATATAAACCTTTAAACTTGTTTTATAATTTATTTGGATTAGCCTCTTAAAAAATTTATAACTTGTTAGGTAAACCCTCTCTCTGAAATTAGTAGGATTGAGGGTTTGTTATTTCTACCAGCGAATAATAACACTTCCCCAAGTAAACCCACTACCAAATGCCGCTAACACCACTAGGTCTCCTTCTTTTATTTTTCCCTCTTCCCAAGCTTCAGTTAAAGCAATAGGTATCGAGGCGGCTGTAGTGTTTCCGTATTTTTGAATATTATTAAATACTTGGTCATCATTCAGTTTAAATTTCCGCTGAATAAATTGAGCAATCCGTAGATTGGCCTGATGCGGAATCAACATATTAATATCACTTACAGATAGTTTATTTTTTTCAAGACCCTGCATAATCACCTCAGAAAATCGAACCACTGCATTTTTAAATACAAATTGTCCATTCATATACGGGAAGTAACTTTCGTCATTAGGGTCATTTTCAGAAATAATATCGGTAACCCAACGTGTGCCCATTCCAGGTGCTTTTACAACCAATTCTTCGGCAAACTCTCCTTGAGAATGTAAATGTGTAGATAAAATTCCTTTACTCGTATCCTCTTCCCTACTCACCACTGCTGCTCCTGCCCCATCGCCAAATATTACCGATACTCCTCTACCTCTTGTTGTTTTGTCCAAACCATGCGAATGTAATTCACTACCAATTACGAGAATATGTTTGTACATTCCTGTTTTAATGTAATTATCTGCTACCGAAAGGGCATACACAAAACCAGAACATTGGTTTCTTACATCCAAGGCACCAACAGTTTTTATGTCTAGCTCCTTTTGTACTTGGACTCCCGGTCCCGGAAAATAATAATCTGGACTTAGGGTGGCAAACACTATAAAGTCAATATCGTCTTTATCAATCCCTGCCCTTTCAATAGCTATTCTGGCTGCTTTAACACCCATGGTGGCAGTCGTATCATCACTCCCTCGTTTTACCCATCGACGTTCCTTGATACCCGTTCGTTCCTGTATCCAGGCGTCATTAGTGTCCATCATTTTTGAAAGATCATCATTCGTTACAATATTGTCGGGTACATAGCGCCCTAATCCTGAAATTTTTGAAGAATACATAAAATAGTTGATTAAAAACTGAGAACAATATAATGAGAAGTATTGATTATTTAGAAAAATATAATTACAAAAAAGCTAAGGTACCTCACGAGCACCTTAGCTTAAAACAACCTAACCAATAAATAGAAATTAATGCAGTATGTATTGGGAATTTCTATTTGCTCAAATATAAGAATGTTTAATCTTTTACCAAATTTATTAAACATTATTTAACATTTTATTTTTATGTCATCTCAAAATGACACCTTGTCACATTTCTCATAATGGTATTCTATTTGAAATAAGCCTACTATAATTTTAAAGTTAAAAAACCATGAATAAAGGAACTATAAACGTATCTGTGGAAAATATTTTTCCGCTTATTAAAAAATTTCTCTACAGCGACCATGAAATTTTCCTTCGTGAATTGATAAGTAACGCAACCGATGCAACCCTTAAACTAAAACATCTTACCAGTATTGGAGAAGCCAAAGTAGAATACGGCAATCCTATGATTGAAGTTAAGATCGACAAAAAGAAAAAACAACTTCATATCATCGATCAAGGAATTGGGATGACCGCTGAGGAAGTTCAAAAATATATCAACGAGATTGCTTTCTCTGGTGCCGAAGAATTCATAGAAAAATATAAAGACAAAAAAGCTGAAGATGCCGGAATTATAGGTCATTTTGGACTTGGATTTTATTCGGCCTTTATGGTGGCTAGTAAGGTTGAAATTATAACCAAAAGCTATCTTGATGAGCCTGCTGCCCATTGGGTATGTGACGGATCTCCCAACTACACCCTAGAGTCGCACGATAAAAAAGAGCGCGGCACAGAAATTATCCTACATATAAGTGATGATGAAAAAGCGTTTTTGGAAGAAGCAAAAATCCGTGAACTATTGGTGAAGTATAACAAGTTTATGCCTATTCCAATAAAGTTTGGAACCAAAACCGAAACCCTTCCAAAACCGAAAGAAGCTAAAGAAGAGGATCCTGCTCCTACCAAAGAGGTGGATAATATCATTAATAATCCAAACCCAGCTTGGACCAAACAACCTACGGACTTAAAAGACGAAGATTATAAAAACTTTTACAGGGAGTTATACCCCATGCAATTTGAAGAGCCACTCTTCAACATTCATTTAAACGTAGATTATCCATTTAACCTCACGGGAATCTTGTATTTCCCAAAAATGACAAAGGATCTAAATATTCAAAAAGATAGAATACAACTCTATCAAAACCAGGTGTTTGTAACCGATAATGTGGAAGGCATTGTTCCTGAATTTTTAACAATGCTACGTGGGGTAATTGATAGTCCAGATATCCCGTTAAATGTATCGAGAAGTTACCTTCAGGCAGATGGAAATGTAAAGAAGATTTCAAGCTATATCACTCGAAAAGTAGCCGATAAACTGAAGAGTCTGTTTAATGAGAGTCGCGAAGATTTTGAAAAGAAATGGGATGATATTAAAATCGTGATTGAATATGGGATGTTGACCGAAGATAAATTCTTCGAAAAAGCTCAAAACTTTGCATTGTATCCTACCGTGGATGGCAGCTATTTTACATTTGATGAACTTTCAGAAAAAATAAAAGATCTTCAAACCGATAAGGATGAAAAACTTGTGATTTTGTATGCTTCAGACAAAGAAGCACAGCACAGCTATATTGAAACGGCAAAGGAAAAAGGTTATGCAGTATTGTTGTTAGATTCACCAATTATTTCGCATTTAATTCAAAAATTGGAAAGTGAAAAAGAAAAAGTTTCCTTTGTAAGAGTGGACAGTGATCACATTGATAACTTAATTAAAAAAGAGGAAGAAACCCTTTCTAAGTTAAATGACGAAGAAAAAGAAACATTAAAAACGACGCTCGAAGAAATTATACCTTCTGAAAAGTTTACGGTACAATTGGAGGCTATGGATAGTAACGCCAATCCTTTTATCATTACCGAGCCAGAGTTTATGCGTCGTATGAAAGAGATGCAGCAAACAGGTGGCGGCGGTATGTTTGGCATGGGAGGATTCCCTGAAATGTACACCTTGGTAGTGAACACAAACAACGAGTTAGTGTCTGAAATATTAAACACAAAAACTCAAAAGAAAAAGGAACGTTTAGTAAATCAGGCGCTAGATTTAGCAAAATTGAGTAAAAATTTACTAAAAGGTGAAGAACTTACAAAGTTTATTAAACGTAGTTATGATATGATAAAATAGCACCTTTTATCGATAAAAAGTAAAACCGCCAATTTTGGCGGTTTTTTTTGTTAAAAACCTAAAATTAAGCCAACTATTTGTTTCAAAAAGTGATTTTTTGAACTACATTTGAGATAACTAATATTAATCAAATTAACTAAATTATGAAAAAAACTATTTTTCTGCTTTTGCTGTTTTTAGGGTTTACGACCCTCCAAGCACAGGAGTTAAATTCTACCCCCACGCTATCCACTAGCTCCAATGGGGTAACAAAGAAACAAATGTCGGCTTCAAATGCTGGTATTTTTGCTTCTAGACAAACCGTGACGACGGCATCCACACGTAATACCGAAACAATTTATTTTGCGGTAACACAATCAACTCAAAATTGTGACTCACAGGAAAGCAATCCTGCACAATGTGGTGCTACTACCACGATGATGTCTGTGGAAACCAACCCAAGTACTAATAGAGCACCCGGTGCTAAGTATTACATTAGAAGTAATACAAACAATCCTTGGGGGCAGGTTACTAACGAAGCGGCTATGGATGCTGCTTTTGGTGCGGGTAACTGGACCCAGGCATTTTTTGAAACTTTGGTTATGGGTACGGTATTCTCTCCAGGCACTAACTTTGTTTTTCTAGAGGGAAGCGATGGTGGTGCTAATGAATTAAACACCTTTTTAACTACCAACCTTGCTGCTATTGAGGCATGGGTAAATGGCGGTGGGAAACTAATCTTAAATGCGGCACCTAATGAAGGTAGCAATATTAATTTTGGATTTGGAGGGACAACCTTAGTCTACACAGATTTTAGTAGTAATGTGGCTGCTGTAGACCCATTGCATCCTGCCTTTGTAGGCCCTTTAACACCCACTGCAACCGCAATGTCTGGTACTTCGTATGGTCATGCAACTATTTCTGGTACAGGCTATACCAATATTCTTTTAGACACAGGTGACAGTGGTGTTGTATTAGCTGAAAAAGATTGGGGAGCGGGTCATGTTATTGTGGGAGGTATGACGACTACCAACTGGCATTCTCCTGCAACGGAAGCCTTTAACTTTAGAGCCAACTTATTTACCTATGCAGATGATTATGGTGGTGCTGGCTGTCCTCCTTTTGAAATTGCAGGGCCTTATTGTGACCCATGTACTACGCCTGGAACAAATTTTGCCTTGGCCTGTAGTACTGGTCCAAACAGTATTATTCAAGGAATAGATGTATCCGGTGTACCTGGAAATGTGAATGTACTTTCGTTAGATTTTATGCAAGATTCACAAGGAACAAACCCTGGTACCGCTACTGTAAATTTATTCTGTGGCCCAGCTGGAGCAAACCCTCCTCCTTATTCCGGAACTGATGTTCCGTTTTATACAGAAAATTTCCCTATAAATGGAGCAAATGACGGTTCGTGTGTTACATTAACATTCACAACACCTCCCACTATTGATGGCACATGTGACACTATGTGGGTTGAAGTACTTGTAGGTACAGGTAGATTACTTTACACACCTTCAAGTTGTGATGGAAACGCCGCCACAGGAACCAATTCTTGGATCCAAGCTCCTGCTTGTGGTATAAATAACCCAACCACTTTTGCAGCTCTTGGATTTCCTAATAACGACGTGGGCTATAGTGCATCTTTCGAGTGTAATTTAGGAGCCCCCCCTGTTATTTCATGTCCATCAGATATTGTATTAGACAATGCTGCTGGTCAATGTAGTGCTGTTGCTAATTATGCAGGAACTGCCA
>TARA_R110002074_G_scaffold170005_2_pt1 | contig 67435 bp, 65 predicted proteins | sample TARA_R110002074 | Tara Oceans TARA_R110002074 (sample SAMEA4397215) | marine metagenome | biome: Polar Biome; feature: [MIX] marine epipelagic wind mixed layer (ENVO:01000061); material: water (ENVO:00002006), including particulate matter (ENVO:01000060) such as... | depth 10-100 m
TCGACAAACCGGAAGTGCATGCTCTGGGTAAGGAAGTTCTGGTGCTGCTGCAGAAAGTCTGTGCGAGCCTCGAGGCGTGAATAATCAGCAACTGCTTATTTCAACCACATCGCCGGCTTTCGTCGTGGAGCACAGGTAAACATGCTTAATTGTAAAGGGCCCCGCAAATGAAGGGCCAGAGCGTTCGGCTAACCCTTGACCTGCTGGTTATCTGCTCGGTGTTGCCGGTAGTGGTAATGGCCACATTCGTTATTTGGACCTATTATCAGCAGCAACAAATTCAGGTAAGCAGTGATGCTATCGCTCGCGTGCGTGCGGTCTCATCAGCGATAGATCGGGAATTTGACAGTTTACAAGCGAGCCTGACCGCGCTGACAACGTCGCCGCTTCTGGCCAAAAACGACCTTGCCGAATTTCATGCACACACCGTCCTCGCATTAGCGGATATCGACGCTGAAAGTATCGAGCTGATGGATCGGTCTGGGCAATTGCTCCTCAGCACGAATCGCCCGTTTGGTACACCACTTCCAATGGTACCCAAATCCGAGCTCATGCAACGCATTCTGGAAACCGGAAAGCCCGGTGTGTCCGATCTTTTTTTCGGGGCAATTACCCTCAAACCCATCTACAGGGTTGACGTACCGGTAATACGAGAGGGTTCGGTTATTTATACATTAAACGCCACCGCCACACCCAAACAACTCATAGGCCTGTTGGTAGATCAAAAATTGCCGGCCAATTGGCGAGCCGTAATAACCGATAGCAGCGGCAGCATCGTGGCTCGAACCCATGGCATAACGAAATTCCTGGGCGAGAAAGTGGTGCCAGACCTGCTGCAACATATGCGTCTGGCAAACGAAGGTGCCTTCGAATCCAAAGTCCTGGAAGGCATTCCTGTTCTCCTCGCCTACAGTCGATCAATGGAGACAGGATGGACCGTTGCTACTGGCGGCCCTTTAGCCGAACTCAATGCAGGGATTTATCAGACCTTGGGGTGGATGCTTGCCGTCACTTTGATCGCTTTGCTAATCGGCCTTGCCCTGGCACGGTACTTCGGTGGCCGCATCGCCAGTGGCTTCATCGAATTGATTGCACCCTCCAAAGCGCTCGGCGCCGGTGACGCAGTGAGCGTTCCGCACTTGCAGATCAGGGAGGCCAACGAGGTAGCTAAGGCCCTGCTCGACGCTGCCAGGCTTCTGGAACAGGCCAGTAACGTGAAAGCCGATTTCCTTTCCAGCATGAGCCACGAATTACGTACGCCACTCAATGCGATCCTCGGTTTTGCCCAGCTCATGGACTCCGGCTCGCCACCGCCCACGCCCTCCCAGAAGAAAAGCCTCGAGCATATACTCAAGGGGGGATGGCACCTGCTCGAGCTGGTCAACGGCGTCCTCAATCTTGCGTTGATCGAGTCGGGCAAGTTGAAAAAATCAGGCGAAACGGTTTCGCTGTCCGAGATCATGTCGCAATGTCAGCTCATGGTGGAACCGCACGCGAAAAACAGGGAGGTCAGCCTGACGTTCCCGCAATTCGAAACTGCCTGTTATGTTTACGCTGATCGATCCTGGTTGAATCAATGTCTGGTCAACCTTCTTATCAACGCTGTCAGGTACAACAAACCCGGCGGCACGGTGGTTGTCGAGTTCACGCTGCGCACCCCGGATATGGTTCGGATTATTGTCCGCGACACGGGTGCCGGGCTGTCTGCGCAACAGCTTGCACAGCTTTTCCAGCCGTTCAATCGGCTAAGCAGGGAGCTTGGCACGGAGAAAGACATGGGTTTAAATCTGGCAGTAACCAAGCGGCTGGTCGAACTGATGGGCGGTACCATTGGCGCGGATAGCGTCGTCGCTGAGGGAAGCACATTCTGGATCGAGTTGAATTTGACGTCTGCACCGAAAGCTGTCGCTCCGATGCTAACCTAGGGCCAAGATGGCGTAGCACTACGACGCACCGCGTTCAAATAAAAGGCCAGGGATCTGAATGGCACTTGCTGAAGGCATTTCGGACTATATTTCTGCTCACTACACTCTGTAGGCTTTGTAAAAGTTTTTTGTCGGGCTTGCGAACCCCAACAATGGTAATGAGATTAGCGGCAACGACTGAGCTTCGTGCCCCAGCAGCCAACGAAAACCTGCGCTTGCGGCTGTTTCAGGCTTAACTAAGCGCCATTCAGATTACAACTATTCGACGTTAGTGGGATACGGCCATTTAAGTTACTTTCAAGGACACTATAATACCCTATGCTTAAAGTATAGGAAGATACCCCCCTATTTCACTGAAAAACCACTCTGACCACGCCGCAGCAACCGGGCCATTTTGCAGCCAGACGTAGTCAATCTCATCTGATGCAGTGGCTTAATTCGCTAAATCGGCCAGACTCCGGCCCTGTGTAATACTGTATATCTGTACAGTCTATCGCTCAACTGCTGGATCTTGAAGCCTCGGCTGTGATGACCACCAGTGCCAGCTCACGCCCACTCAATAGTGGCGGGCGGTTTACCTGAGATATCGTACATTACGCGGGAAATGCCGGATATTTCATCAATAATGCGATTCGACACGTGACCCAAAAGCTCATACGGCAAGTGAGCCCAGCGAGCAGTCATAAAGTCTATCGTCTCAACCGCTCAAAGCGCAATAACGTACTCATAACGTCGCCCATCACCGGTCACGCCGACCGATTTTATCGGTAAAAAGACGGCAAACGCCTGACTCGTGCCAGCACCAAAGAGGCCGCCAGCATAAAGCCGATTCCGGCATAAATCGTACTGATATCAATCAAAAACCCTGACCTTCTATTTACACCCGCCCCTTATAGAGGCATTAAGATAATGAGCCAAGTCGTGTATCCCCTAAATACGCAAAATCAACCAAGATGCTTTATAATATTACCCATTGTCATAACTTGATTTTTTTCTTTAGTGGCAAACCACATTTTTACAGAGGGTGTAAATGGCCGGGTTAATAAAGTTTCACGAAGTCTATCGCGATGCGATTCAATCGCTGTTCGGAACCAATCCTTCCGCACAGGAGATTGTTGACGCCCACCAGCACGCCCACGAAGTCAGCATGTCTGCCATTCAAACCAATGGCGGTACGTTCTTTGATTCCTTCGCCCGCAAAGGTCGTGACGAATGGAAAGAAATTGATACCATCGCCTCGTTCTTTAAAGAAAAAAATGTGCGCCAGACGGCCCTCGTCCGTGGCGACTTTCTCGTCGGTTTTGAGCCGCAGCCTTATGACGTTATTCTTGCTTTCGTCCGTGAATACGCTAAGGCCGGAATTAATGTCCTACAAAATTTTCATGGCCTAAACGACACTCGTGTTCTTGAAGGCGTGGCAAAAGCGGCCCAGGAAGTTCGAACTGAAGGCTATGATATTATCGCCCAAGGAACAATCTGCATCGAAGATAATACCAACATTACGATTGAAAGCTGCCTGCAGACTGCGCGAGAGCTTATCGCCATGGGACATGAAGGGTTTTACCTAAAATCCGCGAGCGGCGTTGTTAAACCCGATTTTGTCCGTGAACTGACCGCAAAGCTTCTCGATCAATTCCCGGATCAGCAAATTGGTATCCATGTCCATTCCACCTATGGTGAAGCGCCAGTTTGTTATATGGCCGCGATCAAAGAAGCCGTCAACCGTGGAAAAACCATGGAGATTGATGTCCAGCACCCGGCCATGGCCGGTTCCACCGCCCACCCAAGCTCACTCAAGATGCTGCAGCTCATTCAAAACCATCCCAATCCTACCGTTCGTGAAAACGCGCCACAACTGGATATCGATGCAATTAAGGCAGATATGGATGCGCTTTTCAGACTTCGTTTTGAATACCGCGATTGTGAGTCCGCTTATAACCATGATCTTCTTGAAGCTATGCGCGCTGCCCGTGCCCCAGGCGGTGCATCCTCTACGCTTGGCGGCATCTCCGGCCTGAAAGAAAACCTTGGCCGAGTTCTCGGAACGGATGATTGGGACCAAATTCAGATTGCCATTTATAAAATGCAAAAAGAGATCTTAGCAGATCTCGGAGATTCCACACAGGTAACTCCTTACGCGGCCAACACAACAGGTCAGGCGGGCTTATCTCTCTATAGCAAACTAAGCGGAAAAGATATTTACGATACGCTCTACCCCGGCATCATAAATTATCTTGTCGGTCGTCATGGCCGTGTGCCGGATACGGTCAATCCGAAATTGGTGGAACAGGCTCTCAAGCAGACAGAGTTGAATTCCCCGGTTGAATATGTCACTGCAGCCGAAAAGCCATCTGCCATGGACGACTTAAAACAACAATTAAAAGATGCCGGTATAGAAGAACCAACGGATCGGCAGGCCATTTCCTTGGCGATTGGCGGACCGGCAAGAATGACGCATATCATCGCTTGCCATAATGGCACCAATCAACCGCAGCAACCGCCCGCTTTGCCTGATTTTGCGCAACCAGCACAACTGGGCGGAAAAATAAGGGGAAAGACCCGGGTTAAAACCAATGGGCCCGAGCATATTGTCAAGGCGATTGGCGGTTATGGTGAATTGCAAAAGCTGGCAGAGCGTGCCCTGCATTTGAAACAAATCGACGATGATTTGTATGAATTTCCTGAAGGTGAAGAATGTCTGAAATCTCAATGGCGGGACGATAACCTGAGAGCTATAACCAGATTTTTAGATTCTGTTCCAGAAAAACTAAAAGATGCCGGCTTCAAAAGCTTTAACGGCGTAGGATCAACCCTCAAAGCGCCTTTCCACCTAAAAACCTTCGATACAATTTTCCGTGACGTTTGCGGCAAAAAAGGGCCGAAGCTGTACAAGCACATGATGGAAGCCGTTGAAACCTTTAGAGCGGAAAACAATCATGAACCGCTCGAAGAAAACCCAAAGATTCAAGGCGGAGCCCAATATTGACCGAACTTGCCGCCGCGCCTAAATAATTAAGCCGCCCTCTTCATCCATCAAAGATCGCTTCGGATCGTAAAGCGAATTTGTAGGCTTACATGCCAATGAATAAGCCACAAAATCACTCTGACCACCCCGAAGAAACCTTTGCTTGTTTGGTGTCGGCGGCAACGTCCTCGTTATTCACAAACAGATTTTCCTTACCCAAATAAACTCGTTTGCGGCGAGCCGCGACTCTCGGGCAACCGAAACGCACTCTGATATCCACCCTTTTCCTTCAAGTGATTAAGGATCACCTTAATCACCACCGAGTCTTCGATACAGGCGATGACTTTCATGCCGCCGCCACATTCTCGGCAGGTTTCGAATTTATTTTTTATCTTTCGGAGAAATCTTATATCCAAGCAACTCTGACCTTTTATTGAAGGTTTAGCCGTCGGCTGTGTTTTCATCAGTGTTACAAGTCGTTCGATATTACGCTTTACATGAGTTTCATTATTGGCGCTTTGGCCGCGATTGGCGATCTTTTCGGCTTGCAAACACTTATCGAAACATTCTACCGAATCATGAAAAACACGACAGAATTTCGGCCATTATTTGACAGGCACCCAAACAATATCGAGTTAACCATCGACAAGCTGGTATCCTTTTTATCTGGTTGGATGGGCGGTGAAAAGCTGTTTTCCAAAAAATATGGACCCATCAGCTTACCTCAAGCCTACGCGCACTTGGTTGTCACCGAAAAAAAAGCCATGCGGCTGAATTGCATAACCGCCGCGTTAGACGAACTGAACTACCCAGAAGAATTAAAAGCCTATTTGCTTCCTCAACTCGAATTTCCAGCGGAAAGCATCCGTCAGGCGAGTGCCGCTAGGCATATTTGAGTCTTGTGATACCAACCTTTTGAAGGTAAAGGAAGGGAACAAAAATCACTATGCAACACGCTGGTAAAACGGATTTTAACTGTGGATTTCTTTCGAGACATAGACGCCCAAACGTTTTGCCAATCTGGCTAGGTTGGCTCGGTCCATGGACAAATGCTGGGCGGCTTTGGTCCAGTTCCCTTCATTAGTCTCGAGTGCTTGGCGAATCTTGTTACGTTGGTAAGCATCTGTTTCTGCTCGTAAATCAATCGGTTGGTCACTTTCAGCGGCTGCTTGAACCTCTAGATCCTGTACTTCATATTTCTCATTTTTATCTATTTGCAACCCTGTTAAGTGCGCTGGCGAAATAATCGTAATACCCGTTTGCTTATCAGGGTTGGTACTGCCGGATTTTGCGCTGTCTGCCTTTGAAAAAAGCGCAGCGCGAGAAATAACGTGTTCAAGTTCTCGGACATTACCAGGCCAACGATAGGCTTCTAGCAACTGAATCGCCGATGGCGACAAGGTAAGCTGCTGCAAACCCAGTTTCCGGCGAAACCGTTCGGCGAAAAAGCCCGCCAATAATGGAATATCACCTTGTCGATCACGCAGTGCCGGCACTTGGATTGGAAAAACGCTGAGTCGGTGGAATAAGTCGGCACGGAATCGATTCTCCGCGACTTCTGTGGCCAATTGGCGATTGGTCGCAGCGATGATTCGTACGTCGACTTTGCGGATTTGGTCTTTGCCGACGGCTTGAATTTCTTGGTTCTGAATCGCTCTTAGCAAGGAACCTTGTACTTCTAACGGCAATTCGCCAATTTCATCCAACAATAAAGTGCCGCCATCGGCTAACAAGAACTTTCCGTCTCGGTCTCGATCCGCGCCAGTAAACGCGCCTTTCACATGACCAAACAGCTCGCTTTCAATGAGATGAAGAGGAATCGCGGCACAATTGACGTAAACCATTGGCGCGTCAGATCGAGACGAATGTTCATGCAATGCACGCGCAACGAGTTCTTTGCCGACGCCGGTTTCGCCTTCAATCAGTATCGCAAAATCCGACGGCGCGACAAGCTGAATCGACTGTTTCAGGTTTCGAATTGCCTTGCTTTGGCCGATCATTTCAGCACTTTTCTCGCTCATGACTTTCAGAACATGTTGGGCATGTTGCGACTTGTTTTCCAATTTCTCCATCAACATCGCGGTGTTTAGTGTCATCGCCGCCATGGTGCCAATGATTTCTAAAGCGCGCGCATCAATTTCGTCAAACACGCCTGGCGAAGTACTGTCCAGCGTGACCGCACCAATCAGCTTTCCTTCTAAATACAACGGCACACCCATGCAGGAATGAACCGCCAAATGCTCATCGTGTCCCAACACCATGCCGTCGTATGGGTCGGGGAGCGGAGAATCGGCGGCAAAGCGGACTGGATAATGACCGCCACAAATGGCGTTAAACCTTGGATGTTCCGTAATGGTGAAGCGGCGTCCCATCAGATCTTCAGACAACCCACGCTGGGAAATAGGCGTTAACACACCGTGATTATGTACCAACAGAACAACCGCATCACAATTGATGGTAGCGCGCACAGCGAAGACCAATTGCTCAAAGCGATTCGGTTGCGTCACCGCACTTGCGAGGTCTAAAGCAAAGCTGAGTAGGGCCTTATTGGAAACCTGATTTATGGTCATCGACTCGTAAGAAGTATGGCGAACTGTGTCATTTTGACTTAAATATACCATATAGACCTTTTATTTCTGAGTCTTATTGACTCTTATTTATTGCTTAAAATTATAAGCCCATGTTTTTATTTATATTTATCAATTGGCACAATTTTCGCTCTAGTCATAGATAACAAATATTTATTCATCGATTTAAAAGGAAACAATCATGTTATCTCAACAACATATAGACACAGTAAAAGCCACTATTCCGTTGCTTGCTTCTGGCGGAACAGCCATTACAGAGCATTTCTACGAACGTATGTTTTCGCACAATCCTGAACTGAAAAACGTGTTCAACATGACGCACCAAAAAACAGGTGGTCAGCCAGCCGCGTTGTTCAATGCCATTGCTGCTTACGCGACGCACATTGATAATTTGGAAGTGCTCACCGGTGCCGTGATGCGCATTGCTCATAAACACACCAGCTTCAATATTCAGCCAGATCAATACGACATTGTTGGCCACCATTTGATCGAAACCTTGCGAGAACTTGCACCAGACGCTTTTACTAAAGACGTTGAAGAAGCGTGGGCCGCGGCTTATGGGCAACTGGCCGATATCTTTATCAAAATAGAAGGCGACCTTTACAAAGAACGCGCGGCGCAAGCCGGTGGTTGGGAAAATTTCCGTCGCTTCCGTGTGGCATCCAAAACACCAGAATCGGAACTTGTGACTAGCTTCGTATTTGAACCAACGGATGGCGGCGCGGTAATCGATTATCTTCCTGGCCAATACTTGGGCGTTAAGTTACATCCAAAAGGCAGTGAATACGATGAGATACGTCAATACTCTCTATCAACAGCGCCAAATAATCAGACTTATCGCATCAGTGTGAAGCGTGAAGGCAGCGACGACATGGCAGGCGTAATGTCCAATTACCTGCATGATCATCTAAACGTAGGAGACGAAATCGAAGCCATGCCACCGGCTGGCGACTTCTTCTTCAAAGACAAGCAAACGCCGGTTGTGTTAATTTCTGGTGGTGTTGGCTTAACGCCTATGCAAGCCATGCTGAATACACTGGCGAAAGAAAACTACGCGCAGCCAGTCCATTATTTACACGCTTGTGCAAACCAGGGTCAGCATTCTTTTAAAGACCACGTAAACGGCATTAAGGACACTCTGAACCTGTCTATTCATACCTGGTACGAACAAGCGGTTGAAGAAGGAGATGGTGTGATTAAAGGCAATATGGCGCTTGATCAAATCAAAGACAGCTTGCCGCTAACAAATGGAGAGTTTTACTTATGCGGCCCAGTCGGCTTCATGATGTTTGTTAAACAACAGCTATTAACGCTTGGCGTGGAAGCAGATCGTATTCATTACGAATTGTTTGGCCCGCATAAAGACGTATGATCGATCACTAAATTTCCTGCTTAAAAGGCAAAAGCGCGTGGGTATCTTGGTGATACTCACGCACTGATTCCGCTTCTTCTTCACAGAAATTACCAATCACATCACGGAAGCCTTCGTGGGCAATGTAATGAATGCTATAGCTAAAGACTGGTTCCAAGCGGCCGCACTTGAGGTAATCCTCGAACTCGCGTTGCACATAACCCGGCACCGCCCTACCCCGTTCCGCCAGATGGGCGGTGAAGGCCGGGTGGTATTGCTCAACTGCTGGATCTTGAAGCCTCAGCTGTGATGCCGGCCGGTGCCAGGTATTGCTTACCAGCGCCAGATCACTCCCACTCAATAGTGGCGGGCGGCTTACCTGAAATATCATAGGTTACACGTGAAATACCGGCTATTTCGTTTATAATCCGATTAGAGACATGGCCTAAGAATTCATATGGCAAGTGCGCCCAGCGGGCGGTCATAAAATCGATCGTTTCAACGGCACGTAGAGCGATCACGTATTCATAGCGACGCCCATCACCGGTCACGCCGACCGATTTTATCGGCAAAAAGACGGCAAACGCCTGACTCGTTTTCTGGTATAAATCGTGTTTATACAATTCCCTGATAAAAATATCATCCGCCTGACGTAATAAGTCGGCGTATTCTTTTTTAACCTCACCCAGGATACGCACGCCCAGGCCCGGACCAGGGAATGGATGGCGGTACACCATATCGGCGGGCAAGCCCAGTTCCACACCCATTTGACGAACCTCATCCTTGAATAATTCACGCAACGGTTCGACCAACTTCAGTTTCATATCATCGGGCAAACCGCCGACGTTATGGTGGGACTTGATCAAGTGCGCCTTACCCGTCTTAGAACCAGCAGATTCAATAACATCGGGGTAAATGGTACCTTGTGCCAGCCACTTGGCATCGCTTAGCTTAGCGGCTTCTTCATCAAAGATATCGATAAAAAGATTACCGATAACCTTTCGTTTCTTTTCCGGGTCAGAAACACCTTTAAGCGCAGCTAAATAACGTTGCTCAGCATTCACCCGAATAACACGAACGCCCATGTGTTCGGCAAACATAGCCATCACCTGATCGCCTTCTTTCAGCCGTAGCAAACCCGTATCAACAAATACACATATCAGCTGATCGCCAATGGCTTTATGTAATAAAGCCGCTACCACAGACGAATCCACGCCACCGGATAAACCGAGAATAACTTGCTCTGTACCCACTTGCTGCTGCACGTTGGCGATGCTCGTATCGATAATATTTTGCGAAGTCCAAAGCGCTTCACAGCCGCAAATATCAAGCACAAAGCGCTTTAAGATCCGGCCGCCCTGTTTGGTATGGGTCACTTCTGGGTGAAACTGCAAACCGTAGAATTTTTTATCTTCATTCGCCATACCAGCAATAGGCGCGCTATCGGTACTCGCCATTAGCTTGAAACCCTCAGGCAATTCAACCACTTTATCGCCATGGCTCATCCAGACGTCCAGAATGCCAAAACCGTCTGCGGTGACGTGATCTTCGATGTCTTTTAATAGCTCGGTATGACCCCTCGCACGAATACTGGCGTAACCAAATTCCTTATGCTCAGATGCCTCAACACGACCACCTAATTGGCTAGCCATCGTTTGCATACCGTAGCAAATACCTAATACGGGCACTTTGAGCTGGAAAATCAGCTCGGCTGCCTTTGGCGCGTTGCCTTCAGTAACCGTTTTTGGCCCACCCGACAAGATAATGCCGTTAGCTTTGAAATCAGCGATCGCCTGAGGATCGACGTCATAGGGATAAATTTCACAGTAAACGCCTATTTCGCGTATCCGTCTTGCGATCAACTGCGTGTATTGTGAGCCAAAATCTACGATCAGAATTTTATGAGAATGAATATCCTCATGATGTTGTTTATTCAAACTAAACCTCGTTGCTTACCGTTCAGTACGGTAATTAGGTGCTTCTTTAGTGATGGTAACATCGTGTACGTGACTTTCTCGCATACCCGCGTTAGTGACACGAACAAATTTTGCTTTATGGTGCATTTCTTCAATGCTTTCACAGCCGGTATAACCCATGCTAGCGCGTAAGCCACCCATTAGCTGATGAATGATATTAATCATCGAACCTTTATACGCAACGCGACCCTCAATGCCTTCTGGCACGAGTTTTTCAGACTCACTGGATTCCTGAAAATAACGGTCGCTAGAGCCTTCTTGTTGCGCCATTGCGCCCAAGGAACCCATGCCTCGGTAGCTCTTATACGAGCGACCCTGAAATAATTCGACTTCACCAGGCGCTTCTTCCGAGCCAGCCAACAGGCCGCCTAACATTACGGCGCTGGCACCGGTTGCGATAATTTTAGCCACGTCACCTGAGAAACGTATACCGCCATCTGAAATAACTGGAACACCCATACCTTTTAGCGCTTGTACGGCGTTATCAACGGCAGTAATTTGTGGCACACCAACACCCGCTACAATTCGCGTCGTACAAATTGAACCAGGGCCGATACCGACTTTAACCGCATCAGCACCCGCTTCTACCAAAGCTAGCGCCGCTTCAGCAGTGGCTATATTGCCGCCAATAACCTGTAGGTCTGGATAATTCGTTTTTACCCATCTAACCCGGTCCAGCACGCCTTGCGAATGGCCGTGAGCGGTATCAACAATCACCACGTCCACACCTGCAGCGACCAAAGCAGCCACACGTTCTTCCGTCCCTTCGCCGGTACCTACCGCAGCGCCAACACGCAGCCGGCCATGGCTGTCTTTACAGGCTTGCGGGTAATCTTTTGCTTTTTGAATATCTTTAACGGTAATCATGCCACGTAGCTGAAAGGCATCATTAACCACCAGTACTTTCTCAATACGGTGCTTATGCAGTAGACCAACCACTTCTTCTTTACTGGCTCCCTCTTGTACCGTTACCAGTTTTTCTTTTGGCGTCATAGCCGAATCAATGAGTGCATCCATGTGTGTTTCAAAACGTAAGTCACGACTGGTAACGATGCCAATTAATTCACCGCCATTCACCACAGGAACGCCGGAGATATTATGCTGTCGAGTTAACGCGATAACATCACGAATAGTCGCATCTGAACTAACCGTAATCGGGTCCTTAATAACGCCGCTTTCAAAACGTTTAACTTTCGACACTTCATTTGCCTGCTGATCAATGGTCATATTCTTATGAATAATACCAATCCCGCCTTCTTGTGCCAGAGCTATTGCCAGGCGTGCCTCTGTCACCGTATCCATGGCGGCAGAAAGAATAGGAATATTAAGATAAATGTCGCGCGTCAGCTGGGTTTTAAGGTTGACGTCTCTAGGTAATACCGTTGAGTGGGCAGGTACCAACAAAACATCATCAAAGGTTAAAGCTTCTTGTTCAAATCGCATGATTTTGGGGCTTATCGTAGAAAAAGCAGGTCATTATAAGGTATGCTCCATTAATTATCATCTAATAGATATTTTACCAAACCATTATGCCTAATGTTGAGCAAATTTATACCGTTTCAAGGCTATGCCGAGAAACCAGACTGGTATTGGAAGGTCATTTTTTAAGTTTAGCCATTGAAGGTGAAATATCTAACCTTTCTTGCCCGGCGTCAGGCCATATCTACTTCACATTAAAGGACGACAAAGCGCAAGTTCAATGTGCCATGTTTCGTACACAATTACGTAAAACTGGTTTTAAACCAGACAATGGTATGCACGTTATTCTTCACGCTCGCGTCAGCCTGTATGAAGCACGAGGCAATTTTCAGTTAATCGTCGAACAAATGGAACCCGCCGGAGAAGGCGCTCTGCGTCAAAAATTTGAAGCCTTAAAAAACAAACTATCAGTTGAAGGGTTATACGACCAGGTCGCTAAAAAACCGCTGCCTTCATTGGCAAAAAGAGTGGCCGTTATTACTTCGCCAACGGGCGCTGCCATTCACGATATTTTAAGCGTACTAAACAGTCGTTTTCCGGCCCTGCCGGTACTCATTTACCCGGTCAGCGTGCAGGGAGAGACGGCTAAGTTCGAGCTCGTAGAGGCTTTAAAACTCGCCAACCAACGCCGTGACTGCGACGTTATCATCCTCGCTAGAGGGGGCGGATCACTTGAGGATTTATGGGCGTTTAATGAAGAGATCGTCGCCAGGGCCATTTACCAATCAGAAATACCCGTTATCAGCGCCGTTGGCCATGAAGTTGATTTCAGCATTGCAGATTTTGTCGCCGATTACCGAGCGCCTACTCCTTCTGCCGCAGCAGAAACCATCAGTCCAGACCAACATCAATGGTTAAATCAGCTGGATTATTTAGCCAATAAACTATCAACCATTTTGGCACGCACGCTACGCGATAAGCGCCAGCGTTTAGAGCGACTGCAGCAGTTACTTGAACGCGCGCACCCCGGCTCACAGCTACAATTTCACGCGCAACGGCTAGATGAATGCCGGTTGCGACTGTTACAGGCACCCGATCACTTTATTCAAAGCCACCGGCTAACACTATCTGAGCTCAATGCAAAATTACTAAGCGACAGCCCAAACAAAAAAATTCAGTACCTTCAACAGCGCGTTGAATCCTTTCAATATCGATTGTCTAGTAACATCCAGAAAAGCTTACAGAGCGCGCGTATCCGCTTTACAAACTGCAACAAAGGATTAGAAACGTTAAGCCCCTTAGCCACACTATCCAGAGGCTATAGCATTAGTAAACGGCAAGCCGATAATTCAATCGTTAGCAGCACCAGGCAAGTTGTGGTGGGTGACACGCTTAGCATTCAATTAATTGACGGCTCGTTACAAGCCAAACTAGAAGGAATTTGTGAAAACAGTTAATTTTTTTATCCTCTGCTGTAGCCTTACAACGGCTACGCTGGTCCAAGCATTTCCGCAACAAAGTCGAGTGCCTGGCGGCATCGCCATCGTCGATTTCGATACTCAGAAACAACCCACTGTCTTTTACGACAAACAGCGCGTACTCACCGTTCATCATGATGGCAAATGGCGCGCCATCGTCGGCATCCCGCTTACTGCAAAAGCGGGCAATCACACGCTTAGCCATAAAGGGACGTCTCTCTCAAGTACCTTTGAAGTGACCGACAAAGAATACCCTGCGCAATATATTACGCTGAAGAAAACGCCGAAAAACAAACGCATGATTAACCCAAATAAACTGGATATGCAGAGGATCAATCGTGAAAAGAAGAAACTGTCTAGCGCCTTATCTACCTGGACAGATAAACCAGCCCAGTTAAATTTTATTCTTCCCGCTAATGGGCGCCTAAGTAGTCCCTTTGGGCTGAAGCGTTTCTTTAACCAGCAGGCGAGAAATCCACACAGCGGTTTAGATATTGCTGCCGCTAAAGGCTCGCCTATTTTTGCCCCTACGGGTGGAACAGTTATTGATACAGGGCATTATTTTTTTAACGGAAACACCGTATTAATTGACCACGGTCAGGGCTTAATCAGTGGTTATTTTCACCTCAATAAAACGCTGGTTAGTATTGGAGATGAAGTGGAGCAAGGACAACAAATTGCTGAAATAGGAGCGACTGGGCGTGTAACAGGTCCACATTTACACTGGAACGTCTATTTGAATAACACCAAGGTTGACCCCGCCTTTTTTATTGGCGATTATATACATCAATTAAGAACTAGCGAAAAATAAACTACTATGCAAATCAAAGATCTATGCACCAGCTGTGATTGCTGGACGATTACCACCATTGAACACGACGATAAAAGAGCCACCTTCACCTGCACCCATTGTAAAAATGAATTTGAAATGCCGTGGGACACAAATACTCGTTTTTTAATCCGTTCCATTCGACACAGTTTAAAAAAACGCACCAAACAGTACCCCGAACTTCAAGAGTTAAAGTTTGCCGGTGATTTTGTAAAACTTGAGCCAAGAGCAGATAAAAAAAGCGGCTCTACTGGTTGTAAATAGCTTTTTTATCGGTGCTTTGCGGGTTTGGGTTTATTTCGCCTTTTATCAACCGGACTCGAGTCTTTACCCTTAGCAATATTAGTCGGTGACTTTCTACTTTTCTTCGCGTAGGGGTTATCCGGTGATTTGAATTCTATCCTTATCGGCGTCCCTATCAGTCCTAGCTTTTCTCTAAAGAAGTTCATCAAATAACGTTTATAGCTACCCGGAACCGCGACCGTTTGATTACCATGAATGATCACAACGGGTGGGTTCTGCCCGCCCTGGTGGGCAAATTTAAGTTTAATTCGACGGCCACTCACCAACGGTGGTTGGTGTGCGCTGATGGCCTGCTCGAGAATCTCTGTTAAACGCGGCGTTCCCATATCCATCATGGCAGAGCGGTACAGCGCATCAACAGAATCGAACAATTTGCCAACGCCGCTGCCGTGCAGGGCAGAAATAAAGTACTGCTCGGCGTATTCCAGAAAACTCAGCTTAACGTCAATCTGGCGTTTAACCTTGTCGCGTTGGTCTTCGCTTAGGCCATCCCATTTGTTCAAACCAATGACTAGTGCGCGCCCCGTCTCTAACACCATACCAAGGAGGCTAGCGTCCTGATCGGTAACGCCTTCGCTGGCATCGATCAGATAAATCACCACATGCGTATCATCGATTGCACGTAAGGTTTGAACGATGCTAAATTTTTCAACTGTTTCGGACACTTTTGAGCGACGGCGTACGCCAGCTGTATCAATTAATGTATATTTTTTTCCGGATCGTTCAAAGGGTATAAAAACACTATCACGCGTCGTTCCCGGTTGATCAAAAACTACCACCCTTTCTTCACCCAACAGGCGATTAATTAGCGTTGATTTACCGACATTTGGCCGACCAATAACGGCGACTCTAATGCCCGACCCTGGTAATGCGTCATCAAAAAACTGGCTCTTCGGAACGACCTCAAAAACGTATTGCAGAAGTTCGATAATCCCGCGCCCATGCGCCGCGGCAATAGCCCATGGCTTTTCAAAACCCATCTTATGAAATTCAGCGATATGAGTGTTTGCGTCAAGACCGTCGGTTTTATTCGCCACCAGAATAACCCGCTTGCCTAACTTGCGCAGGTTCTTGCCAATTTCCTCGTCTATCGGATGTATTCCATGACGCGCATCGACGATAAAAAGAACGACATCGGCTTCTTCGAGCGCGCGCTGTACTTGCTCAACGGCGACCCCATCTATACCTTCGGATGTTGCCGTTATACCGCCGGTGTCCACCACCAGTGATCTGATTTCTCCACGCCTTACCAGACCATACTGACGGTCGCGAGTTAGCCCAGGATAATCGGCAACTAGCGCGTCACGGGTACGCGTCAGGTAATTAAATAGCGTTGACTTTCCAACGTTTGGCCTACCAACAAGAGCTATGACGGGTAACATATTTTAGTTTTTAAATTCCGCAGCGGTTGCAACGCCTAGACGAATGGCTGTAATTTCGCCCTTAACGTCCTGTAAGTAGATCAAATCACCATCAATTAACGGCATTGCAGTAATAGCCTCATCACTCACTTTTAAACGAGACATTAAATGCCCGTCCGACGCAGATAATACGTGTAAGTAACCTTCATAATCTGTCGTTAGCAAGTAATCACCGGTTTTTGCCAGCGGTGATAATTGTCTGTTTTCTAATTGATCTTGCTCCCAGTTAATCGATCCATCATTTTGATCAGCTGACCAAATATGGTTTTTAACGTCAACCACATACACGGATAACCAATCGGCAACCATTGTTTTAAAGGATGACATTTCTGTTCGACGCCACGCAATTTCACCTGACCTGACGTCCACTGCTACGACACCACCATTAAATGTCGCCGCATATATAAAGCGCTCGCCCGCTAGTGGGTCGGCGTCTACATCGACCATACGCGTCAAAGCACCTCGGCCTCTAGGCACCGCAACACTGGTCTCCCAAATCTGTAAGCCATCTTTTAAGCGCAACACGACCAGTTTGCCGTTGGCGTAACCAGTGATCACACCACCGCTTTTGATAACGGGTGAACTGGTTCCGCGTAAACTTAGCGCTGGAACGTCCCTGACATATGACCACACTTCCTTACCGTCGCTGGCGTCTAGCGCACTGATCGCTCCGTCAATACTTCGCACGATAACAAAGCCATCCGAATAGCGAGGAATAGACAATACTTCACTAGATACCCGTGAAGTCCAAACGGTATCACCGTCACTCAGCTTTAAAGCCACGACTTCTGCGTCCGTTGTACCAAAAAACAAGTTTTCTCTACCCACCTCGATACCACCAGAAATCGGTAAGTTGGTCTTAACTTCCCAAATTTTATCGCCGGTTTTCTGATCTAAAGCGACGACCAGACCACGGTCATCCGCCATAAAAAGTTTACCGTTAGAGGTCGCCATCTCTAATTTCAGGAAGTTTTCCTGTTGTCCCTTACCCGGTTTTTTTTGCCAAACCTTGCTGATTACGACCTCATTGCTAATCGCTTCAAGTGGTTTTGCGGCTTCCAGGTCATTGTTACCACCTGGACTCATCATATTGATAACGCGACTCTCGAGGCTTTTGCTCGCCGATTTAGTCGTTTCAATAAAGCTTGAACAGGCTGTCAAGCTGAGCGTTAAAAAAAAGATGCTGACTACTCGAATCATTTTTTCGCCCCAACCTTATTAGCAGACTCGTCGGTGTTTGCAAAGCTAACTGGCGGCGGCCCCAAGTCGTCCAGCTTCAACTGGATTAAACGTCTATCCAGGGTGGCCGTTCTTAAGGCTACAAGGTAGCCAAGCCGTGCTTTTTCTATATCGCCCAGTAAACGATACGCGTCGCCTTTAAGCGCTTCATACTGACCAACAAACTCGCCAGGATTAACGCCGTTTTCTTCGTTAATAACCGAATCTACCGCAGCAATCACTTCTTCCATCTGGCCATCACCAATCCGAAGCCTCAGTGAACGAACACGTGCAATATGTTGAATTGAGTTGTTACCTGCGTTTGCCGCTACTTTTTCGAGCGTCTCAATGGCTGTTTTACGATCGCCTGTTTCAATTAAAGCGTGCGCTTTTTGCAAACCAGCTAATGAGGCATATGGCGTAGAGCCGTACGTCTCGTCTATCTCATCGGCTAGTGCTACGGCAGCGTCGTATTTTGACTCTTTCATAGACTTTACCAGTTGTTGATAGCTATCTGATGCCTGAATCGTTTGCGTATGACTCCAGTCTTTCCAGCTCTGCCAGCCAAAAATGGAAATCAAACCAAAACCAACGCCAAAAATAATCGCTCGTGAATTTTCAGTCCACCACTTTTTAATACTTTCAACTTGCTCTTCTTCTGTTTGATAAGCGCTCATCATATTTCCCGTTTTAGCTATTGTTTTGTAAAAATGTAATTAATTCATCCTGCGGAACTTGTTGCTGCTCTTTTCTTTCACGCAAAAACTTAATGCCTACTTGTTTTTGTTCTACTTCCTGATCGCCAAGGATAAGAGCGAGTGTCGACCCGGTGTTATCCGCCTTTTTAAACTGGCTTTTTAAACTACCACCACCACAATGTAAAACAAAACCTTGTTCGGGCAGTTGATCACGCAAAGTTTCGACCAGTTGCATGGCTTTTTTCTTTGCTTCGTCACCCTGGCAAACGATATAAGCTAAAGGCTTCACAACTGACCACTGTTTTTGCTCGAGCAATAACACCAGCCGCTCAACGCCCAATGCAAACCCAACAGCGGGCGTTTGCTTGCCGCCTAATTGCTCAATTAACCCATCATACCGACCCCCGGCACAAACGGTTCCCTGAGCGCCTAAAGATGTCGTCGTCCATTCAAAAACAGTGTGTGAATAATAATCTAAACCACGGACTAATCGTGGATTATGCGTCACCTTAATTCCAGCATCGCTTAAATAGGAATTTAATTGTTTAAAGTGCATACTAGACTCTTCGCCCAACGAGTCTGCCAGGCGCGGCGCACGTTCAATTAACGCTTGCATATCAGGGTTTTTACTGTCGAGAATGCGTAAAGGGTTGCTATGCAGACGACGCAAGCTATCGGCGTCTAATTGCTCAATCTGCTGTTCAAAAAACTTCACCAGCACGTCTTTGTAACTGGCCCGTTCTTCACTCGTGCCCAGCGAGTTAATTTCTAACGATAACTCATCAGCCAGGCCTAGTTTTTTCCACAAGCGATAAGACATAAGAATAATCTCAGCTTCAATTTCCGCGCCCGACATACCGAAGCATTCGACGCCAATTTGCTGAAACTGCCTATAACGCCCTTTCTGCGGACGTTCATGGCGAAACATAGGGCCTTGATACCACAGGCGCTGAATTTGGTTATAAAACAAGCCATGCTCAAGTCCCGCTCTCACGCAACCAGCCGTACCTTCAGGACGAAGACTTAACGACTCGCCATTACGATCTTCGAAGGTATACATTTCCTTTTCGACGATATCGGTCACTTCGCCTATTGAACGGCAAAATAGATCGGTACTTTCAACCAACGGCATACGAATCTCAGAATAGCCATACTGCTGGCAAATATCTGACATTGCTTTTTCCAACAACTGCCACAACGGAGTTTTGTCAGGCAAAATATCGTGCATGCCTCGAATGGCCTGTAACTTTTTACTCATGGTTTCTTTTAATCTGTAGACGAGTTTTTAAACTTACTTTTTTCTAACAAACTCATCTCATATGAGTCGGGGTAAAGTTGCTTCAACTGCAAAACATAACTCGCGACAGCGCTTTGATTGCCCAATTCATCCTCTGCCTGAATACCGAGCCACAGAGATGCCGAACTATGCCTGGAAACGTCTCTAAGGCGCTGCAAGTAAGCTCGGGTAGATAAATAATTTTTCATCTCAAACTTTAACTTAGCCATTTGTAATAACGCGCTCGGGAACCGTTTATTACGCTGTAGCGCCGTCCGATAGTACGTTTCAGCCTTATCTAAATGCCCCGCTTGCCAAGCACAGGTGCCCGCGTTTGTTAAAACGATGTAAGGCGTTTTATACAATGGGTTCTTTAATGCCTGATTAAAGTGATGATCAGCTACATCGTATTGTTTAACCCCACATAAGTAACGCGCGTAATTGTTTTGAGCGCTTGAATTTGCAGGGCTTAAGGATACCGCCTTTTCATAATGCTGACCGGCTAATGACGCCTGCCCCAGACGGTCATAAAGAACTGCCAACACGTTATGCGCGTTGCTGGATGAATTATCAATTTCAATCGCCGTTTGCAATTTATCAAGAGCAACATCGTTCATACCCCTGTTCATATATTCCATACCCAGGGATACATAAACATCGGCCGGACTCTTTTCGTTACCCTGAATCAACGGATCCTCATTCTTAATGGGCTGCGATTGACAGGCAGCGAGCAGTAAAGCCGTTAACACAACAATGGAACGTAATAATAATGATTTCATAGAATAACTGCCTGTTGTGATTTTAATTGACGTTTAGTTTTATCCTTAACCTTACCAACTAGCTGGCCACACGCAGCGTCAATATCGTCGCCTCGCGTTTTGCGCGTAGTCGTAATCAAACCAGCCTCTTTCAACACCGCTGTAAAGCGATGAATCGCATTATTACTTGAACGCGTATATTGTGTATTCGGGAAGGGGTTAAACGGAATCAAATTCACTTTAGAAGGAATACCTTCAAGCAATTTACTCAACTGATGCGCCTGTTCTACCGAATCATTGATACCACTCAACATCACGTATTCAAAAGTGACTTTTCGGCGTTTTTCGTCTTTTATGTAGTATTTACAGGCTTCTAACAATTGGGCGATTGGGTACTTCTTATTGATCGGCACTAGTATATCGCGCAATTCATCATTCGGCGCGTGTAATGAAACGGCCAAACTCGCCTCACTTACGTCCGCCAGGCGTAACAAAGCGGGTACCACCCCGGAAGTGCTAACGGTCACTCTGCGTTTAGCCAGTCCGTAGGCAAAGTCATCCATCATCAGGTTCAGCGCCGACACGGTATTATTGAAATTGAGTAACGGCTCGCCCATACCCATCATCACAACATTGGTAAGATTTGCCTTACCTTTAAGCGCTTTCGCCGCAACCCATACCTGGCCAATAATTTCTGCGGTAGATAAATTACGGTTAAAACCCTGTTGCGCGGTCGAACAGAAAGTGCACTCTAACGCACAGCCCACCTGCGATGAAACGCATAAGGTGCCACGACCTTCTTCAGGAATAAAAACCGTTTCTATGCGGTTTTGTCCGTCCAGTTCCAGCACCCATTTATAGGTTCCATCCTCAGATTTTTGTTCAAAAACAATCTCCGGCAAACGAACTTCAGCAATGTCAGCAAGGCGCGCTCGTAGCGCCTTACTGAGATTACTCATCAGCTCAAAGTCAGACACGCCTTCCTGGTGTATCCACTTCAAAACCTGCGTCGCGCGAAAAGGCTTTTCGCCCAGCTCCGCGAAAAAGGCCTCCAGGCCTTTACGATCAAGATTTAGCAGATTTAGTTTTGAGCTCATTCGTTATTAGCGCGTACGCTCACACAGCTCAGCGTCGCTAAAGAAAAACTTAATTTCTTCGGCGGCCGTTTCAGGCGCGTCAGAACCGTGCACCGCATTCTCATCGATGCTATCAGCAAAATCCGCGCGAATTGTACCGGCAGCGGCTTCAGCTGGATTCGTCGCACCCATCACTTCGCGATTTTCAAGAACGGCGTTTTCGCCTTCCAGCACCTGAACCATCACAGGGCCAGAAATCATAAATCCAACCAAATCTTTGAAAAAAGGACGTTCTTTATGGACGCCATAAAAACTTTCTGCTTGCTCACGGCTTAGCTGCACCATTTTAGCTGCCACGATACGCAAACCGACTGATTCAAAACGCGCATAAATTTGACCAATAATATTTTTTGCAACAGCATCCGGTTTTACAATAGAAAAAGTACGCTCAAGCGCCATAGTATTACTCCAACAATTAAATTAATTTAAGAAAAAACCGTTTAAATTCGCGGCATTAGGTTATCTGATAGCCAGCTATCATAATGTGTGTAGTTTACAGATTGCGGCCTGTACTGGCAATCAAGTAATGACTACCAAAGCGCAAAGATATCAACGCGTTTAGTTGATATTGGGAACGTATTAATTAAACGGTGAAGCTCTCGCCGCAGCCGCATGCGTCTTTAACATTGGGATTGTTAAATTTAAATGCGGAATTTATTCCTTCCCTGGCATAATCAAGCTGCAGACCTTCTAAAAAGTTCAAATCGTTTTGATCAATAACAACCTTTATTCCAAAGTCCTCGTGCACGGTATCGCTTTCTTTAATTTCATCCGCAAAATCAATGATGTAGGAATAACCGGAGCAACCAGACTCACGAACACCAAGGCGCAAACCCATGCCTTTACCGCGTTTTTCTAGTTGATTTTTAACTTGTTCTGCTGCACTTTCGGTTATCGTTACTGACATAATGTCCTCAAATAATTATTGAATGCTGCCCCTTAGAACGACTGAACCTTATTTGGTTCAATCCCTCTGGCTTCCACTAGGATAAAATAAAGCTTTCCTGTTATCGGGGTTATATGTGTAGTTTACCAACATAGATTGGAATTGTGTCGAATTCTTATTCTTCCAAAATCTCTGAAAATACAGGCTTTACTTCTGTCGGGTACTTGGTGTCCGCACAGTCAATACCCTATACTACGCATCACTGGTCGGCAGGTGTTTGCTGAAAAATTATTTAAACTTACTCTCTTACCCTATGTTTGATATCGGTTTTTTTGAACTATGTCTTATCGCCATCATCGCTTTATTAGTGATCGGCCCTGAGAAATTACCCCGGGTGGCTAGAACCGTGGGCCTCTGGCTAGGTAAGGCACAAGGCATGGTAAAAACCGTTAAGTACGAAATTGACGAGCAGTTACGCGCCGAAGAATTAAAACAGTCGATACAACGAACAAAGGACGACGTTAAAAGCAATTTCTCAGAAAGCATTGAGGATGTCGAAACGGCTTTTAAGGACCTCCAGTCCGAGATAAAAGAAGAGCCCGTAGAAGACATCAAACCGGTAGCCGAAAAACCGGAAGAGAAATAAACTAAGGCCTTTCGCTAAGCTAAAATCATCAACCAGACAGGCAACGTTATAAAAAATAGCGCCGTGCTTAGCACTAAAACGGTCGACAGAAGCTCCGTATTTAAACCATACCGTTCGCTCAATATCATTGTCGCCATCATAGAAGGCGTAGCCGCCATCAATACCGTCGCCTGAATGCTATCTGCGTCGCTCATCGTAAAATGCGCGGCAAAATAAACAACCGCTGGAACAATCAGCAATTTGATTATAGAAGCCAGAATCGCAATTCCTTTGTGCTTGTTCAAACTAGCAATAGAAAGCGACATACCCACCACGAGCAGCATGCCAGACATCGTGACCTGCCCTAACATACTGGTCCCTTTTTGCAGAAATTCGGGCAAACTAATATCATAAATATTAAGCCCAATTGAAAAAACAAACGCCCAGATAGGCGGTAAGCTCAATAGGGATTTGACAAACCTCAGCGGCGTCTGGGTTTGCTCATCATTGTCTCCCCATTCGATCGCTATCCATAAACCCACCACCCAGAGCATTGGGGTGATCGCCATAATGTCGATATAAATCGCAAAACGTGCCGCCTCATCGCCCTGAATAGCCTGCAACAACGGCACACCCAAAGAAATAATATTTCCTAGTCCGCAGACCAGCATCAAGGTACCCAGTTCCGGCTTACCCCAACCCTGGCGCTTTAACCAGGGGTAAAAACCCCAGCAAGCTAGCATACCAACAGCAATACCCAAATTGGAAACCAGCGGTGAACTAAAAATATCACCGCTCAGGGTTACCTTGGGAATGACCGACAAAATAAGCGCCGGATAAAAAAGATTCAGCACCAGAGTGCTAATCACCCGGCGAGTCTCAACCAGAGTTAGCCCGGCGGGTTGCCAAAACCTCAACAGCACACCCATTAAAATAATGAATGCACTGGGTAATAAAGCCTCATTAATCTGATTAATTATGTCAACATTCATCTCGTTTGATTCAGTTAATTTATCCAAGCAAGGCATTAATTAAACCATACGGATCTGACCGATGATTTATTTAAAGCAAAAAAAACCCCGCCTTAAGCGGGGCCTTTAAAACGTGCAGAAATTAAGCAGTTACGTTAACAGCTTGTGGTCCTTTAGGGCCGTTTTCTACGTCGAAGTTCACTTGTTGACCTTCGTTTAATGTGCGGAAACCTTCGCTAGCAATAGCTGAAAAATGTACGAATACATCTTTGCTGCCATCTTCTGGAGTGATAAAGCCGAAGCCTTTTGATTCGTTAAACCACTTAACGGTTCCTGTTGCCATGATATTACCTCAATAAAATTAAAAAAATGTTACAAGTCTTACAAGGAAATTCAAGAGCAGATCTTACAAAAACCAGTTAGAAAATGTAGCGGCGTTAATATTAACGCAATTTAAAACATAAAAACACTATTTTTTTATTTTAAAGGAAACTAATTCAAGCATTTAACTGAATTATCCGGTACAATCCGCCGCTCACAATGGTAGTGCTGATCGGTCTGCACTCACCCTCAATTACGCTAGCTTTTATTTTACAAAGCGTTACAAGCAAGTTGCCGCCTCGACCGTCCCCTATTTACATAGTGGTGGCTGGACTCATGGAGAAAAAACATGTCATTCGATTCCCTCGGCCTTAGAGCCGAATTAAGCCGTGCTGTATCAGAAAAAGGCTACACCACACCTACCTCTATTCAACAACAGTCCATTCCTCTCATCTTAGAAGGTCGGGATATTATGGGTGGTGCGCAAACTGGTACCGGTAAAACAGCCAGCTTTACACTGCCTGTTTTACAACGCTTAATGGAACACGGCAAACCAGCCAATAAACCATCAAAAATACGCGCTCTGATATTAACACCAACGCGCGAGTTAGCAGCCCAGGTTGCAGAAAGCGTATCGGATTATGGCAAACACCTGCCTTTATCTTCATTCGTCATCTTTGGCGGCGTTAACATAAACCCGCAAAAACAGAAGCTTCGTAAAGGCGTTGATATTTTAATCGCCACACCGGGCCGATTACTGGATCACGTCAGCCAAAACACCGTCGACCTTTCAGGCGTTGAAATCTTAGTACTGGACGAAGCGGACCGCATGCTCGATATGGGCTTTATAAGAGACATACGAAAAGTACTGGCTCTGCTTCCAAAGCAAAAACAAACGCTGTTATTTTCTGCTACCTTTTCAGAAGACATTAAAAAACTGTCTAGTAGTTTGCTACATAATCCCGCGTTGATTGAAGTGGAAAAACAAAACACCACGTCGGCATTGATTACCCAAGTCGTCCATCCGGTCGATAAAAAACGCAAACGCGAATTATTATCTTTCTTGATTGGCTCTAATGACTGGAAACAGATTTTAGTCTTTACCCGTACCAAACACGGCGCCAATAAGCTAACCGAACAACTCAATACCGATGGCATTACCGCCGCCGCTATTCATGGTAACAAGAGCCAGGGTGCACGTACTAAGGCGCTCGCCAATTTCAAATCAAATGCTATTCGCGTGTTAGTGGCTACCGATATCGCAGCACGTGGATTAGATATTGATCACTTGCCCCACGTAGTTAATTTTGAACTACCTAACGTGCCTGAAGATTACGTGCACCGTATTGGCCGTACAGGCCGCGCGGGCACACCTGGCGAAGCCATGTCGCTGGTTTGCGTGGATGAACTGAAGTTGCTGAAAGACATAGAGCGACTGATTAAAGAAAACATTTTAAAGGTGCAGATAGACGGTTACGAGCCTGATCCAAGCATTAAAGCCGAGCCAATAAAAAATGGGCGTAACAATCAGCAACGCTCACCGAGAAAAGCAAATGGCGGCAGAAATGCACCCGCAAATAACCAGTCTCGTTCAAAACCTAAAGCGCGACCTGCGGCTGCCAGTCGTCCAAACGCCCGCCCAGAAAACTTTGGCAACCGATAAACCATAACAATACAGTACGGAATATACCCATGTTAATTAGTGCAAACATCACCATGCAGTTTGGCTCCAAGCCGCTTTTCGAAAACGTTTCCGCGAAATTTGGTAACGGTAACCGATACGGCCTTATAGGCGCCAACGGCTGCGGTAAATCAACCTTTATGAAAATTTTAGGCGGCGACTTAGAACCCTCTGCTGGTAACGTGTCGAAAGACCCCGGTGAGCGCATCGGTAAATTGGGCCAGGACCAGTTCGCCTTCGAGCAGCACTCCGTTATCGACACCGTTATTATGGGTCACGAAGAGCTATGGGAAATTAAACAGGAACGCGATCGAATTTATTCCCTGCCTGAGATGACCGAAGACGAAGGCATGAAGGTTGCCGAATTAGAAGTCGAATTTGCTGAACTTGACGGCTACAGCGCCGAAAGCCGCGCCGGCGAACTATTAATGAGTGCCGGTATCGCTCAAGAACTACACTTTGGCTTGATGAGCAACGTCGCCCCCGGCTGGAAGCTGCGTGTACTTCTCGCCCAGGCGTTATTCTCTGAACCCGATATTCTGCTGCTTGATGAGCCGACAAACAACCTGGACATCAACACCATTCGTTGGCTAGAAAGCATTATTAATCAATCAAAAAGCACCATGATTATTATTTCGCACGATCGTCATTTTTTAAATGCCGTTTGTACGCATATCGCCGATATTGATTACGGCGAATTACGTCAATACCCAGGTAATTACGACGATTTCATGACCGCATCAACGCAAGCGCGCGAATTGCTTTATTCTGAAAATGCCAAGAAAAAGACTCAAATCGCTGAACTTCAAAGCTTCGTCAGTCGCTTCTCTGCTAACGCATCGAAAGCGAAACAGGCCACCTCTCGCGCTAAAAAGCTAGAGAAAATAGAACTCACAGACATTAAACCGTCATCGCGTATAAGCCCATTTGTTCGTTTTAGCCATAATAAGAAACTGCACCGCGAAGCCGTTACCGTCGAAAATCTTGGACACGGATTTGATGATGAAATCCTGTTTAAAAATTCCAGTATGATTTTGCAAGCTGGCACCCGCCTCGCCGTTATCGGTGAAAACGGCGCGGGTAAAACGACTTTTCTTCGCTGTTTAATGGGCGATCTAAACGCCAACCATGGCGAGATACGTTGGGCAGAAAATGCAGAAATAGGTTATTGCCCTCAGGACGCCAGCGCCGATTTTAATGTCGACATGACGCTATTTGACTGGATGAGCCAATGGCGCAAACCCAGTCAGAATGACCAGATCGTTCGCATGACACTGGGCCGTTTGCTGTTTTCTTCAGACGACTTTAACAAGAAAGTGAAAGTCTGCTCTGGTGGCGAAAAAAACAGGTTGTTATTTGGTAAGCTGATGCTAGGTGAAACCAATGTGTTGCTAATGGATGAGCCGACAAACCACCTCGATATGGAATCCATCGAATCGCTCAACCTGGCGTTAGATAATTATGATGGCACCCTGGTGTTTGTCAGTCACGATCGTGAATTTGTATCATCACTTGCCAACCGTATTGTCGAAATCACGCCAAGCGGTATCGTTGATTTCCACGGCACGTATGATGAGTACCTTAGTAGTCAGGAATTAGTGCAACAGAAAAACGGCACTCGTTAGACTTAAGATGTAACTAAAACTCAAAAAGGCCTGTTTCGAGATATTCGAAACAGGCCTTTTTATGCGCCAGAATAAACCCGCGATATGATTAGTTCTGGCGGCAGGCATCCAGTAAAGCGCGCATTTTTTCCAGCCCTTGCGCCCTTGCAAAGGCAATATTCTTTGCTGGGATGCTATCGGGATTTGGAAAGCTTTCCATCGCCTTTTCAACGCTGTCTTCGCGCAAAATATGCAATATCGGATACGGCGAACGATTCGTATAGTTAGCCGCGTCGCCTTCTCGTTGACCCTCAAAACAATAATCAGGGTGAAAGCTGGCTAGTTGAAAAACGCCTTCATAGCCCTGGTCTTCAATTAGGGCATCTGCTATCGCCATCAGTTCCAGATAATCGTCAAATGACTCAAAACCAGTTGGGTAAATCAGCAAACTACTTTCAATCGCGGGCAACTCACTAAGGCGTTGTAATTCTTCGCTCAGCGCCATCAAACACGGTTCAAACAAGTGTTCATTCACCACCACGTAGTCAAGCCTTCCAGCCTCCACCACCGGCTTTGCAAACGGACAGAAGTTTAAACCAACGATAACCGTCTCCACCCAGCGCCGACAACGTTCAATAACCAGGCTATCTGCTGTATTCATTAGTGCTACCACATCAAATCATCGGGCACTTCAAAACCCGCGTACTCATCGTCGTTACCTGATGCTTTGTCTGTCAAATACATCACGCGGCTTTTATCTCGCAGCTCTATTTTGCCGGCGATAGGTGCCGGAACAACCTCATAACTTTTAACAAATTTAACGATAACCGCTGTTCCCTTCACCAAACTTTCGCGCAAAGCTTCGCTGACATAAATGGATCTTATTTTATTATTATCGGTAAAGTTAAACGTCACTCCATCGTCATTTTTAGCCAATTTATGCAGGTTAATAAGCTGGTTAATTTGCCCAGTTACCTGCTTTTTTTCTGCTTCTTTATTCAGCTCGGCATTCAGCAGCTTATCTTTCTCTAATTGTTCAGCTTTTGCCTTATTCGCCAGCAACGACGCTTCATCGAGCACTTCTACCTTATTTTTCTGCTGCTTTATCGTTTGCTTACGCTTATCGTGTTTTACCTTATGCGCTTTGTTTTTGCTGGTTAAACCGGCTTTTAGCAACTGTTCTTGCAGGGAAAGAGTTTTCATAATTAACGGCTTAGATTTAGCAATTTAAAAACAAAACATCATACAAGGTTTTAGATTAACAAAACATAGTGTGGAACTTCTGCCCCCTAATTGATTTATGCGTGCAAATAAAACTAACTTGTCTAAAAAACCACCCTTTTCCAGACTGCTATTCGTTTTGGCCTGACCCCCACAACAATTCGTTTAACACCTGAATTCACTATAAAAACCAGAACTTGGCTTTAAGTTGCCGATATCTATAATTACTTAAGAATGCTTATCTAAACTCCAGCCATATTAACGTAAAAAAACCTATCAAATTAGGGTTCGGCTCTTATGATTATCCCAATCACTGTGCCATAAGAACAGTGCCTCGGCGCCGATAGGCTTACTCAAAAGATACCCTTGTCCGTAGTCACAACCCAGCTTTTCTAAAGATTGATAAGAAAGTGAATCCTCTATCCCTTCAGCCACAACTTTAAGACCAATGTTATGGGCCAGATCAATCGTAGAACGCACGATGATGGTGTCGTTTTCGTCATCAACCATCTTCATTACAAAGCTTTTATCAATCTTTAATCCGGTGACCGGAAACTTGGTTAAATACTGTAAAGATGAGTAGCCCGTTCCAAAGTCATCGATATTTATTTGTATACCAGTCTTTCTTAATTTAGCTAAGTTATCTAATGTTTCAGCTGTACGTTGCATCAATGCGCTTTCAGTAATTTCGATGGTCACAAATGAAGGCTCTAACTGAGCTGCGTCGAGCTCTGTACTAATATAGTCAGCTAAGCTAAGGTCGATTAAATCCTGTACCGAAATATTAATAGAGACACCAATTTTAAGCCCACGTTTATGCCAATCATTCAGTTGTTGTACCGCATGTTTTATGACCCAACGAGTGATCACACTTATATTGTGAGTCTGTTCGGCAAGTGGGATGAAATTATCGGGATAAATAATGCCTCGGACGGGATGATTCCAGCGCACCAGAGCTTCTACCTGGTCTACATCACCTGTTATAAAATTTACGATCGGTTGATAATGGAGAATCAGCTGATCTTCTGCTACAGCCAATCGTAACGAATGCGATAACTCGAGCCGATTAAAACTATCCTCATCAAGATTTTTATCATATCGCTTATGAGTTTCTGCAGACTTTTTAGCGGCATACATGGCGACATCGGCTCGCTTTAGCAGTTCTTCAGGCTCTTCTCCATCATCTGGAAACAAAGCCACGCCGACGCTAGCCCTAATTTCAAACGATTGTTGTTGCAGGATAAAAGGTGCTTCTAAAATCGTATTAATACGGTTTATGAAATGATTTTGTTTTTGCGGGTTAGCCATAGGCAAAAGAATTAAAAACTCATCACCACCCATTCGGGCCACCGTGTCACCGCCACGCATAATACCCTGAAGTCGTTTGGCAATTTCCTTAAGAATTTGATCGCCAGCCCCATGGCCCATGGAGTCATTTATTTCTTTAAAATTATTTAAATCCAACAACATAACGGCCAATGGCTCTTTTTTCCGCCTGGCACTCAATATCGCCTGCTTAAGGCGATCATTAAAAAGTGTTCGATTGGGCAGATCAGTTAGTGCGTCATGCAACGCCATATGCTCGAGCTGATCAAGCTGCTTTCTTTTTTGCGTAATATCTTCCTGTAAAATAACGTAATGACTAACTTTCCCTAAAGGATTTTTTACCGGAGAAATACGAGTGTTTTGCCAATGTACCCCATCATTATAAAATTTATTGTGTATCTCACCCTGCCAAGCGCTTCCTTTTTTAAGCATTGTCCTGATGTTTTTTAGTGTCTTTTTATCTATCACGCTGGGATCAAAAATATCTGCCAAACTACCCCGTACAGCATCGATATTTTTCCCAGCCATGTTGCAATAAGCCACGTTAATGTAAACAATTTTTCCGTCTATATCGGTAATAATAATCGGCCCGGGGTTCTGCTCTACGGCGAGCGATAACATCCGAATTTTTGCTTCATCGCTTTGCCACTGGACAAATATTTTGCGAATCATCAGCACACCAATCGCCATTAATATGGAAATAATCAGCGCCACCAGCTCGGTCGAAAACACCATCAGCCAGTTATCATCTAAGCCACCGTGCTGATAAAGTAAGCTGATCGCACGGCGCGCGGCCATTAATAAAAACGCTGCAGAAAGGACCATCCAGGCAAACGCCCGCCCCGTCAGCGGGATTAAACGTAGTGCCAAAACCACTGCAATACATTGAACGGCAACCGATAGCCATAAAATCGTCGAAATATCCGCCATATGCTTCTCCCAACCGCGTTATTGTTTTATTTTATTGCCCCAACAACACCTTATCTTAAGATGAAAGCTTAAATTAATAATAGACCATAAACGGTAAAAGAGCTATTTATCTACCCCATCCAGTTCACCTCTCGCAACACATGCAGCAACGGCTAGTTAGCCGTCAACGTATCGCACACTGCTAATCAACAGCATGATCAAAAACACTCAACTAGAACTCAAAATACTGGAAAGTAGGTAAAAAGTGCGAATGCTAATAAATACGGCAATAACACCCTACATGCGTCGAGGCTTCATATCAGCGCGATTTCGGATACGCAGATATCAAGGTCAGAGAGTACTATCGCGAAGACGGATCGCCCACTTAATTCACTGATGCTTAATGGCTAAGCTGCAGTAAGCGGCTTTGATTCAGATCACATTGCGCAAACCCAAATCTTCTGGGTAAGGCTGCATATAAGCCTGCCGCGAAATGTACTCGTCTGGATGCCTGGCGAAATGGTGTTTTAACATCACCATCGGCACAATCAGGGGCACATGACCCAAACGATATTGCTCGATAATTTTACTTAGCTCCTGTTTCTCTTCAGGAGACAAGGCCGCTTTCAAATAACCCTGGATATGCATCAATGCATTGGTATGACTTTTACGCGTTGCTAACTGACTCAGCGCCGCCATTAATTCGGCAAAGTATCGTTCGCCTAATTCAAGCGGGTCATGCTTTCCTGCATCTGCCAGCATTTTACCTAGCTCAGAGTATTTCTGTGGCGCATGAGCCATCAGGCAATATTTGTAGCGCGAATGAAAGTCGATCAATAGTCGCGAACTTAAGCCTTGTCTGCGTAGTTGTTGCCAGTTTGAATATGCAAAAACGCGGGTAATAAAGTTTTCCCGTAACGATGGGTCCATCAGCCGGCCTGACTCTTCTACTGGTAGCAAAGGATAAGCTTCGGTTATAACATTAGCGTAGATACCACGGCCACCGTCTCGATGTGGAATATTATTCTGCTGGTAAACCTTCACCCTGAACAGGCCGCAGCTGGGTGAGTTTTTCATAAATATATAACCAGACAAGTCGGTATGTTCACGCACCTTAGCCTGGCCAAAGGCCGCTAAATCGTCGGTGAAATGTACCGAATTATCAGAATTTAAAACCGCCTGCGGTTTGTTCACGTCGCCAATCAAGCGTATCGGCGGGCGCGGAATAGATAAGCCAATGCCGACTTCCGGGCATTCGGCAATAAAGTCAAAATAGCGCGAAAGAGTATCCGTACATAAACTCGATTGTTTATGTCCACCGTCAAATCTGACTTCGTTACCTAATAAACAGCTACTGATGCCTACTTTTATTTTTGAGTCACTCATCCAGATAAACCTTTGAAATTTTGCGTTTAAACTTACCGGGCCACTACTTATGTTCGTATCGCTTTTATGTGATGATAATAGCACGTCAATTAATTAAGAGAATGACTTGAGCTGTACATTAATCACCGGAGGCACAGGGCTTATAGGTTCGGCACTTTGCCGGTATTTAACGTCGTTACATCAACCGGTTATCGTTCTTAGTCGTCGGCCTGAAACGGTGGCCGAGAAGTGCGGGCCGACGGTCACCGCTGTCAAATCACTGGATGAAATCAGCGACGACGTGCATATAACGTGCGTATTTAATCTAGCCGGCGCTCCTATCGCAGACAGGAAATGGACCAGCAAACGCAAACAGGAGCTTTACCTGAGCCGCGTTGATTTAACAAAAAACCTGGTCTATTGGTTAGCTCACCGACAGCGGAAACCCGAGTGTTTAATTAGTGGCTCGGCGGTTGGCTGGTATGGTGACAGTGGTTCCACTATCGTTACAGAAAACAGTAAACCGCACGATGAATTTACCCATCAATTATGTGACGCCTGGGAGCAACAAGCCAAAAAAGCAATTGCCTTGAACATCAGGGTTTGCATTGTCCGTACCGGCCTTGTTTTAGCTAATAACGGCGGCTTTCTAGCCAGGCTCTTACCACTTTTCAAGTTAGGCTTAGGCGGCCCATCGGGTGACGGACAACATTACATGCCCTGGGTACATATTAATGATCTGGTTCATTTACTTTACACACTATCAAGCAACCTAAACGCCCACGGTATTTATAATGGCTGCGCGCCGCAGCCAGTAACCAATTTAGAATTCACAAAAACTCTAAGCCAGCAACTGAATAGACCCGCCTTATTACCGTTACCCAAATGGTTATTAACGTTCCTGCTGGGAGAAATGGCGCAGCTACTGCTGAGCGGCCAGAACGCCTTACCTGAAAGGGCAAAAGAAATTGATTTTAGCTTTAAATACAACCAACTAGATCAGGCGCTTGCTGATTTATTGCCTGCCAAAAGTTAGCGCAATATGAAAAACAGAACCCTCTTCGTTATCAGTCGGGTTAGCTTCGTAGTTCTAATCAGCTTCTTTTTAAATGCCTGTACCGGCGCTCCTGATAAGGTCACCGCCGTTAAGGATTTTAACGTCGACAGGTATTTAGGTACCTGGTACGAAATTGCCCGACTCGACCATTCATTTGAAAAAGGCCTCTCGCAGGTAAGCGCCGACTATAGCTTACAAGCAGATGGCGGAATCAAGGTCATCAACCGCGGCTATTCTGCAGCAAATAAAAACTGGAAGGAAGCGGTAGGTAAGGCTTACTTCGTATCAGATAAAAACAAAGGGCACTTAAAAGTGTCTTTCTTTGGCCCTTTTTATAGCTCATACATTATCTTTAATCTGGACCAGCAACATTATCAGTACGCATTCATCTCCGGCTATAACACCGACTACCTTTGGCTACTATCTAGAACGCCTACCGTTAGCAAAGAGCTGATTGATAAATTCACCCGCGAAGCTCAACAACGGGGCTTTGATACCAGCCAATTGATCATTGATAACCACGCCAGCTAACGACCCCTGTTATTAGTTTAAACATCGCGTAACACCTGCATCGGCGGTTGGTTAACAGCTTCTTTAACGCCCCACAAGCCCGCCAGCGTAACGCACACCGCGCTGATTAGCGGCACCACTAGCCACATCACTATACTCAACTGGAAATCAAGGTGCAGAACGTAGGTGTAAAGGGCAAAAGCGATCATTTCCGACATCAATACGGCAATAACACCGGATGCCAAACCTATTAACGAAAACTCCACCAGATGCGCCTTTCTCAATAAGGCTCGGTTTGCCCCCAGGGTTCGCATTAACGCACCTTCAGATATTCGGCTATCAAGGGTCGAATACACCGCGGCAAACAACACGGTAAAGCCCGCCAGCAAGGCAAAATACAGCAGGTAATTTATCGCCGCCGTGAGTTGCGTCAAGATGGTTTTAAACTGCTTCAGCATCGCGTCCACTTCCAGCACGGTAATACTGCTAAATTGCTTCACCAGATCATTCAACACATTTTTATTCGCCGCCGATAAATAAAAGCTGGTGATATACGTCGTTGGGTAATCCACCAGCGTTTGTTCTGAAAACACCATATAAAAATTCGGCTTCATGGTATCCCACTGCACGCTACGGATATGCGACACCACCGCCTCTACTTGCTCGCTGCCAATGCTAAACGTTAACTTGTCACCCAGTGCCACGTTTAAACTTTTCGCCAACTGGCTCTCAACAGAAACGAGTCCAGCTTCCACATCGCCCCACTGCCCGGCAATGGTTTTATTATCTTCTGGCAACTTATCGCCCCAGGTCAGGCTCAGGTCGCGGTGCGTCGCCCGTTCTCCCTGCGAATCTTTACTAACAATTTGTTGCACGGGGGTATCGTTAATACCCACCAAACGCCCGCGCACCACCGGATAAAACTGCGCGGCAGGAATATTTTTTTGTTTTAGCAGTTGTTCAAACGGCACGACCTGTTCGGCAAAAATATTAATCGCAAAGTGATTCGGCGCATTGTCTGGCAGCTGTTGATACCAGTCGGCCAGTAGGTCATTACGCACCGTAAAACTGAGTATCATCGCCAATAAAGTAATACTAAAAGCTAAAATTTGGCCCACACTCGCCACCGGGTTTCTTAACACCCCTTGCAAACCAATACGCCAGCTTAAACCCACGTGCGGTAATACTTTACGCAGCTGCAGCAATAACACATACAGCAACGCGCCGGACAGCAGAGTCGTCGCCAGCGCACCGCCGATAATGGTCAGCATCATATTCAGGTCTTGCGTATAACGCCAAATCAACAGTGAAATAAGCGTTAACGCCAAACCATATACCAACCAGGCGCTGCTCGATAGCGGCTCCAGATCACGCCGTAGTACGCGCAATGGCGACACTTTTTTCAAACGCAATAAAGGCGGCAAGGCAAAGCCAATTAAAATCGCAAGGCCGGTTAAAAAGCCCAATACAACCGCGATAAAACTCGGGTTGGCGACTTTCGCCGGCAACAAATCTCGTAATAAGTGAAATAAGGCTTCCTGAGTAAACCAGCCCAGCGTGGAACCGATCGCGCAGGCGACCAGACCTAGCGCTAAAAATTGATACAGGTACAGGGTTAAAATTTCATTCTGTTTGCAGCCCAGGCAACGCAAAATAGCGGTCGAGTTAAAGTGTCGTTCACTGTAACGGCGGGTAGACATCGCGATGGCGACGCCAGCGATTAAAATCACGATAATACTCGATAATCCTAAATAGCGTTCTGCTCGGCTTAATGCACTGCCCAGTTCAGGCCGGTCTTCATGTATATCCATCAGGCGTTGCGACACGCCCAACTGCGGCTTCACCCACGCGCTAAAGTCGGCCAGTGCGCTGGCGGTGCCACTAAACTGAAAAAAATAATGTACGTGGCTACCGGGCTGTAATACTTTTGTCGCCGGCAAATCCACATCGTTCATCATCACCCGTGGCGACAGGCTATACAGGTCGCCCCTTTTATCGGGTTCGTAGGTAATTAACTGGCTAATGCTCAGCGATTTCTCACCCACGACCAGGGCATTGCCCAGTTCCAGTTTTAACGCCGACAACACGCGCTTATCCACCCACGCCTCACCCATAGCTGGGCCTTGTGTTTTAAGGCTTTCTTTCGTGTAGTCAGATTCGATGGTTTTTAAATAGCCGCGTAAAGGGTAGTTATTACTCACCGCTTTTACGCCAGCCAATAACACCTCTTCATTTTCAAGTAGAACGGTTGAAAACTCGGCGGTTCTAGCCTGTTTTAAATTTAATATCTCGGCTTTTTCAAGCCAGGGAGCTGGAATTAAAGACGAGCTGGTAATCACCAAATCGGCGGCTAAAAATTCCGCCGCCTGCGTGTTCATGGTTCTATGCAAACGGTCGGCAAACAGGCTAATCGCGGTTGAGCTGCTGACCGCGATAATTAACGCCATCACCAATAAGCTCAACTCGCCGCTGCGAGCGTCACGCCATAACAGACGCAGTGCCAGGTTCAGGCGATTCATGCAATGCGACCTGCGTCCAGACTTACGGTGCGCTGGCAACGCGCTGCAAGCACCTTATCGTGCGTAACCAGTACCAGCGTGGTGTGCTTTTCCTGGTTCAACTCAAATAACAACTCAATAATTTGCTCGCCGGTTTTACTGTCCAAATTCCCGGTGGGTTCATCGGCAAACAAAATGGCCGGCTCAGTAACAAACGCACGCGCTAAAGCCACGCGTTGTTGTTCACCGCCAGATAGTTTCATTGGCGTATGACTTAAACGATCGCCCAAACCAACACGTTGCAACAGCGCCGTCGCCGCTTGTTTCGCCTGCTTGTCGCCTCTTAGTTCAAGCGGTAACATCACGTTTTCCAGCGCCGTTAAACGCGGCAATAATTGAAACGACTGGAACACAAAACCCACCAGTTCATTACGCAATTCGGCGCGGCCGTCTTCATCCATCGCCGTCAATTCGTTGCCATTTAGCTTAACCGTACCGTCGGTTGGGCTGTCTAGCCCCGCGAGCAGTCCCAACAAGGTGGATTTACCCGAGCCAGACGCGCCGACAATCGCTATACTTTCCCCGCGGTTAATCGTTAAATCGACGGATGATAGAATACTCAGGTCGCCATCCGCGATGGGAACGGTTTTTCCCAGATTGTTGGCTTCAATAATTAGATTTTCTTTCAACATAATTTGGTTTTCAGCATGTTTAGATTGTATTTAATATTAGCGATCGCTTTGTTTTCAAGCACGCCGTTTGCAAAATCGATCATTGTCTTAGGCGATAGTATAAGCGCTAGCTACGGTATGCCCGTCGAAAAAGGCTGGGTTAATTTATTACAGCAAAAATTAGAGCAACAAGGCCAATCCTATACGCTGATAAACAAAAGCATCAGTGGCGACACGACCTACGGCGGCCTAGCGCGAATAGACAAAGCCTTAGAACAACACAAACCCGAAATAGTTCTATTAGAATTGGGTGCAAACGACGGTTTACGCGGAATGCCACCGATGTTGATCAAGAAAAACCTGCGAGAACTCATAAATCGTTCAAAAAAATCCGGTGCTCAAGTGCTGTTACTTGGTATGCGCATTCCGTCTAACTACGGCAAACGCTACACCGATATGTTCTACAACAACTATCCCGATCTAGCCGACGAAATGGACATCCACCTCGTACCGTTTATTTTAGAAGACGTAGCGCTCGCCCAGGGCATGATGCAAGCAGACGGCCTACACCCGAATGAGCAGGCACAACCGATAATCGCGGAAAGAATTTGGCAGTATTTAGAACCACTTACCGATACATTACCTCAGTAAAGACAACGCAAATCAATTAAATAACGCCATCTAGCTTCTTAGTTCTATTTATACTGCGAGTGCTTTATTTGCCTTTAAGTGATATTGTAGCAATATGCTACAATATCAACATATTTCTGCAACCACGAGGTTCTTATGGCAAAAGCATCATCTCCAATTCGTCTGCAAGATGACTTAATGCAGGCAGCAAAGTTAACGGCCAAACGCTTTCACCGTAGCGCCGCTGAACAAATAGAATACTGGGCCGAGCTTGGGCGCTCTGTGTCGTCTACTCTTGATCCAGATGTATTATTGTCCGTCGTCTCTGGCTTAACTAAAATCAAGACAGAGCCCGTGCATAGCCCAAGAATTGACCCTGGCGATGTGTTTGACGCGTTGGAGCGCGAAAGAAAAGATGGTCAGCTGTCAAACGCCGTCACTCAAAGTGTCCTTAGGTATCAAGCATCATCAACACACCCCGGTTTTCTTGAGCGTATAGAGTCCGACGGCGCTATCACCATTGGCCTGTTTGAAAACGGACAGTTTATCCCTAAGAAAATTTGAAACCCGGCAACAAAAAACAACTCTGGTTGTTGGCTGGTGGCAATGGCACCGGTAAAAGCACCTTTTACAGAACTCGCCTGGAACCCCTTGGTATGGCCTTTATCAATGCCGACATCCTGGCAAATCAACTGTTTCAGGACGATGCAGAAGAGCGCAGTTACGAGGCGGCAAAAATTGCAGAAAGTATGCGTTTAGACTTACTCAATGAAGGACGCAGCTTTTGTTTTGAGACGGTGTTTTCACACCCCTCTAAAATTGACTTTGTAGCCACGGCGAAAACATTGGGTTATGAAATTGTATTGGTTTATATTCACCTGGAAACAGCCGCCCTTAACCAGGCACGTGTATCGCAACGCGTCAGCGAAGGTGGCCATCAAGTACCTGAAGAAAAGATCATCAGCAGAATCCCCAGAGTGATGGAAAACATAAAACAGGTTTTCCCTCTGTGCGATTACAGCTATATATTAGACAACTCCCGCTTAGACAACCCGTTCCAACAAATTGCCGTAATAAAAAATGGCCGAACGAATTGTAATAAAAAGCACCTGCCATTATGGGCCGCGACGTTGTTAAGTAATTACTTGGATAACTAATAGCGATGCTTTTGAGATAGCCATTCGTACCGTTTATTTTAGAAGAAGTGCCCTCGCCCAGGCATAATGCAGGCAGTCGGTCGCATACAGCCACTGGGTGCCGCTTACCTCTACTGTTAACTTCGGTTGGTATTTTTGGCGAGAGGATTACAGACCGTCTGCCTTATCTCGCAAATTTTCTAATCTATTTAATATCTGTTTTACTCGACTCACATTTTTAAGCGCCAACTCATGCGTAGGATCTAATTCCAAGGTGACCATCCAGGCATCTAAAGCTAATTGATACCGTTCGCTACTATAGTGTTGAGTTCCCATTCGATAGCTTTTTTGTACTTCACTATCTAATGTAGATCCATATAACGTTTTCAATTCTTCATTCAACGGAGCATTAGTTGAAAAGACATGCTGATCAAGCATTTTCTTTGCTTCTATAAAATTATGTTCCTTAATGTATTGCCTGAAGATGATGGTGTTTTCATCTAATTGCCTGGCTTTCTGCTGCATTTGAAGTTGCTTTGCTTTTTCCCTGTTATTTGCTAACCGTGCCTTTATCAAACCATCCTTAACAACAAACGCTTGCTGAGCTTTTTTAATAGGCTCGGCATCAGATAATGCCACAGCCAATTTGAAATACGTTGAGACCTCTTGATGTTGAAAACCGGCCTCTTTTTCCTTTTCCTTGCCTCTATCCACCAAAGATAATGCCACCTTTTTTGCCTCTCGATGAATATGACTATAATATCGCGATAAATCTTTGCTGCTATCGCTCCACGGAGCAATTTGTTTATACCCATCTAATGAATCTTTAAGGTATTGGGCATAAGACAACATCTGCTCATCCTTTTTCGCTTGAAGTAATGCATCCCGTTGCTTCAGCACTAAGGCCAGCTCACCTTTCAACAACTCACCCTGGGGGAAGTTTTCTAACGCACTCTCAAGTGTTTTGAACGCTGGATAGAGCTTGTCACGTTTAAGTTCACTGCGGCTCTTATCTATATTTGTTTTTTCATAACGCTTAGCCTCGAGCATAACTTGCTCGTGTAACAGAGTATATTTTTGATCAAAAATCATTTTTCGTTTTATTTTAGATAACGCATCTCCATAGTTCTGTTGCACGCGTAGATCATTAATTTCAGTGGAAAAATTCTCTTTACTGGCCAATAAGGAACATCCTGACATTGAAAGTAAAAGTAAAATCATACAAAACGATATTAGTTTTTTCATTCAATTACCATCCAACAATCCTTTCAATTTCACTTATCATTTCATCCCTAAAAGGGGTGGTAATGTCTTTTATGCTTAATGTTCTAATCGGTAATTTTTTCCCCCGTATGGGAATAATTTCGTTCATCTCAAACGAGACTTTCTTTTCTAAAAAATGTTCCAGCACTACCAGTTCAGTAATAACCAACTCCATAGGTTTAGCAACATTTGCCAACCTTGAAGCCAGATTCACGGCATCGCCGACGACTGTATATTCCATTCGCTCTTCAGAGCCCATATTTCCAGCCAATACAGTGCCAGAATTAGCTCCAATTCTAAATTCTACTATCAGCTTACCTTCTGCTTTTCTTTTTTCATTCAGCTGTTCAATTAAACGCAAAATCATCCATCCACAGGCAATACTTTTGAACGCATGATCATCATTTTTAAGAGGCACGCCAAAAACAACCATGGCACAATCACCCATATATTTATCCACATGCCCGCCACAAAAATTAACCGCCTCAGCAACTTTAGAAAAATATATATTTAAAAGATGACTCACCTCTTGCGGCTCCATAGTTTCTGATAAACTTGTAAAGCCTACAATATCTGCAAAAAACACGCTGGCCTCAACGTGCTCTCCCCCCAACTTAACACCATCAATATTATTTAAGTCGTTAAGAACCAGGCTGGCCACCTGCGGAGAAACATAACGAGAAAAGATTTTTTCCACCTTCTCTTTCTCAAGCAGACCATCGCTAAACTTATTCAGCGCTGACATCAAAACGCCCAGCTCATCATTTCGTAGGTCTTTTTCAAATTTATACTTAAAATCACCTGACTGCATCGCCCTGGACATATCCAGCAACCTGGCGATAGGCTTAACCATTTGTTTACTAAGATAAAACGTTGCCAAAACACCAAAAAACAAGGTTAAAGCAGTAATCCATATAACTGTATTACGCGTTTCAACTTTAGCTGCTTTTAACGCAGAGACATCAAAAGAAAGAGCCACATAGCCTATAAATATTTGACCGTGAACGATAGGCACTACATAAGTAACAATGTCTTTATCAGCACTTTCTATGCGAACGACATCATCCTTTTTAAACAAGCCCTCTCCCACCTTCTTTTTTAATAATTCGTTAGAAAACTCAAACCCAGACGAAAAAACCAGGGAAAGTTCATCAGAAAAAACGCTCACACCATCAATGGATTCCGTATTGATGAGTTTACCAACTATCATTTCTATCAAAAAATGGTCTTCTGCCAGCAAGGGTTCTTTTATCGAATATGACGCTTGAAGTGCCAATACCTCACCAAAATGATTAGTCTGATTTTCCAATAGTTTTGTTTGGTTAATACCCAGCGAACTACCTAGGCCTACAAGCCCAACAACGATGATTAGAGAAAAGGCAAATGCCAACTTAAATGCAATAGGAATAAAATCAGGGACGCTGTCTTTTAATTGCCCAATAAACTGACGAACACTTGACCACAGGTGTTTCCAGGCCACTAATGGCTCCATAGCTAAAATAGGGTACTTCTTCATAAAAGTTGCCGCATCATTCTGGATAAAACGTGCAACCGAGCACAAAAACTCAGAAACACTGAGTAAAAGAAAACTATTAATCTTTTTATAAACTATTGTCCAATCCATACTTACATTCTTAAAGCCCACTTAATAAATAACAAAAAAAATATATAGAACAAATACTTAAATAAACATATCACTTAATTGTTTTTGGCTGGCAACTAAATTAACGTCACCACGTCCATGCAACAATACTATATGCCCAAATTCGAGTATTGAATTAGCTGTAGCACAGCCAATTACATCGGTAGAACCTGTAATTAAAACTGTTTTTTTCGTTGTGTTAACGCCTGTACCTCGTCAGAGTATTTCGAACTGTTGGTATAACGTCCTGCAAGCATTTCAGAATCTAAAACATCACTCCATCTGTCTCAGCCACTGGCTACCACCCAGTCTTTTTTGTTGTTGAAGGTTCCATAACGCTCTGTCTCGCAGATGTTCGGCGGGTTGAGCAGGATTGTAACGCAATGGACTGGGTAGTGTTGCCGCTAGCAATGCTGCTTCAAATGCTGTTAATTGAGCTGCCGATTTAGCAAAATGATAACGACTAGCAGCCTCCAGTCCGAATACACCATTCCCCCACTCGGCAATATTCAAATAGACCTCTAAAATACGTTGCTTACTCCACGTCACCTCAATTAATAACGTAAACCACACCTCAAGCCCCTTTCTTAGCCAACTGCGCCCAGTCCACAAATAGAGATTGCGAGCGACCTGCTGACTGATGGTGCTAGCACCCCTTAATTGACCACCATTTTCTGCATCGCGTAACGAGCTGATGATGGAGTCGATATCAAAACCTCGATGCAATGGAAACAGCTGGTCTTCTGAAGTAACCACAGCAAGTGCCGCCTGTTTTGGTATCTCATCCCAATTGAGCCAGGTTTTCTTTAACTTATAGTCGTCATTACTCGCACTTAACCATCGGTCAGCCATCACCATGGTTAAAGGCGGGTTTATCCAACGAAAAGGTACCACTACCAATAAACTCAGCACCACAAAAGCCAATGCAAGCAGTAAAAAATATTTAAGTAATAAGCGTTTAATTTTAGTCACCGACGAATTTTAGCAGAATCGGTTGGAAGACGTAGCGCTCGATCAGGGCATGATGCGAGACGGCCAATTACACCCGAATGAACAAGCGCAATCGATAATTGCGGAAAGAATTTGGCAGTATTTGGAGCCTGTGTTGGGGGCTTATTAGATCGATAATTTTTAGTTACTTCGTATATATCGAGATAGATGAAAAGTCGCTAATTGTTGATCTTCTAAGATAATTTGCTCAGGCGTATTGTTAATAAAAGTGGATAAGCCTTTAGGGTTCAAAACCCAAACATCGCCATCAAATGCTTTATTGGTAGCATTTATATACCAGCCCGGGAAAACGATAATTGTTTTAACTGGAAATGTCTTCCCCGTCGACTCTTTCAAAGTCTCAATAAGCCATGATTTTTGAGCTCTAGCTTGGTCAATCAATTTATTCGCATTGATCCCTTTATCTATAGTGATCGCTTTACCGTCAAAATAAATTTCCGCCTTTCCGTTTGCAGGTTTACTGTACGTTTTAGTTTCTACAATAAAAATACCGTGCGTAGAAATAATCACGTGGTCTAAATTAAACTGATCTCCCACTATATCGTGGAATACGCGGTCACCCGCGTTGCGAATCTGTTCTAAATACTGGCCAACAATACGTTCACCATCACGGCCTAACTTAAGTTTTCTAGCTTTATGAAACAGCACATAGATTCGATACAAACAAAACAGAACTATTGGGGTCACCGTATACGTCATACCCCAGGGATTAAGTGGCTTATCAAAATACCAACGCTGCCATTCAGACCCAGTCATCACAAGCATCAAAGTCAATACAACAAACCAACTAAGCATCTTATCGTAAACGATATCCATTAATTGTTCGTCTAATGACTGTCCGGGATTACGTAATGGCTTAGCTTTAAGCGGTGATTTTTTTGATTTACTCATTTCATACCTTTTTAATCATTCCATTGAATTACACAAATTGTAGTCCGATTTAAAAAAACAAATCTTCGTCGCTTTGCATAGCTATCATTACTTAAGTCTTTTTTCTAGAAAAATGCTCTCTCGATGAAAGTCTAAAAAGGTTTTTTGGCCGTCTGTAAATCCACCAACATTTAAAATAGATTCCACGGGTACTCCCATTTTGTTTAATGAGCCTTTATCTGCAACTGGTGATATTAGAAGCTCTCCATTATTCTCGAATGAAATAAACCCTCGGTCAAATAAGTGGTCAATTGAAGGCGTTAACAGCAGCCCATTCTCACCATCTAATCGCTCTGTATTGTCGCTATCTCTCCAAGGTTTTAAATGGCTTGCTCGCAAATGCTCTAATCTGTCGACTTTTGTTATTCGACATTCCGTCTCAATTCTTCGAACGTTCTCTTTGAAGCGACCCTGCCCTATTCTCGCATTGATTAGTGACCGTCTTTCTGTCTCAGTGATCCGTTCATCGGACTCAACTTGCTTAGTTAATTGCGATTCCCAATCAACAAAGTCCTTAGCATCTGAGGAATAAATACTCTGCGTTTCCGCAACCATACTTCTGTTTAAGAAAAACGTAGCCTCTTGCCCTATTAAATTAAAAACCATATGTGCCAACTTATCGTCTAGCTCAGTCAAATAGACCCCCTGATTTCCACGGCCTGTCTTCTGAAGTGGTGAATAACGACTTGGCAATAAGGAAGCAATTTTATCCATATAGTCACGGGGCCTTATGATATTTGATAAGCCCGTATAACTAACATCAACTTTCCAGCCTATGAAGTTCCAATTCAAACCCACACCACCAAATTCACTAGGTTTAGGGCACTCATAACAATATGATTGTGCAACACCAATTGCAGGTATCGCAGTATTTTTAAATGAAACTATCAAATCACCGGGAGAAACTTCCCTCATTGCGTCATAAAATGGATTTCTTCCACCATTAGCGTTTCTCTTAGGCGACCACATATATCCGCCAGAAATCTCTTGGCTATAAGTTTGATTTTGATTGACCCACCAATAACGCAAATTAAATTCCTTTTAAAACCTCAATAGCCAAAAAGCTTGTTCAATCGACATATCATAAAAACGTGTCGATGAATTTGCATTTTATCGACACGTCATTTCATGGTCATTAAACTATTAGCCAAATGTACCGTTAGCTGAATACGTTTGAAATAAGCGGTTTATATACTGTTATCTTTTGCTTCTTTACGCTCTTTCTTCGCCGCTTTTTTTTCTTTTGGACTTAGTACTGATTTTTTCTTCACTTCTTTATTACTCTTTTGTTCTCTGCCCATGGTGTTACTCCCTATGATGGTTAAAACGGCTTAAGGCTAACAGAGGATGTTAGCTGCATTAAGTACATAGAGTCTATCACAAGCCTGCGGAGTAATTAATACTCCTGTGTAGCGTTTATAGCCGCCTTTTTAATGTGCCTCCACGTGCTATGCTGCGGCTTTAATTTCAGCCGACTGAATAAACCCCCTTGTGAAAAAAATTGCCCTTTTTGCCGACGTACAAAATATTTATTACACCACTCGGCAGGCTTATGGCCGCCAGTTTAATTACCGGCAGTTGTGGAAAACCATCAGCGCGCAGGGTGAGATTACCCAAGCCACCGCGTACGCCACCCACCGTGGTGACGATAGCCAGCTGAAATTTCAAGATGCGCTGCGGCATATCGGTTTTAACGTAAAGCTTAAACCGTTCATTCAACGCAGTGACGGCAGCGCCAAAGGCGACTGGGATGTGGGCATTACGATTGATGTGCTGGAAGCGGCAAAGGACATGGATACGGTTATTTTGCTATCGGGCGATGGCGACTTTGATTTGTTATTGGCGAAGATAAACCAGCAATACGGCGTGTCTACTCAGGTGTATGGCGTACCGGCGCTAACGGCTAAATCGCTGATTGATGCGGCCGGTGTTTTTCACCCGATCAACGCCGATTTATTACTGTAAGGCGTATTCTTTGGCCCGCTTAATTGCGTTGATCAGGGCCGTTAGCATTGACCCGAAACCAGCCCGCTATGGAAAACCGATCGCGCTGCGCGGCTAATACTTCGTGTGGGAAATCTTCGCTCAAAAACACCACCAGCGTACCCAGACTGGGCGTGACCTTTATGCCATCTGGCTTGCCGTCTTCTGAATATAGAACTAACTCGCCGCCGTCTTCCTGCGCCCAGTCGGGGTTCAAATAGGCAACGAGAGATAACACCCGATTAGCTTCGCCTTTGAAGGCGTCCTGATGTTTTTTATAAAAATCGCCGGGGGCGTAGTGCGCGAAGTGGCTTTCGAATGAAAACAGGCCGAGTAACAGGCGTTTATTTAAAAACTCTTGCAGCGATGCGGCCCATACCAGCCAGCCTTTGCTCGCTGCTGTGTCGCCCGTCATCCAGCAAATGGCATCACTGCGTATGGCACTATTGACGACGAGCTGTTGACCCCTGCCAACACCGGCCTTTTTGAAGCTGGATAGCGGCATTTGACACGCTTCGCTGGCTAACTGGCGGGCCAGTTCAGCGGGTAGCGCGTTAGCTTGAATGCTGTAGCCCGTTTGATAAAGATCATTCGCTATCGTTTCGAATAAACGCGCACTATCGCTATCTAGCTCATTGGCCTGGCTGTGCGGTTCTATCATCGGTTAATACGATTAGTCTTAATGGAATAGATGGATGGGCGCGTAGAGTAAAACTAAACCACGCGTATTACAATCGGCCTTCACACGCTAAGCGCTTATCCACGGACTGGCGATAAAAATAACTCAGTATCGGCTTGATAATGGGTAAACAGATGATAAGCCCCAGCGGCATGAGTAACGGTATTTGTTTCATCATTAAGCTGTAGGCGTCCATTTCTGAATACAGCGCGCCGTCGGTATCTGTTACGTGTAATTCGCGCAGCGCCTTAAACGGATCAATACCGAGTTCGCGTAAGGCCTCATCCTGACTGGTGATATCGAACCAGCTAAATAGCGCGGCCCTTTTACCCGCGATCCGTTCAAACATCGCCCGGTCTTTAACGCAACTGGGGCACGACTGGTCGTAAAACACGGTGATTTTCTTGTCGCATGCCGCGTTGTTCATCGCTTAACTGATTTTAGCCGTTATGACTCTGTTCGATGCACATTAAACGCGACTGCAACGTTTCAATTTCATCCAGTAGCTCTAACGCCAGCGCAACGCCAGACAGGTTGACGTGCAGGTCACGTTGTAAACGCATCGCCTTATGAGCCCTATCCAGACAACGGCCAGAAAAGCGCCATAGCGTTTGCTGGTAGCCAATCGGTTCTAATACACCCTCTTCAACCAGTTCGACCACCCATTCTGTGCTGCTTGAACAGGCCTGACACAGTTCGTTTAAAGACAGCTCGACGCTTTCATCAAGCAAGTCGCCTTTGAGTATTTCGTTTGTCATCACTATTACACTCCCATTTTGCTGCGCGGGTTATACGCCAGTTTCTGTTCCATTTGCCGATACAGCTCTTTCGCCTCGTCGCTATCGGCGGCTGGTAAGGTGATGTGAGGCACCACGTAAAAATCTCCCGGTGGGTCACTGGGAATGCCACGCCCTTTCAAACGCATCCTTCCCCCGCCCTTGGTGCCAGCGGGTATTTTTAGGTCCAGCTGGGCATTGGGCGTTGGCACTTTGATGCTCGCGCCCAACGCGGCTTCCCACGGGGTAATGGGTAAATCGAGGTACACATCGTGGCCATCGACGCGATAAAGGCTATGCGTTTTAAATTCGACTTCAAGGTACAGATCGCCCTTTTTACCCTTACCCATGCCCGCTGAGCCTTGACCCGCCAGGCGAATACGCTGCCCCTGTTTGACCCCTTTGGGGATTTTCACCTTCAAAGTGCGGTGCTTCGTGACGAGGTGTCCACTGCTATCAATTTCTGGTGCGGTCAGGGTAATGCTGTGCGTGGCCCCGTGATAGGCATCGCTTATTTCAATACTTACTTTGGCGTGATGATCCTGTCCGCGCGCGCTGAACTCGGCCCGGCCCTGGCCTTGTTGCGCCTGCCTAAACTGTTCTCCGAATAAGGATTCGAAGAAGTCACTATGGTCAGCCGCGCCATCGTGGGCAGGCCCGCCGCCGCTGAATTCATAGCCTTCATCCCAACCGGGTGGTGGGTTGAAGTCCTGACCCGATTTCCAGTTGGAACCAAATTGATCGTACGCGGCGCGCTTTTCTGGATCTTTCAATACTTCGTAGGCTTCCCCTAGTTCTTTAAACTGGGCTTCGGCATTCGCTTCTTTATTGACGTCTGGGTGGTATTTACGCGCTAATTTTTTATACGCGCGTTTAATTTCAACCTGGGTGGCGTCTCGTTTAACGCCCATTATGTCGTAGTAGTCTTTAAAATCCATTCATATCCCCAGGCAACAATCTAAGTCTTTAATCTTCTAGTCTAAAACCAATTTTAACGGTCACTTGCCAGTGCTTAATGTCGCCGTCGACGATATGCCCTCGCGTTTCCATTACTTCAAACCAGTCCATGTTTTTGTTGGTTCTAGAGGCGGCATCGATGGCGTTTTTAATCGCATCGTCAGACCCTAGTTCTGAACTGCCGGTTAATTCGACATATTTGTATGTATGATGAGCCATTCTTATCTCCTAATCGTTTAGTGGAGCGTTAAGCATATACTTGTAAGCCAGCAGCGACAATATTTATAAGGCTTCATTTAGGCCGTGAGCTTGCTTTAATATTAAGGTAAAATTCACAGCACATTAAGTCGTATAGCAAACAATAAGACCGTTTAATATGAAAACTTTAGAGCACCTTTTTAAAAGTAACCGCGCCTGGGCTGACGCTATCGTGCAGGAAGACCCGGAGTTTTTTCATCGGCTGGCTAAGTTACAAGCACCGGAGTATCTCTGGATAGGCTGTTCGGACAGTCGTGTATCAGCCAATCAAATTATCAATCTGGCACCTGGCGAAGTGTTTGTGCATAGAAATATCGCCAACGTGGTTGTGCATACCGATTTAAACTGCCTGTCGGTTATTCAATACGCCGTTGAAGTACTTAAGGTTAAACATATTATTGTTTGCGGCCATTATGGTTGTGGTGGCGTTAAAGCCGCACTTGAGGATATTGACCACGGGCTTATTGATAATTGGCTGGGCCATATCAAAGACGTTGGACGCTTAAACTGCGATGAATTAAACGCGCTGGATGATAACGCCAAATTAGATCGCTTATGCGAACTCAATGTGATTGAACAGGTGACCAATGTTTGCAACACAACAATCGTGAAAAATTCCTGGAAAAAGGGTGCGGAGCTATACGTTCACGGTTGGATTTACGATATCAATAATGGAATTTTGAAAGACATTCAAACAATGTCCTAGAGCCTGCCCTCTTAGGTCTCGATATCTTCCAGTTCAATATTTAAGGCGTGGCCTGAAATTTTCAGCTCGTACAGCGATACGGCCAATGAAGACAGCATTAAGACCAGGCTGACAACGAAGGTTGCCTGCCCCAGAACGGGCGACTGCAGAAATAAAAAAAACATCGCCAGCACACAAAAACAAATACTGAGTACGCCCAGTATTTGCATCCCAATGATTAACTTAATACGTAAGCGCAGGCTAATAATTTGACGCGCAATGACATCTTTATTTGAGTCATTGAGCTGCTGATGCAGGCCTCGAATAACCGCTGCCAAACCCATAAATCGATTGGTATAGGCCAATAACAACAGCGATATCGCCGGGAATAATAATGCGGGGGTGGATACGTCCAATTTAAACTCGATACCGTTGCTCAATAAACGCGTTTATTCTACACATTTTTAAGCTTTAGCCGAATCATTTAAAACTCATACTCCATTAATAAACGCCAGGTATTATCGGGCCCTTTATAGCCTAGGCCGAATATTGAGCCCACTTCCCAGTGTAGTTTTTTGGCATTGCCCAGCCGGATATCGCCCATAACGACAGGGCCAATCGCCTGACCGCTTTCACTGCTATAAAACTCAATCGCCGGTTCAATGTGGCGAGAGTAGCGGTATCGAGTTTGCAGGGCTAAGGCTGTTTCAAACTCATTGTTTATCTCATTACCCCATTCAGCTATTAAACTAAGGTTTACCGCAGCCACCCATTTGCCCCACTCTTTTTCCATCAGCAGGCTGGTTGATATTTCCCAGGTGTCATCGTGTATTACCCTTTCAAGTTCAAACATTAAACCCCAATCGACGGTGTACTCGCCCTGTTCGGTGAGTTGCCATTTAGCTTCTATTTCATAGGCATTCAGGCTCAGGTGATTGTTATCATCTTTGCCAATAAGATAAGCCTCTACAAAAAGTTTGTCTGATAAGGATTTACCCAGCCCCAAACGATAAAACTCTTCACCATCTGCCGACACCATCCGCACCTCAATCTCTCTTTCCAGGGGCTGAACATAGGGGTGATAAACCTTATCCACGGACAGGCTGTCGGCCAAGGTCGAGCAGGGTAATAAAGCAAAACACAGGAGGAATCTTTTCATGCCTTTAGCAACTGCGCATTTAACCGAGAAGTACGCAGCGATTTTATCGCTAGTGTCGTTGCAATGATAATGCTAAGCGCGTAGCAAGCGGCCTGTATAGGTGTTGGTGAGGCTTCGTAGCCAACCAGTGCATATAACAACTGTCCAATTAAAGAGCTTTCATTTATCCACGCCGAACTATTCCATAACGGCGCCTGACTCGGGATAATGTCTGCCTGAATGAGTAACTGGATTGCTTGTGAGATCATTCCACCGCCAATAAGAATTAACACCCCTATGCAAAACCTCAACCCATTTGTCGGCACCAGGCTAACGATTAAATAATAAAAAAACACGCCGATACTAAAACCAATACCCGCGCCGATAAAACTACCCACTATGACCGATCGCATCATGCCAGGATCACTCCAAAAACCTTGAAGATAAATAATAATCTCAGTGCCTTCACGTACTAACGCGGCCGCTATACAGCCGGATATAGCCAATACAATTGTTTTATTTGCAGATCGTTTGCCAATAGCGACGATCAATACCAGAAGACAGCTAAATATAAACAGATATAAGCCCGTGTTAACTATTTCCTGCCCTACACCTTCAAAAAGCATTGATATGGTGTTGATATTGACGGCGTATAAAGCAGCTAACAGACCGCCCAGCATCAACGCTGGAATTAAACGACGCCTTGATATCTGTAGCATTTGGCATAGCGCCATTAAAACGCTAACAATAAGCGCCGCTTCTAGCACCTCACGTAAAATAATAATGACTGAATTAATGAGCATATAGTTACTTTATTAAAATTTTACCTTGCGCCGTTTTGGGATAAAACTCACCAAAAAAAGGGTATTCACCGGACGGTAATGGGCCTATAAAAACGACACCTTTTGACTTTCCTGGTATTACTTTTTCACGATTCAGTTCGTAACTTTCAAATTCTTCTGCCGTTGAGTCCTGATTAGTGATCAGTAATTTAACTTTAGTTTGTGCAGGAATCTCAAACTCTGATGGAAAAAAAAGGTGATTTCGAATTTCAATTTCAACCACTGGCGTTGCCATCGCGGAGCAATGAAAGGTAATCAATAATGTAATAAGCAAACTGCGCATAGTGCCTCTTAAGGAGATGGAAATTGTAGGCTTATTTTTAAACCGCCCAGGGTCGGCGACGAACCCAGGCTAATAGTAGCATGGTGCATTATTGCGATATGCTGGACGATAGCAAGACCTAGCCCACAGCCCAGGGTGCCAGATGCGTGTTGATCGCCATCTACGCGATAAAAGCGCTCAAAAACCCGATCATAATCCTTTTTATCTATGCCGGGACCAGAGTCTTCTACAGTGAGTAGAACATGCGCGTCTTTTACATCTACACTGACAATGATTTTACCGTGTTCTGGGGTATATTTATTGGCGTTGAGAATGAGGTTTTGCAACAAACTTTCTAGCGCAAAAGGACTCCCCTTAACCAGACCCTGTTTATCACCTATCAGGCTGATATATTGATGTTTTGTATCAAATTTATTGTATTCATTTGCAATAATCGTTTGCCCAACGACGACTAAATCCACCTCCACCATTTGCTGCAACGCCTGATCAGGAGAGTAGCGATATAAGGCCAGTATTTGTTCCACCACGTGGCCCATTCGTTCGACACCTTCTTTTAGTGGCTGTATATCTTCGTCTGCAATTGCCGAGTTAGTCAGAACGTTATGCAGCTGCACTTTTAAAGCGCTAATGGGGGTACGCAGTTCGTGCGCGGCGTCGGCCGAAAACTGCTGTTCGCGCATAAAAGCCGCGTTCAGCCGCTGCAGTAAATCATTGGTGGTCAACACCAGCTGGCTAATTTCCTCAGGTGTATTTTGCACAACAATAGGCGACAGATCATCGGCCTGTTTATGACTTAACTGTTTGGTCAACTCGCGTAGCGGTTTTAAGCCAAAACCCACTGCAAACCAGATAATAAGCGCCGCGACTGGAATCGCTAAAACCGTCGGCATAATGGCGGAAAGGACTATGTTATCGGCAATTTCATAGCGTAAATCAATGCGTTCTCCGGTAATAACCCATCGATTTAACAGCGTATCCCATAGCACAAACGTTCTCCATCTAAAGGCCTCAAAATTAACGTCATGAAAACCCTCCGCATAGGCTCCGCTATACAATGTATACACAGGTGCGTTGCTAGAACGCGCGATCAATATGCCATCATTGGACCAAATTTGGAAAAAAACAGTGGGTTCTAAAGAAACGAATCGATCTATTCTTGGGCTCGTATCATGATTGGCGTGAACAATAATGCTCGCCAAATTTTTAAGCCGTTCATCAAATAAACTGTCCGTTTTAGACAGACTGGAACGATAACCCTCAAGTAAAGATAAAAATGTTACTGAGATAATGGTTGCCAGCAGCGCCAGCAATAAATAGGTGCGTATCGATTTCATGGCAATTTAACGATATAGCCCACACCCCGCAGTGTTTGGATAAAACCGTTCGGCAGTTTTTTTCTTAAATGGTGGATATGCACTTCTATGGTATTGCTAGCCACTTCCTCGCCCCATCTATAGAGCTTAGATTCCAGACTTTCGCGCGTTAGCACGCGTCCCGCATTTTCCACCAGCGCCTTTAACAGCATAAATTCACGTCGAGATAACTCAATTGGTTTATTCGCAACGGATGTCTGATAACTGGTGGCGTCTAATGCAACCTCACCGACGCTCAATCCCGAGTGTTTAAAAGCACTGGCGCGACGCTCAAATACCCTTAAACGTGCCAGCAATTCATCCACCTCGAAAGGTTTGGCCAGGTAATCGTCGGCGCCTAAATCCAGCCCCGATACTTTTTCCTGAATAGACGAGCGAGCCGTTAGTATCAATACAGGTAACTCAGCACTATGTTTTCTGATGGCGCTTAAAACATCCAAACCATCCATATCAGGCAAGCCTAAATCTAAAATAACGATGTCCGTTGGCTCTGTTTTAACCGTAGTAATCGCCAATTTTCCCTGTGATACATGGTTGACGATAAAACCCTCACGACTGAGGGTTTTGCTTAATGCACTGGCTAACGCCGCGTCATCTTCAATGAGTAATATGTTCACGTCATTAGTTTAGCTTATTTAATGTCTTTCAGCGCTTGCTTTATTTCATTCTGACGGCCTATGTCGGCACCCTTCCTGTCAGCTCTGGCTGGGGCATTTTTTGCTTTCAGCAAGAATTCCCTTGCTTGCGCTTCTGCGCCCTGGTCAATTAAGAATAGCGCATAAAAATAATTATTATCAATGTCCGATGGATCAATCTCTAATGCCTTTTTAAGGTGTTGCGCTGCCAACTTATCATCCCCAAAACTGAGCGGCCAAGGTGGCGCCTTAAAGTACAAGGTGCCCAGACTGGTGTGCGCCGAACCCGATAAGACCTGGTCATCCATTTGTAGCGCTTGCTCCAAATCGGCTTTTGCCTGTTTTATTAACGACAGTGCGCCTAAGCCCCCTTTAACCCCGGCAAAGCTTGATTTAATAATGCCGCGCCAAGTGAGGAGCTCGGCAGATGTTTGTGCCGACTTTATCGCTTCATCGGCCTTAAGTAGTAATACACCAAAGGCTTTTTCTTGCGCCTCTCCCTGTAATTGGTAGTTTGCCATCGCCCAATCGTCTTGTAGCGTTAAAACTTGCAGATTGCTAGCCGCCATCGCGCTGTTACACAACAACACAGTTAAAAACAAAAGCATCAGGTTTATATATTTCATTATGACTCCAACGTTTCTTTAGATAAACAGCGTTTAATAATGGGCAACTGCTTGCCGATAGCACTATCAACGAGTGATGGAAAAACCCCGTTGATGCGAGCAAATAATTTTTCTGGCCAGCCGACAAAATACCTGAGGCTTTTTGACTGCAGAAAGGACAGGAACTCATCTGCTACCCGCTCTGGACTATCAACCGGCGTTTTTAGCGCTTGATTTAGTGCCTCCACGCAGCTGTCGTTGAGCAGTGTTTTGGTTGCACGCGGGGCAAAATAACGAACCGACACGGGGCCGTCTTTTAGCTCGCGGCTCAACGCTTCGGTAAAGCCGCGCAGACCAAATTTACTCGCGCTGTACACGGCAAACCCGGGGAAGCCGATACTACCAAAGGCTGAACCTATATTAATAATTTGCGCTTCAGCTTGCGCGTTTAACAGTGGCAATAAAACCTGTGTTAATAGTATTGTGCTGCTTAGGTTTATATTAATCATCGTTGCCACTTCGCTCGAGTCCATCGTCTCAAACGACTTAAACGCACCTATGCCAGCATTATTAATTAGCATATGAATGCCTGTATCCAGCTGCTGGCAATGTGCCGCAATGGCCTGGCGACCTTCTGTTGTTGCTATATCAGCGATCAATATATTGTGTTTTGTGTCGAGCTGTTGATTGATCCCATCGAGTTTTTGCTGATCTCGACCAACTAAAATTAAGCTCGCTCCAGCCTTTGATAGCACCTGCGCTAATGCGCTACCAATGCCACCGCCCGCGCCGGTTAGAACAATGACTTTATTTTTTAACATGAAGCCAACTTATCATTAGCGGTCAGACTGCGAAAAATATCACCATATAGCCGGTAGAAATGCTTCGCACAACGAATGATGAGCGCTTGTTCATTCGGCTGATCAATTTTATTCATCAAGCCTTTGAAAAACTCAATATGCTCAAGGTCTAATGCACCGTGTGACTTTAAATAACTAAAGGCTTCATCTGGCAAACCCAATGCTTTTTGAATGCCATCGGCGGCTTTGTCCGCGGTGGCAATACTGGTCCCTTCAAGCACCTGAACCATACCAAAAAAACCCAGTGGGTTAACCCTGTTGATCGTATCGTAAGCGTATGCAACCATCATTTCTGTTTCGAAGGCCGGCGCAGCATTTCGCACCTCTTCTTTATCGATACCGCAGGCAGCAAGGTCATTTAAAATCCATTCCTGGTGACCCAATTCTTCTTCTATATATTCAGCCACCGCATTGCGTAACCATTCTTTTTCTTCTGTCAATCTGCCACCGGTGGCCATAAGTAAAGGCGTTGTATGTTTAACGTGGTGATAAGCCTGCATTAAAAAAGCCGTGTATTCATCTAAGCTGATGGTTCCTGAGACCGCTTTATTAATGATTGGCGCCGCCAGCAAAAAATCGCGTTCCAGCCTGGTTTTTTGTTGTAACTCTGCAAAAAAACTCATTTCTATTGCTCCTGATACAGTTGATTAATATGACGTTGATATTGGTCAGCGATAGCCTGTCTGACGGGGCGTCCGTTTGAAGTTAACGTTGCAGTTTCATAGCTCAAAGGGTTGGGTATTTTCTGCCACGACCTTACTTGCGCGTAGTCAGGCAAGAATATATTAGCCATTTCAATACTCGCGTTTATTAGCTCGTCACTCGCGTTAATATCCCGCGGCCAAACCAGCGCCGTACAATAGGGCTGCTGATCGCCAAACACCACGCATTGCTTAAGCAGACCATCGCTCAACATCACGCTTTCGACCCACTCGGGGCTGATATTTCGGCCAAAACTAGAGATCACGAGGTTCTTAATACGCCCATTAATATATAAATAACCCTGCTCATCAAAATAACCAAGGTCTCCGGTCGCCACCGCTTCACTTGACCACGACTGAGGCTCAGCCACATATCCTAAAAAAGAACTGCCTGAAACGATAACCTGACCCTCTTCAATGCGCACATCAACATGACTCAGCGGCTTACCAACTGAGCCTGGGCGATTGTTTTCGGCTGTATTTAAACTCACCACCGAGCCACATTCCGATAGGCCATAGCCTTCGTACACCGGCAGACCGAGTTCACGCGCCTGTAGAAGCAGCGCAGACGACACTTTACTGCCACCAACGGCTAATAGCTTTATGCTCGATGGTAGTCTCCAACCAGACGCAACCGCGCCCATCAGCGCCATCAATAATTCTGGTAACAAAATTAAGCTGACCGGTTGGTACCCTGTTATGGCGTCCAGTAAAGTCGTTAAATCGAACTGGCTACTGCCATTAAATCCTAATTCGCTTTGCGGCAAGGCGATAACACACCCACCGTTCAGCAAGGTGACGTACGCGCCCGCCGTATTCTCCAGCAAGGTACTAAACGGCAGTACCGATAAGTGTCTGGCGATGGGCAAATTTAACGCCGTGTGGATAGCGCTGGCCACGGCATATTGTTGCTGGTTTGACAGGCATACGCCTTTCGGTTGCCCGGTGGAGCCTGAAGTAAAGGTTATTTTTGCGCAGTTATCTGGCAACTCCGCCACTGCAGGGTTTGTCAGCGTGCTACAAACATAATCAGCGATCAGTACGCTGTCCTCGAAATCGATCACTAATCCACTTATCCTGTCCTTGGGCAGATGAATAATTGCACTAGCCCCTGCTCTTTTAAGCGCATAAGTCAGTTGTTGGTCTGAGAAAAAAGCTGGTAGCGGCAATAAAACAACCTGGCTCACCTGGCAAGCGAGATCAATAAACAACCATTCCGGGCAATTATCCGCGTACAGCGCTACTACCTGATGCTGGTATGGGGCGAGCAATGATGATAATTTTTTTACTTCGACGGCAAGCTCGGCGTAGGTATAAGTTTTATACTCACCCATCAGCGCAAGGCTCTCCGGCTGGTCTATCGCCAGCTGTTGTAGTTTATCCCAGAGCGTCATTTTACCGAACGAACGTCGTTAACGATTTGATCAATGGTTAATTGATAATGTTGCAGCATAAACCCGGCCACGGGGTGCTTGCATAAAGCCTGATACGCCTTAGCGATATTGCCAGTAATAACCTTGGGCTTATTACTGTAATAACTACCCCAGCAATCAGCTGAATCGGCGAGTTGTGCAGCCTGCGCGTCACAAATTTCTATGCAATCTATATTCAACGCAGCGATCATGCTTTGAACCTGATCGGTAGCGGTAAACAGGGCCCATTCAATGTCTAATTTATGCAGAATAGAAACGATTAAAACGAACAACATTTGGCTTGAGCCAGGATAACTTGAGGTCAAGTTACCAATTTCTGCGACTTTATTGCGTGCAACATGGCTATTTAATAATTGACCAATCACCGTATCAGCGCCAGCATCCATATATTGCTCTATGAATAATGCCTGATCAGAGTCGGCAAGACGAAAGCCGATGGCTGACGTTATATTTTTGGTCGTTTCAGCCGATAATAAAAATGGCAGAAAATTATTTACAACGGCCTGATGATTTTTATAAAACTGGTTGCTTATATAAGCTTCCACCTTATTTCTCTGCGCTGAATGAAGATCAGACAACTTAACCGTCAGCAGCGGAAGAAAGACGCGTTTATTAGCAAGCTGTTTAGATTTTTCAGTTTCAACGCTTAATTCGTTTTGTAAAAAACTCATCATTAGCCCCATGTGTTATAGATTGACACAGAGCTTAACAAGCTAATCTTAAAAGAAAATTAAGTAGGAAATTAAATTAAAAAATAATCAAAGCCCGTTAAATTTATTCTTTCCGATGACTTTAATGCCTTATTCAATCACTCGTTTTCATTAATTGTTGGGCTACTCATTTTAATTTCTAACGGTTCTTTGGTTGCTAGATAAACGTCTCGTTGAGGGAATGGGATGCTGATACCCGCCTCTTTGAATTTTTTATTAATTACTTTATGTATCTCCGTTATCGCTTCTATTCGATATTCTAATGAGTCCAGAAAAATTCGCAGATTCAACAACAGCGCGTTATCACCAAAACTTTCAAAGGAGACCATCGGAGCTGGGTCAGCCAATACATTTTTATTTTCAGTAGCGCATTCGAGCATAATTTGTAGCGCCTTTTCTACATCTGACCCATAAGCGACACCAACGGGAATAATAAAACGATTTATCTGATCGCTTAATGTCCAGTTCAAAAGTCGACCGGTAATAAATTCCTTATTCGGAACCAGTAACTCTTGTCTGTCCCAGTTGGTAATTGTGGTGGCGCGGATACGAATACGCGTTACTTTTCCGGATACGTCCCCGACTGTGACCGTATCACCAACGCGGATGGGGCGTTCAAATAAAATAATAATGCCGCTGACAAAGTTCGCAACAATTTCTTGTAGACCAAAACCAAGACCCACACTCAGTGCTGCGACTAACCACTGGATACTGGACCACTCAGCTCCAATGGCATTGAACACAACGACCACCCCAGTTGCGACGATGAAGTACTGAGACAACGTTTTAATCGCGTAACGTGAGCCAGCGTCCATATTTAGTCGTTGCAATAAAATTATTTCCAACAAACCCGGTATGTTCTTAGCTGCGATGGCGGTAACAATTAAAAATAACATCGCAAAGGCTACGTCTTGTAACGTTAGCGACACTGTTTTTTCCACACCATCTACTATTTGCAGTCTGCTAAACGGCAGGTTTACCGATTCTAAAACGTTAAAAACGGGCATTAAATCAGTCCAAACCAGCCAAAGACCAATAAATGTTGCCAGGAACAGGGCCGTATTTAATAGCTTTTTTGCCTGATCACTAAGGCTTGAATAATTAACTTCCTGGATCTCGATGTCGGCCAGGTTTTCCTCTGGCGTTTTTTTTTCTACCACGCCGCTCGCAATATCCTCACTTTGTTTTATTGCGATAAGTTCTTTTCGTTTTTTTATCGCCTCTCGATACCTAAACTTTTTTTGGGCCAAATAAAGCGTACGAAGCGACACACCCTGCATGATAAGCAAGCAGAACAGCAGAATAACCATGGCATATACATGTTGCATCACCATCAACGCCGTATATTGATAGCCTGTAATCGACCCTACGATCATTGCCACTGGTAAAATGATAGACATTGGGAACCAGATAAACTTAATGTAATCTCGGTTTGCTGCCACTTTTTTCTTTTTCAAAAACTGTCGTACAGGGCCTGAATGCCTAAGAGCACTATAGGCAAAAATCAATAGTATGCCCATCAATACGACAAAAGCCGGGCGACCTAAACCCTGAATAAAAACACTTTCTTTTGATTTCATCACCATCGTCACTATAAAAACGAGCGGTGGCATGACCATTTGTAACCATACAATACGCGGCTCAAGCGTTTTATATATTTGTTGCGGCCAGCGAAAATGGCGATCCCCCAAACCATTCTCTTTATGCGTATACCTTAGGAAAGAGATGAGCAGCGATATACTTCCTGCCGCATACAGGCCTGAGCTTACCGAAAGAGAAAATATGTCCGCCGTAGGCGATGCCGCTAGGCGCCAGGCAATATAAAACAGCGATAGCGGTAGCGGCGCGGCCAGAATAAGCGTGTAACCAAGTGCTTTAAAGGTTAAGCCAATAGAATCGAAACGAATTTTTACTGTTTGTTTAGCGATCTCCGTTATTCGTCGCAGACTGATATTACGCAAAAAGAAAATTATGATGACTAGCACAAAAGCCAGAATGGACCGCACTGGATCGCTTTGCACAGACGCCATAAAGTCTTCAGTCACACGTTGCCAGTGAGCAGGCGATGCGAGCCATGCGATGCCTTCGATAAAGCTACTAGCATCACCGAACGCAATCGGTTTTACGTTCTTAATCCATAATAAACGTTCGTTAATAAAGGTAATAAATCGATCGGCTTCTGCCACTAGTTGACGTTCAGCTATGTCCTGCGCTGTAAGTTGAGCAATTGAACGCCCATAAGCTTCACTGAGTGTTGATAAATCATCCTGTTGTGCGATAAACAGAGAACGAACTAAATTTGCGTCTCTATTTGCCTCATCCGCGCTCGACACGAAGCTTTCGCCATATTCTTTTTTCTGAAGCTTTTTAACGTCGATTAATACACCTTCAATCATCTGCTCGGGATCCATCAGTTCACGTCGACGCTCATCAATATCAATTTGCCGGTCCGTCATTCGATTGATCTCAGCCAGCCGCTTATTAGTGCCTCGCCTGTAGCTTCCCAGGGAAGGTAGTTCTGCGGCTCTTTTTTGCAACATCCTGCCAATCGCTTCACTATTACCAACCGTTTCAACACGCTGACGAGCTTCGAGTGCCTGCTGCTTTATTTGCTCAAGATTTTGTGCGGACGAGTTTAGCCGCTTCATCGTTGTTGTCTGTTGGCGAATGAGTTCCTGTAATTCGTTACTAACTTTAACCGTTTCGTCCGCGATACGACGAATCGGTGCGGGTAAATCCAACACCGACTGTTGAATAATTTCGGCCTGCTTTGTTACTCTGGATGCGCTAGCCTGCCTATATTGCTGCTGCATCGCCCTCAGCTTATCTAAAATCGGTTGTAGTTGCGCGATCTTCCGCGTGGCCAGATCCCGTTCAAGGCTATAGAGTTTGCTCAGAATACCTCGCTTGTCGAGCATAAACTGCTTTAACTTCAATTGATTACGGTACTGTTCTCTTTTAGCTAATAAAGCGTCTTTACGAGCTTCTGTTAAGGCAGTTGGCGCAGTTTGAGCAGATGGCTCTGCGAGGGCTTTATTGATTTCATCTACTCGTTTGCTCAAACCAATGATGGTTTCACCATTGTTGCCACCCGCCTCAAGTAGAAACGTCAGCGCATCCGAATATTTTTTTTGTCGCGCCTGAAGTTCGCTGTAACTGGCCTCTATTTCAAGCAATTGCGCCTGTACCTCATTGACGTCAGTAGCCTTTGATCGTGCATCAATGGTCTTACTCGCTTTTAGTGGCTGTGCTAATTCTTTTTCGAGTTTTGTAATTTGCTCTGCGGCCGCACTCGCTTCTTTCAAACGCTCATCTAGCTCAGCGGTGAGTTTATTGGTCAAAATTTTGGCCGTGATGGCCGTATCATAAACGCCTAAAATAGTCGTTATCGACGCCCCATCAAGAACTGTACTAACTTTAACAGCCGCTTTTTTATCTTCTAATGTTGCTAAGCTTGCTGCAGCTTGATCTAGAGGTTTAAGCTGTTCGGCAGCAGCGGTAGTAACGAAGCCGACTAACGATAAAAGCAAGACACACAACACAAGCCATAACGTCATGGTTTTTAGTTTAAATCCAGTTATTCTTTGCATATATCTCATTTTTAAAGGTAACGCTCACGGCTGTTGAAGACAGCTTTTTAAGCTGTCAGCTCAACATTATATTCCGTTTTTATTGCCATTAATTAAACACCATTAGGCCCATATAAGATTTAACCCCTTTATTGGCCTGCCTGAACGACTTAATTTAAACATCAAAGAGTTTGAAATACGACTGCAAAGGGACATTCACTTCGTTAAAAAGTAATTAGGCTTGCGGCAATAATTATCTTACTATTATACAAACTATTAGAATCGCACTTAACTACACCTATGGCTGAATCTTTAAGTAGCACTTCAAAAAAATCGGGTTTACCACCCGGCTCACTGATTCATGTCGGCAGTGTTCTGGAAACCACCACCAGTATGTCCGTGATTGATTACGATACTGAAAAGGCCAGCGAGCATCCCATCCAGTCACTTGATGAAATTTTAAAGTATAAAGATACCGATACGGTTACCTGGGTAATCATAGAGGGTTTAACCGATACTGAGGTTATCGCAAGAGTGGGAGAGCTCTTTGATATACATCACCTGGTACTTGAAGATATCCTCAACACGCACCAGCGCGCCAAGTTTGAGGAGTATGAAGATTACCTGTTTATCGTACTCAAGTGCTTATTACCCGAACATCAGTCATTCAGCATTATTTATGAGCAAATAAGCATCCTGGTGCTTAAAAACTTTATTTTCGTCTTCAAAGAAAAAACAGACGACTTACTTAAACCCATAATACAAAGAATAAAAACCAGTAAAGGCCGTTTTACCAGCCTAGGCACCGATTACCTTGCTTATACGATACTGGATGCCATCGTTGACCAAAATTTCATTCTCATCGACTCCTTAGACGATGCCGTCACCACGCTTGAAGATGAATTAATGACCTCCGAACCAAGCCGTAACACGCTCAATACCATTCAGCAGCTCAAACGAGAAATAATTAGTATCAGGCGATACGTATCACCCGTCAGGGAATTACTAGCAGGCATGCTCCGCAGCGAGTCCCACTTAATTGATGCAAAAACGCACGTTTATCTCCGAGACGTGTCCGATCACGCTATCCGAGTAACAGAGTCGATCGAGTCCTACAGGGATATATTAACCGGCTTACTAGAGATCTATATTTCCAGCGTCAGCAACAAAATGAACGAAGTGATGAAAGTATTGACGGTATTTGCTTCCATTTTTATCCCGCTCACCTTTATTGCAGGCATCTACGGGATGAACTTTGAATATATGCCCGAATTGAAATGGAAGTGGGCGTACCCAAGCCTTTGGGTCGCCTTTATTGCTATTCCCGTCGTACTGCTCATCTATTTTAAAAAAAAGAAATGGTTGTAAGGCCCGATCATCAAAGCCACCATTAAAAACTCGGGCGCGGCAGCTGGCTTAATAGGCTGACCGGCATTTACAGACGCGAACGAAGCTACCAAAATCGCTAGTTATCCGTGTACTGAAAAAAACTATCAGCGACAAAAACAAATGTCCCAGCGACGATAATAATGTTTTTAAAGTAATGCTAAAGCTTAAACCACCATTATCACCAACGTATGTAGCTTGTCGTGTCGTTTTAAACCAATTGCGTTATACGTTTCATTCAGGCACAAAAAAACCAACTAAACAGTTGGTTTTAATATAAAGATGGTGGGTCGTGCGCGATTCGAACGCGCGACCATCGCATTAAAAGTGCGGTGCTCTACCGGCTGAGCTAACGACCCTCCAAGAGGTCGAGAATGATACCGGATTAACTCAGAAAGGCAAGTCCAATATGCCTTTTAGAAGTGATTTTAAGGTAAAAAAGTTTTCTTTAACTTAGATAGCGCGTTGGATCTTTCATTTTTGCTTTATCAAAACCCTGCTTACGTAAACGACACGACTCACACTCGCCGCACGCCTCGCCTTTTGCATTAGCCTGGTAACACGAGACAGTTGCGCTGTAATTGACATTTAACGCCGCACCCTTTTCAATAATTTGCGCTTTGCTAAGATCAATAAGTGGTGTATGTATTTTGAAACCACCTTCTTCTACACCCGCTTTTGTTGCCAGATTCGCTAATTCTTCAAACGCTTTTATAAATTCTGGTCGGCAATCGGGATAGCCGGAATAATCTACCGCATTTACACCAATAAATATGTCCCACGCACCGATCACTTCTGCCCAGCCTAGCGCAATTGATAGGAATACGGTATTTCGTGCGGGTACGTAGGTGACAGGGACGCCTGTACCCTCTTTTGTAGGGACATTGATGCTGTCATCTGTTAGCGCTGAGCCTCCAAACTCGCCCATGCCTAATTTGATCGTTTTATGATCACGAACCTTATATATTTTAACCAGCTCGCTGGCCGCCACTAATTCTGAGTTATGCCGCTGTCCGTAATCAAAACTGAGTGCGTAGCACTCGTAACCTTGCTGTTTGGCAATAGCCAGTACGGTGGCGGAATCTAAGCCGCCAGACACTAATACAATTGCTTTTTTTGATGCCATCGTTATAAAGTTTGTTAAATAAATTACTTACCGGGCGTGTCGCCCCATAGGTATTTGTGAAGTTGAATTTGAAACCTGACGGGGAGTTTGTGTTCTAGCACCCAGTCGGCCAGGTCTTTTGCTTCGAGTTGACCTTGCACCGGCGAAAACAGTACCTCGCACTTTTCATCCAGCGCGTGTTCACGCATATGATCCTTAGACCAGTGAAAATCCACCTCGTCGCCGATAACGTATTTTACCTGGTCATCTGGCGTTAGGTAGCTGTAGTTGGAATGTTTGTTTTTAGCCATCTCGCCCGAACTCGGGGTTTTCACGTCCAGTACTTTGATGACGCGTGGATCCACCGCTGAAACGTCTAGTGCTCCGCTAGTTTCCAGTGACACATGATAACCTTCATCGCACAACTGCTGCATGAGGCCGTGTACGCGTTTTTGCGCCAGCGGTTCGCCCCCCGTGACGTTGATGTAACGCGCGCCCAATTGTTTTGTTTTTTTAACTATGTCGTCGATCGACTGCGTTTTGCCACCGTGAAATGCGTACTCGGTATCGCAATAATGACAGCGCAACGGACAGCCCGTCAAACGAATAAAGGTGGTAGGAAAACCCACAGTTTTACCTTCGCCCTGCAATGAATAAAAAATTTCTGTGATCCGCAGGCTATCTAAGGACATAACGATTAAAACTTAGGGGTTAACAAACTACTTAGTGTTTTTCTTGACGCATTTTTTCGAGACGCTGTCCGGCGAGCTGCGCAACCGTTGCACCAGGGTATGATGTCAACACTTTTTCCAGCGTTGCTCGAGACTGTTGCCACTGCTTATTTTCGTATTGGATGAAGCCAATTTTTAACAACGCGTCTTTAGTTTTTGAGTGTGCAGGAAAGCGTGCAACCACCTCGTTAAACTCTTTGAGTGCGCGCTTAAAATCACGCGTGACATAACTCGCCTCGCCTAACCAATACAAGGCATTTGGCAAATAACTGCTCTTTGGATAAGCTGCGATAAAGGCTGAAAAATCGCTGATGGATTGTTCATATCGAGCGGCCTTTAAACTGGCAAACGCTGCTTCATAGGCGAGTTTATCTTCTCCAGAGTTAGTCGATGCTGGAGCAGCTGACGGACGTGATGAAATTGCTGATGTTGTATTAGCCGGTAACTCCGAGGAGCTAACTGGCGAACTGGTTTGGCCAGTTTCTAACTGTTGGATACGCCTATCGGTATCGAGATACAAGTCACGCTGACGTTTTTTCAGTGATTCGATGGTGTGCGCCTGCTCTTCAATTTGACCTCGCATGTGCTGGACGTCATTTTGCAATTGTTCAAGGCGGTTATACATACCCAGCATGCTGGACGTTGATGCTGGTGGTGGAGCGATCTGTCCTCTACCGTCAATAACTGGTGGTAGGGCTGCCGAAGCAGCCCCACTCATCAATAGCAGGGCGGCCACCAGCCGCCCCTTTAGTTTCTTAGTAATCAATGCGCAGGATAAATAAGCTCAACGCGACGATTTAAACTCCAGGATGACTCATCGTGACCCATCTCTACAGGTTTTTCTTCGCCAAGTGCAACAGCTTCCGTTTGATTAGCTGATGCGCCCTGTAATGCTAATAAATTTTGCACCGTATTTGCACGTCGCTCACTCAGTGCAACGTTATACTCACGAGTACCTCTCTCATCAGCGTGACCTTCAACGATAATCGAAACACCTGAGTTAGCCGCTAAATAAGCACCATGTGCCGCGATAACTGCTTCATATTGTGGCTCTACAGCACTACTATCAAACGCAAAATAGATAACTTTTGTTGATAATGGGCTAGCTGGGTTATCAAGCGGGTGCCCAGTATAGTCGTTGCCATCCATCATTCCTGATGTATCAGCGCCATCATGCATACCGGACATCGCATCATTAGATGATTTTTCATCACCTCCAAACATACTACAGCCAGCCAGCGCCGTAGAAAGTAAAAGGCTTACTAGTAAATTTTTATACATTTTCATTTTTCCCTATAGTTATTTAAAAGGTGACCACGCTGGTTCTCTAACTTCGCCACCTTGAAGACGAAGTTTTTGTCGTACTTTTCCATCAGATGATACCGCAGCAAGTATAGATTTCAAACCATCATTTGTTGAATACAAGATCATACTGCCATTCGGCGCATAACTTGGGGATTCATCTAACTTTCCATCGGTTAAAATACTGATAAAACCGGTCTTTAAATCCAGTGTCGCAATACGGTACTGGTCATTAACTCGGTGTACCATTGTAATATTTTTTCCATCCGGAGAATAGCTTGCTCTTGCATTATACGCGCCTTCAAATGTAACACGAGCGGCCTGCCCACCATTAACAGATACTCGATATATTTGCGGTTTACCGCCACGATCTGAGGTAAATATAATCTGCCGTCCGTCAGGTGACCAACTTGGTTCAGTGTCGATAGCGTAACTAGTCGTTAAACGACGAAAAGAACGCGTGATCACATTATAGACATATATATCAGCGCTACCGTCTTTCGATAAGGTGAGCGCTAATTGAGTACCATCGGGTGACCACGACGGGGCACCATTAATACCCTTAAACGACTGTAGTTTCTCTCGCTGCCCTGTTCTAAGGGTTTGCGTGTAAATGGATGAACGCCTTCCTTCAAAAGAGACATAAGAAAGTTTATCGCCCATTGGTGACCACGCTGGCGACATGATTGGCTCCGACGAGGTGACGATCGTTTTTGGGCCAAATCCATCAGCATCGGCCACCTGAATTTTATACTCATGTTGGCCATTCAATCCCTGCTTTGACGTCACGTAGGCCATGCGGGTACTAAAAGCGCCTTTTTGGCCTGTTAATTTTTCGTATATCAAGTCACTAATTCGATGCGCCGCAGCCCTTAGATCAGATCTGTTGGCGGGGATGCTAAAGCCCGTTAACTGTTCGCCTTTGTACACGTCAAACAGTTGAAACTGCACCGTTAGCTGTCCATTCGCGTTATCGATCACCTTGCCAATTACGAGGTTATCTTGCCCCAGCGCCTGCCAATTTCGAAAATTCACCTGTTCGGTTGAAGATGGCTTATCCAGCATATCGAAACGAGACAATGATTTAAATCGGCCGCTGCGAACCAGGTCATCACTGATTACCTGGGCTATATCAACCGGCAGACCTCCCGCTGTTTGAGGGCTTAAAAAAGGCACAATAGCAATCGGCTGGGCTGACGATACACCCTGGGTTATTTCAATTTTCAGCGCCTCACTAAACGCTGATGAATTGAATAAAAAAGTGAGGATTAATACTGCTTTAATCGTTCTTTTCATTCGACGTTAGCCTCCGGGCTTAAAATAAAATTCAAGGGTTCTAAAATAGTTGAACATACTTGGGTCACTTGGCAAAGGCAAGGGGGACGCTTTCCTCGTTGCCAGCTCTACAGAGCGGTCAAAAAACGTATTACCGCTGGATTTAATGACTTGTGCGTCAATCACCTCTCCGCCGGGTATCAAACGAACACGAACGATACACGACAGTCCCGAAATATCACCCGTAGGTTGCCTCCAGTTCCGTTCGACTTTTTGCCTGATCAAATCGCTATAGCTGCCGATCGCTTCTTGCGCTCGCATTTCCAGCTCTTCCTGTTCTGCCATCTCACGCAGGGCGCGCTCTCTTTGAGCCTGCTCTTTTGCCGCATTTTCTCTGGCGACTTTTTCTTTCGCCGCTTTTTCCTTTATAGCCTTATCTTTTTGGGCCTTTTCTCGAGCAACTTTTTCTTTTTCAGCCTTATCTTTCCTGATTTTTTCTTGCGCTACCTTGTCTTGCGCTGCCTTGTCTTGCGCTGCCTTGTCTTGCGCTG
>TARA_R110002074_G_scaffold195431_1_pt1 | contig 67169 bp, 53 predicted proteins | sample TARA_R110002074 | Tara Oceans TARA_R110002074 (sample SAMEA4397215) | marine metagenome | biome: Polar Biome; feature: [MIX] marine epipelagic wind mixed layer (ENVO:01000061); material: water (ENVO:00002006), including particulate matter (ENVO:01000060) such as... | depth 10-100 m
TGGTCAGAAGCATGACAGATTTATGCGATTGCAGAATTTAAGTATAACTTTTTACAAAGCTACCCAGCCCCGCCTCTTGTGGTGGGTAGTCAAATGACGTGGGATGGCGGCGACGGCGGCTGGTTACGACGCTGTTCAAATTCGAATAGCCAAGTCAGTATTAAGATAGAAGAAGACTGGGCAGCCGATACAGATAACGCCCATACCACTGAAAGAGCAGGATTCCTAGCCTTTTCAGAAGCCTTCCATGCCGATTTTTCATTAGTCGCTAACTATCAACTTGAAGGGCCATTTTGGGATGGTACAAGCAGTGAAATTATTGATAGTAGCAACAGTGGGCTCAACGGACGATCTGTTGGTAACGCCACTGCCTTCCCGGCAAAAGTTTGTAATGGCGCATTATTTGACGGCACAGGCGATTATATTGAAGTAGCTGATAACCCTATTTTAGATATCAGCGATGAACTCACTGTGATGGCGTGGGTAAAGCCAAGCGCTTTCCCTGCTTCAGATTTAATGACCATTGTCTCAAAAGACACTAACTTTGAGTTTCATATTGATCCAGCAGGAAAAATTCTTTGGTGGTGGAATTCTAGCACTGGGGCTAGCAGGAGCTTCACTTCAAATAACACAAACCTAAGTTTAGGTAACTGGCATCATGTGGCTATCACTTACTCTAAGTCCCAAGCTAGCCAGAAAATATTTATTGATGGGATCGAAACAAATAGCCAAAGTTACGCCAATGAATCACTTATTAATAATAATCTGCCTTTATACATAGGCACCGATGACAACTACCGCAGCAGGGATTTTAATGGCAGCATTGATGAAGTAAAAATTTTTAAACGTGCTCTCGCTATTAACGCCATTCAAAAGTATGCCGCTGAAACACGTCCTTGCGCTTCCTGCATTTTGAAACGTTTCGATATAACACAACCAACTTATGCTTTGGCTTGCCCTGATAGCCGTGCTGAAATTGATATCACAGCAAGATGCATCGATGGCAGTGTGAAAGAAGATTATACAGGTACGATTGACCTTAGCGGGCCAAGTGGCAGTTCTTTTTTCGATAGCAATGTGGGAGGTAATGCCATTTCATCATTAAGTTATTCATTTTCAAATAAAGGCAATAAAAAGGCGTATCTCTATTTTAATAATGAAGCGACTGACATAAAAGTCACAGCAACTGACACTGCTGCTTCAGTCACATCAACTACAAGCGATGATAAGGATACCGACTTCAAAGCCACTGGTTTTAAAGTAACTCAACAACCCTCTAGTTTTGTATGTGGTAAAAAAACCAATATGACAATGGTGGCTTATGGCAAAACAGATAATACCCCCGGTAAAAGCTGTGAAGTTCTGACAGGATTTACTGGTAACAAAACCATGAATGCTTGGTTCACAGCAACACTGGACAATAACAATACACCCAGTTCAAACACAACAATCACTCTTAATAACAAACAGATTACTGAGCAAAATAATGCAAATAACGACAACTTAACGCTAAATTTTACAAATGGGGAAAGTACATTTGATGTTAGCTATGACAATGCAGCCAAATTCATCGACCTTAATTTTAATCTTGATGACGCTCAGTATTCTCAAATGTCGGCGAGTACAAACGCATTTGTTGCGTATCCAGAGAATTTCTTAGTTGCAGCGTCATCAGGGACTACCAACATCAATGGCTCCACAACACATAAAGCCGGACAAGGGTTTAAGCTCGAAATAACAGCTCAATGCAAAGATGATATGGGTACGCTAACGACAGCAAGTCACTATAAACCAAACAATGATACAAGCAGTATCATGACCTACTTGCAACGAACCGGCCCAATAGATGGAAATTCAGTTGCTGGCGACATGTTCATCTCAATCGGCAAAAAATTAAAAAGCAAACAAGGTGCACCTATACCCGCCTCTTGGGAAGCCTCGGGTTTGGGGTCGAGTGATTTCAATAATGGTGTTTATGGCTATACAGATGCAAGCTACTCTGAAGTGGGTTCAACGCGTTTATATTTTAAAGATATAAATTATTTTGGTGAGGAAGTATCACAAAGTTCTAGCGATATAGGCCGTTTTATTCCAGATTACTTCAAGGTGACTATTAATTCCGGCAGCTTAGCCTCTTTCTGTAATATCGGCAGCACACCCGACTTTAGTTACATCGGTCAGCCCATTACTTACAATCAAGCACCCAGCCTTCTTATTCAAGCGATGAACACCAACAATATGATTACCCAAAACTATACTGAAGCGGGTTATTTAAAGATGACGCCGGAAAACAAATATATTAGCCGTGCCTTTCCCAACACTGATACAAATAACACTGGTACCGATGGTGTTAAACTAGCACTTAGCGTCTCAAATCAAACCCCTAGTTCCTTCACTTCAGCCAATGCAGGGCAAATCACCTACACCTTTAGGAGTGACGACACCTTTACATACACTAAAAATCCGGAATCTCGCGTACGCCCTTTCGATAGTGATATAGAAGTCGAAATAGACAAAATCGAAGATGGCGATGGTGTGACCTCTATTCCTGCAACTTTTGATATTACACCTTCAGCCATCGAACTGCGTTATGGCCGCTGGGTGATGGATAATGCCTTTGGCCCAGAAACAGAAAGCCTAACTATTCCGATGCGAACAGAATATTGGGCTGGTTCAAATTTTGCCACGAACGAGAGTGATCATTGCAGTACGTATAATGCAACAGATATGACCTTAAATCCGTCATTATCAGGCGGCTCTACATCTGCAAGCAAAAGTGGCACTTTGATCTCGGGAAAAGCGCCCTCTCCGCCTTTAGGCAATCAAATAAGCTTATCTGCTCCTGGGGCTTCAAATACAGGCACGGTCGATCTAGAATTTCAGGTAGAGTCATGGCTACAATATGACTGGGATAATGACCCTCTCACACCCGACACCAACCCGACTTCAACCGCCAGCTTTGGGCAATACAGAGGGCATGACAGAATTATCTATTGGCGTGAAATTAATGAGTAACAAACAATCCAAAACACCATCTTAAAAAACGGTTAGATGACTTTTTTAACACCTTCGGTAAACTAACGTTAAATATCAAAGGGCCAGCTTTTTCTTATGTCTATATTAAACTCTCTTATGAAACTCGAACGCCATTTTAGTCTATGGTTATTTATTTTTATCTTGGCCACAAGTTCCATGGCTGTTGCACTGTATTACCAATATGCCCTGGCTTGGGAACCCTGCGTTTTATGCATTCATGTCAGAATCATCATGCTTGGTTTAATGTTGTTATCCTTACTTATGATATTTTTATCAAAATTTAAAGTCATTAGATTAATGGGGTTTTTAATACAAAGTGTTTTAGCTGTTTTACTCTTCTTAAAATGCCGAGAGTTATACAGGGTTGAAGCAGGATTAGCAGACGCTGGCTGCATGTTTAGCGCAAATTTACCTGAATGGTTCAACTTAGAAGTATGGTGGCCTTCGGTCTTTGAAGTAAGAGCTGCGTGTGGGGATTCACCCGAGTTATTCTTCAATATTTCGATGGCAGAAGGCCTGTATATTGGCAGTGCAATTGCCATGGTGCTGGCTATTGCCTTAACCTTGTTATCATTTTTTTGTTTATCTAAGTCTCATCTAAAATAAATAACGCCCCTCAACCATCATTATATTTTTCAGCAATATCAAAGAATAAATGTTCGTTTGCCAAAAAAACATCTAACATGACCGGATCGAAGTGCAGCCCCTTACCTTCTTCCATTATTAACAAAGCCTTTTCATGTGAAAAGGCTTCTTTGTAACAACGTTTAGACAGTAAGGCATCATAAACATCGGCTATCGCCATTAACCGCGCAGATATAGGAATATCATTGCCACTCAGGCCTAAGGGATAACCAGAACCATCCCACTTTTCATGATGGTAATAAGCAATTTCTTCAGCATACTTTAAAAAGCTGGCCCCCTTGCCCTTTACAGATTCCCGAGCCTGCTTCAAGGCATCACCACCGAGTGTGGCATGGGTACGCATAATGTCCCATTCTTCGGCATTCAGTTTACCCGGTTTTAATAATATGCCATCGGGAATACCCACTTTCCCAACATCATGTAAGGGTGCCGTTTTAAAAATCGCCTCGATAGTGGCATCGTTGTCTAAGTCATTTTTATATTCAGGTAACTTTCGAATTAATTCTGCAAGGGCTTTGACGTAATATTGCGTCCGAATAATATGGCTGCCTGTTTCTTTATCACGGGTTTCTGCTAACGACGTTAAAGCATTTATAATAACATCCTGGGTATAGCTAATTTCTTCAGTCCGCTCTCTGACTCTCTCTTCTAAGATTTTATTTTGATTCGAAAGTTCAAGTTTGGCCCGACGTAGCGTCAACTGAGTTTCAATTCTGGCTTTTACGATAGCGGCAGAAATTGGTTTGGTAATATAATCAACCGCGCCTTTTTTTAACCCTTCGGCTTCATCACACTCCTGATTAAGCGCCGTCACAAAAATAACCGGAATATCACTCCATTCAGGCTGTTGGTTAATTTTTTCTAACACCTCTATTCCCGATACATCAGGCATATTTACGTCTAACAGTATTAAGTCTATGCTGGTGTAATCTTTTTCTAGCAGTGTCAGTGTCTGGCTACCATTAGTCGCCGCTTTCAGGTCGTAATCTTGCTTTAACACTTCCATTAACAAACGAATATTTGTTGGTTCATCATCAACAATTAAAATACAGTCCTTAGCCACCCATCGCCCCTTTTATGTTCTCTAAATTTCTACGTGTTTCAAGTCTAGACCAAATATTCGCAGAAACTAGTGTTTATATTCCCTTCAGGATTAGATAACTCAAGCAAAAAAAAGATCTCTCACTATACTTCATGGTAGCCGCTAAAAATCGTTTACCTATCAAGGAGTAAAAGGCTAATATTATGCAAAATAGCTTAAGTAAACTACTCGTCAAATTCTTTTTCATTCTTCAATTAATAATATTAAACACGACAGCCTTTGCTAATGAAAAACCGGTAAATATAAACCCGGAAACACCTGCCCAAGCCTTGGGGCAATATATGGAGTTTCTAGTAGATGTTCCGGGGGCCTTAACATTTGAAGCGATCCAACAAGAAGAAAATTGGCAACAAGTTGAGGGCGATAGCATTATTGGTGGGTTTACCGAATCAGTTTATTGGGTACGATTTACTGTTCAAAATACTCAAGAGCTAAATCAGAACTGGGTTCTCGAAGTCGATTACCCGATTATCGATTTTATTGAGTTATATCAACCTTCTGACACAGAGCAATACACAAAAACACTCGCGGGTGATAAATACCCTTTCCACCAAAGGCCTATTAAATATCATAATATTGTGTTTCCTATCAGCTCACCAGCAAACACCAAACAAACGTTCTACCTAAAATTCAAAACCGAAAGCTCGATGTATATTGCCCTGAATATGCTGCCTAAAAATACTTTTCCTGAGACGATGGATGAGAAGTTAATTGTTTTTGGTTCAATCTACGGCATCATTTTCCTGGCAACCATTTATTGTTTAATCAATGCGGTTTTCTTACGAGAGCGTATGTATCTGTTTATCGCGATTGGTATTTTTAGCTCACTGGGCTATTCCATGAGTCTCAATGGTTTTGCATTTCAGTACCTTTGGCCAAACAGCCTATGGCTACAAAGTATCGCCGTGCCCTTTTTTCTAAATATCTGTTTTGGGTTTGCGCTGTTTTATAGTCGTGAATTTCTCGACTTAAAAAAAATCACGCCTAGATTCGATAAAACACTCATTGTACTTTCAACATTTTGCTTATTAGTTGCGGTATTTTCTTTATTTATCAGTTACGGCACTGTCATTCGGATTAGTACTGTCTTTGCGATTATTATGTCTATCGCTGCCTTCATTGCCGGTGTCATTAGCTTCTTTAATGGTAATAAGTCTGCCCGGTATTATTTAATCGGTTGGATGGCGATTTTTATTGGCGCAGTCACGTTTGCACTGAAGTCTTTAGGTCTTATCCCGTCTAATTTATTTACCGTTTGGGGGCAAGAATTTGGCTTTGCTTGCATATCCATATTTTTAACATTAGCCCAATCAGACCATTTTTTCCAAGCAAAGAAGAAACATGAAGCTGAACAGACCTTCTCTCTCAATGCAATTAAGAACGCTGAAAAGAAATATCGTTCTTTATTTGAAAATGCTATGGAAGGTATTTTCCAAGTTGATCTGTCAGGCCGGTTAGCCAATGTGAATAAAGCCTTTGCCAAAATTGTTGGTTGTGATGATATCAACGAATTATTAACCCAGTCTCACCCTTCCTTTTCACTTAGCTGTTTGCCAGAAAGTGAGCAGGCAAGACTAAAAGCAATTCTTGATAGAGATAAGTCTTTAATCGGATTTGAAACCAATATAAAACTACCCTCTGATGAAATACGCTGGGTGTCAATTTCTATCCAGAAAATCCATAACAAACAAGGCATGGCAATGCATTATGAAGGTGCTATGGCCGACATTACAGAAACCAAAAAGCGTCAACAAGCTGAAAAACAACAACGTATGGCACAAGCATCAACAGAAGCTAAAAGCTTATTTCTGGCCAATATGAGCCATGAAATCCGTACCCCTATGAATGCCATTATCGGGTTTACAGATTTAGCATTAGGCCGAAATCAAGACCTGCAATTAAGCAATTACTTACAAAAAATCCGAATGGCGTCATCAAATCTATTGGGCATTATTAATGATATTTTAGACTTTTCAAAAATAGAAGCAGGCAAGCTTGAAATAGAACATACGCCATTCAGTTTAAAAGAAATACTTGGCAATCTCACCGATATTATCTCTGTTAATGTTGAGGCTAAAAATCTAGACCTTCACATTATTATCGATGAAGATATCCCAGACCAACTCATTGGTGACCCACTTCGTATAGGCCAAATTTTACTGAATCTCACCAATAATGCGATCAAGTTTACATCTGAAGGCCGTGTGACCGTTGAACTGGAACTGCTATCGATGAATAAACGAGATATGTCAGTCAACCTCACAGGCCGAATTATAGATACCGGAATAGGTATCTCGGCAGAAAAGCTTAAAACCTTATTTTCATCCTTTACCCAAGCTGATGACAGCACCACTCGCCGCTTTGGTGGAACAGGTTTAGGTTTAAGCATCTCTAAACAACTTATTGAGATGATGGGGGGTGAAGTTTTCGTCGAAAGTGAACCCGGCAAAGGTAGTACATTCTCCTTCACGCTCGCATGTAATTTACAAGACAGGCGCCAGCGTTCAAATCCGCATTTCACCTATCACCAACTACCTCTTAATGTCTTGGTGGTCGACGACCAGAAAGAGTCTAGAGAGCTGATCGAGAAGTGTTTGTCATCCTTAGGGCATCATGTAACTTGCGTAACCAACGCCCATGAAACCCTAAGCGAATTAAAAGACAAACAAGACCAGGGTTTACCCTACGATATGCTAATGGCCGACTGGTTAATGCCAGAAATTGATGGCATAAGTTGTTGTCAGATGATCAAAGATAACCCTGACATTACCAACCCGAGAATGATTCTAATCACCGGTTACGATCAACATGAAGCCAAAGAAAAGGTTGAGCAAGCCGGTATCGATGCCTATATGCTTAAACCTTTAAAAGTAACCGAGTTATCAAAAATCATTGAGAAAATATTCAAAGACAGACGCGTTAATCCAATAAATACATTACCGGCTTCGAGCGCATTTAACTTTAAAAATTTGAAGGTCTTATTAGTCGAAGATGTAAAAATGAATCAAGAACTCGCTATTGAAATACTCACCAAAAAAGATATTAACGTAACACTTGCTAATCATGGTGAAGAAGGGGTTAAGATCGCTCAAAAAGATGACTTTGATCTTGTGTTAATGGACATGCAGATGCCTGTCATGGATGGCTGCCAAGCAACAGAAGAGATTCGAACATTCAATCGAACCTTACCTATAATCGCCATGACCGCTAATGCCATGACCGGTGATAAAAATAAATGTTTAGCCGCTGGCATGAACGACTATATTACCAAGCCCATCAATCCTGAAGAAATGTTTAAAGCCATTGCTAAATGGGTAAGTTATTCCAAGAACTTAGGCAGTAATGGAACAATCGCAGATCAATCTACCCCTGGGGATTTAACTCAAAATCCTCAAACGGTGTCTGAACCTTTAGAACATCATTCATCTGGGATAAGCGACACAAAGCCTGACAATGAACCTGAACAGCCCCCTGCTTTACCTAATAGTTTAGCCGGTATTGACTTAAACGAAGGCCTTGAGCGCTGCCAACATAACACAAAGCTTTACTTGAAGTTCTTTGCTGATTTTAAACGGGATTATACCGGTGCAGGTATTCGTCTGCGTTCGTTTGCTCAAAAAGCTGACTTGCAAGGCATGAAAGATCTCGCACATAAGGTAAAAGGTGTCACAAGCAATCTAGCTGCAAAACCACTAGCGGATATTGCGAGAAAAATAGAAACGCTTGACCGTATTACAGCAAATGAAGTAGCGGCGTTGCTGGAAGAGTTTGATGCTGAATTAGCGAACTGTCTTGCCAGTATGGATCAAGTATTAAAACAATCATCAAGTTCAGAAGAAACTTCATTAAACTCAAACGACTTATTTGAACTATCTGAATTAAATGAACGCTTAAGTATTTTATCGCAACGATTAGAAGCGCAAAAAATTGAAGCGCAAGACCTTGCCCTAGACTACTTCTCGGCTTGGCCGATAGAAGACCATAAACCTGTCTTTAAGAATATAATCGAAGCGCTCGATTTATTTGATTTTGAAAAAGCCAAGGACTTCCTGAACGAAATTTCGGAATTGTAAAACCCTGATTATTGACGTTAAAGGCCATTTCTAAAATGGCCTGATTTTTTCGATTCTGATAAATTCCAAAAAGCTTATTCCTGAGCAATTTGAAACGTTGGCAACGGAGTTAATCGCAAACGTGACCTATATCTTCGCTGTCGTCATCGCTTTCTATAGAATCATTATCCGTAATATTCATGATGCAGGTCAGCATTACTTCAATTTCCGGGTCCTTCATCCCCTCTTGCATAAAAGAATTATCCAGCTCTTCTGCTTTATCTCGATTGTTGATACATAACGCTTCTATTTTTTCATCATTCAATTTTGCCAGTTGTTTATATTGCTCAAGTTTCGCTTTATCTACTTTACTTTGGCAAGCCTCTATCTGTTTCATTTGACGCGCAAAGTTTTCCACCATAGCGTTGTATTCCTGCTCCTGGTTGTTTTGTGCGGAAGTAACTGACGATAGTGAAATTAAAAGCAAGGTAAGTGTTTTTTTCATGAAAATTCCTTATTCATAAAGATGAGTTTTTTGTAAGAAAGATGTTTATAAGTGATTTATAAGGTGTCTATAGCATAAATTATGCGCCGACAAATTAGCACTAATGTATTCAAATTAAAAGAGAGAGTTTGGGGTTACAACCGAATACCCCTACCTCCTCGTCATTCCCGCGCAGGCGGGAATCTATGGTTTAATTGCTAGAATTCTCGCGGTGATACTCAATCCTATCGTCGATCACAAAAAAATTGTAGTAGGATTTTATCGCGTCCAGCCATTTGTCTGCGAATTTTTCGTAGTTATCAGTTTTCTTTCCAAAGGCATAGTAAACCGGAACACTTCTAGGTACGGTAAATATCTTTTGTAGCTTTCTTTTTGCTCTAATCGGATACGTCAAGTTAAGTTTTTGCTCTATTGTTTTATAAGTTGAATCATCGCTAAAAAAATAATCTATACGTCCAAGTTCAACCATCTGAATTGACTGCGACAACGAGTTAACTTCAAACACATTTTCTGCTGGTAAACTTTTTATAAATGAATCGATTATTTCACCAAATTTGTTACCTTTATCAATACTAAGGCTATATTTTTTAAGCTCTTCAAGTGAATGTACAGGGGCTATAATGCCCTCAAGTGAATACGCTACAACAGATGATTGGTTTACAAATGCGGGTATTGGTAAATAGTCAAAGTCGACTTCTCTATCTGCGGTTTTATTCGCGCCTAATAACATTGTGACTCGGCCGCTAGCCACCTCTAGCTGGCATCTTTTCCAGTTATCAATTTGTTGTATTTCTACATTAATAGATGGATTTTGTGCTTTAAAAACTTCTAGCTGTTCAATCATAATGCCTTCAAAACGCCCCTCTTTAGAATATATCCAAGGATTCCAGTTGAAATAAGCACACAAGGATAAGGTTTCTGAATGCACACCTGTCGGAAAAACCATTAGCAAGAAAAATAATGACGAAATATATCTTAAAGACTTTGTTATCGAAATCTGATTTATTAGCCTCAATTTGATCATCGTCCTTTTTGTGTATTAGCTTTACCTTAAGTAAGCATATTTTCATTAATAAGGCTTTCATAAGGAATATTCATTCCCTTATGTAATTTAACAATTTGCCTTATTGAGAGCTTTCGTTTTCGGTTGAGTACATCACTAACCCTGCTTTTAAGGCCTATATACTGTTGTAGGTCTTTAGGGCTTAAGTTCATCTGATGCATGCAAAATTTAATTGCTTCTACTGGGTCAGATGGCGGCATGGGGTAATGTCTGGCTTCGTATACTTCTAACAGCGTCAAGAGCACATCTAGTTCATCACCGTCAGGTGTTCCAATTTCAGTGCCCCATATTAACTCAGTTCGAGCCAACGCTAAAACAAAAATGCCAAGCGTTGGGAATCACTGTTAAATACCCTGATATACATATGATGCCACATAACATAGGTGACAGGTTGCGGAGTGAATTAGCCATAAAGCCTAACGGGTCAGGATCGAACGAATTCGAAAAATGGCGCGTAGTCATGATTGTCTGCGGCATGAAGCGCTTCAATATATTTCTTTCTTGTTTCCCCTACATCAACAAGATTTGAACGACCCCATGTGAACCGCTCTCGTCCTAATGAAACAAGCAACAAGTCAGCTGCGGTTCGTGAATGTCTGCCATTCCCATTTGGAAATGGATGGATCTTAACCAAACGATGTGAAAACCTGGCGGCAATTTCATCAGGTTCATAAGTGGAGAATTCGACCCAACACTTACAATCTTCTATAAGCTGTCTCAACTCTGTGGTTATGCGATATGCTTCCACACCAATATTCCGTTCTGACGTTCTTATTACGCCTGCCCATCGCCACACCTGCCCAAGCATTCTTTTATGTAGATTCTTCAGAAACTGCTCAGACAAAACATCTCGTTTTGACTTAAAGGCCCATTCTTCGGCAGCTAGAATATTGCGCTGTTCCGCCTCATTCAGCTCTGAACGCAGACTGATATATGACGGGAGCAAATCTTCCCGTTCCTCTTCAGTTAGTGGGGTTGACGCTTCATCTTCTTCTATTAATGGGTCTGTCATTAGTCATCCGCCCACAAATTTGAACCCGCCTTTTCAATAATCTTACGCATCATTGTTTCAAGCTGTTCCTTTTCGTCATCAACCAAAACAGATTGTGCTTCGAGCGCCATATTATGCCCTGTAATATTCATCTGTTTATTAGCCAAAGCACGAGCACGGCCTTCTACCACATCTTGGAGTGGATTTTTTGGCACAAGCGCATAGACAACTTTACAATCCATTGCATTGGCGGCCCGCTCTAATGTGTCCAAAGTAATTGAACCTGACTTTTCTGACTTTTCAATATCAAGGATACGAGGCTGACTGACACCCATACGTTTTCCAAGTTGAGCGCTCGTAAGCCCTAAAGCTTCGCGGATAGCCTTAATCCAACCACGAGGAGGGCGTGTATGCGCCTGGGAATTTCGTAACAAATTGAGGCGTCTATCGAGCTGTTTCCTAGCCAAAATACGATCTTCTGCGCGCATAATAATAACCTACACCCTATTTTAGGTTCTCTTACTTATAATATATATATTATATTATCATTCCATCTATATAGCTTATATACTATTTATTATCAAGAATATAATAACCTATAGGTTATTTATAATGGCAGTTTAACGGATAACCTATCCATTAAGTGGCAAATAACAGAATTATTTACTTGTTATATCAATCATCTACATTAGTAGTTTCCAAATCTCGTAATGAGCAAATCTTTTGGCACCTTATAAATATAGCTTTAATATTCGAGCTATCTGATGAGCGTCATCCAACGCTCTATGCTTAACAGGCTGAAGACAAAGTTCTTCACTGTAAGCTGTCTCTTGAAAATCCGGATCTAGTGAAAATATCGATTTAATAGAAAACGATGGTTTGATGCCAAGGTCATTAAACAACTTTAACATCCAGGCTCGCAAGGTTGTAAAAACAGAGAGTTGTCACTGAATTTTCAGCCATGTTGTGAGTCGCTTTTTAATCAAAAAACCGAAATACGTCAGTTTTTTAAAATCTGAACCCCTAATCTTTCATTTTGCTATTTCACACACGTAGCAACGCTTATGAAGTTTAGAGAAGAATTAAATGAAATCCGACATCACCTTAAATTTCCGCTAAATCACCCTTCTCTTCTAACCAGGCTTTTCGATCCGACGCTCTTTTCTTACCCAGTAACATGTCCATATTTTCTGTGGTTTGCTCTAAATCATCGATTGTTAATTGAACTAAACGTCGCGTATCTCGGGCCATGGTTGTCTCACGTAATTGGAGCGGGTTCATTTCACCCAAGCCTTTAAAGCGTTGTACGTTTATTTTGCCCTTCTTCTTTTCAGCAGCAATTCTATCTAGAATTCCTTTACGTTCAGATTCATCCAGGGCGTAGTAGACATCCTTTCCGACATCAATTCGGTACAAAGGTGGCATGGCAACGAAGATATGACCTTTTTCTACCAAATGTCGAAAGTGTTTCACAAACAGCGCGCAGAGTAGCGTGGCGATATGCAGGCCATCCGAGTCGGCATCCGCTAAGATGCAAACTTTACCGTAACGCAAGCTTTCTAAGTTTTCTGAATTTGGATCAACGCCCAATGCAACGGCGATATCATGGACTTCTTGAGACGCCAGAATTTGATTCGAATCAACTTCCCAGGTGTTTAGTATTTTGCCTCGTAAAGGCATAATCGCTTGATATTCTCGATCACGAGCTTGTTTTGCCGAACCACCAGCCGAGTCACCTTCCACTAAAAAAAGCTCTGAGTTCATAATGTCGCTACCTGAACAATCGGCTAATTTTCCTGGCAAAGCCGGCCCTGAAGTGACTTTTTTACGGGCTATTTTCTTACTCGCTTTTAAACGCTTTTGTGCGTTATTGATACATAACTCTGCCAGCTTTTCGGCATCGTCTGTATGCTGATTTAGCCAAAGACTAAACGCGTCTTTTACGATACCTGAAATAAAGGCGGCCGCTTCTCGTGATGAAAGCCTTTCTTTGGTTTGTCCGGAAAATTGTGGGTCTTGGAGCTTAGCGGATAAGACGAAGCAGCTCTTATCCCAAATATCTTCTGAGCTTAATTTAATACCTCTTGGAAGTAGGTTCCTGAATTCACAAAACTCTCTCATCGCTTCGAGGCAACCCGTTCTGAAGCCGTTGACATGCGTACCACCTTGAGCGGTAGGGATCAGATTAACATAACTTTCCTGAATTAATTCGCCCCCCTCTACCAGCCACTGTATTGCCCAATCTGCGGCTTCTGTATTACCTTTCATTGAGCCCGAAAAGGGTTTACTCGGGCATGTTTCGAGGCCGTCGGTAGAGGATAGTAAATAGTCCTTTAGACCATCTTCGTAGAGCCATTCATCTTTTTCGTTAGTTTGCTCATTAGTGAAGGTGACGGATAACCCAGGGCATAAAACCGCTTTAGCGCGCAGTACATGGCGCAAACGACTTACTGAAAAGCGTACGGTGTCGAAATACTGCTCATCGGGCCAGAAGCGAACTTCGGTTCCCGTATTACGTTTTCCAACGGTACCAATAACATTTAAGTCTTCCGTTTTATCGCCATTTGCAAAAGCAATTCTATGCAGTTGACCATCTCGACGTATTAACACCTCTAACTTAGTTGTTAGGGCATTAACAACTGAAACACCAACCCCGTGCAAGCCACCTGAAAAGGCGTAACTATCATTAGAGAACTTACCACCAGCATGAAGACGCGTCAGTATAAGTTCTACACCGGGCACGCCTTCTTCGGTATGAATATCTACCGGCATGCCACGGCCATTATCCGTCACTGACAATGAGCCATCAGCGAATAAAACAACTTCTATTTTATCGGCATGACCTGCTAAGGCTTCGTCGACACTGTTATCGATCACTTCTTGTGCGAGATGATTAGGCCGGGTTGTTTCTGTATACATGCCCGGTCTTTTACGAACCGGATCTAAGCCACTTAATACTTCTATGGAGTTGGCATTATATTGTTTACTTGGCATGTGTTTATCGGACATAAGTTTCTAATTTTAATAGATGATAAATAAATTTCGGGCAAGCTTAACGAAGTTTTGTCTACCTGCCAATAAAGAAAAAGGTTATTTGGAGCAGTTACTCTGAGCAACAAACTGTACTGGCGCCCATTTCGCGCTTTCAATTAAGCTAGCTATTTTTGCATTCTGTAATCGTGAGATACCTATGCTATTTTCACTGGTGCTAAAAGATGGATATTGAATATCAAAGTTCATATTCGTTAGAGACTTACTGCTTATTTCAATAAATGATGGACGAGACAGTAAAGGAAAAGAGCCCACAGCTTCCCCGCTATCGAAGGGCAGTTTATCGCCATCATTATCTGTGCTGGCAGTTAAAAGATAACGACCCGAAGCAATATTATCAATACAATACTCATAAGCACCATTTATTAGGTCTCCAGATAATCCATAAGCTTGCTGGTAGACGCCATTAAGAATATCTTCTTCTTTATATAACGAAATAAATAAACCACCCACAGTTGGATCACTTTGGCTGCTTCTTGAGATAAATACATTAATGATTTGTTGTTGGATAGGTTCATTATCTATTTGATAATTAACGGTAATAGTACCTTGATCTAACAATACTAATGCTGAGTTAATCTCAACTAGATATGCCCCTAGTAAGGACACATTAGAAACTCCGTCTTTGGCTGTAATTTCAAGCCAGCTTTCCTGTTCTTCTATGGATAGTACTTTAACGCTGCCACTACCTGGATTTGTTAAATTTAATTCGGCTTTGGTATTTGCACCTATAAAAGCAAACTCAGTTGGGTATACATTCAATATTCCAGGAATAATGGTGCTGTCTGCGGCCCAATTCACCGACTTTGCTGCATCTATTAAGCCTTTGCCGTAAAAATTATTTGTATCTAGAGCACCAGCACTAAGATCTTGTGTTAAAGAGCCCATCTCTAAGGCTGCTTTAAAACTTTGTCCACTTAAGCCTGACCTCAATTCTTTCATTAATGCGGCTACCGCTGCGACGTGCGGAGCAGCCATTGATGTCCCGATAGATTCAGCATAGTTATTTGCATTGACCGTGCTCAATATCGCATCTTGAAAACCGTCAAATGAGGCACTGCCTGAACCTGTTCCACCCGGTGCAAGCAAGTCTACGTTTATACCAAAGTTAGAAAAACTGGCGCGTTTTTTATCATTCGATGCCGCGCCAACTCCGATGACATTATCAAATGCAGCTGGATAAAATCCTGTATCTGTTGCGGTATTACCTGCTGCCGCGATTAAAATGAGACCTTGGTCATAAGCTTTATCAATGGCGGCACTGACTGTTTCTGAAAGAGCGTCCCCACCAAAAGACATATTAATGATATCAGCACGCTGGTCAGGTAGTTTTCCGCTTGAATTGTCTAAGCCCGCCGCATACAAAATAGCCTGCGCTATATCGCTACTTGAACCGCTGTTTTGTATGCCAAGTACACGCAGAGGCATTATTTTGGCAGCATAAGCTAAACCGGCTATACCTTTCATGTTGCCGGCCTCAGCGGCGATAATACCCGCGACATGGGAACCATGAAAGCTAGTGCCTTCGTCATTAGGGTTAGTATCAAAACCATTGCCATCGCCAGCCGATTTGCTATCACTTATGAAATCATAACCATCTGGGCGGATATTATTTATTAGATCTTCATGGGTCGCATTAATTCCCGTATCCAAGACAGCAACAATAACCCCCTGTCCACTTGCAACTTCCCATGCGGCAGGTGCCGTTACCATCGACAAATTCCACTGATCAGATAAACGAGGGTCATTCGTGGTAGCAGCTGAGTGGTAAATAAAATTTGGTTCAGCAAATTCGACGTATTCACTCGCATTTAATTGTTTAATCACGTCAAGGGTTTGAATTTTGCGTTCAAGCAGACTGAGCTGATTAGTCGCTTCTGATTCAATATAGCTAGCTGCTTTTGCTGATTGCTTCAACGAAGACAGCTGAAATTGATACACCGCTGCTATATCGGGAATAGTTTCTTTAAGTACTAATTCATCCAGCAATGGCTCAATTGAGCCCTTTTTGTTGGACGACTTATCTGGCTGTGCAGAAAAGGTGCCCTCAAAATATTTATCTAAGGTGGCTATATTTTTACTCGTTTTTAAACTAAGTAAGACTTCACCCGGAATAAAGTCTTGCGACAGTGTGTTGATCTCTGAGATAGATAATGACTGAGTCGAAATTGTTTGAGAGAGCGATAAAGTATATAAAAGCGGTGAGGTTAAATTGCTTGCACTAAGTGATAATATATACAAACCATCGGCTGGTACAATCAGGGTATTTGAACTGAATTGATCAATATCCAAGCTTACTTGTTTTTCTTCAGACTCATCTAACAAGGCTAATTCAAGCTCAATCGAGTTAAGCGTAGAGTCTGCCTGAAATACACTTAGCTGTAGCTCTTGCCCCTTCACTAGCGATACTTTGAAGTAATCAAGCGCATCTTCGTAAAAGCCACCGTTGTTCGCGTTAGAATAGGTACCCGAATAACCACTTAAATATCCCCCAATAGTACTAGGGTTAGCAATTAACTGTGGATCATCAATTTGATTATTTAATAAAAGACTTGAGTTTAAATCGAGATCTATATCAGAATCCCGTTGAACGGTAATTGTTCCGGATAGTTGTAAGACCCCATCCTGCGACGTTGAATCGCCACTAGAGCCTCCACACGCGATGAGCATCCAACTCAAAACAATCAGTAAGAAGACTTTGTTTAAGGGTAAGTAAAGTAATCTAGGAGTATCGTTTATGATTCGATGCTGCATTCAAACCCCTTAATCGCTCTAGTTTTTCAGATATTTTCAACTCTAAGCCACGCTTGACAGGTTCATAGAGAATAGTCCCCGCTAAACGTTCAGGGAAGTAGTTTTCACCCGCGGCAAAGGCATCAGGTTCATCATGGGCATAACGATATTCTTGACCCATACCTTGATCTTTCATAAGTGTAGTCGGTGCATTGCGTAAATGCATGGGCACGTCTTCATCTGAAGAGTTCTGTACTAGATGTCGACAATCATTAAATGCCTTGTAGACGGCATTGCTCTTAGGCGCAACGGCTAAGTATACAATTGCCTGAGCAATTGATAGCTCACCTTCTGGGCTACCAAGACGTGCTTGCACGTCCCATGCGTTCAAAGCAAGCGTTAACCCGCGCGGGTCGGCATTACCGATATCTTCGCTCGCCATACGAACAACTCTTCGCGCAATATAAAACGGATCACAGCCGGCATCGATCATTCTCACAAACCAGTACAAAGCTGCATCGGGGTCTGAGCCCCTGACAGACTTGTGCAAAGCAGAAATCTGCTCGTAGAAAATATCACCACCTTTATCAAAACGCTTTAACGAACTTTGCAGAACATGCTCTATTCCTGCTCTGGTAACGGTTCGTTCATTGTTTTTTTGATCGGCTAAATCAACCGCCAATTCAAGTATATTCAAGGCTTTTCTCGCATCACCATCAGATGCTTTTGATATCACCGACAGCAGCTCATCAGCAATCATAACCTGCAAATCTATAAAAGCCTGTTTGTCAGATAAGGCATTATTAAGCACCGTAATTATTTCGGGCTCGGATAATTTTTTAAGTACATAAACACGTGCACGAGATAATAATGCATTATTTAATTCAAACGATGGGTTTTCTGTGGTTGCACCAATAAAGATAACCGTTCCATCTTCTACATAAGGTAAAAAGGCATCTTGTTGTGATTTATTAAAACGATGAACTTCATCAACAAATAAAATAGTATCTCTGCCGCTCTGTGTCCGCCTCATTTTAGCTTGCTCAACCGCCTGCCTTATCTCTTTAACACCACTTAACACCGCTGAGACAGGAATAAAACTACGGTCAAATTGCTGGGCAATTAACTGAGCAAATGTTGTTTTTCCAACGCCTGGTGGGCCCCATAGGATCATTGAATGCAATGCGCCTTTTTCGATCGCCAGATTTAACGGGCAACCTGGCGCCATAAGATGGCTCTGACCTACATAGGCAGAAAGTGATTGCGGCCTGACTCTAGCTGCTAGAGGTGCATAGGCGGCTTTATGCTCAGGTTCTTGATCGAACAACGAAGGGCTCATTTAAGTGTTTATCTGCTCGGAATATCGCGAATGACATCAGTCCCTTCAGGTAACTTGATCGTAAAAGTGTCATCAGAAAATGTCGGATTCACCTGTGTTTGAAGAAAGCTCATGGTGCTTTCTTGACCAAGGGCATCCATTATTCTCAGTTCTTGCAGCTTCTCGCCCTCAAAACGGATAGTTAAGCGTTCAAATAAGCTTTCTTTGTTTTTGGGTTTTAACGCATATTGAACGCTTTGAGCTACCTGTGTTTTTATTTCTACGTTAAACATTTCGCCAATTTTATCGGTGTCACCACTAAATAATATCGCCGGTGTACTTTGAACTTGCTGACCGACAGTCTGAATAGTCGCTTGCTCTAGATCCGGGTCGTAAACAGTGACTTCTGTGCCATTCGAAATAACCGTCTGTTCAAGCGGTTCTGAGGTATGCCAATAGAACAAGCCGGAGCGATCTGCTTTTAGTTCACCATGTGATTCATTAACACGCGCGCCTTTTTGATCAACAGCATACTGAATAAATGTGCCTGAAAAAGTCGTAATTTTACTCAGTTTTTCGACCAACTGTGATAAAGCATTGTTATCCGTATTATTTTCTTGCGCGTTAGCAGCCCCCAAGTAAACCAATAAAGTAGCAACGACACATAAAACCTTGTTTGTTATTTTCATAAAATATCCGGGTAGATTAATCTTTTGGCGGTGGAGGTGCTAATACCTCTCTTGAACCATTATGTCCTGCCGAACTAACGACACCTGCTTGTTCCATTGCTTCGACTAAATTGGCAGCTCTGTTGTAACCTACTTTTAATTTACGCTGTACTGACGATATTGATGCACGCCGGGTTTCGGTGACAAAAGCAATTGCCTCATCAAAAAGCGCATCCTGCTCATTACTGCTAACAGAGCCATCATCATTGAATGCAGCCACTGCCGGGTCTGAACTATCACCACCTGATAAAACATCTTCTAGATAATTAGGTTGACCACGCTGTTTCCAGTCATCGACAACTTTATGTACTTCGTGGTCATCTACAAATGCACCATGAACACGAATAGGCACACTGGTGCCCGGCGGCATATAAAGCATGTCACCATGCCCTAGCAGTTGTTCTGCACCACCTTGGTCTAACACGGTACGTGAATCAATTTTAGAAGAGACCTGGAAAGAAATACGAGTCGGTACGTTGGCCTTAATTAAACCGGTAATCACATCGACCGATGGCCGTTGAGTTGCCAGGATAAGGTGAATACCAGCAGCTCTCGCCTTCTGTGCAATACGCGCAATAAGCTCTTCAACTTTTTTGCCGACGATCATCATCATATCGGCAAATTCATCAATAATGACAACAATAAACGGTAAAGTTATAAGTTCCGGCCGATGCTGTTCCTCATCGAGCACATGAAGATCGGGCTGCCAAAGTGGATCTAACAGTGGCTCGCCTTTGACTTGAGCTTCTTTTACTTTGCGATTAAAGCCCGCTACGTTTCTGACTCCCAACTGCGCCATTAATTTATAACGACGCTCCATTTCTGCCACACACCAGCGCAGTGCATTGGCAGCTTCTTTCATATCCGTTACGACCGGTGTTAACAAATGAGGGATGCCATCATAAATTGACAGTTCAAGCATTTTTGGATCAACCATGATGAATCTAACCTCATCTGGCTGTGCTTTGAATAGCATGCTGAGTATCATACTATTCACACCCACCGATTTCCCTGATCCTGTTGTACCAGCAACCAATAAATGGGGCATTTTTGCCAGGTTAACCACAACAGGGTCACCCGCGATATCATTACCTAGCGCCAAGGTAACCGGTGATTCAGCATCGTCATATTCTTTTGATTGCAGTACAGAACGGAACCGAACAATTTCACGATGTTCATTCGGTATTTCAATACCGACCACAGACTTACCGGGGATCACCTCAACGACACGTACACTTAAAACTGCAAGAGAGCGCGCTAGATCTTTCGCCAAGTTGCTGATTTTACTAACCTTTACACCGGGTGCTGGTTGTATCTCGAAACGGGTAATCACTGGCCCCGGGTTTACTTCAACAACTTCGGCTTTAACCCCAAAGTCAGCTAGTTTTTCTTCTAAAAGGCGAGATAAATGCTCAAGCATTTCCTTTGAATAACCCAGCTTGCTGTTCGTTTCAGCAAGATCGAGCAAACTAATCGATGGCAGCGGACCTTCTGAGGCAAGGAATAAACTACCTTGCTTTTCATTTTCAAGGCGAGTGTTTTGCTTGCTCTTTTTCACAAAAGGAGAGATTTTTATCCCCGGTTTAGACGCGACATTAGCTGGCAACTCAGTCGTGCTTCCTTTTTGTGTTAATGTGCCCGCTTTAATCATGATTGGTGCATCACCAACGCTATTAACCTGACCTGATGACCTAGTTATATCTATTCCTGGTTCTAGTCTTTTTTCGGTAGCCTCAGCATGGGAGTTTTTATTCAGCTTATCTTTAAATAAATTAAGTGGTGATAACTTAGACAGCTTAAAACGCGACGACTTGGCCTTGGGGTCTGATGTTTTAATATTAATTTGTGGCGCGGGTGTCGACACAGTGGGTATTTTATAATCATTGCGATCTGAAAGAGCCTGCTTAAATTCTATGTTTTTGGCACGTTTATCTTGAGTTCTATCCCAAATATTTAGGCTTTTTTTCCTAATAAATCGAAGCAGATTAAGTGTTATGCCGCCGGTTCTATCCATCAAGCCTAACCAGGAAATACCCGTAAAAATCGTCAAACCAAACAACAGCATTGAAACCAGCAATAAAGTACTGCCGGATAAATTGAATGAGAACAACATCCATTGTGAAAATTCCTGGCCAATAATCCCTCCTGAAGGATCATCTAGCCCGGCAACCGCATAAAGAGACAATAAACCGGTTGCGCCTAATAATGTCAGCACAAAACCGATTAACCGTATCGTAAACATTGGCCAGTGAAAGCCTTTACTTTGGCGGCGGTATTTAAAAATAATACTAGCGCGATATGCGATGAGTAGAGGGAATAAATAGGCAACATAACCAAAGAAATAAAGTAAGACGTCAGAAGACCAAGCGCCTGCCTTGCCACCATAATTTTTAACGAGTGTATGATTTCCTGTTGTAACAAAACCAGGGTCATCTGGATGATGCGTTAAGAGCGCCATAAAAAGAAAAACACACATAGCAATCAGAAGTATCAAAGCACCTTCACGAGCCCCTTGCCTAACATAGGCTTTAAAATGGTGCGAGTCCGCTTTTGTACTAGTATTCTCCGTTTTAGGATGACTAGTTTTAGAACTGCTGATAGATTTAGTACCACTCATCGTTTTAGTGTTATCTGCTATTTTAGTGCTATTGGCTGTTTTTGAACTCATTTTGCCCATAGAATGCGGCTTCGTTATTTGTATGTATTTGAATATATTCAGGTTAAGTAGAGTTGATTAATGAAATACTCTTAAAATCGATAAACCTGAGGCTTAAAATCATTTTCATATAGCGCTAAGCACTAATATTAAGTATAGAAAGACTACAGTAAAGTTTTAAGTTTTCTACTTAAATATTTGAAACGTAAGGGAGCAGCGCTAGTTTTGTTGTGCGGCAAGAAGACCCTTAGATAGATCTAATATTATATCGTCTACATTTTCTAGGCCAACAGAGACCCGCAATAGATTTTCTGTAATACCTGATTTCATTCGGTCTTCTTCAGATAAGCGTCCATGTGTCGTTGTTGCTGGATGGGTGATTGTTGTTTTGGTATCGCCTAAATTCGCTGTTATAGAGATAAAACCCAGTGCATCAATAAAGCGCCATGCGGCGTGTTGATTACCTTTAACCTTAAACGATAAAACACCGCTGCCTGCTGTTTGCTGTTTGCTGGCCAGCTCATATGAAGGGTGACTTTCAAGCCCTGAATAATAAACCGACTCAATGGCTTCCTGAGCCTCTAACCATCTTGCCACTTTTAGCGCACTAGCAGAGTGCGCTTGCATTCTTAGGCTTAAGGTTTCTAAGCCTTTTAATAAAATCCATGCATTAAAGGGACTTAGTGACGGCCCACCAGAGCGTAAAAAACCATGAACCTCTTCTATGATGGTTGCATTACCTACAACGGCACCACCAAGGCACCGCCCTTGCCCGTCGATATACTTGGTAGCAGAGTGAATAACGAGATCGGCCCCTAAGGCTAATGGTTGCTGGAGGACAGGTGTACACAAACAGTTATCTACTACCAACAAGGTTCCTTTCGGATGCTGACCCCGATGAGCAATATGGGCTATTTTTTGTAGATCTACCACTTCACATAAGGGGTTTGACGGTGTTTCTAAAAATAAGAAGCGGGTATTAGGCTGTAAAGCACTTTCCCACGCATCATAATTTACTAATTCAACAAAGCTAATGTCAACACCAAACTTACTGACATATTTTTCCAGTAATACGTTGGTGGTGCCAAAAACACTTCTAGAACAAATAATGTGATCGCCTTGCTCAAGCAAAGCGAAACAGACTGACATAATCGCAGCCATGCCCGAGGCGGTTGCAACAGCACGTTCGGCACCTTCCATCGCAGCTAAGCGTTGTTCAAACATCGTGACAGTGGGGTTCGTAAAACGCGCGTAGATATTGCCTGGCACTTCTCCCGAGAAACGATCGGCAGCCTCTTTTGCAGAATTAAAAACAAAGCTTGATGTCGGAAAAATGGCCTCACTATGCTCTAGCTCAGGGCTGCGAATTTGCCCTGCTCTAACAGCCAAAGTTTCAATAGATACGCCATCAAGGTCTGCTTTAGGAATTTGCACCTTATGATTTTGGTTGTCCGACATAGTGAGTCTCTTAGCCTCTATGAAAAGTCTGTTATATTAAATATAGGTCTTGTTAATGATCATTATGAAGATCTAAATTGGCTTCATCTTCATTGGCTTTTCGTTTATTAGCATCATTTCTAGACTGCTCTAAACGATTAAGGTAGTCATCGCAAATATCGCCCGTTAAATACTCACCATTAAACACAGAGCAATCAAAATTCAGAACGTCTTCATTACCTTCTTGGGCACACTGAACTAAATCTTCCAAGTCTTGATACACTAACCAATCTGCACCAATTATTTCTTGTATTTCGTCTACCGAGCGGTCATGCGCAATCAATTCACGTGCTGCTGGCATATCAATACCATAGACATTCGGATATCTTACTTCTGGCGCTGCAGAAGCAAAATAAACCCTTTTTGCCCCCGCATCACGCGCCATTTGGACAATTTCCTGGCATGTTGTGCCGCGCACGATAGAGTCGTCAACCAGCATGACATTTTTATCTTTAAACTCGAGCTCAATCGGATTTAATTTCTGCCTGACTGATTTTTTTCTTTGCGATTGACCCGGCATAATAAAGGTTCGACCAATATAACGATTCTTTATAAAGCCTTCTCTAAACTTTACACCTAACTCGTAAGCCATCTGCATCGCTGACGTTCGGCTAGTATCCGGTATCGGAATCACGACATCTATATCATGATCTGGACGTAGACGCTTTACTTTTTGAGCCAAGGTCTCACCCATTCTTAAGCGTGCTTTGTACACAGATATATTATCAATAATTGAATCGGGTCGTGCAAAATAAACATGTTCAAAAATACAGGGATTTAATTGTGGGTTCTTGGCGCATTGTTCCGCATAAAGCTGGCCATTATTTTCAATATAAATAGCTTCACCTGGCGCAATATCTCTCACTAATTCAAAACCTAAGGCGCCTAAAGCAACACTTTCAGAGGCAATCATGTACTCAGTACCTTGTGCTGTTTCTTTTCTGCCGTAGCAGACAGGACGTATACCATTAGCATCTCTAAAAGCGAGAATACCATAACCAGTGATCATCGCGATGACGGCATAAGCCCCTCGACAACGCTCATGAACGGCTTTAACCGCATTGAATATTTCAATATGTGTCGGAATTAATTTTCCTTGAACTTGCAGCTCATGCGCAAACACATTCAACAATACTTCAGAGTCTGAGTTCGTATTGATATGTCTTAGGTCGGACTTTAAAACACCATCGGCTAATTCTTCTGTATTCGTCAAATTGCCATTATGAGCAAGCGTAATGCCATAAGGGGAATTAACGTAAAATGGTTGAGCCTCTGCCGAGCTTGACGAGCCTGCGGTTGGATAACGCACATGACCAATACCGACATTACCTGCTAAACGCTGCATGTGACGCGTTCGAAATACATCGCGCACTAAGCCATTCGCTTTCCTTAGAAAAAATCGGTCATCCTGACAGGTGACAATGCCAGCAGCATCTTGTCCACGATGCTGAAGAACAGTTAATGCATCATATAACATTTGGTTTGCGTTACTTTTAGCTACAACACCAACGATGCCACACATAGAACTACCTCTATTTAAACTTTCGTTTCTGTATGATTTTCAAAAACAGACCGAGACCACTGCTCTAGTATGGAGAGATTCTCAATCATCACGGAATTAAGCCACCACTCACTTTGAGAAAATGGTGTCAATCTAAGAACTGCTATTAGCACTACCGACAAAACCAGACCACGGGCTAAACCAAAAGCAACGCCCAGCAATCTATCTACCGGCGTTAAACCGGTTAACTTCACAAGTGCACCAACAATAAAATTGACACCGGCACCTACTAGCAAGGTTCCTATAAATAATAGTGCAAAGGCGGCAATGGTTCTTAATGTCGGCTCCTCAATTGAGCCTGTCAGCAAGGTTTGTACATTAGGATGGAAGGTACGAGCGACAATAAACGCAACAACCCAAGTTGCAAGCGATAAAGCCTCTTTAATGAAACCGCGTTTCAGGCTCATTAAACTGGACAAAGAAATTATAACAATGAGCGACCAATCAGCCCAATTCAATCCAGACATTTAAAAATGTTTTACCTTTGATAATAATTAAAAGCTTATTAACTGAGCATTAAAAGTGTAAATAAAGCAGGTACTTTTTCTTACGCATTTTCTAAGCGGCGCATGATAACAAAGTTCGACGCATTTAGGCATCAAAAAAGAGCACTCGACTGACGACTTTATATTTCTTATCGAGTTTGATTTTAATTTTTTCAGCTTCAGCCTTATCGACAAAAGGCCCAGTAAAGACACGAATGGCATCTTTACCGTTTAACTCTACTTTTTTAGTATGACCATCAAAACCATCTTTTCTCAATTTATCTCTTAATTGGTAGGCGTTATCAGTCTGGCTAAATGTACCAAGCTGAACCATCCAGACATTTTTGAACAAAGGTAAATGATTAACAGAAGGCGTTGAATCAGACTTTTCCTGTATTTTAAGTTTTTCCGCGGATTCACTTTTTATAGACGTCTTTATAACTGCAGTGCCAGCACTTGCAGAAACAGTCTTATTCTCTGCCTCTGCGCCTTTATCATCACTCGACTCTTTACCACTATTTTGTGAAGTTAGCTGCGGTTCTTTTTCAACAATCTTTTGAGATTTTGGGTCAAACTCAACTTTATTAAACACTGGCCTGATTGGCTTATCAATCTCGATTACTTTAAAGGCTGGCCTGGAAGGAACAGGCGCAATAACATTACTTGCTGCTTCATGAGGCTCATCAAAGATCATAGGCAAAAAGATAACCGCTAATGAAATAATAACGAAAGCACCGACAATTCTTTGTTTTAATGTATCTACAGTATCAGTCATAAGCCTCTAGAAAGCGTTTAGCTGCCTCTACCATGAAGAAAGAACCTAAAATTAATGTCACCACTCTAACCTGAGATTGGCTGAAAGTTTGCGGGTAACTCAAAGCATACCGAAAAGCTTCATTCACATCAGAGAATGACTCTATGCACTCAAGGCCCGACTCAAGTGCTAATATGGCCAATTCTTGTAGCGGCATTGCCCGATCACAATCTAGCTGCATCAAGACACAACGGTTTACCACTGGGCTCAAGTGCTTTAAAACACCCAATACATCTTTATCTAATAATGCAGAATAGACAATCTGAACAGCAGCACCCGAATCAGCATATTGCGTTAAAAAGTCTTTCAAATAAACAGCAGCATGGGGATTATGCCCTACATCCAAAAAAACATCATGCTGATCGGTTTGAAGAACATGCTCCAGTCGACCAGGAATAGACACGGTTTCAATTGTTTTTTTGATCTGTCGATAGGCTGACTGAGTAAATACTTCACCAGGATTCATCAAAGAAAATAAACACACAGTCGCCTGAAGCGAAATTAGCATATTATTTTCTGGCAGCCGTGTATCTGGAAACCCCCGACATATTATACGCTGCCCAGCGTGAACTAATTGAACAGTTTCTTGATCATCATCCCTTAACACATTGAAATCATTTCGACAAATAAGGCTTTGGCACAATAAGCCTTTTGACTTTTCATGAACAGAATCAGGTAATTGTTCACCACCGATAAATAAACTCTTTTGTCGTAAAATACCCGCTTTTTCAGACCCTATCTGCTCAACGGTATCACCTAACCAATCGGTATGATCCAAAGCAACAGACGTAATAATGCACAGATCAGGATCGACAATATTAACAGCGTCTAATCTGCCGCCCAGACCTATTTCTAACAGAATAACATCCAAGTCTTTTGCCAAAAGAATATCGAGCGCTGCCAAGGTTCCATATTCAAAATAAGTAAGTGCTGTTGTTTCTCTTGCCAACTCAACAGCTTCAAATGCGCTGATAAGCTCAGAATCAATGACATCTATAGCATTAACACGAATTCGCTCATTATAGGCAAGTATATGTGGTGAAGTGTAGGCACCCACTTTGTAACCTAGCACCAATAAACTGGCTTCAAGCATAGCAATGGTAGAACCTTTGCCATTAGTGCCAGCAACCAAGACTATCTTTGCTTGAGAATGATTAGCGGGGAGTTTTAAGAAAACAGACTTGACCCTATCTAAACCCATTTCTATTTCGGAAGGGTGAGTACTAGAGATATAATCAAGCCATTGAGAGAGTGACCTAGCTGTCATTCTTAGCGCCAGCTACTACCTGTTCAACTAAAACCTGATCCACATCGACCGCACTTTCATTATCATTATCATTATCAACTTCATTATTTTCACTATCACTTTCTATAAGCTCAGAGGAAATTTCAGCAAGCTTCATTACATTCTCTGCATGCATCAGTTTGGATAGAACACTTGAAAGGCAGCCTCGAAGGTCTTGTCTGTGGATAATCATATCAATTGCACCGTGTTCTAACAGAAATTCACTACGCTGAAAACCTTCTGGCAACTTTTCTCTTACAGTTTGCTCAATGACACGAGGCCCTGCAAAACCAATTAAAGCATTGGGTTCGGCAACATTTAAATCACCTAACATGGCTAAACTTGCAGAAACACCGCCAAAAACAGGATCAGTAAGAACAGAGATATATGGCAACCCTTCGGACTTTAAACGCTCTAGAGCAGCCGCTGTTTTTGCCATTTGCATCAATGAGATCAATGCTTCTTGCATCCGGGCACCGCCGCTTGCACTAAAACAAATCAGGGGTTTACGCTCATCCAGACAAAACTTAACCGCTCTGACAAACTTTTCACCTACAACCGCCCCCATTGAACCGCCCAAGAACGAAAACTCGAAAGCTGCAACAATGACTGGTAAGCCTTCCACCTCACCCTTGAAGGTTATCAGTGCATCTTTTTCGCCTGTGACACGCTGATTTTCAATAAGGCGATCTTTATATTTCCTTGTATCTTTAAATTTAAGTCTATCTTTCGGTTCAAGGCCTGCGTTGAGTTCGACACGATTACCTTCATCCAAAAACAGATCTATCCTGCGCCGGGCAGATATCCGAATATGATGCTGACATTTTGGACAAACATCTAAATTTTTAGACAGTTCAGGGCCATATAAAGCACATTGGCATTTAGGGCATTTCTTCCAGACGCCCTCAGGTATACTTCCTTTTGCTTGTGCATCCGATCGAATAGATTTAGGTTTAATTTTATCTAGCCAGCTACTCATTTATATACCTATATGAAATGCATCAGTTAAAAAAGAGTTTAGATTTTTTATTCAACTGAATCCATTGCTTTACGCATTGAAAAAACTAAGGATTTAACCTCTGACTTTAATTTTTCAGGCTTATCTTGATTCTCAGCAATTAAATTAACGATCACACTACCGACAATGACGCCATTGGCAACTTTGGAAATCTCGGCAGCAGATTGCGCATCTCGGATACCAAAACCAACACCAACGGGGATTTGGTTATACTTGTGAATAAGTGCCACCTTGTCAGCAACTTCGTCTACACTAATTGCCGCTGAGCCTGTAACACCTTTAACGGATACATAATAAACATACCCGGTGCTGTTGGCACAAATATGCTGAATACGTTTTTCCGTCGTGGTTGGTGCGATCAGGAAAATAGAGTCCAGTTTATTCGCTTTTAAGAATGGTACGAGGGTATCAGCCTCTTCGGGCGGTAAATCGACAATTAGCACGCCATCCACACCTGCTTCAGCCGCCTCAAGGGCAAACTTCTCATAACCTTTTTTTTCTAATGGGTTCAGATACCCCATTAAGACAACGGGTGTAAACTGATTTTTTTGTCTAAACTCTTTCACCATAGCAAAAATATCGTTAAGCGAAACATGATGCTTTAATGCTCTCTCACATGCTAACTGAATAACGGGGCCATCAGCCATAGGATCGGAAAAAGGCACACCTAGCTCAATAATATCGGCACCGGCTTCAACAAGCGTATGCATAATATCAACCGTTAAACCCGGCTCAGGATCACCACCGGTAATATAAGGAATAAGCGCTTTTTTTCCGATTAGCTGTAAACCGTTTAAAACTTCCTGAATACGACTCATCTTAAACCTCAATACCGTCTAAATTTGCAACGGTGTGTATATCTTTATCTCCACGACCCGACAAATTAATGATTAAAATCTTATCCGGTGACATTGTCGCCGCTTTCTTCATGCCATATGCAATCGCATGACTGGATTCAAGCGCAGGCATAATGCCTTCAACCAAGGTTAGCCTTCTAAATGCAGCCAACGCTTCGGTATCAGTCACTGAAACATAGCTTGCACGCTTCATATCTTTCAACCAGGAATGTTCAGGGCCAACACCGGGATAATCAAGACCGGCAGAAATAGAATGCGTCCCCATAATTTGCCCATTATCATCAGACATAAGGTAAGTTCTATTGCCATGCAATACACCAGGAGAGCCTGCTGATAAAGGTGCAGCATGCCGACCTGTTTCAATACCCTCTCCACCAGCTTCGACACCATACATTTCCACATCGTGATCGCAAATAAAGGGATAGAACAAGCCAATAGCGTTGGAACCACCACCAACACAAGCAACAAGCGCATCAGGCAGACGCCCTTCTTTTTCCAAGCATTGTAGTTTTGCTTCGCGACCAATAATAGATTGAAAATCGCGCACTAACATCGGATAAGGGTGTGGGCCAGCGACAGTTCCAATAATATAAAAGGTGCTATCAACATTAGTCACCCAATCACGCATAGCTTCATTCATGGCATCTTTAAGCGTACGTGTACCACTTGTAACGGCTTCAACCTCGGCACCTAAAAGTTTCATGCGATAGACATTCAAAGACTGACGACGAACATCGTCTACGCCCATAAAAATTTTACACTCCAGACCGAGTCTTGCTGCGACTGTAGCCGTTGCCACACCATGTTGACCCGCACCAGTTTCAGCAATAACGCGCGGTTTACCTAGGTATTTTGCGAGTAAAGCCTGACCAATCGTATTATTAACTTTGTGAGCCCCGGTGTGATTTAAATCTTCTCGCTTAAGATAAATTTTCGCACCGCCGACTTCTTTGGTTAATCGCTCGGCTAAATATAAGGGTGAAGGACGGCCAACATAATCCGCCATATCTTTATCAAATTCTTTACGAAACTCGGTATCATCTTTTAACGACAGGTAATGCTTTTCAAGGTCATCAAGTGAAGACATTAGTGTTTCAGAAACAAACTTTCCTCCATATGGGCCAAAGTGGCCTTTATTGTCTGGAAGTTGTTGTAATAATTCTTCTGTTATAAGTCTATTCGCTGGCACGCGACACCTCATTTAAAAATTGAGTAACGGTACGATGGTTCTTTTTACCTTTTGCTTTCTCGACACCACCACTTACGTCTACAGCGTATGGATGAACCGTCTTAATTGCATGATAAATATTTTGTTCATTCAAGCCACCAGCAAGTATCAGCGGCTTAGTTCTATCTTGTGGCAGAAGAGACCAATCAAAACGCTCTCCTGTTCCGCCTGGTACGTCTTTTTTATATGCGTCAGCTAGTATTGCCAGCGCACTGGAAAATTGACTTTCAGCAGCACTGACATCTTCGTTACATCTCACTCTGATAGCTTTTATGTAAGGCAATGAATAAAGAATGCAATCTACCTCTTTCTCATCACCATGAAACTGTAATAAGTCAATACTGACTATATCGCAGATGTTTTTAATATATTGGTATTCTGCATTGACAAATAAACCAACCTTGCACACAAAAGGAGGTAGTTGCTTGCAAATATTAGTAGCGTCTTCAGGGGTAATGTAGCGCGGGCTCGGCTCATAAAATACGAAGCCTAAAGCATCAGCGCCAGCCTGTATTGCCTGAAGTGCATCTTCTAGACAGGTAATACCACAAATTTTTGTTCGAATTCGCACGCTAATATTTCCGAAATTTATCATTTAACTAGCAAGAGACTTTTGCACGACAACTTAGGCCAACTATTATAGCGATATGCGTAACGACACTAAAGCTTTATAAACAGAGAAATATAAAAGCCTTATTTATCCAGATATGCAATTTGCCATATATCTTTATCTGCCTCATTAAGCCCTAAGGATGAACCGATCATCGACTGAATAAGTGATGGGGAACCCGATGAGGCCGGAATATTGAAATGATCAGGATAGTCAACCTGGCTTAAATAAAGGCCATGAGGTGAAGCCGTTACAGACGCTTTTGTTCTATCTTTAGCCGACAAGACCCCAGCACACCACGACACACCCTCTTTACCTGAACCTATCGCCATCAATACGCCAGCAATATTTCTAACCATATGATGCAAAAAGGCATTACCCTTTATATCAATTAAAACAATATTTCCATAACGCGTGACATTTACAAATTCCATAGTTCTAAAGGGTGACTTTGACTGACAGCCGACCGCTCTAAATGAAGTGAAGTCATGTTCTCCCACTAAACTTTGAGCTGCTTGATGCATACTCTTTTCATTAAGGGGATGATGAAACCAGGTCAATTCTGTAGAGAAATTAGCAGGCCTGACAGGGTGATTATAAATGACATAATGGTAACGACGGCTCCTTGCAGAGAACCTCGCGTGAAATTCAGGACTTACATTACCCGCCCACGAAACACTAATATCTTTAGGTAGATTGGCATTACAACCAAACACCCAAGACCTGGAGTCTCTTTGTGCAGCAGTATCAAAGTGAACTACCTGATAAGACGAATGAACTGACTTATCTGTTCGACCTGCACATACGACGCTGACATTCTCATTTGCAACACGAGAAACAGCTTGTTCGACATATTTCTGAACGGTTGGCAATTCATTTTTCTGTGACTGCCAGCCGTAATATTTATAGCCATTATATGCTAAACATAAAGCAACACGGCCAGTAAACTTTTGCTCACTGACCGTATTTTTAATAAGAACTTGGTGTGACATCTAGGTATCTTCAATAACAGCAAAGCAGGTGATACAACAAAGTATTACCTACTTTAAAATACACTAATCAATAGAATCAATTAGTTCTTTGGCCTCGGCTTGCTGAGCCTCATTTCCTTCTTTAGTTACTTCAAGAAGAATATCTTTAGCACCGTCAATATCACCCATATCAATATAGGCTCTAGCTAAATCAAGCTTAGTTGAAGATTCATCCGTTCCGTTGAGGAAATCAAACTCATCAGAATCAGCAAGGTCATCATCTAATTGAGTACCATCACCGTCTTCAAAGGCCTGAGTAGCTTCTTCTAACACATCATCACTGACAAGTAATTCTTCACCAGAAGCAGCGGTTTGCACTGCCGCTTCTTGAACTGCTCTAGATGCATCAAGATCGATCTCAGACTCCTGATCCAGTTCAGCATTCAGATCAAGATCCTCTAGATCTACATCTAAAATAGAGTCATCAAAATCCTCACTTTCTGAAACAGGCTCTAGTGCAGCATCTATCTCTATAGCATCAGAATCTAAAGATAAGATATCATCCATCTCAACAGATTCATCAAGCTGTTCAGCTAAATCATGATCTGCCGACAGCGTTTCTTCATTCAAACTATCCAAATCAAGCTCAGAACTTAAATCTATTTCTTGTTCAATACTTTCATCTTCCAAGTTCACACTATCGAAGTCGAATGTCTTGTTTTCTTCATCATTAAGCTGATCAAGTTCAGTAGCAAGATCTTCAGTTTCGACTACTTTATTATCTTGGTTTTCTTTATCTTGAGCTTCTTTATCCCGAATATCATGACTGCTTAATAAAGTATCATCAGCCTCGAAGGCTAAAGATTCTTCTTCGATAAGGTCCTGGCGAATTTTTTCCGCTGCCAACATCGCAGCACCATCTTGAATCGCCTCTAATTCACTAAACTGTCGATCAAATGCCTGACGATCACCCAAGTCTTTATAAACGGCCAACAACTTTAATCTATAGTCCGTTCTAACAGGGTCCTGCGATATCGCTTGCTCTAAAATCTGTACCGCTTGATCTAGCCGTCCATAACTAATATAAGCTTCTGCTTCTGCCAATACATCTTGAGACTCCTCATCTAACTCTTCAGAGAAATCATCTTCGTAATCTGACAAATCTTGCTCACTTTCTTCATAGCCATCATTTGACGTTAAAGAATCATCCTCAGAGACCTCATCGAAGCCATCTGCTTCATTTTCATCAAAAATATTATTATCTGAAGTAAACCCATTTTGAGACTGAAACTCTTCTTCTCTTTTTGCATTATGTCTAGAAACTAACCACAACACGAAAACCAGCACTAACACACTAATTATGGAAATAGTCAAATACAGTGGATTTGAAATAATAATTTGAATTAAGTTTTGCGATGTTGAATCTGATGATGCTTGTTTTTGAGTGGTGAGCGCACCGTTTGTATCTTTAGCTTGAACTACAGGGGCTAAGCTCTCACTGACTTGATCGTTAGTTGAATCTGTTTCAGCGGCCAAGGTGGCCACCTTATTCTCTTGACCGCTTTCGTCGATTATTGCCGATGTTTGATCAGCCATTAACTGATCATCATGACTACCAACAAGAGCAGATTCTGCCTCGACTTCAGCATCAGCTAACTCAGAATTCACATCACCACTAACAACCGGATTAGAACCTGCCTGAAGCTTTTCAAGCTCGTTTGAGCGCATTTGAGATTGAATAGACGCCAGCTGATCATTTTTCAGCGTTAAGAGCCTTTGTAAGGTAGATAATTGTTCCTCTAGATCTGAAACTCGGCCATTTAGCTCTTTATTTTCAATGCCAGCCTTATCCAGCTTTTCGAGTGTGACCGCTAATTTATTATCGACACCAGAACCTGACTGATTTGATTGACCTGAGTTAGCGCTATTGCTTGAATTAGAGTCAGTGTCGTTTGAAACAACAAGCTTTAACTCATCTCCTGAGATGTGAGGTTTGGAAGCAGAGCCTGAAGCAGACGTAGAGGCTGTTTTTGAACCTTGCGCAACTGACGGGCTTCGCTTGCCTGCATTCGCCTCATTTTGCGCAATGACTAACTGAATAGCCTGATGCTGAGAACGCTCTTTAATTTGATCAATAGTTGGAAGCCTTAAAACCTGCCCTGCTTTTAATTTGTTGATGTTATCATTTATGAATGCATTTGGATTAAGCGCTTGTATCGCCAGCATTACCTGCTGTGGACTGACACTTCGATTTGGCCTTGCTTTGATTGCAATATCCCAAAGCGTATCATTTGAGTCAGTAGGACCATAACTACCTGACTCAATCTTATCAACAGGTGCAAGTATCGACCTAGCTGCTGAGCCCGATGCCGCGTTCATAGTCAATACGTCACCCGATTGTTGGGCAGCTACTTTAGGCGCATTTACGTTAACTTTAGGTTGATTCGAGAATAAAGGCGGGTCGATTAATAAAGCATATTCCCTAAGCAAGCGACCACTTGGCCAAATAAGCTCAACGATGAAATTAAGAAAAGGCTCTCTAACAGGTTTTTTGCTTGTTAGAACAATGTGCGCTTTACCTTGTGGATTAGTGATGACCTCAAAACGCAAATCTGATAAAAAGTAAACGCGATCAACATTTGCTTTCTGGAATTCTTCACGTGTTGCTAAGCCTGGCAAGATCTCATTAATGGTCAAACCCGCTGTATTAACTAGTTCTATTTTAGCATTAAGTGGCTGGTTAAGTGCCGATTTAATTGTAACCTCACCCAGACCCAGTGCATGAACTAACCCAGTAAAACATACACCGAGTAGTGATAGAGCAATGGCTAGCTTGCGTATCATCACTTATTATCCTTTATTGTTTAATTAGAGTTTTTTTTGAATTAAGTTTCTTATTTATTTAAGACGTTTTTCAGTGAATTGACAGTTAAAACTCAATTTATATATGAAGAAACATCGACAGTTTGTTGCTTTTATTGAAAAAACGACAAAACAATCCAACTCAAAGTATTGTTTATACTGTTTAATTTATCAACCAAACTTTGTGTTTAGATTTGTTAAACAGCATCATTTTACGATTAAAATCAAGGTTTAAATAAGAACAAGCGCAACCAACTGTCGCTCTCACCTTCGATTACATGCTCATAAAAAGAACCCACGAACTGCTGCCTGATTCTATCGGTTTCAATACCCAGTTCATTTGAGAGCATTGTTTGTAAATTTAAAAAGTCATTTTTAGAGGTATTCTGCATTGCGCTAACAGATTTAAATTTTGCTTTATTCGTATAGCTTGCAACATACAAAAACAACTCTTCGTCTTTAACTAACTGCTCTTTTATTGAATTTAATACAGACTTAGTAAGCTGGGCATTAGGAAGTACAAGTAAACCATTATACCAGTCAGCCTGAACGTCATTCTGCTTGATTACATTAATAAAGGCCAAATTCTCACGCAAAGCATTGGCAACCAAATACACACTTAATATATAAGTTTCACCATCATACTCAACTGTGCCAGCAACATAGTATTGATCATTATCGCGCCCTAATAAACGCCTCTCATTTAAAATAGCATTTGCCCAATGACTGCTAATACCACAAGCTCTTTGAGCACACTCAAACAACAGCTTGCCTTGAGAGACTAATAAAGAACGATAAAAGCTAAAACCATCACTTAACTTGCTTGCTTGGGGCAGCCTTGTTAATAAGGTATGCAACTCACCTTCATGACGAATATCTTTCTCAATAATAATTTCATTATTAATTCTTTTTGGACTACTCAATAAAACTTGATGCAGGCCTTTTTTAGTTACTTGATGGTATTCAATATTAGACTGCTTCATTACTAAGCTATCTATGACATCATTGTTTACTGAAGCTGAAACAACTGAAGGAAATACAACAAATAATGTTAAAAATTTAATCAGATAAATACGCATTCATTAGCTCCGCAGTTTTTTTAACATCACCGTCCATATGAAAATGGTGACCACCCTCAACACTAAACTGTTCAATAACTTTAAAGTAACCCAGTCTCTTTTTTAGAGCGTTATAACTTGAAAAATAACCTTGCTCACCCGTAAGCAACTTCACAGGGCATTCAACCCCTGCAAATAAGACCTCTACTTGAGCCTCACTAAGCCTTAAGAAAGAGGGTTTTAGCAGCTTCGGATCTGAACACCAGGAAACCCCATTATCTACCTTTCGAGTACCTCTTTTCACTAACAGCTCCGCTGCATCCTTGGCTAATTTACCAATACCAGCCATACGCGCTCTAGTGGCTAGCTCAAGACTTGGAAAAACTGTCACCGTCGAGTTAAGCTGCGAAGCTTTAAGAACGGCCTTGCGCAACTGAGGTAATATATTTTCGGTTTCATCAGTAAGCGGCCCCATACTGTCCAACAGGATCAATTGATCGACTCGCTCCGGAGAAGCTGCTGCAACTAGGCTCGCAATAATGCCGCCCAGCGAATGCCCTACCAATGTAGCCTTTTGCGTATCGATCCCATAAACATCTAAGGAGTCTATACATGCAATGACATCAACAATATTTTCAAGAAGGTGATAGCTAGAGGCATGAGATCGATGTTCTGATAAGCCATGACCAGGTAAATCTATCGCAAAAAAAGGCCTATTTATATGTAAATGCTCAGACAGAGGATAAAATGATGCGGCATTATCCAACCAACCATGTAGAGCAATTATAGGCACCCCTGTCGTATTGGCATTCTTTAGGCCAGCAATTCTTAAATGGGATGTTTGTATATCGAATGGTTCTAAATTCATTAATGAACACCAGGAAAAATTAATTTTCTATCACAACTATTTTTCATTAAAGAAAAGTTTTTTAAAATTTTCACTTGTCTGCTCAGCAATCTCTTCAACAGACACCTCTTTTAACTGAGCCAAAAATTCTGCAACATGAGGAACATATTTAGGTTCATTTGATTTACCGCGAAACGGCACTGGCGCCAAATAGGGTGAGTCTGTTTCAATTAGAATTCGATCTAATGGCAGGATTTTCGCAACATGCTGAAGCTCAACAGCATTTTTAAATGTCACGATTCCCGAAAATGAGATGTAGAAATTTTGCTCTATGGCGCGTTGAGCCATATCTAAATCTTCAGTAAAACAATGCAACACGCCAGCAACGGCAGGGTCTGAATATTTATTAATTAACGCTAGGGTATCTTCTTTTGCATCTCGTGTATGCACTATCGCCGGTTTTCGTGTTAATTTACTGACTTCTAAGTGATTTTTGAAACGCTCTAGCTGAAGCTCCTTATGATCCTGGCCATAGTAATAGTCTAGGCCCGTTTCACCAATCGCAATGACTTTATTTCGTTCCGACAATTCAAGTAAACGCTTTACAGTAGGCTCTTCACAATCAATTGAACCTGGATGCACGCCAACAGAGGCAAATACCTGCTCATAGCTTTCAGCAATATTTAATACACCTTCAATATGCTCAAGATCAATAGCTACGCAAAGCATAGTATCGACTTTATGAAGCGCCGCTTCATCAATGGCTTTCGATAAATCCCCTCCATAAGGGTCAAGTTTCAGCCTATCTAAGTGACAGTGAGAATCAATAAACATAAAACAACGCTAGCTCTTAAAATTAAGGTCACATAGTATGCGTTGGACGATCAGAACTCAATGAACCTGCTAAATAGGTTTCAATTTTCATTTTGGCAGCGGGGTCATCAGCATTAAACTGTACACCAATACCCGCTGCTCTATTCCCTTGAGCACCTTTTGGCGTTACCCAAATTACTTTTCCTGCCACAGGTATTTTCTCTGGTTCGTCCATCAGATTTAATAAAAGAAAAACCTCATCACTTAAATGATAATTTTTTGCTGTTGGAATAAATAAACCACCATTTTTGATAAAAGGCATATAGGCTGCGTATAAGACAGCCTTATCTTTAATTGTTAGTGTTAATATCCCACTTCTTGCACCAAAACCTGCTGACATAATACTCTCTTAATGTGATTTTCTAGACTATTTTAAAGATTAGTATAGGGTAGACGCTATTTTTTGCTTAGCCTTTTCGCATCAATATCGACCACTTATGCAGCAAAGACTCAAACGCCAGAATTTTATTGGGGTTAGTCGTACCCAGGAAAAGCCGATACTGCGCCAAACAACGACTATATAAATCAAACAATTCAGCATGACTGGCTTTTTCTGCTAAATACTTGAGCATTTTCTGCGCTAGTATTTTTTCGTTATCTACTGAGTCTAGTTTTATTTTCAAGATAAGCTCTAGCCAATGAGCCATCCATGCCACGCGTAAGTGTGCCAAGTCATCATTCCAGCGTGTGGCCAAGGTACTGGAGAGCGTTTCATTTTTAAGAAAAGTGCCCATTTCATCCAGCATTCGTTGATACTCTTTTAACGCACCAAGCTGAATATAATACATGGCCTTTAGTGGTGAATAATATGCAAGCGACAGCACTTCCTCCAAGTCTTCATCAGAAGGCACATTTTGGCCAGCCTCATTAATACTATTCGCCTTCAACCACGTTAACGACACATTTAATTCAGGTCTGGTAAAATCGACAAGCTGACAGCGCGATCTGATCGTGGGTAAAAGCATACCTGGCTGATGACTAACGAGAATAATCACAGACTGGCCACTAGGCTCTTCTAAGGTTTTTAATAAAGCATTCGCTGCATTATTATTGAGTGCCTCTGCTGGAGAAACCAAGGCTATTTTAAGACCACCTTGTTGGCTGGATTTACCAAAAAATTCAACTAACTGACGCACCTGATCAACTTTGATCGAGGCGCTGCCTTCTTCTGGTTCTAATAACTTAAAATCCGGATGACTCTCACTTTCAAATAACCTGCACTGCTTACACTCACCGCAAGGCACTTGTTGTGTTTTTGAGTTTTCACACAGCATAAAAGAAGCTAGAAAACTGGCGAACTGAGACTTGCCTAAACCTTCCAGCCCAGAAAATAAAAAGGCATGCGGGACTTTCCCCGATCTAAACTGAGAAATTAAACGCTCTCTTTGCAGGGAATGCCAAGGAAGCACTTCACGAGAACTGCCTGTAGAATTAACCACGATACTGCTGCTCCTCTAATCTTTGAGTCTTTTTTTCAGTTAGCGCTGCCAAGCGCTTATATTTTGTGCGTTTTATTCTATCTAAAAAAGATCTGGGCGTTTCACCAGGAAGACGAGTGAGGCCAAATTTTGATAGAAAGGATAACCAGATCATATACCGCTTTTCTGCCGGAGAGTAAGCTGACAGTCGCTTTAACCAGAGATAAGCAAGCATCAAGAGAAATAAACTAATGAATATATATACAAAGAACAATGCAATTCTTAGCAAGCTATTTTCACCTAAGGTTTTGATGAAAAAGTTCTGCTGTTGATCTTGATTATAATTTACAACGATATTTTGCCATTGATAGTTTATCTCATCCAAACGTAAACGGAACCAGTTTACTAAAGCATATTTCATCGCTGCTGATGCAAATGGACTATTTTCCAGAAAAGCCCTTTCATCTCCCAGTGTTCGACTAGACCCCTCACTTATTCTTAAAGGGGAAACCATGGCTGTCGGATCAACCCGCAACCACCCCTTCCCGTCGATAAATACCTCTACCCAGGCATGGGCATCATATTGAGAGACCAACATATAATCTGCTTGCAAGTTAGTCTCACCACCTTGATAACCAATAAGCACTCTTGCCGGAATGCCTGCCAATCTCAACATATATGCCAAACTGCTCGCATAATGCTCGCAAAATCCAGTTTTTGTCTCAAACAAGAATTCATCTGCAAAATCTTTACCTAAAGCTGGCGGCTCCAATGTATAGAAAAAAGGTTCTTCCCTGAAACGATTTAATAAATAACGCAGTAATAATTCATCAGTCTGAAGCCGTTCTTTTAACTGCTTAATATACAGCTGTGTTTTAGGATTTAATTGCCTAGATGGTAATTGAAGGTCTTGCATTTTATAGCTCGAAGTACGCTCTGCATAATTCACACTATAAGCCGTTGGCACTGACAATAGTGGCTTGCTTTTATCCTTAGGGTTTAGCGCCATTTTATAACGCGTTGCTTGGATAGCCTCTGTTTTTAATCGATATATGCCCATTTCAGACCTTATTAGATTACTACTAGAGGCTACAGAACCTTCCAAGCTAAATACCCATTCTTGCTGATGCGGCTCTAACATCACCTGATATGAAGGATTGTTGGTCTCGTAGAGCGTGCCTGGATCTACCTTATAAGGCTTAACCCTGCCATTTTGAGCTGCTGCTCTAACCCACTTACGACCATCAAATTGATCTAAAACCAAACCTCTCCAATATAAATTAACTTTATCGGGCAGAATGCCTTCAAACGTAACTCTAAATGCGGGCTCAGAAGATCTTGCTAGTTTAGAAACATCTCCAGGTGACATTTCACTGCTAAATCCGGTTTTAGCCGTTTGGGTTTTTATTGGCATTTGCCATAAAGGTGATATTCTCGGGAAAAACAAAAACAAAATCACGACAAGCGGAATGGATATTGTCACTATTTTAAGCATGGATTTAGAGTGATATTTAAAAATACCAAAACTAGAAAGCTCATTCTTATCCACATAAATCTGCATAACTAAAAGACAGTAAAAACATATAGTTATAGAAATAACCTGAAGTAATGTATGGAGTATACCCTGCTCAAACAAGAAGGATACTGCAGATAAATAGATCATCGAAAATATAAAAATATTGGCATCTTTATGTTTCTCCATTTCTAAAAGTTTTAGCACGCCAGCCAACAATAAAAAAGAAGCGGCCATATCTACAGAGAAATTAGCTTTATAGTAAGCAATAAACGTAACAGATGAACTGATAATCAGAATTGAGCGTAAAATGAACGATACGCTAGCTACTTGGTTTTTATACGCTATAAACTTGAAGGCAAGTAAAATTAAAACAAAGGCAGAAAGCCATAAAGGGGTGTGCATTTGATGGGATAATAGCTGAACGATAACAATAAAGAGCAAACCAACTACAGGTAGGTTTGGACTTGGCGTATTTGACACTTTAGCTAAACGCTTCATGTTTTTTAAGTCACCCTATTACTGAAATAGCGCAAGCGCATCCAAACACGCCTGCTTATGCAAGGTACCAGATGATGGTTCAACCAACACACCCGGAATCTTAAAACCAAATGTAAAATTAGCAGCACTTAGCTTACAGACATCAAAACACAGATACTTTAACCGGTCTTCCGTCAACCCCGAATAATGATCCCAATCGACCCACTGCGGATTTACATTAGAGCCCTCAGAATACCTGATAATCAGCTCATCTTTGGCAGCGTATTTTTTCCAGATGATTCTATTGGTAGGGTCACTATATTGATATTCTTTAAGGTCATGCATTTCAGCACTTCTCGTTAATAGCCTATTCTGCTGATCGTCCTCCTGATGAGATTCACCGTCAGGAGGAGCATAAACTGGTGAAGGATACACCCAGCACTCTGCATCCAGCTTTAACCATGTCCAAGACACAACAAGACCAAAGGGAAATCTAGACTCTAGATATAAGCGATTAAGCCTATAACGGCCTCGAGGCTTTTTTTCAGCCATGACATCAATATCAACCAAGTCGCCTTGAGAGTACGGAATCAACTGCGCACCGTTTTTATGGATACCCACTTTAATGGCAAGAGGAAGCGCAGGAGACTTCGAAAGGCGAATACGGTACCTAACACCTTTACCGTCGCCCTCAAAACACCTTACCACGCCTGCAGTTTCAATTTTTAATTCAGACAGATTAAGAAAACACATCCAGATAGATAGAAAAAACAAAGTACCGAGAAAGAAAGTTAACAAATAAATAAGACTATTTTGGTAGTTAATAGCCGTTAACAACATCAACACCAAGAGCAATAGGAAGCCAAAACCCAAGGAGCTAGGAAAAATATAAATATTGCGCTGTGATAACTCAAAAGATGAATGTCTAGGTGATTTGGAAGACAACCACTCACTCAGTTTCTCTAAGCTAAAAAACACCTATTAATACCCTCATAAAATTACTTTTCTTAACAATAAGATAACCTAAAAAGCTTGCATTAACACATGCCAAATTAAATAATTAGGTTAATTAACGAACAGTACCCAGCCAACAGCTATTTAGGCAATCATTATGAATTTCAAGCATCCAGTCGTTAAACAATCATCAAAACTACTTTTATGTACGGCAAGTTTGCTGCCACTACTAAGCTATGCCGAAGTGACGTCTCTTAGTAGTTCAGAGCTAACTGAAACTTACATAAAAGATTCAACCATTATTGTAACACCCAAAAAGCAAGCAAATACCCAGCAAAAGACTTATTCAAGCCTAACTATCGCACCTATAGAAAATACCGACCAGGATATTAGTGAATTAGAAAACTCTCAAAACCATTTAAGCAGCGTTGAAACATCAATACTACTCAGTGATGAGTATTTGAGGAATGCCAGTGTAGATTCGGTTTTTTCACCAGAATTAGTGGTTAGCATTCCTACTTATCAAGAATTAATCACACCACCCATTGCTGAAATACTAGACGACCCACGTTACACCGTACCTGAAGGCAACTTCGACTTTAGCTATATTGGTGGCGTAAATTCAAATGATTTAGGCATCAGCCGTCAAGGTGATCAATTCACCTTCTCTATTGGCAACTTACCTCAAATTGATACTATCAATTTGCCTGAAGCCATTAATGAAGGACCTTTACAAATCACACCAAGAGATGGCGGCGGTTTCGATCTTACAATCAACATACCTGACAGAAACTAATGAAATTTTATAGACAAGATGACTGAGTGCCGTAACCTTGTTTATATCCAAGGTCTTACCTTGTTTTTATACCGTTTAAACTCTACACCAAAGATCTTTTCAAGCGCTTGTTCTTCAACAGCAATTTGAAAGGTATTCATATAGGCAATGAATAAGCCAAAAATAATAAAGTTCAAAGGATTACCTAGCCAGAAGCACCATGCCATTAACAAAGACGCCATTCCTAAATACATTGGATTTCTGGAATACTGGTAGACACCCTGAATGACGAGAACACTAGCAGTTTCAGGCTTTAAAGGATTAACCGTGGTTTTGTGTTTATAGAATGCAATAAGGGCTGGAAATAGTAGAAAACATGCGATTACGAAAAAAGCAGCCACCATCAACAACTGTAAACGAAATATAACTTCAAAAGTGAAAATAAAATTTACCAGATACATTAAACCTGCAAACACCAATGTTACAACAGGAGGCGGTATTTTTAGTCTTATTTCTGAATATTTCTTCATTTTTTTACCCTAACTAAGCCCTATGGACGATTACACTAAGCCCCAAGCTTCGCTATTATGGACTTAGACATTAGTAAAGAAGCATTCAGGCGCCTCTTTATGAATCACTAATTTCTCCTTAATAAAGGCAGCTAAAGTAGCTGCCTTTTTTTTCACCTCAAAGAAAGTGCTGATATTAAAAACAACACTAAATTGAAAACCTAGCTTGGCCTGAAAGGGAACGGAATTTGAATTGTCGTTTGAAGGACATTGGCTTCGCCAAAGTCTGCAAGATACATTCTACTGACAATCTTTGACTCAAAATCAGGGCTATTTAATTCTGAACTAACTATACGACAAAAAGAAACTTCACCCGTCGGTTCAATGACCACTTCAAGTAGTAATATGCCTTCTAAGAAAGGGTCTTTTCTTAACTCACGAGAATATAACTTATTAAAAGATGACTTAAGTGACTCCGTAGTTAATCTTATATTCTCCTGAGGCCGAGTCCTTACAGAGTTTGCCGCCTCGGCTTCAGCTTTAGCAAGCGCAATTTCATCATCAGTAGCAGATAAGCGAGCATCATCTCTTGCAACTAAGGCCACCATTTCAACTGGTGCAGATAAAGACTCAGTTTGAATGCCAGAACTTCTTCTCGTAATATCTGACGTTGTTACCGACCCTGCTTTAGCTGCAATGGTTCGTTCAGTACGAGGTGCAATATTCTTTTTAAGCGCATCAACATTAACAACAGACCTTAAATCGGACAAGTCATTTTGCAAAGCAAGTAAACCAGACTTCCTTGCTACATCCCTTGCCTTCTTAACCTTTTTACTTAAGTCTTTATCTTTCACCACTTTGGGCTTTTTAAGTTTGGGTGGAATTTGTTTTTTCTTTGGCTCAGGCTTAGGTTCTGGCTTTTTCATTTCAGGTTTAGTTTCTTTTTTTGGAATAGGCTTAGGTTTTTCTATCTTTTTTGGAGGCTCCTTCTTTTTAACTAGTTTTGCTAATTGCGGAGGCAGCTTTTCCAAAGTATCACGATCTTTTTGAGGCACATGAACTAAAGGAATCCAAATAGATAAAACCAGCAATAAGACCAGCAAGCTAACAAGAATAAGTTTAAAGCGTTTATTTTCTTGCCGCTCTTTGCTCCACGGTAAACTTAATCGATCTTGAGAAACAGCCATTAAACACCCTTACTCAGATTGCTCTCACTCTTAGCCTGCTTTGAAACAGCTAAAGAAATACGGGTAAAGTTGGCATCGGTACACGTTGCCATGATGCTTTTCAATATTTTATAAGGCGTATTTTTATCAGCCACCAACGTAGCTGGGTAACCCTCTGTAATCACTCTATTGGCCGACATTTTATTTCCCTGATAAACCAGCTCATCTTTAAGGCCATCTAACATACCCTTAGCATTAATCTCTTGAATATTTGCAACAGTTCGGCCCTGAACGATTATATTCGTACCCGACACCGTAATAACCAAGTTTTCTTTTGGCTGCTCTTTGGCTGAAGAGATAGGTAACTCAATGGATTTGTCTTGCTGAAGCACTTTTACATCTGATGAATTAACCATTAAGAAAAACACAAGAATTGTAAATATATCCATTAAAGATACTAAGTTCAGGCCACCCGCCTTATCCATTCTTTTGTAGTGACGCTTCATTCTTTTAGCACGACGAGACAACTTCATAAGCCACCTCCGCTATTTTCTTGAGACTCATTAAGCTTAGGTGCATCACCAATAGAAATATCTGGAAACAACTCTGCATCTACCACACTAGCCGCGACAACGGCTGGATAAGATTTAGTTTTGTCCATCGCAGAAACAAGGGTTTGATAATCTATATTTTCAGAGAGCAACAAGGTAATTTCAGTTTTATCTGGCACCCTTGCCTTAATCTGCTTTAACAACTTAACTAAAGCATCGAAATTATATTGCCCATTAATGCTGTCAATACGTCTAATTAATCCGTTTTGAGTATCACCAACAGATAGGCTATCCGGCCTAATAATCAATTGAAGCTGTAAATTTTCTTCATCAAGGTTAACCAGCGCATCATTATTTGCAGGAAAATTTAAATCTAATACTGCAGTTTGCGAAAATACCATACTCAATAACAATACAGGCACCAACACAATCATTAAATTCATGAATGCAGTAATATCCAGATCAGCTTGCTGTATAGGTCGCCTATGTTTCCGTCGAGCCATATTGCCTTAGTCCTTAATTGAAAATAGATAACAAGGAATAAACTTCACACTATGAACCCTGGCTTGTTTGATCAGAAATCATATTAAGAAGTTTGACACCTGCCATTTCAAAACTATCGACAATTTCATTTGTTTTGGTTTGAAGAACTGAATGAAACAATAACAAAGGGATAGCTGCCATTAAACCGAATGCGGTCGTATTCATGGCCACCGAAATACTTTGGGACAATAATGATGCTTTCTCAGCTGGGTCAGCATTCGCAACGGCGGTAAATGCGGCTATCAAACCGATAATGGTACCTAACAGCCCCAGAAGTGTAGATACATTAGCTAGTGTTGCTAAATACTGAGTGCGCTTTTCAAGCCTGGGTAAAGTCTCCATTAAACCCTCTTCCATTGCATACTCAATGTCATCGCGAGACGCGCCATTAAGCAATCGACTCAAACCAGACCCCATAATAGCAGCAATAGGGGTTTGTGAGTCATTCGCAAATTTGAGTGCTATTTTGTAGTCACGCTTTCGAAGTATTGGTAATAAGCCCATATCGAATGCATTTCGATTTGCTCTTTTAGCAGAACTTAAGTAAATATAGCGTTCAATAGCAATTGCAAGACCTATAATCAATACAACAGCTATTGGGTACATAAACATACCCCCCTCTTGAAAAAAACGCACGATCGTATCTAACATGCAAAAAACTCCTGAATACAAAACATAATAAAACTCTCCATTAATAATCATTACTTAATTTGGTGAACACAGTAAAAAACCTTCCTATCAGAGCCTATTTTGGTTTAAACGCTTCTACATCGACATTTAAAAATTGAGAAAAATGTAATTGCTCTTTGTAGCGATGAGGCTCAATAGGCACCAGGACCCCTGGTATATCTTTAGGTGGGGACTTATCTGCTGTTCTCTCGATGCTTGGAAGCTGCCAAGGCTGATCAAAAATGACGCGTGGCAGCTCAGTGTTACCTATGATAGTAACTTCATCCAGCGTTTCAACATTCTTTTCAATAGCCTGTGAAAAGCAACTCATTCCAACTAATAAAATTAAAATGGCTAATCTTATTAGACTAGCTTTTAAGGTCATGCTGACATTTAAGATCATTTACTTCCTCTCCAAAAGAAGAATCCATCTTTTTACTGTTTCAACATCTTCTGCACTAGATAGCGTGATATAACGTTTATAATGCTGAACCGCTAAAGCATAGTCTTGCAAATAAAGCTCATACAATACCCCTAAGTTATAATTGACTAAAGGGTGATCGGGGTTAATAGCTTCAGCTCGGCGCAATAAATCTTCTGCTTTAGTAAATTCACCTTTATCTTGAAAAATCAAAGCCTGCTGAAGTAAAGCATCGATAAAATTAGGGTTAATTTTTAAGGCGCTTGTAAAAAAGCCTTCTGCTTCATCTGGCTTATTATCTGCTTTCTTTATTGCACCTAGATTGACATAAGCACCTGTCAGCTCAGGCTGGCTTTTAATTAACTTATTAAATATCGACTCTGCATCAGCAAAGTTTTTTTGCTCCATAAAACGTAATGCTTTTTGATAGCTTTGTTTCTGCTCTTCCGTTAGCACAATCTGCGCCTTAGGGATTGTTTTATCAATAATAATAACAGGCTTCTTTGATGCAGAACCGCATGCCATTAATAGCAAAAAGCAAACCATCAAACACAAGTATTTAGAACATTTCTGCCGCATAAGGTGTCACTTTTAATGTACGTTTAAATTCTGTCGGATTCATTTCGGCCATCACTTCATAGCTTCGATCAATCCACTTGTCGTAATGACCTTGCGCCACTTTATCTATATTAATTTTATAAATATCCATGGCCTGCTCTTCAAACGGATAAGCCTGCTCTTCAAGCAAGATATTATATTGCTCTAACTGCAGGTCTGATAAAGCACTGGGCCGCTCTGAGTTTAAAATATCACGCGCTAAGGTGCGGTAAATTGAAGCGATCTGATAGGTAGCTGCCGACATAATAACAGCGTCTTCATACTCGCTTAGCTTTTCTAACTGAGACACGATTGCTTTAAGCGCCTTGGTCTTTTTAGCTAATGATTTCTTTAATGGAAGAGATAAGTTAATTTTCTCAAACTTTTCTAGACCCAAGTAAGTTAACTCAAAAGCGGCATTCGCAGCTAAACTTGAAGACCTTGCTGTTCGCGACTTAACACGGTTTTTTTCATAAGAGACTAACTTCTTTTGCCACTGAATTTTTGCGTCATTATTTTTTTGTACATCAAAATATGAAATTTGAGTTTGATGCGCCTCAACGACTAAATCAAACTGCTCAGGATAGCGTTTGATGAATGTGCCTAATAACGGTAGTGCTGAGGCAAGGAAATCATTCTCTGTGTATATCTCTGCCGCTTTGTATAAGGCATTAGAAGCTTTGGTTTTATCATTAGATGTATTAGCAATTTCAATAAGTTTTTCCGCTGCTGAAATCGGTTCATTATTTTCTAGGTAAGCAAAAACAAGTTTATCTGATGCATCATTATAAAGTGCATGCTTAGGGAAGCGTTGCTGGAAAACAGATAGAGAGGCAATTGCTTGACGCCATTTATTAACTTGTAAGAACTGACTTGAAGCGTCATATAAAGCTTGAGGTACAATAGAAGCATTCGGCACTTTATCGACAACTTTAAGATAGAGCTCCGCACTCAAATGAATAATTGGCTCTTGTTCAGCCTGTTTATATATCGATGCAGCTAAACGCTCTTTTAATATTGCCTGATCTTTTTGTTTATTATAGGTAAGTAATCGCTCATAACCTGCTTCGGCTAGTTTGAACTGTTCCAACTCAAAATTACTATGAGCATTGATCAATCCACTTGAGTAAAAGACATCCAATCCAGCACCCGCTTTTGTCAGTGCCTCAGCCGACACCTTAGCCGCTTGAAAATAATCCTTTTCCTCAAAAAACTCTGAGGCCAAACCATTCAGTAAAGCGGGCGTTTGTTTTGCACCCGGGAAATATTTAGCAAATCGCTTGATGCTCTCTCTGCGAGAGTTTTTATGCAGATCAGCCGTGACCGCGTCTATTTTTGGCTTAAATGACTTTGCCAAATCGTGATACGTTAAAATTGCAGCATAACCGGCGTTGATAGCATCAGCATGTCCTGGCTGTTCATAAGCTGCGCGTTCATAAACATCAATTGATCGCTTAAAGTCGCCAGATTTGAAGAGTGCTTCAGCCGCCAGATAAAGACTACTGCCATTCATCCTGTTGTCGCCTCGCGCTTCTACCAGTGCCAAATAGTAATCGGCAGACTGTTTAGCCAAGGCATGATAACTCGTTTGATTTGTCTGTGTACCCGAGCTGCTTACCATAGATTTCTGATCAAATGCTGCCTGCATTTTGACATAATACAAATGCGCTAGCTCAAGTAAGTGTGAGACCAGTATTGGCCTGACGACTTTTTGCTCTTCAGTGTTGAGAGCACGCCAATAGTCAGTATGTAAACCAAAAGATGCAACTAAATGCTCTTTTGCCTTCCACTCCTGAATTTCAAACTTACCCGTTTTGTAGGATTTAATTTCATTAAGTGCCATTTTATACGCATAAAAATCACTTAAATAGTTTTCTGTGTAGGCGTGTGCGACTCTTGCTGCATCCTGAAATCTATCTTGGATCAGATAAAACCTAAACAGTGCATCATGTAATAAAAAAGCATAGTCTTTATGGCCAATACTGGCTTGCAGAGACTCTAATGTTTTACTACCTTCTTGCTTTGAAAATAGAATTGATAATAAACGCAAATTATCTTCGACCAAGTCTTGCTTTTCTAACTCTAGAGGGTCGATATTCAAGGCATTTTTCAAGACAGGAAAAACAGCTAGTACATCCATCGCTTGCTTGGCTGCCGCATCAAATCGATCTAAACGGAACTTAGACCAAGCTAATTTATATTTAGCCTTTAGATGAAAAAAATCTGTTTGTGAAAACGTAAGAACCTTTTGATACTGAGCCGCAGCCTTAGCGTACTCACCTAGTTCAAAGTAGCCTTCTGCCATTCGAAACATGCTTTCATCAACCAGTAAGGAGCGAGGATATAAACCCACCAAAAGCTTTAAACGTTTAACTGTGTCTTTAGTATTTCCAGTAAATTGGGTTGCTTTAGCTGTTTGATATATCAGCTCATCCATTCTTTGATAAAACTCACCGGAGCTCATTATTTTATCAAAGCTTTCGAGCACAATCTGGCTCTGTTTCATTGGATCGATTGTTAATTTTTTACTATCCAGTTCGTACTTAGCACGAAGATTATTGATGCGATTTAATGCGTCAATTTTCACACTGGCTGACTGCGCTGTTTCAAACAATTTAATGTACCGTTTCAGCACATAAGCAATGGAGACCTGAGGCAGAGGTTTATCTTTATAAACAATAAAAGCAGGCTTAATATCGCCTATTTTTTTAGGTTCTTTGCTAACATCAATTACAAATGACTCATTAGCTAGAGACATAGGGGTTAACAATACAACTGATAACGTAACAGCTAAAGATAAAAGCTTAGCTTTTACTTGCTGCGGCAGGAGTAAGCAGAAACGAAAATCAAACATAGACATCATTGGTAACGTCCATCCAGCAGGTTACGTTTTTTTACCTGCTTACTTTCGGCCATACCCTCAAAAAGATAAATTCTGCCTTGCTCGGATCGTTCAAAATTAGACACCATGCGTGCCCTTAACGCAGCTAAACGATCTCGGACCGTTTTAGTCACTTCCATGTCGAGTGCCTGGATTAGTTTAGTGAGTCGAGTGTTGGCATGATTGATGACATTTTTTAACCTTTTGCTCTCTAATAACTGACTATTTAAAACAGTCTCACCTTTGCGAACTTTTTTTTGTAATGAGTCCAAACGAATTTTTAACACTTCAATACTATTTTTCAACACATCTAATTGAAGATTAGAGGATAATGAGCTTGTCATACCCGATTGTTTTTGCAGCATATCAATATCCGTTTTTTGAGCATTTATTTTTCCTAGAATATTGGGAGCATCGAACTCGCTTCGTTGTTTTTTGTAGGTTTTCTTTTTATTAGACAGGGACTCATCAAACACGGTTAGCTGGGAAGACCAAAAATCCAAACTATTTTTCAGCATAGATAATTCAGAGAACAACCTAAACTGATCATAAAGCGCACTATCTTGAACTATATACTTATGATAAACAGCGAGAGTTGTATTTTTGACCACATCTTTTGCCAAAAACCACTCTAAGCCATCTATTTCGTTATTCTCCAGAAAAATTTTGGCTACGCTATGTTCCTTAAGTAAATTGTCGAGTTTATCAATTTTTTCCAGCTCTAATTCAAAGGTATTGCTTGCATCAAGATAAGCTTCCAGCGTCTGACTAATATAGCCAGATCGCTCAAATGCATATGGAATAGCCAAATAGGCTTCTGCAACCGCTTGATCAACAACCGGGTAGGTTTTTAAACTATGCCATGACTGCGTTGCTGCTCTAAAATCTCCCGATTCAAGTAAGGCTAAACCATTTAAATAAAGCCCTGCCGGGGCACTTTCGGAGTCAAGATGTATTTTTTTGAAAAAAGGGATAGCAAAATCATATTTTTCTGCGTCAAGATATATCTTCCCAGCTGCTAAGTTGATTCGATCATTTAATGATTTTGCTTCTTTTGTATTTTTTTTGTTAAAAGAGTCTGCAATTTTAAGTGCTCTTAAAGCACTGGTCTTATCACGACTGGTTTCTGAATAAGCTATCGCTAAATTGTAATAAGCATAAGCCGCCCATGTACCTCCATAAGCATCACTTAATGCTTGCCCTGCCCTGACATTACTTCCAAGTTTAATAAAACAATTTGCTCGATAAAAAGACCAGGCTTCATGGTATTCGAGAGACGATGTATCTTTTATCTTTTTAAATGCCTTGAGAGCAGGAATGCAGTTATCTTGTAGGTATTCTATTCTTCCAATTTGATAATAATCAGCGTCACTTAAGTTTTTTTGCTTAAGTGCACCCGAGATTAGCTCAGGTATTTCATTTGAAATATTAAAACCATGAAGGGCGGTGATATAATTAACGAAATTTTGCGATTGGTACTGCTCATCCATCAGCACCAAAGAATCAAAGTACTTACCGCTATCTAGTTCAAACTTAATCATCCCCTGATAAAGCTCATCAGGAATATGATGAGTTTTGGCAAGCGAAGGCATGCTTAACGCTAACACACACATCAATGCAGAAATAAGCTTAATAGTTAAGCGCTGGATATAGCGGATATAACTCACGTATCGAAATCCTACCATTGCTTAACTTTAAAAACTGGTTCACCACTTACGTTATTATCACTCACAATCAATTGAATATAACGCGCGTTTTCTTCTTTGATAAAACTAAGGATTTTCTTACGTCGGAAATAGCGTTCATTCTGACCTTGCCCATTAAATTGCATAGACAGCTTGTGTTTGCCGTCAGACAAACTACCTAAATAGATACGCTGGATGCCTCCTTTTTTTAATGCCTCAATTTCTGAATCACGATAAAGAGAAGATGATACTAATTTCCCATCCAGATTGATTTCGATTGAATCGAGTACAAAGCTTGTTTTTTCTGAATAGGATAAAAATATAGCTAGCTGAGTATTGCTAGGGTACAACAGCTCTTTTTGAAACTTATAGAGCTCTTGATTTATTTTGATGATTTCTTTTTTTATTTTTTCGGCTTCAGAAACCAAGGCGTTAAGGTTTTCATTAACCACTTCAGCTTTACCAACATTACCCCCAGCATCCAAGCTTCCCTCTTCAATCACATCAGATTGGCCTAGAGTTTCCGCTGCATTTACTTGAAATAGACAAAGAAAGCTTAAAATAAGTAAAAAAGGTAATTGTCTTTGAAGCATATAATTTCGTTTTCTGTCAGTAAGTTTACAGAAATCATAGCAAGTAATCAGTGAAAAAAAAGGGGATATGTCACTAATTCAAAAGACAGTTTTTGAAATTCAATTTATTAAACATCCAACGAATAAAAAATAGCCTATTTTTTAAACAAAAAGCAGACTATTAAGTCTAACTGCGGGTTGCTTCGTCTAGCGACTTAGATACTTCATCCCAGCCTCCAAACCTTCTACTGTCATCGGGAACATCTTATCTTCTATAAGCTGTTTTGTAATACCTAAAGAACCGCCTTGACCCCAATAGTTTTGCGGTAAAGGGTTTATCCAGATAACTTTTTCAAAATGATCTCGTAGTCTTTGCATCCAAATAGCGCCTGCCTCTTCATTCCAGTGCTCTATACTCCCGCCCGGATGGGTTATTTCATACGGTGCCATTGACGCATCACCGACAAAGATAACTTTGTAATCGGATGAGTACTTATGGAGCAAGTCATACAAACTACTTGATTCATGAGTTCTACGTATATTGTCTTTCCACACACTTTCATAAATAAAATTATGAAAGTAGAAATACTCCATATGCTTGAACTCTAATCTGGCAGCAGAAAACAACTCTTCACATACTTTTATGTGTGGATCCATAGAACCACCTACATCAAAAAACAATAAGACCTTTATGCTATTGTGGCGCTCTGGCACCATTTTAATATCTAAATAACCTGCATTTCGTGCCGTTGAACGAATCGTATCATCTAGGTCTAATTCATCTGCAGCACCTTGCCTGGCAAATTTACGTAAGCGCCTTAACGCTAACTTGATATTTCGTATACCCAGCGTTACGTCACCATCAAGATCTTTATAACCTCGCTTTTCCCAGACTTTAACGGCGCGACCATTTCGACCACTTTTTTGGCCGATCCTGAAACCTTCAGGATTATAACCATTCGCACCAAAGGGAGAAGTACCCCCTGTACCGATCATTTTATTACCGCCCTGATGCTTTTTCTTTTGCTCTTCTAAACGTTCTTTAAAGGCTTTCATCAGCTCTTCCAGACCACCCATTGCTTCCATTTGCGCCTTTTCTTCATCTGTCAGATTCTTTTCAAACTCTGCTTTCAGCCAGTCTTCAGGGATCATTTCTTTAAACAGCTCATCAAGCGCTTCCATACCTTCAAAATAAGCCCCATAAGCTCTATCGAATTTATCAAAATGTTTTTCATCTTTAACCAGACATAATCGACTCAGATAATAAAATTCATCAATATTTCCAAATACAATTTTCTTTTCAAGCGCCTGCATTAAATCCAGAAACTCTTTTAAAGACGCTGGCACTTTTGCAGCTCTTACCGCCTGAAAGAACTTAATAAGCATTTATTTCTCCAAAATCCAATATTCGAAACATGAACTAAAGCCCCATTTGCTTCGCTATTAATTCATTCATAATTTCATAGGTCCCACCACCTATGGATAGAATTCGGTTGTCTCGCGATAAACGCTCGACCACCGTTTCTCTCATATAGCCCATGCCGCCAAAAATCTGTACCGCATCATAAGTCACTTTATCGCTCACTGATGTTGCAAAGTTTTTAGCCATACCAATCTCTTTTAAGACTGACTGCCCTTGCTGCATTTTTGATGCTAAGCGATAGGTGAATGCCTTGCTTGCCTCTAACTGTGTCGCCATTTCAGCAAGCTTGTGCCTGATCACTTGAAACTTACCAATAGGCCTGCCAAAGGCCTGTCGAGATTTAACATAGCGCATTGATTCTTCAAGCGCTATCTCACTTGTCATATTAGCCATGACGCACAAGCTCAAACGCTCCATTTCAAAATTAGACATAATGGCAATAAACCCTGAATTTTCAGGGCCTATTAAATTATCAACAGGGACACGGCAATCCTCAAAGAATAACTCAGCAGTATCGCTAGCCCACCAGCCAGTCTTTTTCAAAGGATTACCACGACTAAAGCCAGTCCGGCCTCGCTCGATTAACAGCAAACTTATGCCACTATACCCGTCACCACCTGTTCTCACAGCTACTGTATAATAGTCTGCTCGATGTCCGCTCGTAATAAAGGTTTTAGAGCCATTTACGACATATTCACTACCTTGTTTCACGGCACGCGTTTTCAGGTTAGCTACATCTGATCCACCACTAGCTTCAGTAATCGCCAACGCAGAAATCTTTTTACCACTAAGCACATCTGGCACAATTCTATCTTTTAGTGAATCAGAGCCCCACTTCCAAACAGGAGGCAAACCGATATCCAGTGAACCCAAACTCGCAACAAAGCCGCCGGAGGTAGAACGCATCAATGCCTCTGAAGCAGCAATTTTGCTGAAAATATCAGCATTAGTACCGCCATATTTTTCAGGGTGACCTAAGCCTAAAATACCAGCAGCACCAGCTTTCTGGTATATTTCGCGAGGAAACGTACCCTCTTCTTCCCATTCGTCAATGTAAGGTTTAACTTCTTGATCGATAAAGCGCTCAACATTCATGCGTATTAAGTTTTGCGTTTCACCAAAGTAGTCTTTGTTATTATTCATATAAAATTCACCGTATGATGTTCAACTTATCACGACAGTTAACAGCTAGAGGAAGAAGCAGCTCATTGCTTTAGCCTTTTCTTCGCGCCATGAAGGCCAAACGCTGAAGTAAATGTACATCTTGTTCATTTTTAATTAATGCACCATAAAGTGGTGGTATGGCTTTTGAAGGGTCACGCTCTTGCAATACTTTTTCTGACATTTCATCTGCCATAAGTAACTTCAACCAATCTATTAATTCACTTGTCGATGGCTTTTTCTTTAAGCCGGGCACTTTTCGAACATCAAAAAACACATCCAAGGCTTCTTTTAATAACTCTTTTTTCAAACCCGGATAATGTACATCGACAATCTTCTCCATTGTGGCTTCGTCCGGGAAGTTAATATAATGAAAGAAACAGCGGCGCAAGAAAGCATCGGGCAGCTCTTTTTCATTGTTACTAGTAATTAAAACGATGGGGCGATGTTTTGCAATAACACGTTCTTGTGTTTCATAAACGTAAAACTCCATTTTATCGATTTCTAAAAGTAAATCGTTAGGGAATTCAATATCGGCTTTATCTATCTCATCTATTAATAGAACGACTTTTTCATTTGCATCAAAAGCTTCCCATAATTTGCCTTTAACAATGTAGTTCGAAATATCATGCACCTTATCATTTCCCAGCTGCGAATCGCGCAAACGTGAAACAGCATCATATTCGTACAAGCCTTGTTGAGCCTTGGTAGTCGATTTAATATGCCATTGAATCAAATTTGCACCGAGAGACTCAGCCAGTTGCTCAGCCAACATCGTTTTTCCGGTTCCTGGCTCTCCTTTAATCAACAAAGGTTTTTCTAGCGAAATGGCGGCATTCACAGCCATTTGCAAATCATCAGTTGCGACATACTCGTTAGTACCTTGGAAAACCATATACACACCTTTTTAAACAAGAAAGTTACTTAACAATGGATGCACACATATTTTTGAATGTTTGTTGCATCACATAAAAAATTTTTATCTAACTATAAAAACGACATAAACTAAAATTGTATGCTAATTTCATATCAAACAGAAAGACAAAACGCTTAAGCAAACAGCCATCAATGACCTTAATCACCTTAAAACGTATATTTACCAGAACCATAAAGATGCCTATGCATAGCAAAAATATTCAAGTTGATAGAACAACAAAAATAACAAACCGCCTAGCCACAATGATTCTATGTTTCGCTTCTTTTTCAGTTTGTGCTCTTGATAATACAGATAGTGATACAAGGCAAGCTGTAAACGTGAAACAGTCTTTTCTATCATGTTCAATCATCACCAGTGAACACCTGACAGCACTTCAACTGTATCAGCGAGGCATTCCTAGAGAACTTGCCGCAGATTCGTTACCCAATATTTCACGAGACGGAAAAAAGAGACTGGCTTACATCTACGATTGGGTCAAAGAAATTGGTATTTTAAACGCCTATGCCGACATCAATACAAATTACGCAAGATGCTCGACGTTAGTCTACAAAAAGCAAGGCCGCCCTGCGCCAGATTTAAAAGAATATGCTTATTATTTCTGCTCTGGCGAAAATAAAATCAGGTATGAGATAATGCTTAAACTGGATCGTAATCATTCCATCAAAGAAATCACAAAAGATTTACCTGCGTCATTTCTTTCTGTGGCACAGCGCTACAAAATATTGATAAAAGAGAAAGGAACCTTAGCCGCTTTTGACTTAACGGCGAACAACTTAAAGGCATGTTTACAACAAATAGAATAATTTTATTTTTTTCTATTAAGCTGCTTGACTTAAATTAATCGCTTGCCTATCATACGCGCCACTTCGACGGAGTAAGCATTGCGTCCCCTTCGTCTAGAGGCCTAGGACACCGCCCTTTCACGGCGGTAACAGGGGTTCGACTCCCCTAGGGGACGCCACTTCTTTTTTCTGCTTTCAATCCTTTCTAATTATTCCCGTTATTTTCATCTTGATATCACCAATTTAAAATCTCCAAGCCTGATATCTGTACTACACTGTTTAATACATTCCGACCTATTCATAACTCTCAGCTTAATTCGGTAAAATGAATGACAACAGAACCTAAAGATATACTTTTAGCAAGACAAGCTATTTACAACACTAAAAAAGAAGTTGTCGGCTATGAACTGCTTTTTAGAGAAAACACTGACATCCCTAAAACGGCCGTTTTTGATGGCAACCGAGCAACGTCAAGAGTATTACTCAGCCTCTTCACAGAAAGTGATATTACAACCATCACGCATGGCCTTCCCGCTTATATAAACTTCACTGCCGAATTACTCCACAACCCACCCTTATTTGAACCCAACACCATGGTCATTGAGGTACTCGAAGACATCTGCATTACCGACAAAATAATTTCTAGCCTAAAGAAACTTAAACAAAAAGGATTCACGCTTGCGCTTGACGATTTTGTTATGGATGAAAAATACAGCCCGATATTAGAACTTGTCGATATTATTAAGCTCGAACTTCCCGAGATGGACGATGACGCACTAACGAAAACAATTGCTAGTCTGAAAAAATATAATGCAAGAATATTGGCAGAAAAAATAGAAACACCGGAAATGTTTAATCGCTGTAAAGAACTTGGTTGTGACATGTTTCAAGGCTATTTCTTATCCAAGCCAGAAATCATTAAGGGTAAAAAAATTGCCGCCAGCAAAATGGCCGTATTAAATCTAATTTCTGAAATACAGGCACCCGAAATCGACATGGACGGGTTGACCAAAGTCATAGCGAGAGACCCCGCGCTAAGCTTTAAACTGCTTAAATTAATCAATTCAGCCGCCTTCAAGCGCAGCAACACAATTGACTCTATACATCGGGCCGTCACCCTGCTTGGCATTGACAAAATTAAAAGCTGGGCTAGTTTGCTGGCTCTTAGCAAACTTGATGACAAACCTGAAGCACTACATTACACCGCACTAGTTCGCGCATTAATGTGTGAAAAACTAGCAGAGTATATACAGCTTGATGCTCGAGACCGCTTCTACACAGTCGGCCTGCTTTCATGCCTGGATGCTTTTTTTGATCAACAACTTCTTGAAATAGTTAAAAGTATTTCTTTAGACGATGCGATTAGTGACGCTCTGCTAAACTTCAAAGGGCCAGCAGGGTTAGCCCTTCACACAACACTGAATTTTGAAAAATCTCAGTGGCATAAAATTAATTGGCAAGCACTTAGCAAGTATGAGCTAACGGTAAAGCTAATTAACGAGATATATTTCGATACAACAAAACTTGCACTCGAAATATCATCTTAAGCATCTATCTAGTTCTTGACTTAAAATATGCTCGCCTTAAGCTAGTGCTCTGAGTTCTCGCGCACACTTATAAGCGAGCAAAAATGTAAACTAGATAGTTGCCCTTCTATGAATCATTCTTATGTTCTTGTAATTAACTGCGGAAGCTCATCTCTGAAGTTTGCGCTTTATGATACCCATGCCCAGCCTGACTTTAAGCCGCTAAAACTTTTAGCAGAAGGTATTGCCGAACACGTCAACAGTAACACTGCCAATATCACTATCAGGAAACACCCAGAAAAGACAAGCAGCCCTTTAGACTTAAATGAACATGACCCTGAATTTCACGCCAAAAGCCTAGAATACATTTTAGACCACCTCGATAAGGATTTTCATCTTCATGGCAACTTATTGGGCGTCGGTCATCGCGTCGTCCATGGTGGAAATATTTTCAGCCAATCGGTGGTGATCACAGATCAAGTACTTCAACAAATAAAAGAATGTGCCTCACTTGCGCCATTGCATAATCCAGCCAACATTATTGGCATCGAGTCTCTCAAGTCACATTTCCCAATACTTCCGCAAGTAGCTGTTTTTGATACAGCCTTCCACCAAACCATGCCAGATTTTGCCTATACTTATGCGTTACCAAAAGCCTGGTCAAACAATTATCAGATACGTCGTTATGGTTTTCATGGCACAAGTCATCGTTATGTTAGCCAGCAAGCAGCTAGTTTTTTCGAAAAAGACCTATCAGAACTATCCGTGATCACAGCGCACTTAGGCAATGGCGCGAGTGTCACCGCAATATCTGGCGGAAAAAGTGTTGATACCAGCATGGGAATGACGCCATTGGAAGGTCTTGTTATGGGGACACGTTCTGGCGATGTAGACCCTGGCATCTTTGATTATTTAACGACTAAAGGTCATTCAATTCAAGAAATCAACCAAGTACTTAACAAGAAAAGCGGCCTACTTGGAATATCCGATATAAGCCATGATATGAGAACACTTTGTGATGCTGCCGAAAATGGACATCCAGATGCAAGTTTGGCTTTAGAGGTATTTTGTTTCAAGGCGGCCAAATATATTGCGTCGATGTCGGCGTCATTAAAGCACCTGGATGCTTTAATTTTTACCGGTGGCATTGGCGAAAATGCAACACATATCAGACATATGATTGTGGATCATTTAAGTATTCTAGGCTTAAAAATAGATACCCAGAAAAATAATCAAACGAAAATAGATGATGCCATGATTATGTCGATCCATTCCCCCGATAGCGGCCCAATATTAGTAATTCCAACAGATGAGGAAGCCATGATCGTTAGTGACACATTACAATTAATATGAAGGCTATTGTTTTTATGATCGACTCAAACCTCAACAACTGCAATTTAACGGAATAATATACACCATGGCCAAATCATTTTTTATCGCACCAACTGCCAAGAATGCTGGTTTGACTTCTGTCAGCTTAGGTTTACTTAGAGCTCTTGATGAAATCGGTGTTCGCGTTGGTTTTTTTAAACCGCTCACTCAAATAAACCAGTCAAAAGAAGATAATTCAATTCATTTTGCTAAAGCCATCAATCATGTCACAACACCTGGCGCCATTCATATTTCAGAAGCGCAGGCTTATATCAGCAGAGGTGATAAAGGTTTGTTGATGGAAAAAATCGCCGAAAACTTCCACCATGTTAAGCAAAATTACGACGTCATCATCATAGAGGGTATCGTCCCCGTACAAGATCAGGCTTACTCTTCTGAATTAAATAAAGACGTTGCCAGCAGCCTGGATGCCGAAATTATTTTATTAGCACCTATGAGCTCGCTGACGTTACCCCATACTGCCAAACAACTAGACAGCCATATTCGCAATGCGATTGGTACGTTTGGGGCAGTCAAGAAAAGCATTATTGGCTGTATTTTAAATAAAGTGAGCCCTAGTGGTTATTCAGACTCGAATGAAAATGGTTTACATATTTCTGAAAATACGCAAGCAAATATTGCAGCATTATCAAGTAACTCAGCAAGTATTGAATTTATTGATGACTGTAATGTCTTTTCAAGCAGCTTTAAATTGATCGGTCAAATACCACTTCAGTCGCACCTCCAAGCACCAAGAGTAAAAGATATAGCCAGTGAGTTTAATTTTTCCCCCGTATCAATAAATGAAAATACAACAATAGATTCATACTATGATTTAAGCCGACGTGTATTAAAAATCTCAATCTGCGCACGCAGTGTCTCTAATCTGATCAGCGCATTAACACCAGGCTGCTTGCTCGTCACACCTGGCGATCGAAGTGATGTTATTCTTGCTGCTTGTATGGCCGCTCAGAATGGTACGCCTTTAGCTGGCCTTATTCTAACAGGTGGTTATCAACCCGACCCGTCTATACTCTCACTGTGCCAGCCTGCACTTAAAAATGGCCTACCTTTATTAATCACAAAAAGAGATACCTTCGAAACAGCGATTAAACTTTCAGGCTTGGAAAACAAGGTTCCCCTAGACGACTTGGATCGCATAAATGATGTGATGCGCACCGTAGCAGGTCATTTAGATACCGACTGGTTAAAACAACATTGCGATAAAGAACGCGCCACCCGTTTATCACCCTCTGCCTTTAGATATTTACTCTCGGAAAATGCAAGATCTGCAAATAAAACTATAGTACTTCCTGAAGGGAATGAACCCAGAACTGTGTGTGCGGCAGCCATATGTCATGTCAGAGGTCTGGCAAAATGTATTCTTATTGGTAAACCGGACGAAATAGAATTAGTTGCCAAATCACAGGGGGTAACACTGCCCACTGATATTAAAATCATTGACCCTGACGAGGTTAGACAACGCTACGTTGAGCCCATGACAAAACTACGAAAATGTAAAGGCGTTAGCCCTCAAATGGCACTCGCCATGCTCGAAGATAACGTTGTATTAGCAACCATGATGGTTGCGCTAGACGAAGTAGACGGGCTGGTGTCTGGCGCCGTGCATACCACTGCCAATACGGTACGCCCCGCCCTTCAGCTCATAAAAACAACACCCCACGCAAAAGTGGTATCGTCTGTTTTCTTTATGTGCCTTCCCGAACAAGTTCTGGTCTATGGCGATTGCGCTATCAATCCAGACCCCGATGCCGAGCAATTAGCTGACATAGCCATACAAAGCGCCGATTCTGCGAGGGCTTTCGGCATTGAACCTAAAGTCGCCATGATCAGTTACAGCACAGGTCAAAGCGGACAAGGGCACGATGTTGATAAAGTTCGCGAAGCCACTAAAATCGCTCAACGTAAACGGCCCGACATATTAATTGATGGCCCGCTTCAATACGATGCCGCTGCCATAGAAAGCGTAGCGCATAAAAAAGCACCTGATAGCCCCGTTGCCGGAAAAGCCACTGTGTTTATTTTCCCTGACTTAAATACGGGTAATACAACATATAAAGCAGTTCAAAGAAGCGCAGATGTGGTCAGCATAGGCCCTATGCTTCAAGGTTTAAGAAAACCGGTTAACGACCTCTCTCGAGGTGCGCTTGTTGAAGATATTGTATTCACTATTGCGCTGACAGCGGTCCAAGCCAGCCAACATTAATCAGGTGAATATCATTATATAAAGCCGGCCAATTTAAAATAGCTGGCTTTTTTTGCACCACAAAAAAATACTACATATAGTTTTTCTTAAAATATTAGTGCCCACTAATTTCGTAAGCTACTGTCAGACACGCCCTACAAAAAACACGTTATTTCTTATGTATTTTTCTTGACAGAATTTAGCCTTACTCTTCTTATCTACACTTAAAAATAATACAAATTAAACTTCACAAAACACAATATGCTGTTATAATTTTTCAAATACTACCAACATGTAGTAACAAGTAGAACAAAAGCACTACTATATGTAGATAGAAAAATAGATCATGGAAGCGCCTTTTCACAGGTTAGATCGCACTAAAAAACTTTACGCTCAACGAGTTATCTGCCAAAAGTTCAATTTAGTATTAAGTAGCCTGCCTACCAGTAATAAAAACACAAACACTATATATAGTTATGATGAACTGACTGTACCACGATCAATATTTTTCAGTTCAACAGATCAATCACCTTACAATGTCTAACCAGAGGTCACACATGAACGCTAAAGTTGAACCACTCGTTTCACCACTTCCTATGCAAGCTGCTTCCCAAGATATCTGGCATACAAAATATCAATTAAAAACAAAAACCGGCGCTGCCGTCGATACGGATATAGACGGTACTTACGAACGTGTTGCGCGCGCTTTATCCGAAGTGGAAGACGAGTCAAAACGTGACTCTGTTTATAAAGATTTTAAATGGGCACTGAAACATGGCGTCATTCCCGCAGGCCGAATTATGTCTAATGCGGGCGCAGGTGAGCATAAACCAGCAACGTCAACAATTAACTGCACGGTATCTGGTACTGTCTTCGACTCCATGGATGACATTCTTCTAAAGAATCATGAAGCTGGGCTAACCTTAAAGGCCGGTTGTGGTATTGGTTATGAATTTTCAACATTACGACCAAAAGGTGCTTATGTCGCAGGCGCGGGAGCAACGACTTCTGGCCCGCTATCCTTTATGGACATCTTCGATAAAATGTGTTTTACCGTTTCCTCTGCGGGCGGCCGTCGTGGGGCGCAGATGGCAACATTTGACGTTCATCACCCGGATGTATTGGATTTTGTGCGCGCCAAGCGTGAAGATGCTCGCCTTCGTCAGTTCAACTTATCTTTATTGATTACGGAAGACTTTATCGAAGCCGTTCGTACTGATGCTGACTGGCAGCTTTCTTTCCCAGTAACAGCCGAAGAAGTTGCTGAGGATCAATTAGACCTTAGTGATGCAACACAATTTACTTATCGTCGATTTCCAGTTAAAACCGGTTATGTCTCAAATGAGAAAGGCCTGGTTGCTTGTAGAATTTATAATACTGTCAAAGCCAAATTCATTTGGGACAGCATCATGACTTCGACCTATGATTTTGCTGAACCTGGCTTTATTTTGATCGATAAAGTCAATGAAATGAACAACAACTGGTTTTGTGAAAACATCCGCGCAACAAACCCTTGTGGCGAGCAACCTCTTCCCCCTTACGGAAGCTGTTTGTTAGGTTCTGTAAACTTAACGAAATTTGTAGAGCGTCCGTTTACTGACAAAGCATCCTTTAATTTCGATAAATACAAAAAAGCAGTCGGTATTTTTACCCGCATGCTAGATAACGTTGTAGAAATCAATGGCTTACCACTAATCGGTCAGCGCAATGAAATTAATTTTAAACGTCGTCATGGTATGGGCATTTTGGGTTTAGGCTCAACCTTAACCATGATGAAAATGGCATATGGCTCTAAAAAGTCAATAACTTTCACAGAACAAGTAAACCGTGAAATGGCATTAGAAGGCTGGAGACAAGGTTTAGCATTATCTGAAGAGAAAGGCCCAGCTCCGATCATGGAAGAAAGTTTTATCGTAGATGAAGAAATGCTAACGAAAAGACCTGAAATGCGCAAAGATGGCTATAACGTTGGCGATGAAGTAAAAGGCCGGGTTTTACACGCACGCTACAGCCGTTACATGCAAAAAGTAGCTGAATTCGAACCCGCGTTGATTAAAGAGTTAGCAGAAAAAGGCGCACGCTTCACCCATCATACGTCTATCGCGCCAACTGGCACTATTTCTTTATCTCTTGCCAATAACGCAAGCAATGGTATTGAACCAAGTTTTGCTCACCATTACGCGCGTAACATTATTCGAGAAGGCAAAAAGACCAAAGAAAAGGTTGATGTCTTCTCTTACGAACTTTTAGCGTATCGCCACTTGATTAACCCTTCGGCAATGCCTTTTAGCCAAGAAGAAACAACCAAACTTCCTGAGTATTTTGTCTCTGCTGATGAAGTAACACCAAAGCAGCATGTTGATATTCAAGCCGCTGCGCAAATCTGGGTTGATTCATCCATATCAAAAACAGCGAATATCCCAACTGATTTCCCTTACAACGAGTTCAAAGATATTTACATGTACGCTTATGAGCAAGGTCTCAAGGGCTGCACAACGTTTAGATTCAACCCTGAAGCATTTCAAGGTGTTTTAGTGAAAGAATCAGATCTTGAAAATACATCTTATGAATTCACATTAGAAGATGGCACCAAGATTACGGCAAAAGGCAATGAAGAGATTGAATACGATGGCGAGATGCATTCTGCTGCAAATCTATTTGATGCCTTAAAAGAAGGGACATACGGGAAGTACTAAACCCGTCATCTAAAGGGTGTTTATGCACCCTTGCTACACTTATTTTATACATGTAGCTGGCTAACCTAGCTACATAAGGAACACAGGTAAATATCATGGCGATTAAAATCGAAAAGAAAATTGTCGGTTATCAGGTAAAAACAAACCAAGAGACAATTCAAGCACCTAGCACCCCTAAAGTTGTGCCAATAGAAATGAATGAGTCAGTGAAACGACCAGACTTTTTATTAGGTTCAACCTATAAAATTAAGCCGCCCGTTTCAGAGCATGCTTTATATATTACGATAAACGATATTATCCTTAACGAGGATACAGACCATGAAGCACGTCGACCTTATGAAGTATTTATTAATTCGAAATCAATGGAACACTACCAATGGGTTATCGCATTAACACGTGTTATTTCAGCGGTGTTCAGAAAGGGGGGGGATATCACTTTCCTGATTGAAGAATTATCTTCCGTATACGACCCGAATGGCGGTTATTATAAGAAAGGTGGTGTGTACATGCCTTCTTTGGTGGCAGAAATAAGCTCTGTCATCGAAAAGCATATGAAAACAATCGGCCTGATCGAGACAGAAGAATTAAGCGACACAACCAAGCAAATATTAGCTGAAAAGAAAGCACAATTTGACCAAAAAACAAATGATGCGCCAGTCGAAGACAACCCCTTCCCTGCAAACGCCAGCTTATGTAAAAAATGCCACAACAAATCTGTGATTGTGATGGACGGCTGTAAAACCTGTCTTAACTGTGGTGACAGTAAGTGTGGTTGAGAATTTAAAACTGTAACGCTATCCAAGCACTCTTCTAACTACCTATAGCCCACTCTAACTCAGTTATAGTGGGCTTTTTAGTTTGAACTAGCTGGCCAAAAAGAGATCTGCCTTATACCTAACATCCTGCTATCCTTTATAGTGTGAACACCAGTCATATTTTTATTCTCAAGAGCCAGGAGCAAATGAGTGTTATTTTCTAGCGCACCCTCTAAAAAACTAATTTCCGCAGAAAACCGTCTAAACAATGCAACTAATTACACTCAATGGTGTGAAGCGGCACGTGATCACGATGTTTTAACGGGGGCTTGTCACTGGAAAAAACAAGAAGAAACCAGAGAGTATGACCATAGACAAATCCGGCACCGCCTCAACACTTTACGTATACACCGTAAAAATAACGATAATGCCAGTTTGTTATTCTCTTTGAATGAAGGTATTCATGGCAACATGGGCGGCATGGGACAATCGGTACTGTATAACCACGCCAAATTGGGTACCAAGATTCTGATTGAAGAGTATGTTGAAGAAATTGTCAGCGCACTTGAACAGATCGCCAGCCTCGATAACAATGAAATCAGCTTAGACCAAAAACTCGATTTCTTTCAGCGAGCCAGCTTGTGTTATGGACGAACAGCGTTAATGCTGAGTGGCGGAGGGGCTTTAGGCCATTTTCATATTGGTGTGGTTAAATCTTTATTGGAACAGGATTTATTACCCAGTGTCATTTCAGGCGCAAGTGCTGGCTCAGTCATCACGGCCATTTTTGGCAGCCATACCAACCCAGAACTGAAAGAGCTAATCAACCCCGTCAGACTCCTTTCTGAAGCCAAAGAAAATGCTGGTTGGTTAAAAAAGTTACTCTACGGTAAAAAACAAAGAGCCAATATCAACGATTTTGAAGAGCTGGTTTTAAATCGATTAGTACCCGACTTAACCTTTCAAGAAGCCTATGAACTAACAGGCCGCCGAATTAATATCTCGGTAGCGCCTGCCGAGTTGCATCAAACATCTCGTTTACTTAATGCCATCACCTCCCCCAACGTGTATATCCGTAAAGCCGTGTTAGCTTCGTGCGCTGTTCCGGGCATTTACCCTTCAGTGATGCTTGAGGCGAAAAATGAACATGGTGAACGCCAGCCTTATTTACCGACACGACGCTGGATAGATGGTTCATTTAGTGATGACTTACCGGCAAAACGTTTAGCGCGTTTATATGATGTAAATCATTATATTGGCAGTCTGATCAATCCGATTGTCTTATTTAGTAAAGACGGTTGGGAAAATACACGCATTCCGTCCTGGGTACGCTGGTTGACACATAAAAGCGCACAACGAATCGCAAAAGCCACCTGTACGCTTAGCCAAAAATATACCCCGAAATGGACGCTATTCAACGTCGCAGTCAATACTGTCGCTTCGGTTCTAAACCAAGAATATACTGCAAACATTAACGTCTACCCTGACTTTCGAGAGTTTGATTTTCGCCAAATACTCAGCCCACTTGATGAAACAGAGCTATTAGCTTTAGTCAGACAGGGAGAGCTTGCAACTTGGTCGCAAATGGAACGCATCAGAATTACCAGCAGAATTGAAGGTACACTCGACAAAATATTGAAACAACTTTAGCCAAAAAAGCCGAGGTTAAAACTTAGTAGCGTGAAAAGAGGCTCTTCTCCGCTTTCGTGAGGTAAGTTACAGGCAAGTATAG
>TARA_R110002074_G_scaffold18372_8_pt1 | contig 65960 bp, 56 predicted proteins | sample TARA_R110002074 | Tara Oceans TARA_R110002074 (sample SAMEA4397215) | marine metagenome | biome: Polar Biome; feature: [MIX] marine epipelagic wind mixed layer (ENVO:01000061); material: water (ENVO:00002006), including particulate matter (ENVO:01000060) such as... | depth 10-100 m
CCCAAGACTAGCAAAAAAGTTTCTCATTTCTTTCAAAAATGAGTGGTGCGCACGTTTAGACGAGTTATGTAGCAGTTTGCTGGTTCAAAAACCAGATAATCTTGTGAATGACAGAATATTTGACAATTCTTGGACGTGGGTTCGATTCCCACCGCCTCCACTAAACGAATGACCCTGCGGGTGGCACTGTTAATTAGAGGGTTGGGCTAATTAGCGTTTTTATGAGGCAAAAAATGATTAAAGAAGACAAAAAATGGAGTGACCCACAAGTTGCTCCTCCAAAAATATCACATGACGTAAAATATAAATCTCGAGAAGATAAGGGATATGTAAATAAAGTACTTTTATTGAATCCTCCAACAGATAGGACACAATTTGTTGGTAGTGATAATTATTTCCCTTTAGGTCTTTTAATGCTAGCGACAATATTGAAGAAAGATGATGATATAGTCGAATTAATAGATCTTAATAACGAATTTTTTACCAGACAATTAAATAAAGACTTGTTTACAGAACATATGGAAAAAGTTGTACTCCCTTACATTGAAGAGTTTAAACCGGATATGATCGGGTTAGGAGGAACTTTTTCAGGAGCCTTCAAATATACAAAAATTATTAGCGCTATAATCAAAAATAAGTTTCCACATATACCTACAGCAGTAGGAGGTAATCACGCTAGCACATTTAAAGGCATGATTATAGAAAGATTTAGATCTATAGATTATGTTATGATTGGCGAAGCAGAGCATACGTTTCCAGAATTATTAAAATCTGTTGTCCATAACAATGGAGAGGGTTTAGATAAAATAGATGGCCTAAGTTACAGAAAGGGTGGACATTTAGAAAGTCCTTATGATTCATCGCTTGAAAAAACACATACACCTAGAAAAGATATTGTTGTACAGAACAAATATTACTATATTACTAATTTAGATGACGTCCCAACTGCTGATTTTGACCTTGTTGGTGTTGCTAAGTATTATATGGATACTAAAGATTGGTATAATCCTCATAATATTAAAATAGGGCAGCCATTTCCTATAATATCAAGCAGAAGTTGTCCTATGAGATGCACGTTTTGTAATATGTGGCACGTTCATGGGCCAGAAATTAGATATAGAAGCGCAGACAACGTTGTAGATGAAATAGAATATTTATATAATAAATATGACGCAAGATACTTTCAATTTATGGATGATAATTTTACATTCGATAAAAAGCGTGTAATACGCATTATGAGTGAAATAAACAGAAGAAATTTGAAGATATCATATGATACTCCAAACGGAATCGCGATAAGTAAGCTAGATGCTGATGTTATTAAAGCGATGGTCGACGGAGGTTTGATCAGAATAAGTCTAGCAATAGAGAGTGGATCAGAAGAAATAAGAAATAAGATGATGAAGGGCCTAAAACAAAGAAAAATATACGATATAGCAAAAGAATTTCAAAAGTATCCTCATGTTTTTGTTAAAGCATTCTTTATTGTCGGAATGCCTGAGGAAACTCATGAAACTTTGGAAGCGACCCGCGATATGATCAAAACATTGCCTCTTCATAAATTTTCTATAAACTATGCTACTCCATTTCCAGGAACTGCACTTTTCAATCAATGTAAGTCAAAAGATTTACTTAAATATGATGTTGTAGACTACGTAGAAATTGACAATCATCAATTAAGGTCCGATAGACCTCACTTTAAACCATTTGAGTTAACAGAAGAGGATTTGATGGACTTTGTAGCCTGGGGAGATGAATACTTAAGTACTTTAAGTCACAAAACAGGCAAAGAAGATCCAAGAGGTGCTGGAGACATTAACGATGCAAAGAAAAACGTGCTAATATCAGACTACTAAGAGGTAAAAATGGCTATAAAGCAAAAGACAGTTGAAATAGAGCAAGAAAAAGTTAAACCATGGAAAAATATAGCATATTTCGATAATTTTAACGACGCAAGTGACAAAAAAACCAAACTTTTATCCGAAAATGATAAAATTCAAGTAAAAGTTAAACGTTGTGGCCCAAATGGGGTAAAGTATGCTGTAAAATTGAGAAAAAATCCACTTTTTGAAGAAAAAGTAGAGAAAAAAGGTAAAAAAACTCGAAAAAACAAAAAGGATAGAAAATGAAAGATATAATTTGGCTCGGGAAAGATATATTAGATGGGAAAGAGAAGGCAAACCCCCCAATCGCAGCTGCGACGGATAAAAATAACATTGTTGAAACAACAAATAATAGAATTTACTATTATTCGGAGGTGTCAAGGCAAAAAATACTTACCTTGAACAAGAGTTTAAAGAATCTAAATGATAATTTAATTAATCAAGCGCAATTGTTAAGTCTTGACAATCCAGCTAATATACATTTGCACATTAATAGCTATGGAGGCAGTGTTTTCGCCGGATTATCGGCTGTAGACTACGTAAAATCGTGCGAAGTACCTGTTATTACAGTTGTTGAGGGGTGCGCAGCCAGCGCCGCCACTCTTTTTAGCGTTGTTGGCACCCATAGGCAGATGAGATCTAGTTCTTTTATGCTAATTCATCAAATTTCTTCCGGAATGTGGGGAAAATACGAAGAACTGAAGGACGATATGGACAATTGTGACCTTTTTATGCGAATTATTAAGGAAATTTACAATGAATATACGCAAATTCCTAAGAAAAAGCTCAATGAAATACTAAAACATGACCTATGGTTTGATGCAGAAACGTGTCTTGAGTATGGGCTTGTGGACGAGATAATTTAGTATATTATGCCAATATACGAATACAGATGTCAAAAATGCGGATTTAAACTCGAAATTAAACAAAAAATTGATGAAAAGGCTCCTCATTGCGCCAATAAGGTAATTAGTGGCTCTGTAGAGCGTGTATGTGGTGGAAAATGTGAAAAACTTATATCGAAAAGCTCATTTTCTCTAAAAGGCGGCGGATGGTATAAAGATGGCTATGTAAAGCCTCAAAAATGATAAAAGTTCACTGATTAAGTTTTCAGTGACAACTATCAGTGACAATTACTTTAGACTGTCACTTAATAAGGTACATTCTCGTATATATATTGCTTTAACTGATTAAAGGTTGGAGAATATGTAATAAATGGAAATCTTGTGTTCACTGAATGAATCATGCCGATTATATAGCCATTCTGATCAAAGATAGGAGATCCGGAGCTTCCACCGATGGCTGGAATTGAATATATAGCGAATTGTTGCTTCTCGCGCGGGTCTCTTTTATAATAACCTGCAAAGTAACCGTCTAACTTTGGAATCATGTTCGCATGGAACATTCCCATAGGTGCAGCTAAATTATATGCTTTATCTCCAGGCGTTGGCGCACGATGTGCAACTAAAGCAGCATTTCTTCGAAGTTTCTTTACGTAAATCAAGCATAAGTCAAGTTTGTTATCATAATGTATTACATTGACATCATATTTTTTCATTTCTATATCATACGCATAGAATTCTATTTTTTGAATTGGAGTTCCTCTCACAAGAGACTGTAATAGTAAATCCATATCATCTTCACAAAAATGAGCTGCAGTTATAGCGTATGAGCCTGTTTTTGAAGTATTGACAACAAAGGCTGAAGCAGAAGATATCACTCTTTCTATCGTACATTTGTCTTCTTTGCATTGTCTAGCAGAAAATTTATTCTCTACTTTTAAAAATGATTCTCTGAAATTTTTATTCCCATATTCTAATTCACCCATAGTAAAATAAGATGAATTCATCGCACAAGAAAAAATTAATAAAATTAATACTATAAAAAAAACAGAAATTAATGCATATCTAAATATTTTTTTCATTATATTGTTAGCCCCCCCTATTTATAACTAGAGATTAATTTTAATTTAGGGCTATATACCTGTATTATAATAAAAAAGGAGAAGTCCAAAACATGAGTAAGATTTTTTATACTTTATTTTTTTGTATGGTTTTATTCGGATGTGTAGCTACTGCATCCACATTCGATAAAACTCCAGATGCGCCAAAGGCTCAGATAATTGAACAAAATTACGATGAAATGTTAGAATTGGCAAAAGACATGGAAGAAGAGAGAGTTAAAGCGATTTATGTTGTTGTTATTTCCGAACCGGAAATTATAATTGCTAAACCACCTGTTTCTAAAGTTCCCCCTAGAGTGAAATAGTTATTTAATGTGGCTGTAAGAAAAAAAACATATATTTTAGATACCAATGTATATTTGACTGATGCAAATTCTATTTTTGCGTTCGGAAAAAGCGATATATTGGTCCCTCTGAAAGTTTTGGAAGAAATAGACAAACACAAGAAAAGACAAGATAGTGTTGGTTTAAATTCCAGGAACATTATTAGAATTCTTGATTCTTTAAGAGAAAGAGGAAATCTCAAAAAGGGTGTAAGAATAGGCAAGGGCAAAGGCATAATATATATAAAAAATTGTGATACTTCTTTGCTTCCAGAAGAGTTGTCTCCTGCAGATCCGGATAATATGATAATTGGCACGGTTCTTGCGGAAAAACAAAATTTTCCCAATAAAAAGATAGTTGTTGTTTCTCGTGATATCAACATGAGAATTAAATGTGATTCTTTAGAGATTCCTGTGCAAGATTACACTGTTGGCCAGGTTGTACAAAATAGTTCATTATTATACACTGGATTTACAAAACATTTAGTTGATGATGAAATTGTTGATCAATTCTACGACGGAGAGAACATATATTTAGAAAAAGAAGAGGTAAAGCTTCACCCCAATCAAATGGTTATGTTAGTATCTAATTCAAGTGAGAAAAAGACCGCACTAGCTAGATTTACTAATTATAATTCTTCAATTAAGAAGATTGTAGACAAAAATGATGTTTGGGGAGTTAAATCAAGAAATAAAGAACAAAAATTCGCCTTAGATCTGCTTCTTGATCATAATGTTCCAGTTGTGACGCTAGTTGGAAAGGCAGGTAGTGGAAAAACACTATGCGCTATAGCCGCAGGGCTTCATCAGACCGTCGAGGATGGCCAGGAGTCGACTTATCGACGTTTAATAATAACCAGGCCCATACAACCTCTTGGGCGGGATATAGGCTATTTACCGGGCTCTATGGAAGAGAAGATGATACCATGGTTAAGTCCAATCAAAGATAACCTGGAACATTTGATGGGTGATAAAAAAATGCTTGACTTATATATAAATGATGGTATAATAGAGATAGAAGCATTAACTTATATAAGAGGTCGCTCAATTTCGAATGCATATATTGTTATTGATGAGTGTCAACAGCTTACGCAGCATGAAATAAAGACTATCTTAACAAGAGTTGGAGAAAATACTAAAATAGTAATGACAGGTGATATTGAACAAATTGATAATGTATATGTTGATGAAACAACAAATGGTTTAACATATGTTGTTGAAAAGCTTAAAGAACATGATTTGGCTGGTCATATAACATTAACAAAGGGCGAAAGATCAAAAGTAGCCACTTTGGCAGCAAAAATATTATAGTGAGGTAAAATAATGGATAAATTTAAAGGATTAAGACTTAAATGGCAAGATGACATTAAATTAGATAAAGGTCATACTTTGCAAGAGGTTGTGGGGAAAGACTCGCAAGTAAAAAACATGTTGGTAGATTATGTTGGAGAAAAACAAAAATCTGACGGAGATGTAACGGTCGAAATGATAGTAGAAACTTTATCAGAAGAATTTCCAGAATTTATGTTGGCTATCGCTGAAGAAAATTGGATTCGAGGATATGAACAAGCTCTAACAGATGTTAATCTAGGTCAGCGCATATCTGAAGCTAGAGAAGAAGAAAATAATAGTGAAAATGAAGAATGAAGATACAATAAGAAATTATATAAAAGAATCAAACAGCAGATATAAAAAACAAAAAAAACATTTCGTTACGAAAAACAACATCCAAGTTCACATAAAAGACCCGCTTGTCAATGAGCTTGATCTAGATTCTGTTTTTAATAGAGTTGAGTCGCTAATACCGAGTCATTTATTTTATAACTTAGATTTGATTTATATAGGCCAATTCGATGAATTCTTGGAAAGAGAAATGAATGCATTTTATAAAAATGGAGCAATATATATTACAAATGAGCAAACCGACGAAAACGATATGATTGATGATATAATTCATGAAATATCCCACTCAGTCGAAGAGATTGCTAATGAGGAAATATACGGTGATGGCGATCTAGAGCTAGAATTTTTAGGAAAAAGAAAAAGATTATATAATTCTTTAAAAAGTGAGAATTTTGATGTTAGCGAGTACAATTTTTTGAATCCGGATTATTCTATAGACTTTGATAGGTTTTTATATCAGCAAATCGGGTATCCGACTTTGTTGAATTTAACTATGGGATTATTTCTATCTCCTTATTCTATTACATCTATTAGAGAATATTTTGCGACTGGGTTTGAAGAATATTATTTAAAAGACAGAAAGTATTTAAAAAAAATATGTCCTTTCTTATTTCGCAAGATAGAAATACTAAACAATTTACAATGAGGAGTAAATGAAATATATATCTTTTTCAGAAGTTAAAAATTGGGATAAGTGCCCGTACTATCACAAGCTTGTAAACTTAGATAAAATCAAAATCTTTAAAGGCAATGAATATACTGCCTTTGGCAATGCTATTCATGACACATGTGAAAGTATGCTGTTAAACGAAGATGTTGAACCATCGGATCATTTTATTGGCAAATATAAAGAAATTTTAAAAAAATTGGCAGATGATAACTATGAGTTTGATAAAAAACTAGCTTTAGAGATGAAAGGTCAAGGGTTGGAACTTTTACCAGAAATAATGCCAGCTCTTAAAGAATATTTTGGTAAATATGAAATTGTTTCAACAGAAGAAGCTTTATTTGAAGACATGTTTTTTGAAGATTACAAATTTAAAGGATATGTTGATTTAGTACTCAAAACGGGAGATGGTAAATATCATGTTATCGACTGGAAAACCTGTTCTTGGGGTTGGAACTATAAAAAGAAAAATGATAAAATGATTACATATCAGTTGACTTATTATAAACATTTTTTTGCTAAAAAATATGATATAGATCCTAAAAAAATAGAAACACATTTTGCTCTTTTAAAAAGAACTGCAAAAAAAGATAAAGTCGAAATATTTAAAGTCACTAGCGGCGAAAAGAAAACTGAAAATGCGCTTAACTTTTTAGAGAAAGCAATATATAATATCATTAACAAAAATTATTTAAAAAACCGCCTGTCCTGTGGTAGGTGCGAATTTTATAAAACAAAACATTGTACATAAGAGGTTAATTTGAGCGATAAAAAAATTCTGATTCTTACCTTAAGCGATCATCCATTATCGCCTTCAGGGGTAGGTACTCAAACAAAATACATGATCGAAGCTATGCTCTCTACAGGCAAATATAGATTTATAAGTCTGGGAGGAGCTATAGCTCACCAAGACTATAATCCCGTCAAGCTTGAAGAGTGGGGAGACGATTGGATTATTATGCCAGTTGACCAATATGGAACACAAGATTTGATTCGTTCCATTTTATATCGTGAAAAGGTAGATATTCTTTGGTTTATGACGGATCCACGCTTCTGGGGATGGCTATGGGATATTGAAAATGAAATTAGACCCAATGTTCCTATGGTATATTACCATGTGTGGGATAACTATCCGTATCCTAGTTTTAACAGGCAGTATTATTTATCTAATGATGTAATTGCAACTATCTCTGAAGTGACAAAAGACATTGTTACAACAGTGGCACCAGAAGTTAAACATTATCATGTTCCGCACGTCATAAATACTGACATTTTTAAACCACACTCAGAGGAAGAGAATAAAACCTTCAGAGTTCAGAGTTTTCCAAACGCAAGAAACACAGATAAAATGTTGTTTTTCTGGAACAACAGAAACGCTAGAAGAAAGCAGAGCGGTTCTCTGATATATTGGTTTAAAGCTTTTCTAGATAAAGTCGGACACGACAAGGCATCGTTGATTATGCATACAGACACAAAAGATGTCAATGGTCAAGATTTGGATGCGATAATCTATGAACTTGGATTAACCAATGGAGAAGTTGTATTCTCCAAAGATAAGTATTCAGCTGATATCTTAGCAAGAATGTATAGCATGGTTGATTGTACAATTAATATTTCGGATGCTGAAGGTTTTGGTTTGGCAACGTTGGAATCGCTTTCATGTGAAACTCCAATTATTGTTAATATGACAGGAGGCCTTCAGGAACAAGTTACAGATGGAGAGGAGTGGTTTGGCATTGGCATTGAGCCAACATCTAAAGCAATTATAGGTTCTCAAGAGGTGCCATATATTTACGAAGACAGAATTTCTGAAGAGGCTTTTGTCGAAGCGCTACTTAAATTCTATAATATGCCGCAAGAAGAAAGAGACGAGATGGGAAGAAAGGGAAGAGAAAGAGTTTTGAAAAGAAACAATTTGAACAATTACGTGGAAGAGTGGGACAAGTTGTTTACAGATGTTTATGAGAACCATGGTTCCTGGGAAAAAAGAAAAAATTATCAAGGCTGGAAATTAAAGGAGATCATATGAAAAAGATATTATTTAGAGGTCCGGTCTTATCTAGATCTGGCTATGGAGAGCAGGCAAGGTTCGCACTCAGAGCTTTGAGAGCACATCAGGACAGATTTGATATATATGTTTGGGCAGTTGGCTGGGGTGCCACAGGTTGTTTGTATGAAGATACAGAAGAAAAAAAATGGATTCATTCTATCATAGACAAAACAGCTGCACATAATCAGTCTGGAGGTCAATACGATATATCTTTGCAAGTTACTATCCCAAATGAGTGGGAAAGATTGGCCCCTGTTAATGTTGGGTATACTGCAGGTATTGAGACAACACAAATTGCCCCTATATGGATTGAAAAATCGATGATTATGGATAAAATAATTACGACCTCCAATCATGCGAAAGAAGGTTTTGATAATACAAGTTATCAAGCGCAAAATGAACAAACAGGTCAAATAATAGAAGACTTTAAGTGTACTACTCCTATCGAATCTGTAAATTATGCATATAGGAAAGTCGAGCCATGTGATGTTGAATTGGATTTAGAATATGATTTTAACTTTCTTTCTATTTCTCAATGGAGTCCAAGAAAAAATATGGAAAACATGGTTAGGTGGTTTTTTGAAGAATTCGCAAATGATGAAGTTGGGTTAGTTTTAAAAATATCATTGAGAAACAATTCAACAATGGACAGAGAACACACTTATATAAGGTTTAATGAATTTACTAACGCTATGAGGGAAAAGTACCCTGATTCGAAATGTAAAATATATCTTTTACATGGGGATATGCGCGAAGAAGAAATGACTGCCCTATACTTACATCCTAAAATAAAAGGATTGATAAATCTTGCTCATGGAGAAGGTTTTGGTTTGCCTATGTTCGAAGCAGCATACAATAGCCTTCCAGTTGTGTGCCCAGCTTGGGGAGGTCAGAAAGATTTTCTGTATATGCCGTTGAAGGACAAAAAAAAGAAGAATAAAATTAGAAAGACTGCCATGTTTGCCGCTGTAGACTACGCGATTCAGCAAGTCCAGCCAGAGGCTGCCTGGGGTCTGGGCGAATTAGGTCCGGTTTTAATTCCTGAATCATCATGGTGTTACCCTCATGAAGGAAATTACAAATCGACTCTTCGTGATGTATATAAAAATTATGGACAATATCTCTCGAAAGCAAAAAAACTCAAAAAGTATATTCAAGAGGAATTTTCTCAGGAAAAGCAATATAAAAAATTTGCAGATGCTGTGTATATCCCTGACGAACACGAGTTAGAAGATTGGATGACCAGCTTAAACGTTGAGGAACATAATTGAAAATAGTCTTTATAGATGATTTCTATGTAGAAGATGGTTTTGTTGGAGGTGGAGAATTAAATAACCAAGAGCTTATATCATTGTTGTCTCAAAGAGGTCATGATATATTGAAAATTAATTCTCAAGATGTCAATATAAGTTTTTTGGGTGAAAATAAAAACTCAAAGTTTATTGTTTCGAACTTCATGAATTTGAAGCGAAAGGCTATTGAATACATAACTAACAACTTAAATTATGTTTTATACGAGCATGATCATAAATACCTATCAAAAAGGAATCCGGCTTTTTATGAAGATTTTAAAGCCCCAAAAGATGAAATTGTGAATTATGATTTCTATAAAAACGCCATGGCGGTATTTTGTCAGTCTAGCTTTCATTCAAACATTGTGAGAAAAAATCTAGAACTAGACAACATAGTGAATTTGAGTGGCAATTTATGGTCTTTGGAAAGTTTGGAGAAAATTGAAGATTTTTCAAAAATAGAAAAAAATAATAAATGTTCTATTTTAGATTCTAATATAGCTCACAAAAATACTTCTGATGCCATTTCATATTGTGCGTTCAATAAACTAGAATATGATTTAGTTCGAAGCAATAACTATCTTGTTTTTTTACAAAGAATAGGAGCCAACAATAAATTGATATTTTTTCCAAAAACACCAGAAACTTTATCTAGAATTGTTGTAGAGGCTAGAATGATGGGGATGTCCGTTGTGACAAATAATTTGGTTGGGGCCACAAAAGAGGATTGGTTTTCTCTCAAAGGCGCCGAACTTATTGAAGTTATGAAAGAGAAGAGAGAATCTATAACTTCCACTGTTTTGGAGAAGCTTAATGGGTGATGTAAAAGTTAGTATAATTATACCTTGTTATAACGCGGAAAGATTTATACAACAATGTGTCGAGTCTGCTATTAAACAGGACTACCAAAACAAAGAAGTAATAGTTGTTGATAACGAGAGTAGTGATAGAAGTTTAGAAATTGTAAATGATCTAAAAGAACAATATGATAATTTAATTGTTTCTTCTGCTGAGAACATATACCCAAATTGTTGGGATGAAGCTAGGTCCGAAGGACACAGACTGGCATCAGGGGAGTATTTCTTTACTTTGGCTTCAGATGATTATATAGAATCTTCTTATGTAACAAATTGTATGAGATATTTGCTATCTAATCCAGATAAAATCAAAGCTTTTCAAAGCCCTATTAGGGGTATAGGAGCTGACGGAAATTATATAGGAGGAGATGTAGAACATAAGTACTATTCTATAAGTGAGTTTAAAAACATCTGTCTACAAAGATGTCCAGTTAATAGCCCAACAGCTGTTTATAAAAGAGAACTTTACGATCAGGGGAAGTTAGTAACAAATCCAGAAAAGTATGGAGGCGCTGCAGATTATGATCTATATTGTAAACTAGCATCCGAGGAAATATTTATTTACCCTTCAAATAAATGGCTAGGTTACTATTACAGGTGGCACGAGGAACAAGCAACCTGGAATGTAAAGAGAGAAGAAAAAAATTACGATGGAATGATCCAAAGCCATTGGAAAGAAAAATGGAATCTTTAAAGAAAAGAATCTTAGAAATAGCGTATGAGAATAAATTATCACACTTGGGAAGTTATTTTTCAAGTCTTGAGATTATAGACAATATTTTTAAAGAAAAAGATGAAGATGATATCTTTATACTATCTGCAGGCCACGCTGCAGTTGCCTTATACGTTGTTTTGGAAAAATATTATGGAATTAATGCGTCAGAACTTTTTAAAGAGCAAGGTGGACACCCTCATAGAGACGAGGATAAGCACATATATTGTTCTACAGGCAGCTTGGGCTTAGGATTGACGGTTGCTGTAGGAAGAGCTTTGGCAAACAAAAATAGAAAAGTTCATTGTTTAATAAGCGACGGAGAATCTGCAGAGGGCTCTATATGGGAAGCACTAAGATTTATTCAAGAAAAGAATTTACAAAATATCGAAGTTTATGTTAATATAAATGGGTTCGTTGCATATGACTCTATTGATACTGAGTATCTTAGTAAAAGGTTAAAAAGTTTTTATCCTGGCATTAATTTGGTGTATACTACAGTTTCTCATTTTCCTTTTTTAAAGGGACTGAACGCTCATTATCATGTTATGAGTAAAGAAGACTATGAATTAGCGATTAATATGTTAAAAAATGAGAAAAGTATTTAGCAAACATTTATATGATGAAATGGCTGTAAATCCAGATCTATATTTGATAACTGGCGATCTGGGATATGGGCTTTGGGACAAAATTAAACTAGACTATGGTTCTAGATTTTTTAATGTTGGCTCATCCGAGCAATTAATGATTGGAACAGCAGTTGGTATGGCCATGGAGGGAAAAATACCTGTAGTTTATTCGATAACTCCTTTTTTATTATACAGGCCATTTGAATTGTTGAGAAATTATTTAAATCATGAAAAGATACCTGTGAAACTGGTTGGTGGTGGAAGAAACAAGGATTATGGATATTTGGGATTCTCTCATTGGGCAGAAGATGATATCAAAATAATGTCTTGCTTTGAAAATATTAAAATGTACCACCCAGAAAACGAAAAAGAAATGAAAAGTCGATACAAAGAATTTTTATATAGCAACGAACCAGCTTATATGAATTTAAAAAGATGAATATTTTAGTGACAGGGTGTAATGGTTTTATCGGGCGTGAGTTCGCTTCTTATTTTATAAATTCGGAACATAAAATATATTTAACAAATAGAAATAATTTAAACATTCTTAACGAGAAAGAGGTAGACAACTTTTTTCTCAATAATAAGATTGATGTGGTAGTTCACGCTGCAGTTCAGGGAGGAAAAAGAAAACATAAAGAGTCTTATAAAGATTTCTTACACAATGTAAAAATGTATGACAACTTAAGCAAACATGCTGATAGATTTAAAATTATGTTTAATTTTGGTTCGGGAGCCGAATTTGACAGACGCCATAAAATTGATAATGCTGAAGAATTAGATATATTTGATTCCTTTCCTATTGATTTTTATGGACTATCAAAGAATTTAATTTCAAAGAAAATTAAAAAGCACGATGGGAATATTATAAATCTGAGGTTGTTTGGCTGCTTCGGAGAACTAGAAGATTCTGACAGAATGATTAAAAATTCAATAAGCAGGGTTCGAAATAATCAACCAATAATAATTCACCAAAATAGAAAAATGGATTTTTTTTACATAAAAGATCTTTTCAAGGTTATTGAACATTATATCCAAAATTATAATGATACATTACCTAAAGATGTTAATATGTGTTATAAAAAAAAGACGAGCTTGCTTGACATCGCAATAACAGTCTCTTCGGTAATGAATGAAGATCCAAACGTTATTATAGGAGCGAGAAATTTTGGCAAATCATATACAGGAGATTTTAATAAATTGAAAACAATGGAAATTAATCTATATGGGTTGGAAAACGGAATAAGAGAGGTTGTGGAAAATGGATGACAAATTAAATAAAATACTAAATTTGGTTGATTCTTATATTCAGGAAAAAAACGAAAGAGATGAGCAGTGGGTACCCGGCAAGGACTGGGTGTCATATTCTGGTCCAACGTTTGATGGTAAAGAATATGTGTCTGCAATCAAAACTCTTTTAAGCGAATGGTTGGTTTTTGGAAAAAATGCTCGTAATTTTGAAATTGAGTTTTCTAAAGAGATGGGAAAAAAACACGGAATTCTAACAAATTCTGGAAGCTCAGCAAATTTGTTGATGGTATCTTGTTTATTGTCGAAAGATAAATATGTTAAAAATAATTTTAATATTAACAAAGGCGACAAATTCATTACACCTGTTACGTGTTTTCCAACAACTCTAAATCCCCTGTTACAATGCGGGCTTGAGCCAGTTTTTGTTGATGTTGACTTGCCAAGCTTGAATTTAAACTTAGATCAAGTCGAAGAAGCTTTAAGTGAAGACAGAAGTATAAAAGGTATAATATTTGCTCATGTGCTGGGAAACCCTCCAGATATGGATAGGTTGATGGCTATAGTTAAAAAATATAATCTTTTATTTTTAGAGGATGCGTGCGATGCTCTTGGCTCAACTTACGATGGAAAAAAACTTGGTTCTTTTGGAGAAATGTCTACATGCTCATTTTACCCTGCCCACCATATGACAATGGGAGAAGGGGGTTTTGTGGCAACTAACTCTGGAAAACTTCGTAGTATATTGTCAAGTATAAGAGATTGGGGGCGAGCATGTTATTGCAACACTGCAAAACCCGGAGATGTTGTTAATGGTACTGCATGCGGCTTTAGGTTTAATAATTGGCTTCCAGGCTGCGCCGACGCTGTATATGATCATAGATACGTTTATGATCAAATAGGATACAATCTAAAACCTTTAGATTTACAGGCTTCCATGGGGTTGCAACAACTTAAAAAATTAGAGCGTATGCATGAAGCAAGAAAGGTTAACTTTAAAAAATTGACCGAGATATTCAGACCTTATTCAAGATATCTTCATTTACCAGAGGCTACTGAAAAATCTGATCCAAGCTGGTTTGCATATTTGTTAACTGTTAAAGATAACTGTTCGTTCAAAAAGCAGGATTTTGTAAATCACCTAGAGGAAGCAAAAATTCAAACACGTTCTTATTTTTCTGGAAATATATTATATCATCCTGGGTATCAACATTTAGCTAGTAAATATGATAATATTAAAGAACGGTTTCCAAACGCTGATAAAGCAACTAGAAATTCTTTTTTCTTGGGGACTTATATTGGAATAACAGAAGAGAAACTTGATTATATTAAAAGCGTCGTTGATAAATTTTTTTTAGATAAGGAATAGAATATGAAAATTGTATACATAACTGGATGTCTTGGCTTCATGGCATCTTATGCTACTCGCAAATGTTTGGAGAAAGGATGGTTAGTCTACGGAGTAGATAAGATAACCTATGCAGCAGATATTAATCTAGTTTCAGAATTTAAGAAATATGATAATTTTCGTTTTGAAGAAAGCGATATTAAAGATTTAAAATATTTATATGATTGTGATTATGTCATAAATTTCGCAGCGGAATCGCACGTAGGCAACAGTATTGTTGACAGTTCTGAATTTATTAATACAAATATAATTGGTGTAAGAAATCTTCTGGACTTGATAAGATTTAAACAAAACAATGTTATTGAAAAACCTATATTTTTTCAGATTAGTACTGATGAGGTTTATGGAGATATCGATAGCGGAGAACATATTGAGAGTGATATTCTTAAGCCAAGCAACCCATACTCAGCTTCGAAAGCTGCATCAGATATGTTGACTTTAGCTTGGGCCAGAACATATAATATGAATTATGTTATCTTACGGCCAACAAACAATTATGGTATTGGTCAATATCCAGAAAAATTAATTCCCTTATGTATTAAAAATCTAAAAAGGGGAAAAAAGATAAAGTTACATAACATGGGCGACCCGGTAAGAAATTGGCTTCATGCTGACGATACAGCTGAAGCTGTTATTTCAATTATAAATTCTGGAAATGTAAATGAGATATATAATGTTGCCGGAGGGTTTGAGCAAGAAAACAAAGAAACTGTTAGAAAAATTATTAAACACTATTATGGCGCTGAAGAAAATTGGGAAAAACATATTGACTATTCATACAAAAGACAGGGGCAGGATGTTAGATACGCACTGAACGATGAAAAGTTGAGACGATTGGGGTGGGAACCCAGAAAGATCTTTGATGAGGAAATAGTAAAAATAGTAGAAGAAGGAAAGAAAAACTTTAGATGGTAGGGAGCTTTTAATGAAATTAGATATTGAGGACATTATTGAAAAGCACAAAGGAGTGCCATGTGTGGTAACATGCCATGGTCCGAGCTTGACCCCGTATAAAGAAAAAATTGCAAGCTTACAAGAGCAGGGCAAGATTTTGAGAATAGACGTTAATGAGTGGTATGATTTTTTTGATATAAAGCCTGATTATTGGGTTGTATCTAATGGTGAATTTACCGTCGAGAATTCTATAAATGAAAATAATTTATGGAAACAAAGAAATTACCCACCAGATGTTTTTAACGTTTACGATATTCCTTTATTTTATAATATGACTGCAGACTTGTCAGATCCAGAATTTGTTGAACAAAATTTGAAATGTGATTATTTGTCTTACGACAACAAACACTTTAAAGGCCATAGATGCAGTGAGATGTTGAAAAATTTTACAAACTATGTAAAGAAAAATAATAATATAGATTTCACATATTATGGCAACAATTCTCAGATGTGGCAATACCCAGATGTGTCTGGGGTCAACCCTCATTGTCAAATGGTTCATATGGAGATAGCAAATGCATGGTCTAGAGACGATAGATGTTGCGCTCACATGGATGGAAGATTAACTATTCAAGAGGCTTTGAGATCTATATCTGGATATCCTCAACATATGGGCCCGGGCCAAACAGTAGGGATATTTTGCTTAATTTTTGCCGCCCTCATGGGCTGCAATCCGATTTATGTTGTTGGCTTAGATTTAGATTATACATTAGGTTACGCTGAAGGAGATACAGATAAACCAAATTATATTCCAAACTCTGGCAACGTCGGACACTGGAGGCATGTTTATAAACAATTTTTATTAGATGATATGCGAATATTAAGAGATAGTGCTAAAAATCTTGGTATTGAAATTATTAATTTAAATAAAGATTCGTGGCACAACATTTTTAACACAGGGGATTTAGAAATATGAGATTAAAAATACAAGACATAATAAACAAACACAAGGGTAAGCCATGTGTTGTAACTACGCACGGCCCTAGTCTAGATGATCATTTAGATCAAGTTTTACAATTGCAAAAAGATAATAAAGTAATTCGTATTTCTGTTAACGAATGGTATGATTTTATAGAAAGAGATCCGGATTATTGGGTAGTCTCTAGTGGCGAGTTTAATATCGGAGACTCAATAACAAAGAGTGGGTTATGGAACATGAGGCGAGATCTCCCCCCGTCCGCATATACTTCAAATACCTTAGTTATTGGCAATAATACAGAGAAAACGAAGACTTTGACAAGATCAGACTATCCAGAAGATGTATTTAACAAATATAAACATATTCCTTTATTTTATAACAGAACGGCAGATTTAACTGATCCCAAATTTGTTGAAGAAAATTTAAAAAACGACTACATTCCTTATGATAATAAACATTTTAAGGGGGACAATTGTAGAGAGATGCTTACAAATTTTAAAATGCATTACGAAGAGAACAAAAATTTAAATTTTACTGATTACGGAAACAATTCTCAAATGTGGCAGAAACCTGATATAAATGATCCTATTTTAAAAGAGATAATACCAAATACTAAAGAATTGGAGTATTCTATATTTGTTCACAAAAACATAGCCGGGCACTGGTCGCCGAAAAACAAATGTTGTCGAAACTTAGACGGTTCCCTGACATTACAAGAGGAGCTTCAAGTTTTATCCGGACATGAACAGCATATGACGCCTGGCCACACTGTTGGCATGTTCGCCCTAACGTTTGCTGTTATTATGGGGTGTGATCCGATTTATGTATCAGGCTTTGACTTAAACTACAATTTAGGATACGCATCAAGTATTGAGCCTGGCATCAATGTAGATTCTCCTGGTCCAGGCTGCAGCGCCCATATTAATACGGAAGACGCCCAACTCATCGCGGCCCGGGCCTGTTTTATTAGCACGCACGACAGGCCAGCTTGGGTTGTGTATTATAAACAATTTTTATTAGATGACATGAGAATTTTAAAAGAAAGTGCAGAAAATTTAGGGATTAACATTATAAATCTGAATAAAGATTCTTGGCACGAAGTTTTTGAAAAAGGTGAACTACCCTCTTAACAAATTCGGTAAAAAGTGTATAATACAAGGAGTAAATGGAGGTAAAATGAGTACGTTTGTTATAGCTGAGATTGGTATAAACCACAATGGAGATATGAAATTAGCGAAGAGGCTAATTAACGGAGCTGCCCGCGCCGGATGTGATGCGGTCAAGTTTCAAAAGAGAACAATTGATTTGGTATATACCAAAGAAGAATTAGATAAACATCGCGAGAGTCCTTGGGGTACTACTAACAGACAGCAAAAACAAGGATTAGAATTTAACAAAAAAGAATATGATGTAATTGATGCACATTGCAAAAAGAAGGGCATCGAATGGTTGGCGTCGGCATGGGATTTGGAAAGTCAATTATTTTTACGTCAATATGATTTAAAATATAACAAAATAGCGTCAGCTATGCTTACAAATCGTGAACTGTTGGAAATGGTAGCAGAAGAAGGTAAATATACATTTATATCTACTGGGATGAGCACGATGGAGCAAATTGGAAAAGCAATCGACGTGTTTGAAGAGGCAGATTGTGCTTATGAGTTGATGCACTGCAACAGCACATATCCAATGCCAGTGGAAGATGCTAATCTTAGAGTGATGAAAACTTTGAGAAAAACATTTAATTGCAACGTCGGGTATAGTGGTCATGAACCTGGAGTTATTGTTAGCTGCGCCGCCGCCGCACTAGGAGCGTCATCTATTGAAAGACATATAACAATAGATCGTTCAATGTATGGTTCTGATCAAGCAGCCTCTTTGGAGCTTGGTGGATTGAATAAGTTAGTTGGATATATTAGGGATATTGAAAAATCTCTAGGAACTAATGAAAAATTTGTTCATGATTCAGAGAAGACTATAGCTAGTAAATTAAGAAAAGTTGACACACTATAGTATAATAGCTTTTATACCTGCACGCGGCGGGAGTAAAGGAGTCCCAAGGAAGAATATAAAGAACTTGGGTGGACATCCTCTAATAGCTTATTCTATTGCGGCATGCAAGATGTCTAAATATATTGATGATGTTTATGTGTCAACTGAGGATTTAGAAATTGCAAAGATTGCAGAAAAGTACGGAGCAAAAATTCCTTTTATTAGGCCAGTTGAATATGCAGCTGATGACTCAACAGATCATGATGTTTTAAATCACTTCTTCAAGCATGTAAGCGCTAAAGAGTTGGTATTCATCAGGCCTACTACACCGCTTAGAGATCCAGAATACATTGATGTTATTATAGAAAGATATTTTGAAAATAAAAGGAAGTTGACTTCTGTTCGTTCTGTTCATGAGATGCCTGAATCTCCATACAAATTTGTTAAAATAGAAAATGGTTTTTGCAAAGGGTTTTTTAAAGATTACAAAGGGAATAAAGATTACACTAATTTACCACGTCAAAATTTTCCAAAAGCCTATCAGCCAAATGGATATGCTGATATTGTAAAAAGATCTATTGTCGAGTCTGGAGTATCTTTTGGGGGTAAAGTAATGGCACATATTACAGAATTTATGACAGAAGTAGACGTGCCATATCAATTTGAGTTATTAGAAAGAGAAATAGAAATTAATGGACATAAATTATTAGATTACTTAAATGAGAAATATAAAGACCAAAAATAGAATAATTAAGTCTGATTTCGTATTAAACGAAACCGCACTAACACATAAAAAACAAAAATATGAATCAGTTGCTTTAGGGAACCAGTTGCCTATAACTTGGAAGAAAGCAAAGGATTTTAATATTTATGATGATTGTGGAAACAAATGGATCGATATGACCGCTGGCATATTTGTTTGTAATGCAGGCCATTCGAATCCAAAAATAGTCGAAGCTATCAAAAAGCAGTCTGACGAATTAATTTTCTCTTTTCTTTATAATACTGAAATAAGATATGAATTTATTGAAAGGCTTTTAGAAATATCTCCAGACCATTTTGAAAAAGCTGTATTGTTGAATACCGGTTCAGAAGTTACTGATATCGCAAGTAAGCTTATTAAATTTTGGGCTAGAAAAAATGATAAAAAATATATCGTTTCATTCAGAGGTAGCTATCATGGCAGAACTTTGGGATCTGACTTTCTGTGCGGAAACGAAAATAGCACAGACTGGTCTAATCTAAAAGATGATGATATTCATTTTATTGATTTTCCATATAATGATGAAAAATTTGATCCATCGAGCCTTCCGGATCCTGAAAAAATTGCAGCTTTTTTTCTGGAAACTTATCAGGGTTGGGGAGCTTGGATGTACCCAGACGAATATGTAAAAGATTTATATGATTTTGCAAAACAGAATAATATCTTGGTTTGTTTTGATGAAATACAGTCCGGGTTTTACCGAATGGGATCTTTATATGGGTATATGACATATGGAGACTATATTCAGCCTGATTTGATTTGTTTAGGAAAGGGGATTTCTTCTTCTTTGCCGATGGCTGCACTTCTGGGCACAAAAGAATTAATTGATGTAGATTCGAGAGCAATAGTTGGGGGAACCCATTCCGGAAATGCTGTTTGTTGCGCTGCATCGTTAGCAAATATAGAATTTTTGTCCGAGAAAGAATTTCAAAAATCTTTGATAGAAAAGTGCGAATTGTTTGAAAGCTTGTCAAACAATATGTTAAAATTTGATTCTATCACTCATGTTAATACTAGAGGAATGGTAACTGGACTAATCTTTAACAATACGGAAACTGCTACAGAAGTTGTTAAAAAGTGCATTCTTAAGGGAGTGCTGCCAGTTTGTACTTTTAAAAATGCTATAAAATTAGGGCCACCGCTCACGATAACTATTGAGGCTATTAAAGAAGCAATGCAAGTAATAGAAGAATCAATTGAGGAAACTGAAAATGACCAAAACCGCGCTTGACAATAAAGAATATTTAAAAGTAACTTATTCGGAATCCCGCGCGCCTCGTGGATCCTATCCAATTGAATTAGGAAAGTATGTGTTTTCTAATTTTTATAAGAAGACTGGAAAGATTTTAGATATTGGCTGCGGACGAGGTGACTCCATGGAGGCTTTCTCAACTTTGGGTTTTGAACCATACGGAGTGGACATAACTCCAGTTTCATATGATCATGGCTTTGATGTTAAAATTTTAGATCTGGAAAAAGAAGAAATACCGCACGAGAATGATTTTGATTTTGTTTTTAGTAAATCAGTCATCGAACACATGCATAATCCAATGGCTTTAATACAAGCAGCATATAAAAGTTTAAAGGACAATGGCGTCGCAGTAGTGATGACTCCAAGCTGGGAATATAACTATAAAGCTGCATTTTATATTGATCATACGCATGTTACTCCATTTACAAGGCCATCTTTAAAAGATATAATGGAAATGGCAGGATTTAAAGAAGTGGAAGTTTATTATTTTTATCAGCTTCCGTATTTGTGGAAATTTCCTTGCTTAAGGCTTTTTTCTAAACTAGTTTCTTTACTACCGATACCATACGCTCCTTTAAACGATGTCCCATGGAAGGTCTCAAGCAAATTCAATAAGTTTATTAGATTCTCAAAGGAAGTAATGTTGATGGCGGTGGCAAAAAAATGAGCAACAAAACAAGACATGTTAACGACGTTGCTTTTGATGGATATGAAATTTTCGATTCAGAGGAAGACATTCAAAAATATAGAAAATCTAAAATTGAGGATGTACAAAAAAATGTGCATTTTATTAAAAGATTTTTCAACGATAAAATGACTGTCTTAGAAATAGGCTCCGGTAATTCAAAATTTTTATATGCTTTAGAGCAGCACGGTATCTTAAATCGTGGATATGGTATAGAGCTGAGTAACTCTAGAGTAGATTTTGCTGAAGAATGGAAGAAAGATTTAAAAATGAATAATGTAACAAATATAAATTCTAATTTCTTTGATTGCAGCTTAGAAGACTTTCCAGATTTTGATTTGGTTTATTGTTCTGATATGGCTTTTCAACTTTTTGATCCTTCTGAAAGGGGGAATGATGTAAAGTGTCTGGAGACAGTTTATGATAAGATGAAAAGCGGAGCTAAAATTTTGTTGGAAGTTGAAGATTCTAAAAACTTGTTTAAAACAATGACAAACGATGAAGTTAGAGTTTGGCAAGAATTTGATGAATCTGATCCATGGAGATATTTGTTGTGGGAATGTAAATATGAAACCGATGATTCATGGATAAGATATAATAAAAGCTTTATTAAAAGAGACTTATCGGAGATTTTTAATAGTTCCATAATATTAAAAAATTATAGTAGAGAGGAGGCAAAAACTATGTTACAGCAAAATAATTTTGTTAATGTACAAATATTTGAATATTGGAAAGAGAAGGGCGACATGGAAGATGATGGATATATAATAATCGGAGAAAAAGAATGATCAATGTAAGACACACTGGAATAGTGGTTAGCGATATGGAAAGATCCTTAAAATTTTATAGAGATTTGTTGGGGTTTAAGATAAAAAAAGATATGGTTGAATCTGGAGATTATATTAATAATTTTTCAGATTTAAATGATGTTGTTGTCAGGACGGTGAAAATGTCTCTTGAGAATGGCGATATGGTTGAATTACTTCATTATGATTCTCATCCTGAAGAGCCAGATATGACAAGAAAGATAACCCAAATTGGATGCTCACATATAGCTTTGACGGTTGATAATTTGGACGAGACATATAACATGTTGAAGGAAAACGATGTAAAATTCAACAGCGCCCCGCAACATTCTCCAGATGGGTTCGCAAAAGTTACTTTTTGTAAAGATCCTGATGGTTCATTGGTCGAGCTGGTGGAGGAGCTATGATTGGTGACATTTTTTCACTAGAAGGAAAGGTAGCTATTGTGACAGGAGCAAGCGCAGGAAACGGCGCCGCCGTAGCAAACGGGCTTAAAGAATATGGAGCCGTTGTATTTAATCTAGATATTAAGCCAGGCGACAATAAAGAGAACTTTATAGAGTGCGATATAACAAATAAAGAAGATTTAAAACAAATAATTGAATATATTGTTGACAAATGTGGTACAATTGATATACTGGTTAATAATGCTGGAGTAACTTATGGTGGGTACTCTGATGAAGCTTGGGAAAAGACTTATAATGTTAATTTGAAAGCGCCATATATATTAAGTAAATTAGTTGCAGAAGAAATGAAAAAAAATTCAAATGGCTCTATAATCAATATAACAAGTTTAAATTCTGAACTTGCTTTCCCCGACAATCCTGCATACGTGACAATGAAAGGAGGACTTAAACAGCTGACAAAAGCATTGGCACTTGACTTGGGAAAGCACAATATAAGAGTCAACAATATCGGCCCAGGCTACATGAGAACCAATATGACAAAGAAGAGTTGGTCAAACCCTGAGACCCGAGAAGAAAGAGAGAACAAGACCGTTTTGCAGAGATGGGGCGAACCATGCGACTTAGTTGGAACCGCAGTGTATTTGGCGTCTAACGCTTCCAGTTATGTTACAGGGCAGGACATTTACGTAGATGGCGGATGGCTAATTAAAGGATTATAAAATGATATCAAATATAGAAATAAAACATGTAGATAAAGGATGGGGATACGAAAAGTGGATTGTAAACAAGAGAGAATATTGTGGAAAGCTTTTATTCTTCAACAAGGATAAAAGATGTTCATGGCATTTTCATAAGATAAAAGATGAAGTATTTTATTTGCAGTCCGGAAAGCTTCTTGTAAAATATTCCGACCAAGACGACATTGAAAAAGCAGAAGAATTGGTACTAGAAGCCGGTGAAAATTTTCACGTATATACTGGGCTTAGACATCAAATGATTGCGTTGGAAGACTCTGAATTGTTCGAGTTCTCTACAGAGCATTTTGATAGCGACAGTTATAGAATCCAAAAAGGAGATTAGAGGTGATTTACGTTTTTGATATTGATGGCACTATTTGCAACAATACAGATGGCAATTACGAACAGGCAGAGCCATTCTCAGATAGAATAAAAAAGATTAATAATCTTTACGACAATGGGCATAAAATTATATTTATGACCGCTCGTGGTATGGGAAGAAGCAATAACAATAGGGAATACGCATATAAAGAGTTTTATGATTTTACATATAATCAGCTTAAATCGTGGGGATTGAGTTTCCATGAACTTTATCTGGGCAAGCCAGAAGCTGATATTTTTATAGACGATAAAGGCCAATGGAGTGAAATATTTTTCAATGAAAAAGATAAAAGTTAATTTATTCGATAGTTTAGCACCCCCTCATTATTATGAGGAATGGGGATATCACAATTTTTCCAGCCAGTTTGAGCCTACAAAGATAGAATGGATAAGAAAAGGTCAAGGTCTTGGTCTGTCAGAATTTGATGGTGTTACAGTTTTTACAGATAAAGACTTGATGTCTCCGTGGGTAGACAAGGTAGACACAAAATATAAAATCGCCTGGTTGGTAGAGTCTAGAAGCATACATCCAATGCAGTATAAAGAAATTCTTATGGTAGAAGATAAATTTGACTATATCTTTACTTTTGACGAAGATCTGCTTAAACGAGGTCCAAAATATGTAAAGAACTTAATAGGGACATCTAGAGTTTCAGACAAAGACGCTGGAGTACATCAGAAAAACAAATTGATGTCTTTGATCGCATCGAATAAACAATGGGCTTATGGTCACAAATTGAGGCATATAGTTGCAGAAGCCATAAAGGATAAATATCCTGTTGACTTATGGGGAACGGGATATAAGCCCTTTGGTAGCAAAGGAACTGGCAGATCCGCAGATGCCATTAAAGAGGGTAAAACAGAGCCTTTAAAAGATTATTTCTTCAGCATAACCATTATGAATGCTAAACATAATCATTATTTTACTGAAACGCTTGTTGATGTATTTAGACACGGGACAATTCCCATATTTTGGGGCTGCAACAATATTGGAGAGTATTTTAATGAAAAGGGGATGCTTATTTTTAACTCTCCATCTGAATTGTTAAATATTTTAGATAATTTATCTGAACAAATTTACTATGATAAGATAGAATATGTTAAGGAAAACTATGAACTTGCAAAAAAATATGTGTCGATGGATGACACATTTGCTACCAATTTGGTTAATTTGCTAGGCGAAGAATTGGAGACGGAATGAAAAATAGAAAGTATTTACCAACATTTTCTGAGTTAATAGACAGGCTATCTATTGTTCAATTAAAAGAAGTTTTTATCCCTGAGCACAAAGAAGAATACGCTCAAGAAATAAAAGATATTTCTCATGACATTCAGATGCTTTTAGACAGCAAAAATGGAAAGGTTGATTCTGAAACTATAAGAGCTATTGTTGTACTCGCTCAGATGAATCTGCATATATGGCATAATGAATCAAACTATAGAAAAGGAATTAAGGATGGCAACAATTTAGAACTTACTCATGGATTAAATGGCATACGAAACACTGCAAAGAATAAAATTCAAGAATTGGTCGGAGGAAGAAAGGATTATAAAATTGATTGCCTGGCAGCTGAATTCAAAGAGTGGGAGATTAGTTGGTGATATTTGAAGAAGTAAAAATCTTCACCCCGGACGCATTCACTGATTATCGCGGAGATATATGGACAACATATAAGAAGGGCGACTTTCCTGATATAGATTTTAAACACGATAAATGTTCTATTTCTAGAAAAAATGTTATAAGAGGAGTACATGGAGATTTTAAAACTACGAAATTGGTTAGTTGCCTTCATGGAGAAATATATTTTGTCGTCGTAGATAATAGAAAAGAATCAGAAAATTATTTAAAATGGGATTGGACTATATTAAACGAATATAATAAAAAACAAGTGTTGCTGCCACCCGGATTTGGTAATGGTTTTTGTGTTTTGTCAGACAAATGCCTTTTTAGTTATAAATTAAGCTATGATGGTGATTATTCAGATGTTGGTCAGCAATATACATTAAAATGGAACGATCCTAGAATAAAAATTGATTGGCCAATTAGTAATCCCATTTTACAAAGGAGGGATAAATAATGGATTTGAAAATTCCTAAATATCTTGAAAAAGTGAGAGACGTTACTTTAACAAAAGATGAACTAATTCAATTTGAACTAGATGTTAAAGAAGTATACGAGACCGGCGAGATAACAGCGCCAATCCATTTGACAGGAAATAATGAAGAAGAATTAATCGAAATATTTCAATATGTGCATCCTGATGAATGGGTATTCTGCACCTGGAGAAATCATTACCAGGCACTCCTCCATGGGATGGATAGGGACATTCTTTTTGAAGACATTAAAAATGGAAGAAGCATGTGCATAAACAGTATGGAGCCAAAATTTTATACATCTTCTATAGTTGGAGGAAATATTCCGATTGCTTTAGGAGTTGCAAAAGCTTTGAAAATGAACAATTCTGGTAAAAGAGTTTGGTGTTTTATAGGCGACATGACTTTCGAAACAGGAGTTTTTTATGAGTCATATAAATATGCAAAGAATTTTGATTTGCCAATACAATTTGTTGTAGAGGATAATAATATGAGCACTAATACTCCAACAGATGAGACGTGGGGTAAAAAGAAAGAAGTTCCTGATGATGTTATATACTATTCATACGATAGGGCGTACCCTCATCATGGAACTGGAAATTGGGTTTTGTTTTAAGGAGCACAAAATGACACTTAAATATAAGGATGAATTAGTAAGATCTATGGACTTTTTAGCAGAGGATCCTAGAACAATATTTGTTGGCCAATCTGTTGCATATTCTGGTAACGCAATATACAATACATTAGTTAATGTTCCGTTGGGTAAGAAGTTGGAAACCCCTGTTTTTGAGGATGTTCAAATGGGCCTGTCTATTGGTTTGGCTTTAGAAGGATATGTGCCTGTGACATGCTATCCAAGATTTGATTTTGTTCTTTTAGCCAGCAACCAACTTGTTAATCATTTAGATAAATTTGGCCATATGTCAAAAAATAAAATGCTACCAAAAGTTATAGTAAGAACTTCGGTGGGATCTAAGAATCCATTAGACGGCGGCGTACAACATACGCAAGACTATACAAATGAGTTCCGATCAATGCTTAAAAATGTTAATGTTGTTTTTCTCGAAGAACCAGAAGAGATTTATTCGACTTACAAGCATGCTTTAGAGAGGGAAGATGGAGTTTCGACTCTTGTCGTTGAAAAAGGAGATTTTTATAATGAAAAATAGATGGCCCCTTATTAATGATAATATAATTCAAGAGGATAAAGATGCTCTGATTGCTTTTCTGTCTCAACCAAATGTTAGGTTTACTCAATCTGAAAAAGTTCGAGAATTTGAAAAACAGTGGTCTGAATGGGTGGGTGTGAAACACAGTGTCTTTATTAATTCCGGAGCCTCTGGGAACTACATCATGGCCTCAATTATGAAGGAAATTAAAGGCAAGGGAGAGGTGATTGTCCCTCCGGTTGGCTGGGTGTCTGACGTAGCTCCTTTGGTCAATCTAGGCATGGTTCCGGTGTTTGTAGACGTGAATATGGAGAGCTTGTCAATAACCGTAGAAAACATCAAGAATGCCATCAATGAAAATACTGTTGGTATAACTTTGGTTCACGCATTAGGCTTTAATGCTGTCAATGAAGAGCTTATAAAACTTGCAAAAGACAATGACCTTTTCTTAATTGAAGATTGTTGTGAATCTCATGGTGCAAAGTATAATGGCCGAAGAGTGGGATCTTTTGGAGATGTCTCTAATTTTTCATTTTATTTTGGACATCATATGACAACTATCGAGGGAGGAATGGTCTGCACAAATGATGATAAAATTTATGATTATATAAAAATGTTTAGATCACATGGAATGACCAGAGAGGCGTCACAAGAAACAAAAGACTTTTATTCTGAAAAATACCCAGATTTAAATCCTTTGTTTACTTTTGCGGTACCTGGGTATAATATGAGAAGTTGCGAGTTGAACGCGGTCGTAGGACTTTCTCAGATTAAAAGATTGGATTCCAACATCGAGAGAAGAGTTGAAAATTTGGAAACTTGGCTAAATCATTTAAACTCTAAGAGATATTTTGTAGAGTATAATACAAAAGGAAATAGTAATTTTTCTCTTCCTTTGATTCTGAGAGAGCCGGATAAAAATAAATTTGAAGCTGTCTGTGATCTTCTTGAAAAAGAAAACATAGAGTTTAGGAAGGGAACAGCCGGCGGCGGAAATCAATCTAGGCAGCCTTATCTGGAAAAGCACAAATATAGAATAAATGGCAAATTGGTTAACGCTGATCATATACATGATTATGGTTTATATATTGGCAATCACACAGAAGTGGAAAAAGAGCAAATAAAGAGCTTATGCAGGAAATTAAATGAAGTATGAAAATAAAAAGGTTTTAGTTACAGGCGGCACCGGAATGATAGGTCGGCAATTAGTTGATTTGCTAGTAAGCAGAGGGGCGAAAGTTTATGTTGTTTCCTTAGATAATCCAATTGGTTTGCCGCCCGGGGTTAATTTTTTGAAAGCAGACTTGCAAAAGTTTTCTAATTGTTTAGAAGTTTGCAATGGTATGGATATAGTTTTTAATCTAGTTGGAGTTAAGGGCTCTCCAAAAATGTGTAAGGAGAAGCCAGCAAGCTTTATGGTACCAATGCTTCAGTTCAATACAAATATGATGGAAGCTGCAAGATTAGCCAAAGTTGAATGGTATCTGTATACCAGCAGTGTTGGCGTATATCATCCCGCAGAAATATTCTATGAAGATGATGTTTGGAAAACGTTTCCATCAGAAAATGATAAATTTGCTGGGTGGGCAAAAAGAATTGGAGAACTCCAAGCAGAAGCTTACAAGATTCAATATGGTTTAAATAATATTTCTATTGTTAGGCCGGCAAATGTATATGGACCTTATGATAATTTCGATCCAGAAAATGCTATGGTTATTCCTTCTTTGATAAGAAAGGTCCACGAGAATGATGTATTGGAAGTTTGGGGAGATGGCAGCCCTATTCGTGACTTTGTACATGCAAGAGACGTAGCAAGGGGCATGATGTATATGGTCGAAAATGAGGTTAGCGAGCCAGTTAACTTGGGATCAGGAACTGGCGTTACTATAAAACAAATAGTCGATATCATTGTTGGCAATGTTAATAAGAATGTTTCCGTTGAATGGGATTCTACAAAACCAACGGGAGACAAAAAAAGAATTCTTGATATGTCAAGGGCAAAATCTCACGGCTTCGAAACAAAAATTAGTATAGAAGACGGAATTAGAGAAACAATTAATTGGTTTTCTGAAAACAAAGAGAAGATCGAGCAAAGATATAATGTCTTTAGACGGTGAAATATTAGTAACTGGCGTTTCTAGTGGTTTAGGAAAAACCGTCACAGAACAGTTTCCAAGCTGCATTGCTTTGAATAGGGAAAACAGAAATGAAGTCATAAGCATGTGCAGAAACAAGAGTTTAAAAGCTATTATTCATTGCGCTTTTAATTCTTCTAACGAGATAAATGATCATTACAAATATTTGGATGATAACATATTATTAACAAATGATCTTTTAGATTTAAAATATGACAAATTTGTATATATTTCATCTATCGGGGTTTATATGGATGATTGTAATTATAAGACTTTCAAATTACTTTCAGAATCTTTAGTCAAGAGCAAAAGTGAAAATAATTTAATACTGAGAAGTTCGGCAATCTTGGGCAAGAATATGAGGTATAATTCTCTTTTAAAAATTCTTAAGGAAAATAATTTGAAATTAACATTATCAAAAAATTCTGTATTTAATTATGTCTTACAAAATGATATAATTGATTTTATAAAGTATTCGATAAGCGAGGATATAACCGGTACTTTTAATTTTACATCTTCAGATAATATTTCCTTGGGAGAAGTTGAATCTTATTTTAATAAAAATGTTATTTTTGGAGATTTTTTTTACGAGACACCTTCGCTGAGTAATGAAAAATTGATTGATTTATTTAATCAGGCTGACAGAACATCAATGGAGGTTATAAATAAATTTTTGGATATTATAGATGACTAAGAAAATTTTAATATGTGGCGCTACTGGCTTTATAGGAAGAAATCTTTTAGAAAGGTTTGCAAAAAAACAAGAGTATGAAATTGTTGCAGTTTACAATAAAAAACCTTCCGGAGAAGATAAAAATAATATTGAATGGGTCAAAGCAGATCTTTGTAATCCGGACGATGTTAAAAGAGTTATGAAGGGAATCGATGTTGTGTTACAGTTTGCAGCAACAACGTCCGGTGCAAAGGATATTTCTACAAAGCCGTATATCCATGTTACAGATAACGCCGTCATGAATTCCTATATTTTTAGAGAGGCATACGAACAAAAAGTTGAACATGTTGTTTTTCCTAGTTGCACTGTGATGTATCAATCAAGTGAGACTGGTTTAAAAGAAAAAGACTTTAATGGCAATGATGAAATACATTCAAAGTATTTTGGTGTTGGAAATACAAAAGTTTATTTAGAAAAAATGTGTGATTTTTATTCCAGATTATCAGATTTGAAATTTACTGCTCTCAGGCATTCAAATATATATGGCCCATACGATAAGTATGATTTAGAAAGAAGTCATGTTTTTGGAGCCACAATGACAAAGGTTGTACAAGCTGAAGAAAAGATTGTTGTTTGGGGAAGCGGGGAAGAGAAGAGAGACTTTTTACACGTTGACGATTTGGTTGATTTTGTAGAATTAGCTCTGTTGAACCAGAAAAGTAATTATGAACTTTTTAATGTTGGTTTGGGCAAAGCACACTCAATAAAAGATTTGGTTAAAAATATAGTTCAATGTTCCGGGAAAGATCTTAAGATTGAACATGATTTAAGCAAGCCGACTATTAAGACTAGTCTATTTTTAGATTGTTCTAAATCTAAAGAGAAACTAGGATGGCGACCGAAAGTTTCTTTAGAAGAGGGCATAGAAAGAACATTAAAATGGCATAGGGAAAATATTAAATGAAAAGAGTTTTAATTACCGGAATTACTGGAATGGTTGGTTCTCATTTGGCCGATTATTTATATGAAAACACAGATTGGAAGATATATGGAATGTGCAGATGGAATGATGATTATAATAATATAAATCATCTAATGCCAGAAATTAACAGTAAGGGAAGAATAGAATTATTATATGGAGATCTTAATGATTTGGCCTCACTGCTTTATGTAGTAGAAAAATCAAAGCCAGATTTTGTATTTCATTTGGCCGCTCAAAGTTATCCAAAAACAAGTTTTGATTCCCCTTTAGAAACATTACAAACAAATATAATTGGAACAGCAAATTTGCTGGAATCGATTAGAAAATTAAATTTTGATCCAGTCATTCATGTGTGTGCGTCTTCGGAAGTTTTCGGCCGCGTACCAAAAGAATATTTACCAATTCACGAAGAGGTTCCATTTCATCCGGCATCTCCATACGCTATATCAAAAGTTGGAACGGATTTGGTAGGGAGATATTATGCTCAGGCTTATGGCATGACTGTCATGACAACGAGAATGTTTACTCACACTGGACCTAGGAGGGGTGATGTGTTTGCCGAATCCACTTTTGCTAAGCAAATTGCAATGATCGAATCAGGCCTTATAGATCCTATTATAAAAGTTGGAAATTTAGATTCTTTGAGAACGTGGTCTGATGTTAGAGATGCTGTGAGAGCATATTATTTGTTAGTCACAAGTAATCCCACACCGGGAGAATATTATAATATTGGAGGAACTTATTCTTGTACAGTGAGACAAATGTTGGAACATCTAATAAGTCTATCTACAGTTAAAGATATCAAGGTAGAAATCGAACAAGAAAGGTTGCGTCCAATAGATGCAGATCTGCAGGTGCCTGATATCTCCAAGTTTAGAGAACATACTGGATGGGAACCGAAAATTACTTTCGAAAAAACTATGTTTGATTTATTGGAGTATTGGAGAGAACGAGTTAAATCTGGAAAAAACTTTTTATCAAGGTAGAAAATGAAAAAGAAAATTTTAGTTATCGGGGAAGCATGCAAAGATATTTTTTGTTATGGCGATTCTGATAGATTATGTCCAGAGGCTCCCGCCCCCGTATTCAACCCAATTGAAACAATTAACGGATATGGCATGGCAATGAATGTACAAAATAACATTCTATCTTTAGGAGTTGATTGTGATTTGATCACCAATCAGAACTGGGAAGAAGTAATTAAAATAAGATATATACATAAAAATACAAATCAGATGTTTATTAGAATCGATCATAATGATGATAAAATTGAAAAATTTAGAGAGACTGATGATTTAAAAATAGATAAATACGATGCGATTGTTATATCGGATTATAACAAAGGTTTTTTGTCAGAAGATGATATAAGAAAAATTTCTTTGATGCACAATTGTGTGTTTTTAGATACAAAGAGAAAATTGGGCCCATGGTGTAATGATGTCGACTTTATAAAGATAAATCATTATGAATACGGAAAAACTAAAGAACATGTAACACGAAACATAGAGGATAAATTAATTGTTACTCTTGGAAATAAAGGCTCTAGATATAAGGGAAAAACTTTTCCTGTCGATAAGGTAGAGATAAAAGATGTTACTGGGGCCGGAGATACTTTTCTTGCGGGCCTTGTTGTCAAATATATTAAAACAGAAAATATTGAAAAAGCAATAATTTTCGCAAATGAGTGTTCTTCGAAAGTTGTGCAGAAGAGAGGAACCAGTACCCCATGAAAATAATATGGACAAATGGATGCTTTGATATACTTCACAGAGGTCATATGGAGATGTTTAAACACGCAAAATTATTGGGACATAAATTAATTGTTGGAATTGACTCTGATAATAAAGTTAAAAAAGACAAAGGCGAAGACAGGCCTATAAATAATCAATATGATCGTAAATACTTTTTAGAGTCAATTAAATGGATTGATGAAGTCATTATATTTAATACTCAACAAGAGTTAGAAAGTGTGTTACAATATATAAAACCAAACATTATGGTTGTTGGCTCAGACTGGGAAGGACAAAATATAGTCGGGAGTCAATATGCAGGAGATATTAGATATTTTAAGAGAATGGGTAACTATTCAACGTCTAACATCATAGACAAAATAAGGAGAAAAATATGAAATTATCAAATCAAGCAATGGGCGCATTAATGATGGCGCTACAAAAGTCACTTATGGATCAGAGCGATGTAACAAAAATGTTACAGGAGTTTGATTTTTCATTAGATGTAAACGAGAGACTGGTTGTGAATAATCCTCCAGTTGTTAGGTTTGCTGAAAATAAAAATAATGATGAACCAGAGAAAGAAATAATTATGCCTCGCGAGGAAGATCCTTTCGGGCATGCCTAGATATCGCTACAAATGCAAAAAATGCGAATTTGATTTTGAAGTTGTTCACGCGATGAGTGAGAAGCTTACTGATTGTAAAAAATGTAAATCAAAAGATAATTTGCAAAGAGTTCCCTTCATAGTCAGAACGAAGAAAGAAGGCAGCTCTAAAACTGGAGATGTTGTGAATAAATTTATAACAGATACAAAAAGAGATTTAGATGAGGAAAAGAGAAATCTTTCTAAGGAATACGATCCTTGATATATTATATTGTTATGTCTTTTTCCTTGTTAATTAATTTGGTTTCTTTTTGGTATATTTATAATATTATAAAAAAACATACAATTATATTTGAAATCACTGATAATCTATTGATTAATCTTGAAGATTTTCTAGCTCATTTAAAAGCATTATATGAATTAGAAACATATTACGGAGACGAGACTCTAAAAGAGTTGATAGTACATGCCACTTCTACAGTGGAATCTGTTGAACAATATAGAGATGCGTATGTTGTTCCCGAGCAAGAAGATTATGATATAGAAGAGGAACCGGAGGAGTGACATTATGGGTAGGAAAAAATCAAAAAGATATTACTTTACCAAAATACATGAAGAGGCAATTGTAAAATACGCCCAAACATCGGACAGGAAAGAAAGAACAGAGTTATATGTGCAATTAATAGAGCCTGCTTTTAGTGAAATGGTAGACAAAATTGTTTTTACTTATAAGTTTTCGACTCTTCCAAATATAGATATACTGAGAGATGAATGTAAAATTTGGCTTACAACCATTCTTGATAAATTCGATCCAGCAAAGGGTTCGAAAGCGTTTTCATATTTCAGTGTTATTACAAAGAACTGGTTTATTCACAAAGTAAAGAAAACAAATTCTAGATATAGAAAAGAAATACAATTTGATAATTTGTCCAAAGAGAGTGAATATATCTACATTTCAATACAAAGCGATTATCACGAAAAGAGAGAAAAAGATGAGTTTTGGAAACACCTTTGGGAACAAATAGATTTTTGGAGCCAAGAAAAATTAAGACCAAACGAAGAAAAAGTTCTAGAAGCGGTCAAAGTACTTCTAAAAAATTCAGATGATATAGAAATTTTTAACAAAAAGGCTGTTTACTTGTATTTAAGAGAATTGACAGGGCTGAACACAAAACAAGTTGTAAACAATCTTAATAAGTTGAGGGTCAAATATAAAGACTTTAAAAAAGATTGGAACAAAGGAAAAATATAATTAAAATCTAATTATTTTGCAGAATAGGAGAAAAAAATGTCAGAAGAAAATAATAATGAATTTGATGATTTTGATTTTGTTGATCATTATGGATCGACAGTTGAAGTCAAGCACGAAGAGCAATTACCTGATAACACAGCTGTTTCAGCTCTAAATTGCGCGTTTATTGGAGTCGGAGGTGGCGGAGGTAAAATGGCCAAAGCCTTTTTAGATTTAGGGTTTAATAAAACTCTACTGATTAACACAACTGAAAAAGATCAGCCAGACAATGTAGATCCGAAACATTTAGTACTCATACCGAATGCAGACGGCGTTGCAAAAGACGTTTCATATGGAAAGTCAGTTTTCAGCAACAATGGAGCCGTCGTGGAAGATGCATTGAGAACTAAATTAGGCAAAGTTGATTGGATTTTTGTTCTTGCAGGAGGCGGAGGCGGCACAGGAAGTGCCTGCGCTTCTCTTCACGATGTATTCGAAAGATATTTATATTCTGTTCAAGCTGAAGGAAAAGTGGTATATATTATTTCTTGGCCAACGGCGCAAGAATTGTTGAATCCGACGATTGCAAGAAACGCATTATCGTTAATAAACGACGTCACGCCTCATACCCATATTGTCTTAGACAACGAAAGGCAAGTAGAGCTTTTGCGTGGAAAAGTTGGAATGTTAAATATGTTTCCCGTGGCTAATACCACTTTCGCGAAATTGTTGAACCAAATACTCAAATTGGCATCTGAGAAATCGCCCGTTCAAACATTTGATTCAAAGGATCTAGAAAGAACTCTTGTTAATGATGGTCGAGTGTTTATTGGCTCAACAATCATAGTAAACCCAAAAGATGCAACACTGGGTTCGCAAATTCTTCAAAATTGTTTACACCGATCCCCATGTCCTCCGCCAAAGGGTGGAAAACCAAAAACAGGAACTCTTTTGCTTGTTGTTACAGAAGAGATGGCTTCCGATCCAGAAGTAAGCAAGCATTTAGATGCAGCAATGTCATATGTCGGTGGAAGAACAGAGACTCTTTTTACTGGTGTATATGTTAGAAATAAACTTCCTGGTTTAATTGCTATTCTGTCGATGAGCGGATTGGAAAATGAAGCATAATGAAAGATGTAGAAAAACATATCATAGAAGCAATAAACAACATCAAAGAAGATAGAGATGTTACAAAGAGTTTGTTAAAAGACGTTATGATGTATCTTTCTGGCGATGAAACTCGTCATGAAAAAGTCGGACAAGTCGCGGCAAAATATGTAGAAACTCTTCAGCGCTCGAATGAGCAACTAGTAAAAGTTGTTTCGTTGATGCAGAAAAGAGTAGACAAGTCGAGCGTTTTCACAGATGAGGACAAGGCAGAAATATTTGAATTGTTAGGGGATGCCGGATAATGTCTAGAAAGTTTGGAGACTCAAATCCACTTGGCAGTCCCCTAATTCCGAAGAGAAGACCGAACTACGATACTTCTCCTGAAAGTTATAATCAAAAAGCATCTGAAGACCAAAATAGAGTAGATATACATAAAATTCAAAATGAATATAAAGGTGAAGCTTTGTATTCATGGACAACTAGCAATATTCAATTTGGGTTAAGTAATTTTTGGGGCTTGTTCCCGGGAGACAACAAAGAAGTTGTACACGTAATAGCTAGAGTTGATAAGCTTCATGCGGATAAGGAAAAGCCTTCTGGCCCGGATGATGTAGATAGAATACTTTTATATCCAGTTTTTACTCAAGGTCCAGGCCTCAAAGGTATCACCAAACCTCCGTATGGGTCCGATATTAGAATCACCTTCGAGGACGTTGCAAATAAAAGATATGGAATTTATTTAGGAGAGGTAGATGCCGAAGCTCCTGGAACAACAACCATTATTGAGAGAACTGTTACTGTCGGCGGACCTAATGGTGAAACCGGAAGAGCGCATGCAGCCGGCGCCCCCTATGATCCAGCGACAGCGCAACGAGCAAAGGCGAATAAATCGAAGATAGATTCTTCAGGGCGCATTGGTCCTAGGATAGGAATGCATATGTGGCGCCACAAGAAATCTTGGATGAAAAAAATGGCTAGCCTTGGATTTCCAGGCGCCAAAAGCGGAAACCCATACATAGATCTTAAAAATATGGGCATTGACGCAATATCAATTAAGGTTTGTTGTGAAAGTGCTGTTCCTGAATCCAATAATAAATGGGATGCTAGAGGAGGTTCTCGAGAATGGTCCGATTATGGACCGGTATCTCAAGAAGTTGCACTTGCTCGAGCCGCAGGTTTTACAGGACCAGATGATATTCATTTTTGGGGATTTCAATGGGAGCCCACTTTAGAGAGGGCAAGACAAAATGCGACTGTGGTAGCCAATCTTTGCAACCAAAACGGAGTAAAGCATTATCATTGGGATGCCGAAAGACACTGGGCAAATTATAGAAGAGAAGGAAACGAAATAATTTATGTGGCTCAATTTCCTGGCCATAATCGTGGGTGGCAAGGTCATAAAAAAATCTACGAACACATAGGACAAACTGCAGTGACTTTCTGCGCAACACTTAGAGAACTTACTGGAGGAGATATAACAATTTGGAACCTTGGATGGGCAGAAATGTTAACTGTAGATGGTTGGAACTCTTTTGATTTATACGAGGCTCAATGTTGGGGAGGTAGAAATATTAACCACAGAGTCAACAGCAAATACAAGACATATACTCAAGTTATTGCCGCCGGAGGATCTAAAATCCCTTTTGTCCCAATGCTTCCTTCTCCTAATCATCATGAAAAACATGGGCAGTGGACAGGAGATAAAGGTCCGGTATCATTTATAAAAGAGCATAGAGATGAGATACCATGGGTTTGGTACTTTTCTTTTCATATTAACAACATTACCTTGGAAAGCCCCGGAGAACCAAAACTAGCTACTCAAATTGAAGAACTTTCAAGAATATGGGGCGGTGGTTCAGTTGGTAATGTTGCGCAAAAAGTAAAGGCGAAAACGGATCAAATTAAACTAAAAGAGAAACTGGAGGAGGCAATGCGTCAAGCATGCGGCGACGGTGTAACAGATCCAAAAGAAGCCCTGGAAATGCGTAAAAGCAAAGCATGTCAGTTGGCATACGAGAGATTATTAAATCACGAAAGAGACGCTGAAAAGCTGGCAAAATTATCTGCAGAACAATCTTCTTAGTGTAGCGTATAAATTTTGTTTTAAGAATAATAAGTTATTGATTAATTTTTTAATGTTGCTAATTAATAAAAAGGGCTTAATATGAGTAATAAAAAACCAATTCAAGACCGCAAGGGACTTCCTAGTGAGAAGCAAGAGCCATCGGCAACTGGAGTTGCGGGCAGGCGAAATCAAGAATCTAACCCTCCAACGATCAAAGCAGAATCAGAGAAGCACGATACTCATGGTGGTACAAGAGTAAGAACGGGTCCTTATCGCCCTAAGGGAATTGCCACCATGAAAGGTGACACCGGCCAAGCTACATGGGCTTTAACCACAGGGCCCTTAGCATGTTTACCGGAACCGGTTCCGGAAATAAACGATAAAGGTGAGACAAATTTAATTGATCCTGATTTTAAAAATGATGCGACCACCATTATGGCGACACAAAAAGGTAATATTCAAAAAGATTGCAATTTAGCGCAAGGGACAAACAGAAATCGAGATGGTAGAGCCCAAGTTTTAATTAAATCTGATTTTAATGCTATTGTGGGTAGAAGAGGTATTAATCTATATACTTCCACGGATTCGAGAGACTCAAAAGGTCCGGACGTTGGTGTATCCGATATTAATCTAATAGCTGGAAATGATGACGCAAAATTACAACCTCTAGTGTTGGGAGGTCCTTTAAGAACGTTTTTATCAGACAAATTGCTACCAGCCATAAATACGATTATAAGTTACATAAATATAATTTCTTCTGAACAAGTGAAGATGAACACTGCATTGTCCGCGCACACCCACCCTGTGCCTGCGATGACTGTCAATATTCCACCCACCACCGCCACTAGCGTTGTCGCTACTGCACCAGGAACCGCCATCGGAAAGACCGCGCCGATTTCGGTAAAGACTCTTCCGGTGATTACTGGAACTTCCGCAATCGTTCAATCAGGTGCAAAAGCGTCAAGTAAAGAACAGCTTGTTACAAAGGCGCACGCCGCATATTTGAGTAAGGTAATGGTTCTCATGAAGAAAAATCATGTTGATTTAAATAATACTCCAGAGTATCTTTTCAGCAGGAACGTTAAGGCAACATAATATGGCTAGAAATTGGACCAAGAGAGACTCTTTTGTACCATTCATAGAGAAAGGCAAGGTTTCAATAAGCTTTGAAGAGTGGGATAACTATCGAGTCAAAGCTCATGAAAACTCTATTCCCGCACCATCTGCAGAATATGATTCTGAGGAATATACTGGTCAACTTCCTGAAGTCACAAATTTTTCTGTTGTAGTTAAAATCACTAGGCGCGGAAATGATTTAGTAGCTGGAGGACACGGTTATCAACTGGCAACTCCCAGTGTAGATTATGGCGCCTGGGCATTTTCAGAAGAAACCAAGAATTTCGCAAGATTTGTAGGATCAGATATTATGGTTCAATGGTGGGGTAAAACATCTCGTTTTACCCCAGGCGGTGCTTTGTTCCTAGATCCAGCCGAGTCTGATCTCATGGGCGGAGATTTTTTACCACGTCTTCTAAGTCAAAATCTTAACTTTGGAGCTATAACAGCCACCAATGATCCGGAAAATGCTATATGGAATGATTTAAATACATCTCCCCTTGGCGCCCTGGCCGATTCCTTGACCATACTTTACGGCCCGTCTAACGCAGTTATGTATGTTCCAAATACATTGAGAGAAGGTTACGCCGCCACTGCGCCTCTCGCGGGGACTGCGCACGATGTGTCAAACCGTGCCATTATTCAGTCCGGACCAATTATTGATCCAAATTCACTTGCGGAGGAAGTAAAATTTCTTGTAACTATGCGGCTCGAAGACATGGAACACATATGGGGATCCGCCGGCGGCCTCTTGGAAAGTGATGAATTTGATGAGTATGCTCATCAAGCAAACTTGTTACAACCATGGAGCCCCCCAGTCTCAACTTTGACTTTTTCGAAATTTGTGGAAGCCTCTCTTCCAACAAACGTGTCTAGCGAAAATGCCAAACATTTTTCTTCCGAACAGTTGCAACAAAACAGAGATGCTGTTATAGACGAAAGCCCTTCTATGGAAGGGATGGAAGGTCTGACTGTTGGCACAGCAGCTGCACCTTTTAAGATGTTTGTTCCAACTCCTTATGGAGAAACGATTGTTTTTGATTCTTTTAATGAGCTTCAAACAAGAATCAACGCGCTGGTGAACATATTAAATGAATATCAAAAAGATTATAAAAAATCTAAATTCTTTTATGTTGGACCAAACACCTATCCTTCAAACGCAGGCCATACCAATCCTTTTTATTCAAGCCCGATTAGTTTTACAGACACTGATATTTTTGACTTTGAACAAGAATCAGAAGCTTTATCCGATTTTGCAGATGCAATGTTTGAAGTATTAAAATTAGATGACCGTGATTTATTAGATACTTCTGCCTTGCAAAAAAAATCTATTGTAATAGGCTTCGACGGATATAGAGAAGCTAAGTTTGAAGCCAATCCGGACTCAATTCCAGCAACTGGTGGGAATCTTTTAGAAGTTCCTTATATAGATTATATTGCGACACATGTAACCGGACGCGAAGGCATGGATCCGGCATGGGATCTCGACTTATCTCCAATAAGAAGAGGTTTATACGGCCCGGGCGGATATTTGGGAAGGTCCTTCGGTCCAGCAGAATATGGTCATTTAAATTATAATGTAGGTAATTATGGAAATAAAGGATTAGCCGGCACGTATAAGCCAAGATATCCATTCAACAGACCTAGAACTCTTAATTTTATTATGAAATTAAAAGATATAACAAATTATGTTGTATCCGCAACTGGAGTGTCTTTGGCTGAGTTAGCTGATTATTGTAACTTGTCAGCTGCAGAAAAAGCAAAAGAAGGTTTAAGTTTAGAAGATTTTGTGCAGCGTAATGTGTCTCCGCCACCGAAAAAATCTTTTATTCAATTAGACGATGATCCGACAATAGCAGAAATTTTATTAGCAGCTGAAAAATGGGAAAATTATGGAAAAACAGTTAAATCGAAATTTGAAGCTTTAGCTGAATTCGATTTCTTTGGCGAAGATATCGTTAATGAAGTTATGGATAATAGAAATAAGAATCTTCAAGAATATGTAGGAGATTTAGTTTACAATAATCTGCCGGCGAAGCCGGATAAGATAAGGGATTTATATGACCTTTATGCTTACGTCTTGAACCAAGTTGATTTGCAATCAATCATAGCTGAAGCGATTCTTTGTTTGGATTTTAATTATTCTCTTGAAGAGCTTATAGATGCCATGTGCGAAAAGATGATAAAATCTCTTGACAAAGGCGGCAAATTAACAGCGTTTATTGAATTTCTAGACACTGGAACCTTCGGCCCGGTTGGAGAATTCACAGGTGTAGATATGCAGATGATCACCCGTGAATTACGTGTATACGTATCTGAAAAGGAAAGAGAATCAGGATTAACAACTGGCTCTTCATCGCTTGATGCGTTTCTGAGCAGAACTGATAGCACAACAAAAAGATTTATTTGCGAAGCTATAGCTTTTGGACCATTTGCAGGTTTGGCTGCTTTGTATAATTGGCTGATGGATCAAAAGGATAAAGCAGACGCACTTAAAGATAGAAAAGCTTTCGGTTCTGAAAAAATTCCCAAAAGGAAAAAATGTGAAGTCTCATTTACATTCCCAGATGAAATTCCTGTATTGAATAGTATATGGGAATATGCAAAGGCACAAATTCTGATACGTACTGAAGAGTATGTTATGGAGAAGATCGACACATACATTATTGAGAAAACGACAGAGGCTCTCTGGGCAATTAGAGATTATTGTAGCGATGACGATCAAGGCGCCGACGAAGAGCCTCAATTTAATATTGCTGATTTTCCAACCGACAATCAAGAGCAGATTAATACTCTGTTAGAGGGTGAGGGAAATTTTTTGGAGGAATTATACGCATCTCTAACAAAAAAGGAAATTTGCATACTTTTAACGGAGGATATAAAAGACGGCTCTTCTTTAACTGACAGTGTGATCGAAAAGGTTGTAGAATTTTCACAAGAAAGAATTTCTGAATTTCCAAACATGGCCACTAAACTTTCAGAGAAGACTAAAGTTATATCATTTTTTGGTCAAATATCCAGCCTGGTAAACACCCGCGCGTGTCAAGAAGAAAGGCTTCCAATGCCACCAATTGATGATCTGTGCGATATAGGAGACTTAACTGCCCAAGAAGAAAGAATGATAAGACGTCTCCGAGTTAAAGGGTTTTCTGACGAAGCAATAGTAGATCAGCTAGTCATCAGAAGGCAAGAAAGACGCAAAACTCTTGATAGCTTGTTAGATGTGGCAGTAGATGGAAATCCAGCAAGCTTCGCTGACAATCCTGCAAAAGACGCTATAATTGCAGCATTAGAGCCATCGACTAGAAATCTACTGACGTCAGTTTATGGTTCGACTACCAACACTTTTGCAAAAGATTTGACTGATTATAAAAATATAGCTTTAGATCCTGAATTTTTAAATACTATGAAGTTCCAAAATGAAAATATTTCTAATCAAAGATTATTTGGTGAAACAATTCAAGGTCAAAAAAGCTTTTACCATAACTACAAATTGACTGTCGATCTTAATGAACCACCTCCTGTTGCTCGCTCAGCATGCGTTGAATATGATAGACATATGTCTTTGATGAGGAAGCTTATTAACGCGCTGAAGCTTGATGTTAAAGAACATTTTTTTAGAAGCCATCCGGAAGAAACCGCGACTACATCTGAAAAAATATTTTATTGGAATACTTTTTTTGAAAATCTTTATGAAAATGATTGGATTTACGGACTTTATGAATTTATGCATTTTCCATGTTATCAAGGAATGTTCGCTGGCCCGGGCTTTATTGGCCGCCCGCATACGTTTAAAAAGGAGATCACATATCATAATTATATTAAGGCTATTGATGGGCTGACTCTAGAAGAAAACAACGATCTAATAAGAATCGCATATAGATATTATGCTAGATGGAAAGACTATCAAGTCGTTGAGGGTCATTACTTCGAGGAAAAATCGAAAGACGGATGGGGCGTCGGCGGCAGAGGCTTCGAACTGAAACCGTTTGCCAATCACTACGATTCTTTTAAAACCGATCCGTTAAATAAGTCTCAGGGAGAAATATTAGCAGATATTTATAATACTAATTTCGGCGGCGGCGGCGGTAATGAATATAAAGGTATCGGGATTTCACGCAGTCGCAGGTACAATATTGATGGTAAGCCAATAAATAGCACTTTCCCAAATTACAAGATGCCGTCGACGGGACTTTCAAATGTTTTCGAAAAGGGTACCATCAAGGAATTTCTTGGCATAGATTCAGGATATTCACACACACCTGCCCATCAAGCTATTCCTTGGTATGCGGTTAATATGGGCGCGCAGGTAAATGCAGCACCCTACGACCCAACGGGCGCCCCCAACGCCGATGAACAACCCAATTTAGATGGACATATAGGAACCTTCCCTGCGTTGTGTGAAAGATTACATTCTAACCCATTTCAGTTGTGGCCAAATGTTAATATGGACTTAGAATGGGGCAGACGCAGAGGCCGTCCCCCGCGTAATTGGAGAGCCCTACAGAGTAATCCCAAGGAGGCAATTAAGGAACTTCTTTTATGGAATTGGTCAGCCGGCGTAAATCAAAGATACGCTTATGAAGTAGCACTTGATGAAACGCTTAATTATAGTCCAGAAAATTCCAAAATCCGCCCACCATCTTACCTAATATTTAATGTGTATGGGTTTCATTTGCCAATGGCACTATGGTTTTATAAATATGGAAATCGCGATTTGCATGGTTATAGTCGGTGGGGCTCTCAGGAAAAACTTGACAAAATAACGATAGAGTCACGAAACACCGACCCTCCCGGAAAAATTTCATACAAAGTTGACTTCGACGCTTGGACACTTGATGGTCAAGTCACTCAGCACCAAATAGGCGGCGTGACTCATCTTGATCCAGATACTGGACTACCAATTATATGGCAAATCGCGGAACATCCGATTCCAAAAAATATCTTAGGGTGTCCAGATAACTCTCAGCCAACGGAGCCTGAAAGCCCGGTAGAACTCTTTAATTTAGAATACCATATGCTTCCGCCGTTTAACAGGGACATTGGAACCAAAACCGCTGGGAAATCTGGATGTCTAAATGATACGTATAATTTTAAATTTTATTCTGTATACGAGGGAGCTGATAATTATTTAATTGATTTTGTGAGCAACAAACCCATTGAATTATCCTTATCTTCTGAGGAGGCAGATCCCGGACTTTCCGAAGAGTCTAAGAAAGATGAAAATCAGAGAGCGCTTAGAGTTGCAAAAGCTAAAAAAGCATTGGCTAAGCAACCTTATTTTCTTGAACCGGTAAAAATGACTGGGTATCTTAAGGGCCGGCCGCTTGCACCACAAACATTTCAAAAATTACTTATGAATTCTATTAAGTCATATAAATTTTTTGAACGATATCACCCACCTGGAGCGTCTGGCACTAAAGATGTTGATGGTATAGTTTACAAAACACTTAAGGAAAGAATTGATCGCGGAGGACACAACGCCGGCTTGTTTGGAATTTATGGGTCAATTTATAGAAATATCTTCAGAAGGCTGTCGAAAATGATTGGCGATAGTCTAAACAACTATGTGAAAATTATTGATTCGGAATTAGACGCTAAAAGTATTCTAAACATGAGATACACAGAGGGGAAAGCTTTAGAACAATGGAAAAAACTATCTTACGAAGCTCCTGATGATGAGGAATTTCCGGAACCGATCAGTACTACGGTAATGATGCCTAGACCGACTGCAGTTGAAGCTTTGGTAAAAATCTATATAATAGAGGCTGCATTTAAGATGGCTTTTGTTTGTGGAACATTCAACATTAGTAACATATTCGGAGATAGCCTGGGTAAATCCTTTTTTTCAACTGTATTATTCGAGACAGAGAAGTCTATAGAAAAAATACTAGGCCCATCCCAGATCTCAATGCCAGTGTTAGAAACTTTAATAAAGCAGGTGAGCGAAGAAATTTCTCCCATTATAGAGGATGAATTTGGTACAATTTTTTCTTCTGGTAATACAGGAGAGCTAATTTCTTCTATTCTCGGATCCAGGGTTTATAATTTAGCTCGTCAATCTCGTTCGTGTTTACGATATGCAGACCATAGTATTCTTCCTGGCCAGCCGGATAAAAATGGCAATGTAACTGATACATATACTCCTGAAGGTCCGCAATCAACGAACTATGCTCTTACTATGGAAGATTCTCTCTATAGCCAAGAGCTTAAAGTGCCAGACCATTACGCTCGGACACATGCTAAAAGCAGATTTATTGTAAAAGAAGAGCTTGATCCTCTTAATACTGGTCAAGTTGATCTCGACGTTGAGACCTTCGGTGCCACTAAAGGCAAAGCCGAGACCGCCATGGCCAAGAAGGTATGGAATTATGAGAATCATTTTTATACCGAGCCTAGATTTTATGATTTTAAAGATGCTGGTAAACAAAAAGTCGATGGTCTTGTATTAGAAAAATATATTCGAATAAAACTTCCAGATAATAAATATGAATATTCCCGCCCGGATCTTAAAGGGGCTTCCCTCTCGAAAATAAAATTTACAAAACTTGGCTGGAAAATTTACGATTATTACTTAGAAGAATTTAATCAAATAACACAAAAACAATTAGAAGATATTTCCAAAATTCAATTAAAAATAAAAAAGGCCGGCCTGATGGAATATTGTGGGTATACTGATATAGCCACTGATGTCGGAGGAAAGAAAAAAGGCGCATATGTTAATCCAGACGGATTTTCTGTATTTTGGAGAAAACTTCTTGGTGCGCCTGTCGCTTCTGAAGAGGAGTTTAAATCTACTAAGCCTGGCGATAAAAAAGTTTCTCCACCCCCGTTTAATAATCCATCGACATTTAACTGGGCACAATCAACCAACCCAGAAGTGTTTAAAAAACATTTAGTTGAGATCGCGCGCCAAGGTCCCGAAGGCAAACGCGCAGCAGAAGTGATGAGGCATATTGCTTTGATGGAACAAATGTCCACATTGTTGTTTTGCCATGGCACACACGAAAGTAGATTTGCAAGATTTACTAAAAATAAATTCACTACTGTGAAAGAAGCAGAAAAAAACCATGCCCACCCAAAACGACAACGAGGGATATGGTGGGAGACGATCTACGATTCTCAAACTCATACACCTTATTCTTCGCAAATCACTAATCCCAACGCCAACCAAAATACTTCAAAAGGTATCCATCATGCACCGGGCATCTACAACTCAAGCGTTGACAACATAAAATACGAAACCGAACGTTATGAAGAAGAAGCACGAATGAGAATAAAAGAATTAGAAAGAAGGACTCTGCGTGATTTCATAATACCCCCATGGAAAAAGAAAATAGGTCATGGTAAAGTAACTGTTTCCTCATGGGATCCAGAGATAGCAAGTAAAACCGAAGACTTTATCGTTCCCGACGATGCCACATGGGAGCATTACCGGTATTTTGATCTCCAACAAGGTCCCGCCGCCGACTGGTGGGAAAAAGGACCAGTCAATCGTAACAGTAAATATAACTATTATTCTCTTCATAATAAAATTGGTAATGAATTTTCATTAAAAAAACAACAAGATAGAAGTAGAATGTTTTTGGCTGCAAAAGATCCATTATACGAAGAATTCGCAGATGAATGGACGTTATCTAAAGACCTACAAAGAATAGCCTTCAGGTATTATACAAGATATACATATGAAGGAGGCCCTCACACCAGAACATTACAAACCATCGGCCGGCACCAATATGAACAATATATGATCGAATCGAGTAAATTGTTATTACAGGGTTATGGTTCGTTCTATGAAGATCCTGCAGCTTTTACGCTAGCGGAATGGGATAATCATATGTTAAGGGACGAGAATGGAATATTAGTGGATTTTAACAATCCAGTTGTTGCAGAAGTTCTAAGCCCTACGTCCACGGCCGGCTTCGGGAATTTCCACTTTCCTAGAAGGACTAATAACCACGAACAAGCAGGCTCGGATTTCCGAATCGATATTCGTTCTATGCTTAATATGTCGGGATATAGCTTAGGTACCAGTCATTTTGCTCCGGAGGGAGAAATTACAGCGCTGGTCCATAGAAAACAAGATATAGTCGGACACATACCATGGTCAGCGGATGATTTTCCTGATATTGGTGACTTCGCGATTAATTATTCTAACCAAGAAACTCCGATCCATGTAAAGGGCAACGACGGGGGCGACATGGTTGACCGAGACAAGCCGGCAAGAATACATATGAGTTATTTGGGAACCTTGTTGGACAGTTGGGATATTGTACAAAGTGTCCCATACGCGGGGGAATACACTATCGCCACGCAAAATGAAGTCCAGGAAGAGTGGCCCGATCAAGGTGGATCTGTTTGGAAAGACACAGATACAATTGCAGTTTTTTATGGCACTGATCTCGCCAGAGCCCTTCATTATTACAAATATGGCTTGAACAAATTTCGAGAAATGCCACTTCCCGGTTCTGATTTTTCTGAGATGCAAAACCCTGACGGGTTTTTGGCCCAGCTCTCGCCCTACAGCGTCTTCGTAAAGCCGGAATATCAATTGCCATTTATGCCCGAGGAGCCCGGGCTTGGCACATATAGAGATATTCCCATGGAGAAAATTGCAGACGAACTTAAATACGGAATAAGATTATCTTATGTTTTGCCGAATAGTGTTCACGAGAAATCATTGAGGGAAGATATCAAGAATGCTGTGGGCCGCGAGCCTGTATACGACTTCACATACGGCGCCAACCTTAGAGTTCAAGAAGGGGACGCGCAACAACTCAGTCAGGTTGAAGTACTTAAGCAAATAAAATCTTTTTATATGAAAGAAGTTCCGGAAGACTTTTCAGAAAGTATGGTATTTTCTGAAGAAGGGCTTGAAGATGCTGTCGAGAATAACGAAGTGTTTATGTTGCCACTTCTTGAGCAAGAGATAGACGCCGAAGGAAGTATTGAAGATATATCATTCTCAGATGGAGAAGCAGGCACCGAACAAAAAGTAAAACAACTTTATTCCGCTATGAGAGATAATGATGAATTTAAGTTGTTGTTCGAATATATGTTTCCGGTGAAAAGAATGCTCGCGATGATTGGCCTATACAACATGGCTAATTTTGATAAGGAGATTGGAGTGGACTATTTGGAAGATCCGTTTTTAGAGTCAAAACATTCACTTCGTGAAAACTTATATAACGCCTTAGACCTCCCCGTTCCTGATCCGTCTGCAAGCAAGATTTCTGTTTTCTCCAGAAACGTTACTTTAGATTGGGCCAAAATTTCAGGAGGGTTCCATGGAGAATCAGAAATGGGTGCGGATGAACTAGGATCCGAACAACCCGCACCCGGCGGTGCAAGCGGCGGTACAACTGGCGATGGCGGAACAACTGGAGGCGGAACAACTGGAGGCGGAGGAACCGGTGGCGGAGGAATGTCTGGTGGTGGCTCTTATTAATAAAGATTCGTCATATTAATTTGGCGCACCTATTTAATAATGACTTGAATGTTGGGAGACTTGTTCGATGGCAGCCGCAGGAATTTCAGTTAAATTGCCTTTATCTATGGGAGATTTTGGCTATGAACTTAATGAAAATTATACAGATGCAATAAAACAAAATTTTAAAAATTTACTTTTAACCAGTCCAGGAGAAAGAGTAATGGATTTGAATTTCGGAGTTGGCCTACGAAGAATTTTGTTCGAACCTGATTCAACTTCCACGAGACTTGATATATATTCTTCTATAAATAAACAAGTCGAGATTTATATGCCTTTTTTAGAAATTGTAGACATTAATTTTTCGACACCAGAAACCAATGTTTTTGAGTCGGACGAAAATTCTTTTTTCGTTGTGGTTATATACAGGATTTCATCTTTAAAAATACAAGATCAATTAGATATATCTTTAAAGTCAAACTAATTATTCAAAGAAAGGATAACTAGAACATGGCTAAGAATAGAAATTTAACATCGATTAAATACACCAGTAGAGATTATGAGTCGATCAAGAACGATTTGGTCGAATACGCAAAAAGATATTATCCTGACACATTTAGAGATTTTAACGATGCATCTTTTGGAGCGCTCATGCTCGACGCGGTTGCTTATATTGGAGATATATTATCCTTTTACTTAGACTATCAAGCCAATGAAACATTTATAGACACCGCAAGTGAATATAACAACGTGATTAGAATGGGAAAATTAATGGGCTATAAGAATCGCTCCGCTAATGCTTCCGCTGGCGAAGTAGAAGTTTATGTAGTTGTCCCGGCAAACTCTTTTGGAACAGCTCCAGATTTAAATTATATTCCAGTTTTAAAAAGAGGCACTGAAGTTGTATCATCTCGAGGGTCCACCTTTACATTAACAAAGAATATTGACTTTTCAGATTCCAAACATTCGGTCGTGGTAGCAAAAGCAAACGCTGTTACTGGTGAACCAACCTTTTTTGCAATCAAAGCATCAGCTGAAGTTCTGTCAGGGAAAAATTTTCAAGAAACCATGACAATTGGTGATTATCAGAAATTTCGAAGAATAGAACTTAAATCTACAAATATAACTGACATAATTTCTGTTTTCGATTCCGAAGGGCACGAATATTATGAAGTTGATTATTTATCTCAAAATGTTGTTTATGTTCCTCTAATAAACAGAAGCTCTGATAAAGAAATCGCTCAATCAATTATGAAGCCGCATTTTGTACCTAGAAGGTTTATAGTGGAGCATGAAAGAAATTCTACATTTTTACAATTCGGATACGGAACTGATTCAGAATTATATAGTGAATCCGTCGCGGATCCAAGCAAAATTATTTTAAACCTTCATGGAAGAGAACATATAACAGATAAATCTTTCGATCCGTCAAATTTAATTTCAACCGATAAGTTTGGAATTGCGCCCGCTAATACAACGCTAACAGTAATTTATAGAAAAAATATAGTTGAAGACTCATATGCAGGAGTGGGAACTATTACCAAGGCATCAAAAGTTCTTTTTGATTTTAAAGATCCTAATTCTTTGGATAGTACCAAAGTTCAAGCGGTAATTGACAGTTTTGACGTCAACAACGAAAAACAAATAATTGGTTCCTCCGTCAATCTGACTATGGAAGAACTAAAACAAAGAATTAAAGATAATTATGCGTCTCAGAATAGGGCTGTGACTAGAAGAGATTATGCTAGTTTAATTTACAACATGGATTCTCAGTATGGTTCAATAAAAAAATGCAGCGTTGTTCAAGATCATGATTCATTTAAAAGAAACCTAAATATATACATCGTTTCAGAAAATCGAGATGGTCACTTAACAAAGTCTGGAGAAAAAGATGGTGTTTTAAAACAAAACTTAAAAATGTGGTTAAATCAGTATAAAATGGTAAATGACACTATTGACATTCTTGATGTAAACATAATTAACGTTGGCATTGATTTTACAGTCATGGCTCTTCCTGGTTCTAATAAGTTTGAAGTTTTAGAAAGGGCATCTGCGAATTTAAGAAATACGATTGCCAATGGTAAACTTGATATAGGAGAACCTTTGTATATAACGGACGTGTTTAGAATATTGAATAGCACAATTGGTGTTGTAGACACGCTTGATGCCAAATTTGTCAGCAAGGTCGGAGGCCTTTATTCCGATTATGGAATCAACATTAATGATAACTTGTCTGCAGATGGGATAGCTCTCAAGGTTGCAGAGGACGCTATTTTGGAGATTAAGTATCCAACTGTTGATATTAAGGGAAGTGTTAAATAATGGGTATTAAAAGATTTTTTGCAGATAGAGACACTACGATTACAAACGCTTTTAGATCAAGTTTGAATGAAAGTCTTAGAGGCACTGGATCAAATATGGGCGCGTCTGATATCTTGGAAACGTTTTCAATTTATGATCAAGGAGAGAGAGGCAAATATACTGATGCTTCTTCCGGCTCAGCTGAGCTTTCTAGAATATTGATACGTTTTCCTGTTTCTGATATTTCTGCTTCTAGAGATTCTGGCTCTATTCCCGCCAGTGGTAATGTTAATTTTTATATGAAATTGTACAATGCCCGACACGCATTTACACTTCCAAGAGATTTTAAGTTAACAGTGTTGGCTGTTTCTCAGTCATGGGATGAAGGTTATGGTCTTGATATGGAAGATTATACTGATGAAACAAGAGATGGCGAAGGAACCAATTGGATTAATGCTAGTAGTGCCTCTTCTGGTGTCGATTTGTGGGCGACAAAAGGAGGATCTTTTCACACTGCTTCTGGTCATATAAAATATTCTTCCACTTTTTCTAATGGAAATGAAGATCTAGAAGTAAATATAACTGACTTAATGGAACACTGGTTGCTTGGTGGGGATAATCACAATCTTAATGGAAAAGAAAATAATGGTGTGGGTCTTTTCTTTACATCTAGCCAAGAAGCGTATTTTTCTAGTTCAAATGGAGGCACTACCGGATCAGTGTTACATAATACTGCCGGAGCGAAAAGATCTTATTATACCAAAAAATTCTTTGCTAGTGGTTCTGAGTTCTTCTTTAAAAGACCGCACGTTGAGGCAAGATGGGATTCTTCCACAAAAGATGACAGAGGCAATTTTTATTCAAGTAGTTCCTTAGTGGGAGTTTTGGATAACTTAAATACAGTATATTTATATAACAATGTTCGAGGCCAACTCAAGGATATTCCCGATATTGGAAAACATGAACCAATTTATGTGGCTTTGTATACTTCTGCCTCCGGAGGAGAGCAGTTTACAACAGCATCTGTTTATAATTTAAAAGGTAGCGGCAGCGGCGTTCAACAAGCAGTCGGTATTGAAAATATTATAACAGGAGGTTGGGTCGCTTCCGGAACATATTCTGCTTCTTTTGCCCTCACGACGACGGCAAGCACAATATATGATAGATGGTATAGCGGCTCTGCTGGAACTGCGTTAGGAAGCCTTACTGTATATCACACTGGAGCAATTGACACGCAGCAAGTTAGCGCATCTAATTTAAACCCAACTCCTCAATATGCGTCTAAAATAATGAACTTAAAATCTGTATATACACGCAATGAAACTCCAAAACTTAGACTATTCGTTCGCGAAAAGGATTGGAGCCCGAACCTCTACACTAAAGCTACCAGCCAAGTTAAACCAAGAATTATTGAAGATGCTTATTATAAAGTTTATAGAGAGATAGATAATTTAACAGTTGTTGGATATGGCACCGGCAGCGCCAATTTGGATTATACAAGATTATCATTTGATATTTCCGGAAGCCATTTTGATTTTGATATGTCCTTATTACAAAGAGGATATTCTTACGGTTTAAAGTTTGTTTATTATATTAATGGACAATATCATGAACAACCTGAAACATTTAAATTTAGAGTAGAATAAACATGCCCACAAAAGATTATTTTAATACAGATGCTAATTCTCCTTTATCTATGAGTTCTATCGATGAGGTCGGTAAAAAAGTCGAATCTCAAAGATACATGGAGGCCAAGACAAAAAGTAAAGAAAGATACATACCTAATGTTGACTTCTCAACCGCCAGTCATTTTGTTCGTTTTGGTTCTGCGAAGGAATACTACGAACAAGCTACTAAAAGAATCTTTAGCACATACCCATATGACGGCTCTAGATATGAACAGCAAGCTTGGATGAATAGTTCATCTTATTTAGATCTTCACATATACAATACAGAATATCCTAAAACTACTGGGTATGTTACTTTTGGAACGATAGCAGAAGGTGCAGGATCAGCTGGTTGGGGCACCAAAATCACAATGTCCAACAACTTTGGGGAAACCACAGAAAGGCATGGATTTCACTATGGTTATGGCGCCCCCGCAACTTCTTCATATGAATATATCTTTATTAAGGGCGGCCCACATCCCGATGATAATGAAAATTATAAAACTGGAACTCCAAATAAATATGATCTTTGGAAACACCGCGAATCAAATCTTAAAATTGGCGGTATAAATGGTAACACTGTTGAGTTTTGGATGAAAAAATCCGCATTCGATCTTGCAAAAACCCAGAAAGAAGTTATTTTAGATGTTTGGACAACAAGTTCTATATCTTCTAGTACAGACTATGGAAGATTGACAATTCTGATGTCTGGCCATGGCGCGAATCATGGCACTGTTTCTCCGTTTTTTGTCACATATATGTCTGGAGTATACGGCATAGAATCTGCTTCAATTGGATCCGGCATAACAACCGCTTCAGTTGCTGACGATAAATGGCATCATTATGCGTTTGTTTTCCAGGACGCCACTGCCAGCTCAGCAACAAACACCAGAGTTTCTTTTTATATGGATGGTAAGCTTAATCATTCAATTGAGACAGGAAGTAATATATCTTACGTAAGTGGAAATTTGATTGCAGCTCTTGGCGCTCTTGTTACAGCCCCTTCTGCCGCAGAAGGCGCACTTCTACGTGAACCGGGAATTCACTCTATAGCAGCCGATGCAACTCAACAGGCCCAATTAAAAGGCTGGGGCAAGCTTTCAGCCTCTTTGGATGAGTTTAGATATTGGAAAGTCGCCAGAACTACAGAAGAAATCGCTGGAAATTATTTTAAGCCAGTGTATGGTGGATCAAATACAGACGATTCAAACACTCATTTAGGAATTTATTACAAATTTAACGAAGGTATAACCGGGACATCAAGTGTCGACGATAATGTTTTAGATTATTCTGGAAGGTTGTCAAATGGCGACTGGACTGGATATTCAGGTAGTACGTTCCCATCTAGAAATACTGGCTCAGCTATTGTATCTTCCAGCGCCGCCGCTTTTGAAGAGTCGGATCCAATTATTTACTCTCATCATTATGATGTTACTCAATATTATCAAACAAAAAGCGCTGATGGTAAAACTTTTGATCAAACCAATCCATCTTCTTTTTACAACATGATGCCTGAATGGATACAGTCGGAAGATGTTGATAATCAGGGGGAATTAAAAAAATTAACCCAAATAATGTCAAATTATTTCGATTCTTTATCCTTGCAGATAAAAGAACTCTCTGGAATTCAACATCAAAAATATTATAGTATAACTAGCAGTATAAAACCTAGGCCGTTTGCTGAACAACTACTAAATTCTAAAGGATTTGTCGTTCCGGAAATTTTTGCTGATGCGACAATAATGGAACAATATGGGAAATCAAATGAAGAGAGAGTTTTTTCTGATGACTTAAGCGACGTTAAAGATTTTATCTATGAAAATATATATAATAATTTAAACTATATTTACAAATCAAAGGGTACGGAAAAGGCTTTTAGAAATTTGATTCGCTGTTTTGGCATCGATGACGATCTGATTAAATTAAATGTTTATGGCAATAATATATCTTATGAAATAAAAGATAATTATAGATTTACATCTAAAGCAAAAAAATATGCTAACTTTTATCCATTAGATAATAAGGATGCAATTGTATTCCAGGCTATTTCAACTAACGTATCCAACTCGGTTTCTTTTGTTTCTGCTAGTGGGATGCGTAATCTTTTAAGTGGGACATCTCACACGTTTGAAGCAGAAGTTGTGTTTCCAAAGCATGTCGAATCTTCTTATTATAATCTCAACATGCTTCAAAGCTCTTCTTTGTTCGGTGTTCACGAGGCCATCTCATCGGGTGCCGCAGGCCAGACAACACAAAATGACACAACTTGGAAGACCTCAAAGAACGCAGCAGATTTAGCGTCAATTCAAGTTTATGCAGTTCGACCAAGCACTGATTATAATCATGTGTTTTTTAAAGCTACATCAAGTTATTTCGGAATTAATCTTACTTCTTCTTTGTTTACAAATGTATATGATAATCAAAAATGGAATTTTGCTGTAAGAGTCAGACCTCCTGCCGAACATTGGGCAAACCAAATTAGCGGAAGCTATGTGACAGACTTGTCTTCTGGTTCTTTTGAATTTTATGGAATTAATGCTGATCATACTACCATACATAATGAATTTGTTGTTACTGGAAATTTAGCAGAAGGAGTTAGTGGTGTTAGCGGTAATGTCCCCGTTGCAAAATATAAAGAATGGGTCAACGCTGCGAAAAGATTTTACATTGGTGCCGATAGGACAGATTTTACAGGCTCTGTTCTTACTCCCTCAAATGTTAAAATAGCATCTTTTAGATACTGGCTTAAGAATTTAACAAATCAAGAAATAAAATCTCATGCAATAGATATTGACAATTATGGAACTGAACATCCCGGAAGAAGTGCTTTCCTTTTTGAGGGAGCTAGCAATTCGTTCAAAGGGCAAAATATACCTGGAGCTAGAACACTTGTTATGCATTGGGATTTTGCAAATATTACAGGGTCGGATGCTAACGGAGAATTTATAGTAAATGATTTCTCTTCTGGGTCAAATAATGTCATTGATCCAAACAATACAGGAAAATTTGGCCTTATATCGGAAATAATCGATAGACAGCATACAGCAAAGGGAGCATTTTTCCCAGTTAGCACAACGGCTTCGATTGATGTAACATATTCTCCTAGTGCAAAACAACTTCCAATTGAAACAGTTGGAAGTTCTGATATGGTTCAAATATTAGATCAAGATGACATACAATTTACTTTAGAAACAAGGCCGATAAATTATTATTTTGCTGTCGAAAAGAGCCCATACGCTTCGATTTCTGAAGAGATGATGAATATGTTTGCCTCAATTAAGGATTTTCATAATCTTATTGGAGAGCCGGTTAACAGATATCGTCAAAAATATAAAAATTTAGAAAAATTAAGGCAGATCTTTTTTGAGAGAGTTGGAAATACCCCAGATGTAGAAAGATATATAGACTATTATAAGTGGATCGATTCTGCTATCAATGATATTATTATAGAAATATTCCCGGCTTCTGCTGATGTTTCCCCCTCTGTGAGGACGACCATCGAAAGTCACGTTTTGGAGAGAAACAAATATAAAACAAAATTTCCAACGCTCGAGCCAAAAGGCGAAAATCCTGTAGGTGGGTTAAAAGGCGCCTCAGAAATGAAATATGATCATAAGGACGGTTCTGCTCCAATGCCTTCTTCTCCGAGGGATCAACGTAAAAATACTTCATGGTGGAAAAAGAGAGCTAATAGAGAGCAATCAGAGTTGTCTTCGAGCACTAATGCAACCGCAGTTGATGCGATTGACACTACTGGTGTAGCTGCCCCCGGATCTGATTGCTCATTTACCATAAACATCCCTTCTGCTGCCGGCGGCGAAGGGGGAGCAATCACCATTCTCTTAGACCAGTCAGCAACAACTGATCCCGCCGAAGGCGCTAATAAAATCGCTATTGGCTGGAATGGAAAGAACGATGCTGAAATCGCCGCCCTTGTCATCAAGGCAATTAACGGGACTACAGACTCACTTATTGATTACGCATCTTCAGGTCGCGGTACCGCTGGAGTAGGCGGTGTTACAGCGAAAGAGGGCTCAAGCAATACTAAAGTCACGCTTACGATAGATACTACAGGTCGAGACGGTAATATTAGTAGTGCTCTCGCTACCGCATCTGGTGTAAACGTAATTGATGTGACAGACTTTGGCGGTGCAGTCGCAACAGATTTTGATTCTAAAAGAGAGACTCTCAATAGAATTATCAACACTTTCGTTTCTGGTAATTCATTTGAAGAAAGAAATTTCAGCCGCCCATATGATGCGACATTCCAATTAGATAAAGGCCTACATGATTTATCCAAACTTCGCAATCAAGGTCTTCATAAAAATATATTAGAACCTTTTGCTCACTCAGGTTCGACACCCTCAAATATTCTTGCTGTTACGGCTAGTGATTTTGTTCCGGATGATCAACGTCTTGTTCAGGCAGACAGGGCTAGTGACCCTCAAGATTTGATGACAAAAAAGAAAAAGCAGTTCTTTTTTGTAGAAAATAAATCAGATAATTCAACTTATGGCAATAAACTCAAAGGCGAGGCAGCTCTTCCTTTTAGTCTATATACCAGCAGCAGAGGCCTCGAAGTAACAAATCTTCATCATGATTATGACACAATTAAGGGAACCCCACTTCAGGGTCCGTTTACTGAAAAATATGTCGGAGGTCACCAGCATCGACACCAAGATCTAACTTTGACTGGCGGCCTTCGTCATGCCGTTGTAGACATAACAACAAGGCCAGAAGCCTTCCGTATTAATATATTTAATGAACAGCCAACGGGCTCTTTTATTACAGCAATCGACGCAGACTTTACAGGAACATTATACGTTGTAGGATCCAATCTAAACACTGTGAATGTTCTGAATTCAGATTTACCTAGGGCATCGCGTTTTAGAGACGTGAGGTCTAAAAGACCCGTCAATATTAGAAATATTCAGCAGTTAACGAGTTCGAGTACTTTCTCAGATACAACAACAATCGGAAATTATAGCAAAAATTATGAAATTATTCAAACTTCCGGAAGAAAGAACAACGACAGCTACTTTGTTTCTGTCGCGGGCGCAGTGTCGTCGTCTATAGCTTCTAGTATGGTGGGTGGTCATGTAGTTAGACCCTTAACCGAAAGAACAAGACAAGAGTCAGTCATAGTTGAGAGATTTTCAGCTCCGGGAGGATATGAAGTTAACTCTAGAGGTTATTTGGATGCGGCACATGAGGAATATTCAGTATATAACGCTTTGCCTTGGAGAAACTTAACAGTTAGAATTCCGTTAACTAACTTATATAAGTCTCACACTGGCAAATATGGAGTCAACTCTTCAGCTTCGGCAATAATTACTGTTACTGATAGCGATAATATAGCCGCTAACGATTCCATTATTTTAACTGCTACAGATGGAACAGTTGTTGTATGCTCAATTAATAACAATGGTGGCACCACAACTAGCACAGCTACAGACGGAGACGTCGAAGCGGCAACAGTGTCATCAAATGACGCTAGCGCAGCCACAAATATTGCTACAGCTATAAATCATAATCCAAGATTCTCAGCAACAGCGAAAGAAAATGTTGTCACAGTTGTACAAGCAACTGGTGGCATTGACGGGAATACGCAAGTTATTGTTCACGATGCTAGCACCGCAGGGATTTCTTATACAGATTTCCGAGGCGGATCAGGCGGTAACAAACCAAACGATCTTTCTAGAGCAAATTTTCACAAAGTCCACTCAAACCCGAGACGCTTCCTTGTATTAGCGCCTGTCACCGGCGCACATGCTGATTCTTACGCCGGCGGGTCTTCAAGACCGGAAGTCATCACAGCGTCAAATTTTGATAATTATTATATCCAACATATGATACCGCAAAGTGATTTGCAATATGCATGGATTACTGCTTCTGTTGCGGAAGTTGTGATGTCTGGAAATGCTGGCTCTTCATCTTTTATGGTGAAAGAAGTAAACGGACATCATGTTTTCCGTCGCGATACTTTACAAACTCACCCGCCAACAGGCGGTTCCTATGTTCCATTTGGGTATCAACAACCTGACTATACAAATGCTAGTTTAGCCTCAACTAATCTTGCTTTTGTGTCTCAAAGCAATACGTGGGGAGCTATCCCCGCCCTGGGCAGCTGGCTCGTATATGCTGATAGCAGGCTATATCCCGGGTCTAGAGCTATGTATATAGATCCTATTGGATTAAATAAACTTATCCATGATCCAATCAGTGGTTCAGATAATACTCTGGGATATCCAATTGATAGTGACGGCGGTGGCGGATCAATCGCTAAGCAAAAGGGGCTACTGGCTGAGTATATAAATCCCGGTTTCCTCATCCGGAATCGGGTCGACACTGACTACGGCAGTGATGGTCAGGATGTTTCTTCTATTACATTTAATTTCCACGATCTCATGATCAACCGCAATGGATTTTTTGGATACCCAAGTTGGAAACAAGTGAGAACGGGTGAACATAAAGTTGCAAGACATCATCGAAGAAACAACATATTATCCATTCATGGTCTAAAAGGTTCCAGACAAGAAAGAGTCGATCCAACTGATTACACAAATGATATTTCTACTAAACGTAAAGATACTAGCGAAATTAAAAATTTCAAGGTAACTCCGGTAACAAGCAAATATAAACCACTTTTGCACACTGTTCGTTCTCCATCAGATCCGGATGTTCAAGGAAGACAAACGTTCGATGAAATAAGCTTAAGACATACATATGGCAATGAAGCGTTCTTTTTTCCAGTAAGCGGAGGAATACTCGATAACAGATTGGGACTTGCGCCAAATCGAGATGAACAGATGTATGATGAAATCACTAATGCGATTGACAGAGATGAACTACATCTTCAAAATTTGGTGTATAGAGAGACTATTTTCCCGAAAGAAGAGTATACTTACCTGTCCCAAAATCGTCAAAGAATTAACTATACAGAATCCAAAGGAGCCGGCCCAGATGGATATGACAGAAGAAGCACGAAAATTAGGTCATTCTGGAGGGATAGTATACACGACAGATTGAGAACGATCATGGGAGCTGCTGATGATGGTATTGGCGCTTTGAATTCTATGGGGCACTTATTGCATACTTCATCTTTGCGCGCGACCACCGTACCAGATTATATGGTGATGGGCGAAGTTCACGAATCACATTCAAAACCAGTAGCATTAAGCATGTGGCCACTAGATTCTCCAGGAAAATTATCTAGAACAATGGACGAGGCAGTCGGCAGCGTCGGTCCGATTGGACAAGCAATTCATGTGGGAGAATTGTGGGGCGACACTATTTTTACAATGACTGGAACTGCCGCCGGCGCAGGAGGCTCCTCTGGAACTGATGAATCTTCGGCTACAGCTTCACAGGGGTTCATGTTTCCGACATATCTTCATGATCAAAAAGTTTACAAATTCAACGACGTCGCACATGTCCCGGGCCAAGAATATGCTAATTTTAAATTCTCTGCGGTGTCAGTCACTGACATGGCTATCTATGCACACACTCATTTTAAACCTCAGTATAGTTGCAGTGCTCAAGCAGGAAGAGGACCATGGTTTGACTCTTATGAGGAATATTCAGAGGATATTAGGCGAATTGGTAAAGATTATTCTATTCTTCCTGAATTTAGAATTTCCGAACATATGGAATATTATTTAAATAATGGATTCTTCGCAGATAATAGCAAATTCTTGACTCTTGACGGCGCAAGATTAACTTCTAGCGCTGACAATGAAACATCCGATCCTCAGAATGAATTTTATAAGATCTATGCACATTCAGATTTTCTACAACACATGCAAGTTATAAAAGATGATTATACAAGCGCAGGCAAAGATGCGAAATTGGCTCGTTTGACGCTCAAGTGTAAGGGGATTAAAAAGCTTCTCCCATATAATGGATTTTACCCAGTCAACAGATGCTTGCAATTGGGCACTCTTTTTTCAGAATCTTTTGGACCTTATTTGACTGCAAGTGTCCGAACTCAAGCCATCATACCCAAAGCTGTTCAAATGCAATCTCTTTTGCAACCATTTTTCGCTCCCGGCATCATGTACAATACAATTAAATCAGGTATTGCAGTTGATTGGCCATTGTTCACTGGATCCGCCGTTGGCAGCGCCCGCATCGCGCCATGGTATTTATTGACGGCCTCCATGGAGGGTGACACCGCGATGCCAGCGCTTGGCGTGGGTCCAAAAAATGTCCACAGTTTACGTCTGCCATTTGAAGCTCTAGTTGAGCCAGACAAATATCTACCAAAAAATGAAAACCCTGAAAACCTTTATAACAGGGGTCTCCATTCTCATATAGCAATGGACCGACATAGTGGTTCAAAAATACCACTTATAATTCCAGGCTTTGGCCATGGCGGAATTAACTCAAACGGATTCACCAACAACAAGACCACTGACTGGTTTCCAGAAAGGTGGGATCTTCATTGCATATGGAAAGGTCAGAGTGAAGTAAAATATAATCTTGCGATGCATAATTTTCTAGGTGAAATTCCAAGATTCTTCCTCAAGGACGAAAGATTAACAACGTTCGCTTCGAAAAAAGGACCCTTTATGATGGCTTCCGGAACAACCTATTTTATGGACGTTGTTTTGGAAAAGAACAGAGATACAGTTATTTGGGAAGGTCCGGAGTCGACCACAGGTATAGGTATACGCTTTACCTCCAAGAATCATCTTACAGGGGCGTCATATAGAGGAATGCATTATGGACCCGCATGTCAATGGTCTACGGACGTGAGCCTTCAAGGCAATGACAATCATTATGACCCCGCATACGCACCTTATACTCCTCCATATTTTTACGGCCCATCAACTGCAAGAATAGCGTTTACTCCACACATTCAAAGAGAAATGGTTCCGGATCGAGGCCCGGAGTCTTTCACGCTTGAAGAAATTCTCAGGGGAGCCGAAGTTGAAACTATGTACGAACCTGATCGTTCTGGGTCTTATTCATCAATAAACACTGCCGGCAGAGTCCCGACAGAAGATCAGTTGGCAGCTATAAGCAAAATGCAAATTGACTCATCCATTAAATTATTTGGTAGAACAAGACTTAAAGAAGTCACATATCAGCCATCTGCGCTAACAAGTCGTGCCGGCAACCCTTCTTCTATCAAGGATGGTCCGGATGCATCATATGATGTTTGGACAATTAGTTCTAAATTCGAAACACCAATATTAAATTTCTCAGATTCTGCTGGCGTTGCAGGCGTAGGCGGAAATATTCCTTATACACGCGGCGTATGGATGCAGTATGGAAGGCTCATAAATACTGCGAGCAATGGTGTGTATCTTAGCTTAAGAGAGAGTTACCCAACTGCTTCATATACACCGAGAGGAGCTAAGACAAGAACAGCTGACGCATTTACCACTCGAGCACAATTGGCCGGCCCTGAAAATAATAATATTGTCACAGGTTCACTTTTAAAAGTATGTGGGTTTGAATCTGGATTCAACAAGAGAAGATTAGGTAGAGTGGCGGATACAAAATTAATTTCTGAGGCCATCGTCGCAATTCCATTTAGTGATGATAATGTAAACGATGTTGAATTTGCAAGAGGCGGAACGCCGAAAATGGCAGATAAATTTTACACGATAACTAGAGATCAAATCCGCGCGGCACAACAGCTTGTTGACACACCAGAATTAGCTGAAGACATGACTAAAAAACTCCGCACCCTCGCTGGGTCTTCTATAGAAGATATGGTCAGAAAGATGCAGAAGTATGTTATTCCTCCACATTTAGACTTCTTGACGAATGCGGATATTAATCCTTTCGTTATGTATATGTTTGAATTCGAGCATGTGCTGGATAAACAAGACCTTGCAGATATCTGGCAAAATGTTATGCCAAAGATTGCAATGACTGCAGAAAAGGATGAATCAATTATATCTCATGATATAGGCAAATCTAATGAATTCTTTGGAACTAAAGAGATACCTTCAGACACTAGATGGATGGTCTTTAAGGTTAAAAGAATTGCGGAGAAGAATTATTTCGCAGTAACCGCAGACTCCACAGATGACGCTAGGTTTAAATTTGAATTCGCTGTTGATTCAGAAAAAACAACCCCGGATTATAGTTATAATTGGCCGTATGATTTCTTCTCTCTTGTGGAGTTAGCAAAGGTAGAAGCAGAAGTTAGTATTGAACATGACCCGGACTTGCTCGGATAGGATATTAATTTATGGAATTTTTTGACAGAAAAGAAGAAGTTATGGACATACAGTTAACTCAGTATGGCAAATATCTTTTGTCACAGGGAAGATTTAAGCCAGAGTTTTATGCTTTCTTCGATGATGATATCATATATGATCAGAGATATGCATTTACAAGCTCAGCAGGGACAAATAAAGAATTAGATCCCGATATGACGATTGAAGAGCATCAAAATGATATTGAATTAAGAATTAAAGATACTCCCAGATTAAAAGCCCAACACGTTTTCAGTGGAATTGAAACTAATATAACGGGAAACTATGGAGTAGGTTCCGAATGTGGCGAATTGGGAACGTTTCAGTTGAATCAGCATGGCGCCACGACAGCACATTGTATAAGACAACCCGGACCAGAAAGAAATTATAGCATGCAACTTCCTATAGGAACTTCGGGCCTTAATAATAGTTTTGCTCCAAGTTGGAATATTGATTTTTTAAATGGAGGCATTCATTCATATGAAAATGTCATAACAGGATCAAGTTTCGGCAATGTTCCAATCCCACAGCTTTCAGGCTCATGTCGTTTTAAGACTTATATCACTTTTGTTGATGAAGATGGTTCTTTGCTTGAAAATTATCTTGAAGATGATTATGGTTTTTATGACAATGCCTTGGAAATGAAAGATTTTAGTTCATATTACGATAGGTCTTTAATACAAATTCAACCAAATTATATATTTTTAGATGTAGAAGAAAAAAATACAGATTTTGTGAAAGAAAATTTTGATATTGAAGTTTACAAGATCCATCCCGGAGGGCAAGAGGAACAATTGTACTTCTTCGATCCAGAGTCAGAGGAAACAGAATTTAAAACACATCATGTTGAGTATTATTTAGATATTTTCGTGGATAGTGAAATTGATGATGTTTATTATTGCAAAAGTGTTAAAGCTGAGAAAAGAAAAAATATCCTTTCTGACCAGCATATTCCATTTAGATGTCCGGACGAGCCCGGGAAGCCAGCCAATATTTATATTGGAAGCGATTTTGATGAGGAGCCTTGCTAATGCCAGTTAGTATAAAAGACAATATTAGTAGTTATTTTACGTCAGCAATTCCAGGAGTTTTTCTGGATAGAATAACACTCACACCGGCCGGCAGAACAAAAATAAAAGTTTATGGAAATCCTCATATTAGACAAAACGAACTAGGAAAGACATATGGTACAACAGAGACCGGTCCCCCTGCCAATGGCCAGGATCAAGCTTCAGCTCCTTCTCTATCCATCCAAGTCGACTTAAGTTTAAAAGCTGCAGTGCCTAGATCTAAAAATATTAAGAACAGTTGGTTTTTTAACAAAAGCGTCGCGGAGCATTATAGGATTTTATTTTTTTATAATACTTCTTCGGAGATCTTCGACAAAATCAATTCCTCAGAAAATATCGCGCAAACAATAATGGAAATTGCACAAAATTCATCCGACAACAATATCAAACCAGAAACTTTATCTATGAGCGACACAGGGTTGCTTACAATAACGGATAGTATGGACGTAATGAATTATATACAACAATTTAATAAGGTTGTCACACCAGATGGTTCGACTGTGTATGATGTACCATTTAGCAGAAATTTTATTATTGAAAATGTGAATCCAGATCACTTATCTATTATCGCTGTTCCATTTTTAGATATTGAAGAAGCTTCAGGCTTGGCAGAGATGAAAAAACATATTCCGGAAGATCTTTTTTATGGACAACCAATTGTTGAACTTGTGACAAATAATGGCACCACTGCGTCTAACAGAAGAGCTTTATATGAGGTTGACCCAACGACACTTGTAAAAAAAATGTGGCATGGTCCCGTTCATCAAATGCCGGATGGTACATGGATGACTGGTGAAACCCACCAGCCCGGCGATAGAACTTTGATAGAAGAGCAAGTAGATAATAGTTTAATACAGGATTTTCGGTCGACCGGCACTATGGAAAAGCAATTGTTTGATTTCAACACTAATGAAAATCCAACACTTGGAAGAGACTCTTTAAAAATATTAAATAATGATAATTTAGATATTGATAGAAAAGTAACTTATTTTTCCAATTTTTTTAATTCTCGAGACGCAAGTGGAAAATGCAGATTCTTTTTCAGCCTAGACAAATTGACAATGGCTAAGAAAAATTCTACTTTTCCAAAATTGTATCAAACTGGTGATTCATCCTTACTTGCTGCTCTTATCAACAATACATTAATCAAAGAATTAAGAATATTTAGAAAAGAAGTTATAGGAGGAGGGTGTTTAGGCAATGAATACATTTCTGTTAAAGATTTAGATCCTAACGAAGTTCCGACTCCGATTGCCGAGTTAAATCAAATAAAAGCCAACGGAGTGGTGAGAGAAATTAATTTATTTTCTTCAAATTTGCGCGAGCAGCCACCGTATATGACTCATTACACAGGATTCGATTCTTCAATTAATAAACTTGGCCAATATAAATATTCTGTAGAAGTTGATTTTACGGATGGAACAGTTACTTTTGTAAAAAATAATTTAAGACTTTTGCAAGATATGTATCAAGGTTTTAAACAATATGAAGACTTATCTAACAATATAAGTTTAAATTCTAGTAATGTTAATAGAGGCCTCAAGATTAGATATTTCAATAGTATTTCTAATAGATTTATACCAGAGTTTATTCAAGAAGTTTCACAACATGAAGAATCCTTAGTTAGGTTTATGGCGGATGCCACAACGCGCAAAAGAATGATTAAAGATTTTTTGGATATTTACGATTTATTTACTTTAAATCAGACAGTCAATACCCAAAAAGAAGATCGTCTTAAAAATTTCAGTGTTATGACAGATCCGGAGCACGGAACTCCGGAGGGAATTAATTATTTAGTAAGAGTAATGTTGAATTTAATTAACCAAATTAAATCTGCATTGGGGGCTGTATCAACTGGACCAACCCAGAAACCACGCGCAAGCTCCACTAGTGATCAAACACCTTCTAGAGATCGCGCGTATCGACCCAAAGTAATCACAATAACTAAAGAATTTTCACAAATTGAAGAACTTTTCAATGCAAAGATTCCTAATTTATGTGGAACACACTACATAAGTTTCTCCAACCAGGACCAAGAAGTCAAAAATGGTCTTTCATCTTTATCCACAAATGACTATCGTCAGAGAGTTTCTAATGAAACACTTAAATTATTAAAAGAGGATGCAAACTTTGTGAAAATTTCATCGGGTGAAAGTGCTGACTTGTCTGGTACTAAATTTTCATTTTTAGCGCCCCACCGGATATCTTTCGCCCGCGCCCAATTTCTTGATTTATTAGAATTGGCTACTACACCTCAATTTTATAAAACTTCTCATTATGATTCGGCCATGGCGAAAATTTTACTTTTTAATCAATGTGAGAATATATCATCAATCGGCTCATTGGAGGTTAGTTCAAAAGCATCTCATCAGGAAAAATATTCTGTCGAAAAGCAAGAATTAAGAAATGTTTTTATTGATTATTTTTCCAAAAAGAACTGTACGGTTGACTCAATGGAGGCTTTTCAGGTCCGTGAGACGAAAGATATTAGCAATCCTTTAACAGCTCGAGGCAAGGATTCACGACAAAATTATTCTCAAGAATATTTGGATCGAACACAGGCTGAACAGAGACGACGTTTTGACACAACAAATCCAAATGTTGTTTTTTCAAGGTTGTTGCGACAAGATGTTACTCCCGAGGGTATAACATTTAAGCCCAGACAGACATACAATGTTCAATTGCGCCCAGGTCTACTTAATTACTTTAAGGATAACTCCGGAGATGAACATCATAGCAAAATTTTAACTAGTTTATA
>TARA_R110002074_G_scaffold161480_6_pt1 | contig 65605 bp, 60 predicted proteins | sample TARA_R110002074 | Tara Oceans TARA_R110002074 (sample SAMEA4397215) | marine metagenome | biome: Polar Biome; feature: [MIX] marine epipelagic wind mixed layer (ENVO:01000061); material: water (ENVO:00002006), including particulate matter (ENVO:01000060) such as... | depth 10-100 m
TCTGCTTTTTATTTCTATAGCCTCTAAAAGTAATTTATTAACCCCTAAAGTGTCATTATCGTGCAATTTGCTTGATGCCAAGTTGCTCAATGCTTTGGCATAAAGATCAAGGTCATTTATTTCTAAACTATCAGTTTCTAAAACTGTCTTAAAATGTTGTATTGCTTTTTTGTATTGTTTATTATTTCTGAGTACAACTCCAATGTTATTTATTATTGTTGCTTCTCGAACTTTATCATTAGTTTCTTTTTTTGAATAATATAGCGCCTCATTATAATAGGCTTGAGATTTCTCCACTTCACCCAAACCGCCTAAAGTGATCCCTAGTACATTATAACTAAGATATAGATAGTAATTATCACCTAAGGGTTTTAATCGTTCAATTGCCTTGGTTATGGTAGTTTCGCTGCCCACATAATCTTTAATGTCTGTTTGTATTTTGGACATGCTCCAATACATTCTACCAGAAAGTTGTTTCTCATTAATGGTTTCAAAAATTTTTTGTGCTTCCGAATAGGAAGAGTAGGCACTATCCTTTACTGAATATCTATTAAAAAAAAGGGCTAAATCCCAATATCTATTTCCTAGAGATATAGAATCTTTTTGTTTTTGATTAAGTGAAATAGCTAGATTATTAACTTTTCGAAAAAAAGCACTATCAGCCGTTGCGTATAAATTTTCTGAAAGGGTAGAAAAATATTGTGCTTTTAAGGAATCGGAGGGGCTATTTAATGCAAATTGATAGGCCTTATTTAAAACCGATAATTTTTGTAACTCCGTAGATTTTGGATTTTTACTCTCTTCAATCCATATACGAATACTATCGCTTTTAGCAGTATTAGGTACTACTGCTTCTTGTTTAATCTTAGGTTCTGAGCAACTACTTAATAAGTGTACTAGTATGAATAAGGTGAAATATCTTTTAATCAAAAACTGGTTTTTTTAACTTATGTGAAAACCAAGGTATAAAAAAAGCCTTCAACATAATTGTTAAAAGCTTTTTTTATAGAATATTATTTTAATCTAGCTTATTAGTGTTTTTCCATGTCTTGGTGGTGTTCCAGTAGAACAATCATCACAAGCTAAGGCTTTAGAGATATCATTCATGAAATCAAACTCACTAGCAGTGTTTTCTATTACGAAAGTTGCCATACCTAATGCCATTACTGCTACTGCTAAAATACTTGTTACTTTTTTCATATTCTTTGTGTTTTAGGGGTTTTTGGTTTATTATACAGCCAAAGTAATATGGTTACACGAGTAGTCAAAGTAAATTGTTCCCCCTTAAGTAAGTGACTTAGTTCTGCTAGTATATGAACCGATTGTGAGAGAATTCTTTAGTTTTGTGAAGAAAATGTATTCTTTGTGAGAATATTTTTAAGATTATCCATGTTTTCTCGGTATGTTTTTGAAAATGGAATGTGTTCATTTACCATTTTTAAAGCACAGATAGATTTACCGAAATTTATTCTGGAGACATAGGAAGTATTTACAATATAACTTTGGTGTATACGCATAAAATTACCCGGTAGCGCATTCTCAAAAGTCTTTAAAGTTTTAAACGCATTTGTAATTGTACCGTCTTTCATATAGAATTCGGTAGTATTATTATCTGCCTTTAAGTATAGAATATCATTGGTATTCAGGTATTGGAAGTCGTTGTAAGATTTTAAGCAAAGTGTAACCGGTGCTTTTTCTTTTGGTATTCTTTTTTTAAGCTTTAATAATGACTTACGTATATCGAACTCATTATAAGGCTGTAGCCAGTAATCAAAAAAACCATTTTTTATAGCATCATAGGCATAATTTTTAGTAGAAGCGATGCCAATTAATATAGGAAGTTGGTTCGTGTATTGATGAATCTCCATTATCATTAGAAAAATGGCTGAATAGTCATTATTAAGATTTATAAAAACAATATCTGGAGTGTATTTTAGAATATCGTTTAAGCCATCGGTAGGATTGGTTGTGGTGTTTATACAATCAAAGTCACCATATTCATCCAAAAAAGCATGTAACTGCAAATTTGAAACTGCATCAGAATCAATTATGGTGTACGTGTATTCCAAAAGATATAGTGTCTATTACGAATTTAGATATAGACTAAACAAATCTCACCAAGAATGTCCTTATAAAAATGGAGAACTCTTTATTAAAATGCCTGTTTGCAGAGCCTGTGAAAGAAAATTCTGTCAAATAATACCGTTATTTTGACATTATTTTTTAACTGAAGCTTGAAAAGCACCTATATCTGGAGTTGGTATTCTTAGTTTCCCTAGTATGTCTAGAGGGTTATTATTAGCCGTATCTAAATTTCCCTTTCCGATAACTTCTGAGTCTAAACCAATTCTAAAATCATTCTTTGTTGTTAAAAAATAATCTATTTCGCCATTCAATAAAATGTCCGAATATAATTCTGAATTTGTAAAATCATAAAGATTATTCACTGCTGAAGATGTATTATTTTGTGTGTATTTAATAAAGCAGTTTAAAAATTTAAAATTAAAGCTATTCTGATTATTTGATATTAAGCTTAACTCATTTTGACTATTGCCATCTATAATGCAATTCTTGAAGTCAGCTTTAACAAGGTCAAAACCAATATTTTGGTTGTCATTCTTCATTTCTAATGCGGTATTATATCTAAACCCTTTATTCCAATAGTTTGCAATTGTTGCGTGAATAAAAGTATAATCACCTCCATTTTCTATCAATAAGGAGGAACTACCAGCACCACCTAAAACTATATTTGCAGCCTCTATTTTGGCATTTTTTGCCCATAAATTATACCTAGTATTATTATAAATCTGGCTATTTTCGATTAGTAAGGTAGATTCAATGTTGTCTGATAATCCTTCAGCAAATAAACCTATTTCCGCATTTTTAATAGTTAAATGATTAATAGCGTTATTTGTGCTTCCAGCAGTAATCCATAAAGCGCCCCACTGGCCAGGGGTTTCTGCAAATTCAGGTTCAAGTCGGTCTCCTTCAAAAATAACCTCGCCTTCTAATGCTACACTATTTTTACTTAAGGTACCGTTTACTATTAATTTTGCCCCGTCTTTCACATATATACCAGAATTTTTATGAAAGTGAATTCGTGCTCCAGCTTCAATTAGCAACTCTTTTTCTTCAGGTATCATTGCATAACCGTATATAACATAGGGTTTACTATTGGAAAAGTATAACTCTTCATCTTTAAGTTCGAAACCAGATATAGTGATGGGGTTGCCTTCTTCATCCATATATAGATTTAAGGTTTCGTTTTCAATTGCCGCATTACCTTTTGGATAAAGGAAAATAGCTTCTTTGGCTAGGGTAACCAACTCTACGGATTGCTGAAATGGTTCCTTGTCAAATTGAATGGTATCTGAATATAGAAGTTCTTTTACGTTACCATCACTTATATTTATGGTCGTTTCAATTAAAATAAATAGACTGTCTTGAGCATAAATTGGAATATTACTAAATTCTTTACCGGCAACACCATCAACATTTAGTCTATAAAAGCTCTCAGGGCCATTTTTAAGGGATATATTGGGCACGATGATATCATCTTTGGTATCATTAAATACTTTAAGTGTATAGGTGCTACTACCAATACTTGCGAACACAGTGTCTAGATAAACCGTGTCTTTTGAAAAAGACAAATTACCGTTGCTAGGTGAATATTCGAAGTCTTTTCTACATGAAGTGCTCCATAAGATACAGAGTAGAACAGAAAAGGTGATTAGTATTCGATTTCGCACGTGTAGGTTATTTAAATAAAATCGATTAAAGAAATATCTCTTTGATTTCTTCTGGTATTCGAACTGGTCTATAGCTTTCGCTATTAAGTAGACACCATTCGGTACTAGAGCGCACTAATAATTTTTTTGTAATACCATGATACATTTCAACAATTCTAATTGATTTTGCCCCAGAGCTTGACTCAATATATGTGCTCATCAAGATTGGGTCATTTATAACTGCTGCATTTTTATATTCTATATGATGACTAAGAACAACCCAAATTACTTCTTCTTGCATTTGTGAAGAAGCCTTCGCTTGCCAATGTTCTTTAGATATATCTTGAATCCATTGTACGTAACGTACATTATTAACATGATTTAAATCATCAATGTCGTCAGTAGAAACTTTAATTTCTTTTTTAAATCCGTTCATTCTATTTTTTGTGGATTTTTACTTCAAACATTTTATTCCAATATTTTCCTGTCACAAAAAATGTCTGACGCTCTTTATGATAAGCAATACCGTTTAAAACGTAATTTAACTCATCCCAATTTGCTGTTTTGGTAATTAGGTTGCTTAATCCACTGAAATTAATAACTCCTTCAATTGATCCAGTTTTACTGTCAATTATCATTGCACTTGGCTTTTGGTACACATTAGCATATAATATTCCATCAACATATTCAAGTTCATTTGCCGAATTAAATATAGAAGAGTTGGTTACGGTTTCAATATAACCTTCCTCCGTCATCGTGTCCGGATTTAAAAACCATATTTTTTCAGTGCCATCACTTTTAAATATTTTTTTACCATCATTCGTTAATCCCCAACCTTCACGGCTTTTACCATATTGAAAATTGTCTAGCTTTTTAAAGGTATCTAGATCATAGATGAAACCCAATCCACTTTTCCAAGTAAGCTGGTAGATTTTATTGTTTAGAATGGTAATACCTTCACCAAAATAGCTTTTGTCTAAATCTATCTGTTTGTATACTTCACCGGTTTTAAAATTTAATTTTCTTAAAAAGGATTCTCCATTTTTTCCAGTGCTTTCATATAAGGTATCATTATAAAATTCTAAACCTTGCGTATAAGCTTCGGTATCATGAGGGTATTCATTTATAATCGTGTAGGTATATATTTCTGGAGCTTTTTCTGATAAAACCTTTAAGTTCTTGTTGATTTCAACAGTTTCGCCTTCAAACGTAATTTTAGCAGTTAAAACTTTATTGCCCAATGTTGGCACGTTAATGAGTAATTTATTATTGTTGAGCGGAATTTCTACACCATCTATACTATACACAACTCCATCAATCTCTTTCTGCTTTTTATTCTTGATACTAATGCCGACTTCTTTATTTTGATTTACCTGTTTTGCATTTTCAGCTAAATTGATTTCAAAGAGGGAAGAAGCTTTTTGATTTCCGCTACCACAAGCAATGAAAAGACTGGGAATTAGAACAATACAAATTAATTTAACTATTCTCATCAAGAAAAAGGAATTTAAAATTATTTAGCGATTAATTACAAGAAGTATTCGTCGTTATTGATAGGCAATTTAATTCATAAAAATTAGAATGTAAAAGGATTGGGAAAGATTTAAAAGATTGTATATTTGCACCTGGCAAGTCCTACACGACCAGCTCCTGTAGAATCCCCCAGGGCGGGAACGCAGCAAGGGTATATGGTCGTAGCGGTGCGATGTAGGTAGCTTGCCTTTTTTTTGTGCCTTAAATTGAAATCATCTAAATTAAGGTAACACATTCATAACCAATTCAATGTATAGTTTAGCATCGCTTATTTTTCTATAAAATGAAAACAAAAGTAGTTCTAATTACAGGTGGGTCTTCGGGTATTGGAAAAGCAATAGGCTTACATCTTAAAGAAAAAGGGTATAAAGTTTATGGTACTACACGTAGTACTTTGAAATATCCATCATTTACAGACTTTCCGCTTTTAGAAATGGATGTTCGCAATGTAGAGTCCATAAAATCTTGTGTAGCCTCATTACTCGAAAAAGAATCGCGAATAGATGTATTGGTAAATAATGCTGGTATTGGTATTACTGGGCCGATGGAAGAAACTCCACATGAAGAAGTACTTAAAGCATTCGCAACTAATTTTAATGGACCTTTAAGTGTAATAAACGAAGTATTACCTATAATGCGAAAGCAAAAAGAGGGGTTAATAATTAATATAACTTCTATAGCGGGTTATATGGGACTACCTTATAGAGGTATATATTCAGCCTCTAAAGCTGCCCTTGAATTAGTGACAGAGAGTTATAGGATGGAAACTAAATCTTTTGGTGTAAAGTTCACTACGTTAGCGCCGGGTGATTTTGCAACAAATATTGCGTCTGGTCGATATCACACGCCTGTTTATGAGAATTCTCCATATAAGAAAATGTACAAAAACACTCTAGATGCTATTGATTCAGATGTTGACGGTGGGGGTGACCCAATAGAAGTGGGAAAAAAAATAGCAAAGATTATTGAAACTAAAAATCCAAAACCTCACTATCAGGTTGGTTCATTTATTCAAAAATTTTCGTTAACTCTTAAGAGTATTTTACCAGGGCTCTGGTTTGAAAAGATGTTAGAAAAGCACAGTTCTTAATACAGATTGTTTTTAAAATAATCCAATCTTTATGATATTATCAATTGTAATAGATATTAGAGAATCCATCTACGATAACACCATTATCTGTTATTATCGCTTTATTCAAGGGGTATAAAACAAGTTTTTCTGTTAGTTCTTTAAAATTATGGGTTTGATACTGTAAAGAGGTATCGACCTGAAGCATTTTAAGGATTATCTTCCAATCATTGTAATCGGTTTTTATATTAATGCCAATTAATTCATGGTCTGGCCTTTTTTCTTTTAATTCAGCTACCCTTTTAAAAATTTCTTGATACTGCTTTTTGTTAGAACCTGACCAAAAGTAAAATAGTACTTTTTTACCTTTCGCAATCTCATTCAATGTTTTGTTTTCATTGTCAAATGATACAACAGTTAAGTTTGGTATCATTTTAGAAGGTTGAAGATTTACGATACCTTGGTAAAGGTTCTCTATTTCTTCAATATGCATATTGTTTTTAGAAACATTCTTAAACTCTTTTAAGAATGTTTCAGTATTTTCTGAAGCGTCTTTTCTCTTTAATAAATAATCGAAGGCGACATTTCTAAATAAATTGTCTCTCAGTTCTTTGTCGACTACCAAACTATCAATTAAATGCAATTTGTGCTTATTGAAATGTAGTTGTTTACCAGCACCTAAACTTCCATTTTTACAATCATTTATACAAGACATGTATGACAAATTTCCAAAATGGGCCTTCATAAAATCATAGTATGGTCTTAAGTAGGTAAGGTGTTGATTATCATAATTTAATTCACTTCTGTAAGAATAAAAATTCTTTGGTAAATCATGTAAATTTTCTTCTGTAGTTTTTCTCTTATGCTGAAAAGGATATATCTCTTTATATCGGTTATAGGTGTAGTCAATACTCCCTTTAAGTAATTCATAACCATCATCCGACATGGTGGTTTCTAATTTTAATTCATTTAAGCGATTGAGTTTATCGTCTTTAAGAGATTTTATTTTTTCTAAAAAATCACTTGGCTCAAACTCATAATATTCAGCATACATAGCAGAATCTTCCTCTTCGGCAGCTAAAAATAATTCTAGTAGAAAGTTATTTATTTCCTCGTTACTTCCAGAAAAAACTAATGATTCATCGAAATAGCTGGTATTTAGTCTTACCATTAAACTATCTCCCTTTTCTAAATAGACATATTGATATTCTGGAGATAAATTAAAATGATAAAGACCACTTTCGATAGAGGATAAATTGAACTTAAACCTGTTTTTATCGTCAAGTTGTGCAGAATCAATCTTTTGTCTGCCTTTCATTAAGATAACTTGAGTGCTTGTAGGATTAACAATTTCACCTGCAAAGAGCACTGTATCTGAATCTTTTTTGGCTGTTGAGCAACCTACAATGAGTACTATGAATATTGAGAGTAGAATTCTTATCATATAGTATGAGGGACTGATACATTTCAAAAATAACAAACCTAAACTCCAGTTGTTGTTAATAGCTAGTTAAATGTTATAACGTACATTCTTAAAAAGCTTTCTGTGAAATTGATGATAAACAAGTTAGTAGAAGCTAATAAATTCAGTATTTTTGCACGGATTTTTAAAATTTTGTTACTATGTTATCTGTATCTAATCTATCGGTTCAATTTGGGAAAAGAGTTTTATTCGATGAAGTGAATGTTGCTTTCACGCAGGGTAATTGTTATGGAATTATTGGTGCCAATGGTGCCGGTAAGTCTACTTTCTTGAAAATACTTGCTGGTCAAATAGACCCAACTTCTGGTCATGTACATTTAGAGCCTGGTAAAAGGATGTCCATATTGGAGCAAAATCATAATTCGGCGGATTCTTTTACTGTGCTTGAAACAGTGGTAATGGGTAATAAGCCTCTTTATGAAATTAAAAAGGAAATAGATGCTCTTTACGCAGATTATGATGATAAGAATGCCGATAGAATAGGGGAGTTGCAAGTAAAGTTCGAAGAAATGAATGGTTGGAATGCAGATAGTAGTGCTGCGGCCTTGCTTTCTAATCTTGGTATAAGTGCAGACTTGCATTTTACGCTTATGTCTGAAGTCGATTCTAAATTAAAAGTACGTGTACTATTAGCTCAAGCATTATTTGGTAATCCTGATGTGCTGATTATGGATGAGCCTACCAACGACTTGGATTATGAAACTATAAGTTGGTTAGAAAACTTTTTGGCAGATTATGAAAACACGGTTATTGTTGTTAGTCATGACCGTCACTTTTTAGATACCGTATGTACAGATATAGGTGACATAGACTTTGGTAAACTGAATCTATATTCTGGTAACTATACTTTTTGGTACGAAAGTAGCCAGCTAGCTGCCCGTCAACGCGCACAGCAGAATAAGAAGTCAGAAGAGAAAGCAAAGGAGTTACAAGAATTTATTGCACGTTTTAGTGCTAACGTTGCAAAAAGTAAGCAAGCGACCTCTCGTAAAAAAATGCTTTCTAAATTAAAGGTCGATGATATTAAACCTTCTAGCCGTAGATATCCTGCAATTATTTTCGACAGAGACCGTGAAGCTGGTGATCAGATATTAAATGTAGAGGGACTATCGGCTTCGACTGACGACGGAGAGGTTCTTTTTGATAATGTTAATATCAATTTAGCTAAAGGAGATAAAATTGCTATGATTTCTAGAGATTCTAGAGCGACTTCAGCTTTTTATGAAATCATCAACGGTAATAGAAAAGCTGATAAGGGTACTTTTCAATGGGGTGTAACCACAACACAATCTTATTTACCTGCAGATAACTATGATTTCTTTACCGATAATATCAACTTGGTAGACTGGTTACGTCAATATGCAAAAACAGAAGAAGAGCGTGAAGAGGTTTATATTAGAGGGTTTTTAGGTAAAATGCTTTTTAGTGGTGAAGAGGCACTTAAAAAGTGTACGGTACTGTCTGGAGGTGAAAAAGTTCGCTGTATGTTAAGTAGAATGATGTTAATGCGTGCTAATGTCGTAATGTTAGATGAGCCAACAAACCACTTAGACTTAGAAAGTATTACTGCATTCAACAATTCTCTTAAGAATTTTAAAGGAACAGTAATGCTAACAACACATGATCATGAGTTTGCTCAGACAGTAGCAAATAGAATCATAGAATTAACTCCTAAAGGCAACATTGACAGGTATTCAACGTTTGATGAGTATATGTCTGACAAGGCATTAAAAGAGCAGCGTAATAAAATGTACGCTGAAAAAGCATAGAATAGATTAACCCAAATCGATGTTTTATGAAAACCTACACTATTGTGGCTTATTTTATTATGGCCTTAAGTTTCGTTGCATGCGAAAAATCTTCAAAAGTAAGTTCTGAAGAATTTACTATTGAAACACCTGCAAATTATACTGTCTTTTTAAGTAGTAGCAATAAATTAAACGCAGTTGTACTTGGTACTTCCGATGATGAATTAATTGTAAATAATTCAGTAGCCTCTTTTTTCGAAATTTCTTCTGAATATGTAAAATTCCGTGATTCAGATGAAATCAGTTTTTATTATACCAGTAACTGTGAAGCTAACATACAGGTATACCATGCTTCGAATAATACAACCAACTCGTTTCAAGTTTTTCAAGATTTAGACCCATGTGCAATTGAAGTGACTGCAATTACGCATACAGCAGAGTTGATTTTTATAGCCTATGAAAGAGAGCTTCTTGGAAAAGATATGCAAAATGTAGTAAGGATTGTCTCATTAAACAACAGCGTTGAAAACCCTATAGATATTACACTAGATAAAAAACCGGTAGACTTGATTACTTCTTCAAACAAATTATTTGTTCTAACCTTAAATGAATTTGTTACAGATGAGTATCACCTTTCAGTGATTGATTTAAATACAAATGAACAAATTATAGAGTTAGATTTGGGTTATAACGCCTTAAAGCTTTTTAAGAATAAATCTGAACAAGTTATAATTAGCTACGCAGAATTACATACCACTTTAAACCCTATCTCTTTAGAAAAAACATATACAACTTATGGTGATAATACAGCGCCAGATTTTATAACCACTAAAGATTCATTTCTAGATTCTAGCGGTAAAATGTATTTTCAAAAGGCAATATCAAATTCAGCAATAGATATGGTACCGGCTATTTATGATTTCCAAACAAATAATACGGTTGTTTATTTATTTGAGAATTTTCTAACCGAATCTGATATAAATGTAAAATATAAAATTGCTTCAACAACTTCTATAGGTTACGACGAGCTAAATAATTATATGCTCATTGGCTATAAGAAGAAAGATGAAGAGAACAAAGGGGGAATCTTAAGAATAACCCCTGCACCAAATTTCAAAATAATCGACAATATAGATTTAGAAGGAGTGCCTAAGTCTATTTTCGTGAATTGAAAAAGGGTTTACTCAACTATTGAAGTACTTACTATTCCAAATAGCCGGATTAAAGTTCTTGCCTAGTGCAAAGCCATAAAATATTACTACCGAGGCTATACATTTAAACATAAAGAAATTTATAATTAAGAACTCTGAAGTTGAATTAGACTTAGAAAAGAGTCCATTGGGTATTGAAAGTGTAATTAAGAAACTTAGTAATACTACCAATAAAGATAAGTTTACCATCCCTTTAAATGGCCACATGAGCATTTTTCGTAATGGGTGAAGATCATTTCCCCATTGGTGAATAAGATAATGATAGTCATTGCCAATCGGCACAAAAAGTAAAGGGTCATCCTTATCTTTTAACTTAAAAAGCTTCGAAGGTGCTATTACTTTAAATCCTTTTAGTTTTAAATCGTGCTCTTTCTCTAAAGACTTTATTTTAGATAATGCTTCGACTGGTATATCTCCTTTAAAATATTTAGAATCTAAAAAACGTAAGCGGTAATCGATACAAATTTTCTTAATGTCGTTGATATGATATATTCTAGAGCTTTCTAATAAATCAATATTAAAGCAGTTAGTTGGTGTACCGTTGCTCGTGGTGATGTTTTCTTCGATACGTTCTAATTCATTATCTAAGTTTGATAAAATGGTATAGACCTCTTTAAGTCTTTCTTTTTCTGAAATTTCACTAGCTAGTTTAGCTTTAGTCAGTTTTTTTTCAATGTTAGTTTTAGATAGCAACATGTTCCTTTTTTTAGCAATACACTCAAATTTAGCTATTTAAAGAATTTCATTAAATCTTGTTTAACTTAATTAAAAGTTAATAAAATGTTAAAATTGATTAAATAACTAATTCACTATAGTTACATATTACTTCAAATTGTATCTTGACGATGAAATCGTACCGTTTGTCGATTTTTAGATCATTTGCCCCTTTAGAACTAATTATATGAAAAAATGGACATCCCTCGTGTCCCTGTGTGCCCTGCTATTAGGGGTTTTGTCTTATGCACAGGATAATAAAGTATCTCAAATAAAGAATGTAGTTTCACATTTTTCTACATCAGAAAAATCAATAATAGAAAGAACAGCAACATTTGAAAGTCATTCCACTCTAATGAGGGTTTTGAAAGCAACAAATTTAGATAAGGTTTTGGGTTATAATGGTGAGTTTACCGTTTTTGCACCTTCAAACCTAGCGTTCGAGAAGCTTTCAAAAATAACAATTGATAAGTTAAATGACCCAAAGAATAAAAAAGCATTAAGAGATATACTTTCATACCACATAATTGCAGATAAACTATCTGCCTCAACCATTTTAAAGGCGATGTGCCGAGGTAATGGAACAGCAAAGTTTACTACGATACTAGGGGAGAAGATAACTGCAACAATGAACGGTATTGACATCGTTTTAACAGATAAATCTGGTAATCGAGCTGTCATTGTTACAGCAGATTCAAACCAATCTAATGGTGTGATTCATGAAATTGATACTGTTTTTATTCCTGAAACTACATTTTAATTACCGCAAAGAAGCCCCGAGTTGCGTTTCGTATGTCGTCTGTATCTTAGACATTATCTTTTCTATTTGCTTTTCTGTCAATGTGCTTTTATCATCTTGCAAGGTGAAACTAACAGCATATGATTTCTTGCCTTCAGGCAAATTTTCACCTTCATACACATCAAAAAGAGTTATATCTTTCAAGAACTTACGTTCAGCGTTATAGGCCAAATTATACAGTTCTCTGTAAGTCGATTTTTCGTCCAATAATAATGCAAAATCCCTTTTTACTTCTGGATATTTCGGAATTTCTTTAAATAGTATCGGGGTGTTCTCAAGTTGATTCAAAATTACATCCCAATTGAAATCGGCATATAAAATATCTTGTTTAATATCGAATTTTTTCAGGATTGATTTTTTTATCAGTCCGAAAGACACCAAGTTGTTTTTTTGATAAGTAAAGCTCAAACCTTCTGAAAATAGTGTAGAAGTAGTTGGTTCGCTTTTTAAGTTTTCTAAACCTAATCGAATTAAAATAGTATTCACTATTGATTTTAGCTCGAAGAAATCAGATGATACCGCTTTATTCGTCCAGCTATTTTGAATAGAATCACCTGAAAGTAAAATGCTTAAGTATTTAGGCTCAATTCTTTTACCATCTTTAGAATGATATGTTTTCCCGAATTCAAATAATTTAAGATTCGCTCTTTTTCTATTAATATTATAACTGGCTGTTTCTAAAGCAGAAAATAATGAAGCTCTACGTAATTCAGATAAATCTCCACTTAATGGGTTTATAATTTCAATAGAGCTTTTCTTGTCTTCTTCAGACCCTAATAGTTTACTATAATCAGGATTCGTAAGACTATTGGTTAATATTTCATAGTAGCCTTTAGCTGCTAGTACATTCCCAATAGTTGATTGAATTTTATGGTCTTCTGTAGCTGCAGTTGTAGATACTGAAGCATTTAATTTTTCACTAAAAGCAACATTGTTGTACCCATAAACTCGCAAAATCTCTTCAATAACATCAACTTGTCTTTGCACATCAACACGGTAAGATGGCACTTCAAGGCCCATTCCTGCTTCTGTTACATTTTTAACTTTAATATCTAGTGAAGTTAAAATCGATTTAATAGTGTCTTGAGGAATCTCTTGACCGATGAGCTTATTAATTTTCTCAAAACCCAAAAATACTTCAAAATTTGATGTTTTGTTTGGATATAAGTCTATGATATCTGAAGTGATTTCGCCACCAGCAATCTCACTAATTAATAAGGCAGCACGTTTAAGACTATACTCCACATTTTCAATATCGATGCCACGCTCAAATCTAAATGAAGCATCTGTATTTAATGCATGCCTTTTAGCTGATTTTCTTATTGAAACAGGATTAAAATAAGCGCTTTCTAAAAATATAGAAGTGGTCTCCTCCGTAACTCCTGAGCTAAGCCCGCCAAAAACTCCTGCTAAACACATTGGTTTTTCGGCATCACAAATCATTAAATCATCTTCATGCAATGTTCTTTCAACACCATCCAGAGTTACAAACTTGGTTCCTTTAGGTAATGTTTGAACAACAATTTTATTGCCTTTTATTTTTGCTGCATCGAATGCATGTAAAGGTTGACCTAATTCATGTAACACATAATTTGTAGCATCAACAACATTGTTCTTTGGAGTTATTCCTATTGCCTTAAGTCTATTTTTAAGCCAGGTAGGAGAGGGTTGTATGATTAAATTACTTAGTGTAACACCACAATAACGAGGTGCCAATGCGGTATTTATAACGTCTACATCTATTTTTAACGAACGGTCATTAATGTTAAAATGACTGGTTGATGGAGTAATCAACTCCTTAGAAATTTCTTTTTGTTTTAGTCCGGCTTTTAAATCTCTTGCCACACCAAAATGACTCATGGCATCTGCTCTGTTAGGCGTAAGTCCTATTTCAAAAACTTCATCCTCTTCAATTTCAAAAATCTCAACACAAGGTGTACCTGCAACCAAATCGTTGTCTAACACCATTATTCCATCATGGCTGTTTCCAAGACCAAGTTCATCTTCTGCGCAAATCATTCCATGGCTTTCTTCACCTCGAATTTTACCTTTCTTAATTTTCCAAGCTTCGCCTTCAGCCGTATAAAGTGTGGCTCCAATTGTGGCCACCGGAACTTTTTGACCTGCAGCAACGTTTTTGGCTCCACAAACAATCTGAAGTGGGGTGCCAGAGCCAATATCTACTGTAGTAACATTCAATTTGTCAGCGTTGGTATGTTTTTCACAACTTAATACATGCCCAACAACAATTCCTTTCAATCCGCCTTTTACAGATTCGAATTTTTCAATCCCCTCTACTTCTAATCCTAAATCAGTTAATAGCTCACCTGTTTTTTGGGATTCCCAATCTATTTGTATGAACTGTTTTAACCAGTTATATGATATTTTCATTCAAATCTTTTATAGGGCGCAAAGATAAAACAATGCCTGTATACATTCAATAAGCTAGGAAGTGTTTATTTTAATTTTTAATTGTAATATTTAAATCGTTTATTATAAACTAAATTCTAAACGAATATGAGAATAGGTATTGCAGTAGTAACCATTTTTATGCTTTTAGTTTCTTGTAAAGAAATAAAACAAAATTCGAATTTAAAAGAAGGTACATGGCGTGTAGAACTTGATGTGATGGATAACCAAGTATTACCTTTTAACCTCAAAATTAAAAAAGAGATTAATGGTGACTATATTATGCAAATTATAAATGCAGAAGAAGTGATAACCGTTGATGAAATAGTAATTCATGGAGATTCGATTATTCTACAAACACCAGTATTTGAAGGGTATTTGGCAGGTACCTTTACCGATACAGAAATAAAAGGTCAGTTTGTAAAGGAGAGTTTAGATAGAATTGTTCCCTTTACTGCAACATACGGAATTGAAGAAAGATTTGATTCTGAAACTAAAATTGCGAACAAAGATGTCTCAGGAATATGGGAGACCTATTTCAGTCCAAATTCTGCTGAAGAATATACAGGTAAGGGAATTTTTCTTCAAGAAGATAACCGTGTTACTGGAACATTTAGAACAACTACCGGTGATTATCGCTATTTAGATGGCGTTATGGACGGTGATTCATTGAAATTATCTGCTTTCGACGGTGCTCATGCTTTTTTATTCAGAGCAAAAGTTACAGATTCAAGCATGAACGGAATTTTTTATTCAGGTAATCATTTTAAAGAACCATTTGTATCAATCAGAAATGATGGTTATGAATTGCCAGATCCTGATTCATTAACATTTATAAATGAGGGTTACAATAAGCTAACTTTTTCATTCCCAGATTCTGATGGAAATATGGTATCCTTAGATGATGTTGAATATCAAAATAAAGTAGTAATTGTACAGCTAATGGGTACTTGGTGTCCTAATTGTTTAGATGAAAGTAAATTTCTGATTGACTATTTGAAACAGAATGAGGATTTAAAAGTCATTGGTTTGGCTTTTGAATCTGCAAAAACAGAAGAAAAGGCATTTATAGGAATTAAACGATTAATAGACAGAATTGAACTTTCGTACCCAATTTTATTAGCTCAATTTGGTTCAGTAGATAAGCTGGAAGCACAGCAAAAACTTCCGATGTTGAACCATATTTTATCGTACCCCACGACCATATTTATTGATAAAAAAGGAACAGTGAGAAAAATTCATACTGGCTTTAACGGTCCAGCAACAGGTAATAAATATGTTGAATTTAAAAAGAACTTTAATGAGATAGTTACTGACCTGTTAAATGAAAAATAGGAGTTTTAAATTATTGTTGATTTTCCTAAACCAATATTTTCATCATTCATAGTAAAGGTACCATCCAATTCCATAATGTTATCTGCGATAAAATCACCAACGTAATTAGTTCCATATTTAGAACTTCCTAAAATATCTGGAGTAACAATTTTTTTGGAGAATGATTTTAAAACAGCGGCTACAACAGCATCAGATTCTTCATTCATTTTAAAATGTTGCAATAGCATCGCCATACTTAATATTGAAGCTACAGGATTCGCAATATTTTTTCCTTTTGCATCTGGGTAAGAACCATGTATAGGTTCGAACATAGCATGCTCAAGACCGACAGAAGCCGATGGGAGTAACCCAATAGAGCCTGCGATTACACTGCCTTGGTCAGATAGAATATCACCAAACATATTATCAGTTAAAATAACATCGAATTCAGAGGGGTTTAAAATCAACTGTACGGCTGCATTATCTATGAAAAGACATTCTAACTTCACATCTGGGTAACTCTCTGAAATGGAGCGTACAACACGTCTCCAAAGACGTGATGTTTCAAGAACATTTGCTTTGTCTACTAGGGTAACTTTCTTTTTTCTTGAACGGGCCGATTTAAAAGCTAAATGTGTAATTCTGCTTATTTCCGCTTCAGTATATGTGCATGTATCGGTAGCAGAGCTTTGATCTTCACTAATAGATTTATCGCCATAATAGATACCACCAGACAATTCTCTGAAGATTACCAAATCGGTGTTTTGAACACTAGATTTAGGTAATGGAGATTGTTTTACTAAGGATGGAAATACCTTAACGGGCCTAATGTTAGCAAAAAGCCCTAGCTCTTTTCGTAATCTTAATAACCCTTGTTCAGGCCAAACCTTAGCCTTAGGGTCGTCATCATATTCAGGTAAACCTAAAGCACCAAAAAGTGTAGCATCGGCTTTTTTGCAAAGATCTAATGTTTCTTTAGGAAGAGGGTTTCCAGTTTTTTTAATTGCAGAAGCACCTATTAGGCCTTTTTTGAAGGTAAAGCTATGACCAAAGGTTTCCTCCACAGAACGAAGGCACTTAATAGATTGTGCAACAACTTCTGGGCCGATCCCATCTCCTTCTAAAACTGCAATGTTTAAATGCATAATTTAATTAGCTAATACTTTGTATATCTATGTTCGATGCTTCTATTATTTGATGAATATCATCATCCTTCACTTCTTTTCTAGAATCCGCATACTTTAAAAACTCCTCATAAACCAAATCTAATTGAGTTTTGGTAAGTTCATAACCAACAATTTTAGCACGGTATGCTAATGCAGCTCTTCCGCTACGTGCTGTCAATACAATCGATGATTCGGTGACACCAACATCGGCTGGGTCAATAATTTCGTATGTTTCTCTATTTTTTATAACTCCATCTTGATGTATACCAGAACTATGTGCGAAGGCATTTGCACCAACAATAGCTTTATTAGGTTGTACCATCATACCCATTTTACGCGATACCATTAAGCTGGTGTCATAAAGTAATTTACTATTAATTGTAGTGTCTAAATTTAAATCTGGGTGTTGGCGTAAAATCATAACTACTTCTTCTAAAGAAGTATTTCCTGCACGTTCACCAATTCCATTTATAGTACATTCTATTTGTCTGGCACCATTTAATACACCCGCAATTGAATTGGCTGTTGCTAATCCTAAATCATTGTGACAATGGCATGAAAGAATAGCTTTATCAATTCCTTTAACATTTTCGCGTAAATACTTCATTTTTGCCCCATATTCGTCTGGTAGGCAGTAACCTGTAGTATCTGGGATATTTAAAACCGTAGCACCTGCCTTTATGACTGCCTCGCAAACCCGAGCCAAAAACTCATTATCTGTACGGCCAGCATCCTCAGCGTAAAATTCAACATCTTCCACAAACGTTTTAGCATAACTGACTGCAGCAACTGCACGTTCAATTATAGCTTCTCTGTTAGAATTGAATTTATACTTTATATGAGAGTCAGAAGTGCCAATGCCTGTATGTATTCTAGGCATCTTAGCGTATTTCAAAGCTTCTGCAGCAACTTCTATGTCTTTACGCACTGCACGTGTTAAACCACATACTGTTGCATTTTTAACGAGTTTAGCAATGGCTTCGACAGATTTAAAATCACCCGGACTAGAAACAGGGAAACCAGCTTCAATAATATTGACACCCAAGAGATCCAGACGTTCGGCTATTACTAACTTTTGTTCCATGTCTAATTTACAGCCAGGAACCTGCTCACCGTCTCTTAAGGTCGTATCAAATATTTGTACTATATCACTCATTATATTTATGTAATTTTACTCGTCAAACGAATATATTGCCAAATTAACAAAATTTATAAATTTCGTTATGTCATTTACAATGTTAATGCACTTTTTTAGGTATATATATCTTTGATTTACAATTATTTAAACTCATTTTTTTACGATGACAAATACGCATAAAGATGCTTTATTCGTTTTGGTTAAATCACTATCGAAATCTGAAAAGCGACAATTTAAGCTTTATGTTGGTAGATTAGGTGTGAATACCGATGCTAAATTTTTAGCCCTTTTTAATTTATTGGATAAAATTAAGCATTATGATGAGAAAATAATACTAGAAAGTGGGATAGTTAAGAAAGCTCAACTTTCTAACCTAAAAGCGCACCTATATAAACAAATTTTAGTGAGTTTACGGCTTAACCCTGTAAACCAAAATATTCGTGTTCAAATTAGGGAGCAATTAGATTTCGCAACAATTCTTTACCAGAAAGGTTTGTATAAGCAAAGTTTGAAAATTCTTGATAAGGTTAAAGCTACAGCCATTGAGAATGAAGAGAAGAATATTGCCTATGAAATTGTTGAACTTGAAAAAATAATTGAAACACAATTCATTACACGAAGTATACCAGATCGCGCAAATGAACTTGCTTTACAGGCAAAAGAGCTTTCAGGTCATAATGTAATGACGAGTAAGCTTTCGAATCTTTCTTTACAGCTTTATGGAATGATGCTGAAAGTAGGTTACGTTCGTAGTGATGAGGATTACCAAAAAGTAAAAACTTATTTCAATGACCATTTACCACTCTACAACATTGAAGATTTAGGCTTCCGTGAAAAATTATGGTTATATAAAGCATATTTGTGGTACAGTTTTTTAACCCAAGATTTTCTGTCCTGTTACAAGTATGCTAGTAAATGGGTAGACCTTTTTTATGAACATAAGGATATGATATACCTTAATCCTGTGTTCTTTTTAAAGGGAAATCATTACCTATTAGAATCCTTATTTTATGTACAATATAGCTCTCAATTTAAAGAGGTGTTAGAACGTTTAGAGAATACGATAAAGGATAAGAATTTTCCTGATAATGATAATATTAACTCTCTCGTGTTTATGTATATAAATGCAAATAAACTGAATTTGCATTTTCTAGAGGGAACATTTGAGAAGGGATTGTATTTGGTGAAGATTATTGAATATGGTATTAATAAACATCGCGATAGAATTGATATACACCATGTTATGGTGCTTTATTATAAAATAGCGTGTCTGTATTTTGGTATAGGTGACAATAAGACATGTATTCAATATCTAAAGAAAATCATCGATAATAAGAATCTGAAAATGCGCGAAGATTTGATGTGTTTTGCGCGAGTTTTAAGTCTTGTAGCCCATTATGAGGCAGGTATGGATTATCATTTAGAAGTACAATTGAAAAGTACCTATAAGTTTCTTTTGAAAATGAATGATATGCATGCCGTTCAAAAAGAAATGATTAAGTTTTTAAGAAGTTTAGGAGGAATTTACCCAAATCAATTAAAGGCAGAGTTTCAAAAGCTGTATACTGAATTAAAAAAATATGAAGACCATCCGTATGAGAAAAGAGCATTTTTGTACTTAGATATTATTTCTTGGTTAGAAAGTCATTTACAAAACAAACCAGTATCTCAGATTATGAGGGAAAAGGCTTTAGCGAAATCGCGTTAGAGAAAGCTCTTTTTAATGAAAAACAATCATTTTCAACATATTTTAGAAATCAATTTGGCTATGCTTTTTATAGCCACATCTGGTGCATTAGGTAGATATGTGCAGTTACCTGTGCCAGTTACTATAGGCACAAGAGCAACTCTAGCTTTTATAGTCTTGTTTGTATTTTGTAAATGGAAAGGTTTTTCATTTAAAATTCATAAAAATGATGTTCTGGCAATTGTAGTTAGTGGATTTTTAATGGGTATACATTGGGTTACCTATTTCTATGCCTTAAAACTATCAAATGTGGCTATTGGTATGTTGTCCATTTTTACCTATCCCGTTATAACAGCCTTTCTAGAACCATTAATTTTAAAAACTAAATTTCAACTTGTACATTTACTTTTAGCCTTTTTGGTGCTTATGGGCATGTATTTTTTGAGTCCGTCATTAGATTTAGAAAATTCAAATACCATAGCGATAGCATTTGGCGTATTTTCCGCCTTAGCGTATGCTTTACGGAATATTCTATTAAAACGAAAAGTTGCAAAGTATAATGGGTCTGTACTAATGACATATCAAACAGCCATTGTAGGTGTATTATTATCGCCATTTTTATTTACCATAACAACCGAACAAATTTTAGGTCAATGGCAAGCATTGGTGGCATTGGCACTGTTAACAACCGCTATTGGTCATACCTTGTTTTTAATGACTTTTAAACATTTTAATATCACTACAGTGAGTATATTAAGTAGTGTTCAGCCAATTTACGGCATCATGATAGGTGCAATTTTTCTTTCTGAAATTCCAAAAGGGACAACAATTTTAGGCGGAACTCTAATTTTGAGCTCGGTGGTTATAGAAAGTGTTCGTTCTAAAAAACAACCTAAATTATCTTAGTTTTTAATGCCTAGTGTAGATGCACCAAATTGCGAGATAATGTTTTTTCCAAATTTCGTAAACTGTTCATTTTTGGCCATATTACGAACTTTTACAGGGTCAAAATCACCATTGAAATATAAAAATGAACCTGTTTGGTTATCATTATTATAAATCAATATTTCTTTAACGGAATTCCTTTTCTCTCGAATAGAAACAACATTGCGTTTTAATTCGTCATTTTTTCTAAAAACCTCAATGAAAGAATTTCCTGTAATACCATTCATCTGTTGGTTGAGAAATTGAGTTCTACTTGCAGTTACACTTGGAAACTGCATGTATCTTAAATCTTTAGTTGTACCGACCAAAGCCTGCATTTCAGGTGAAATTTCACTTATCATACTAAGCATAAATTGGGGAACCCTCACAGCAGTGACTTGATTGTCGTTCTTGTGAGCGTTGTAAAATGTATCGATAGAATTGTAACTACCACAAGAACTCATCACTAGTAAAAGGGTAAGGGCAATAAAATTTCGTGTCATGGTCAAAGTGTTTATGTGTTTAAAAATAGTGAAATTATAGACATGCATTCCAAATAGGGTCATTTGGTAAAGGGGCGATAATTTCAAGAAGTTCTTTTTTTACAGGGTGCATTAATTTTAATTTACGGGCATGTAAATGAATACTACCATTTTCGTTGCTTCTATTGAATCCGTATTTAAGATCACCTTTAATTGGGCAGCCTATTGCGGTTAATTGAGATCGTATTTGGTGGTGTCTTCCGGTCTCAAGGTCTATTTCTAAAAGGTAATAGTTATCAAGTTTTTTAATTAGCCTATAGCTTAAAATAGCCTGTTTACTTTCATTTACTTCTTTAGTATTTGCATAAGACTTATTTTGTTTGGTATTTCGTTTCATCCAATGTACAAGCCTTTTCTCTGGCTCATCAGGTCTATTTTTAACAACGGCCCAGTACGTTTTCTTAGCATCCTTCTCGGCAAACATTTTATTTAATCTAGGCAAAGCTTTAGAAGTCTTTGCAAATACCACAATACCTGATGTAGGGCGGTCTAGACGATGTACAACTCCTAAATAGACATTACCTGGCTTGTTGTATTTCTTTTTTAAAAAAGCCTTAACAGTTTCGCTAAGTGGTTCATCACCAGTTTTGTCGCCTTGTACGATATCTCCTGGCCTTTTATTGATGATTATTAAATGATTATCCTCAAAAAGTACCTGTAAGTTATCTATCGTAGAATGTTCTTTATTTGACAATATATTTTAGAGTTATTTAATTGTTGATTGAATATTCCTAGATGGCTAACTTTCTTCCTTTTGCTAGTAGAAATAGAAGAATTAGAACTCCAGTTGTTACCGCTACATCTGCGATATTAAAAATTCCTGTTCGAAAGAAACCTAATCTAATCTGAAAAAAATCGGTTACAGAACCATGCGCTATTCGGTCTATGAGATTTCCTATGCCACCGCCAATTACCAATGCAAAGGCTATCAATAATAATAAATTTAAATTTGGTTTTGTTAAGATTCTATATAACAGTACTAGTAATACAAGCAATGGTAATCCTTGTAAAAATAATCGTTTTACAATAGGAGGGAAGTGCTGTCCAAAGCCTAACATTGCGCCAGTATTTTCTACATTGGTTAGAATAAAATGTTCTCCAATTACAGAAATAAATTCTCTAGGTTCAACTTTTGTTCGCGTTAATTCTTTCGAAACTTGGTCACAACCTACGGTTAGTAAAACAAGTATTAAAATCCAAAATTTAGAAAAGTTTTTAGCGCCTTTCATAAATGTAGTAGTTAGTACTGCTCTTCATCATTAGGGAAATCTTGACTCTTTACATCACTTACGTAATTAGAAATAGCATTTCCCATTTCTTCATATAGGTTCATGTATCTACGTAAAAAACGTGGATTAAACTCGTGAGTCATTCCTAAAAGGTCATGAACTACAAGCACTTGTCCGTCAGCATATTTTCCTCCACCGATACCAATGGTCGGTATAGTGAGACTTTCAGAAACTTTTTTAGTCAATTCTGCAGGTATTTTTTCTAATACCAAGCCAAAACAGCCTAATTTTTCAAGTAAAAGGGCATCATCCATCAATTGTTTGGCTTCTTCATCTTCTTTTGCTCTAACCGTATAAGTTCCAAATTTATAAATAGACTGTGGTGTTAATCCTAAATGGCCCATCACTGGTATACCTGCAGCTAAAATTCTTTTAACCGATTCTTTTATTTCTGCGCCACCTTCTAGCTTTACCGCATGTGCGCCACTTTCTTTCATAATTCGTATAGCTGAGCGTAATGCTTCTTTGGGGTCGCTTTGGTAGCTGCCGAAAGGTAAGTCTACTACCACCAATGCACGTTCTACCGCTCTTATGACTGAGGAGGCATGGTATATCATTTGGTCTAAAGTAATTGGCAATGTCGTTTCATGACCAGCCATTACATTACTTGCAGAATCACCTACTAAGATGACATCTACTCTAGCAGCATCTACAATTTTGGCCATAGAGTAGTCATATGAAGTAAGCATAGAGATTTTTTCTCCGTTCTTTTTCATATCTACCAATGATTTCACTGTAACTCTTTTATATTCTTTTTTAGCTGTAGACATAGTTATTTTTTGGTTTAAGCGCCATAAAAGTAAGGAGTTTTAATGAGAATATTGATGAAATACCAATAACGGTTTAAGCTGGTTTAATTTCAAATTATATTAAATTACATATGTATTAAAAACTACTACTATGAAACTACCATTGTTTTTTATTTTTGGATTAATGAATTTGGTTGCTTTAGCTCAGACTGAAGAGGAATTACAAGTGAAGCAAACAATTATTGAATTTTTCGATGCATTTCATGCCCAAGATTCGATTGCCATAAAGAATACGGTTTACCCATCAATACTATTACAAACAATTGGAGTAAACAAAGAAGGGAAATCTGTTTTAAAAACTGAAAATTTTACTGACCTAGTGGAATCTATCATTATTATACCTGATAGTATAAACTTTCAAGAACGAATATTGAATTATTCTATTCAAATTGATGGTAATATGGCAAATGCCTGGACACCCTATGAATTTTGGATTAACAACCAATTCCATCATTGCGGAGTAAATTCTTTTCAACTTTTTAGGGAAGAAAATAGGTGGAAAATAATTTACCTAATTGATACCCGTAGAAAAAGTGATTGTTCAGTTTTGTCAGAATAGAAACTCGCCTTATTTATTTCCAAGCTCTTGATGTAGTGCTATCGGCAGTAGGAAAATCTTCAGGTACTTCTTGGCTTACTGTACCCGTAGCTGCCCATTCAGTACCACGTTGTAATGTTGTTATAAAACCTGCACACTCCATCGAATAATCAAAATGGCCTAAGGTAGAATGAAAGACCCGGCCCTTACCATAGTTGATAGCCATTAGTTGTGGTACATTTTGTCCTAGCCCTTTTATGTTAGGATCCCATGGTGGTGCATTCTTCTCTACATCGGCAAAGGCAGTTGCTAAAATTGTTGCATTCTCAAAAGGTCCTCGCATACGTTCATACAATTCATCTGGTGTATGCAGCCATTTATTAGGCAAGCCTTTCATTATTGGATGTTCTGGTGCTCTTGTGGTTAATTGAAATTCATATTCAGGTCCGTGAGAACCACAAACTCCATCGGTAGAATCTTTTACAATTTCACCAGCTTCGTTATAATAAACATAAGGACCTGATTTTTCATTTCGACCTCCCCATGCCCCTAAACCAATCATTTTATTGAATTCTTCCCATTCTCCCCATGCATTATTAGCAGCATGAATAACAACAAAACCACCACCATTTGCCATATAAGATTCAAAATCACTTCTAGTTTTTTCGGGCCATAGTGGAGATTCGGCCCCTAAATTTGAGATGATTACATCATAGTCTTTAAAATCAAAGGCAAATTCTGATATTTTTATTGGGCTATCAGATATGTTATACGTTTTGTCTGTTAATGGATATGTTTCTATAAACGAAGTATAAGTCTCTGGCCTTGATTGATTATATTTAATACCCAGCCATACCGAATCCATTCGATGAATATCAACCGTAAAGAGATTTGTTTCCTCTAAATAACCCTTCATCATCATGGTTGTCTTTGGCCATACATAATGATTGTTTTGACCATCGATAATTAGTGCTTTAAGCTTTGCTGGGGGTAGTTCTACGACTTCCTTTTTTTGTTTCTCTCCACAAGAAATAAGTGCGAAACAAAATATTGAAAATGCTATCAGTTTTTTCATGAGTATAATAGTATAATTGAATAGAATTAAAACAAGTATTGACATTAAATGTACATGAACTAAATAAGATGGCAAAACCATTTCTACACGTTAATTCACCAATGAATAATCGCGAATCTTTTGTTGATGATTAAAGTTGGATATAAATTAGCAACTTAATTAATAATGAATACTATGAAAGTACTAGGAATAGGGTCAAGAATTTTACATGCTAATTTCGGAAAAGGTGTGGTTACCAATGTGTCTTCACATCAATATTGGGTGACTTTCATGGATAAGGGATTAGAAACGATTGAAATAGATGCAGATTTTGAAGTTATTGAAGCCATAAGCAATGAAGTTGATACGGTTAGTTTTTTCGATGTAGAAAGTTCTCTGGTCTCAATTCTTCAAAAATGGAGCGATGTTACACAACGAGTGGCCATTGCTGATAAATGGAAAGGCGGTAATCTTGTTTTAGAACCAGGCGAAGCTGGTATGAGTAACAAAGAAATTCCTATCAACACATTTTTTCATAAAATAGTAATGGTTAGAGATCGTATTCGAGTAATGGAGAAAAAAATAAATTCTAGTAAGAATTTAGATGACCAAGAAAAGATTGATTTACAACAATATATAACGCGAATTTATGGAAGTCTAACAACCTTTAATGTACTATTTAAAAATAAGAGTGACCATTTTGTAGGGGAGAAGAGTTAGAAATATATGAGTAGTTAAGGTTAGAAATAGCACTATTATTTTTGAACAAGAACTGATTTTATCAATTCATACTGCTTATTATTTAAAACCTTAAGCAGTATTTAAAAATAAAAAAACACTCTTTTCTAAGAGCGTTTTTTTTCAAAATAAGGTTTACTAAGGTTCTTTGAAGTTAGTATATCATGCGAACATTGTATGAAGAATATAGGTAAATTAAAAATCATAACAGTATTCTCATAATTGATGTCATTTATTATCGAATTTACTCCGATGTTTTTATAATAGGCAACCTTTCAACATCCTTACTTCACCCATTTTGGCGCCAATTTTGAAGATAGCCTAATGGTTCATAAATTAAATTATATCACTTTTATAATAAAGGAAGCTAGTTTTTTTGATTTCCAATTAATAGCATATAATTAACTATTTTTTTAATGCAAACTCATTGAAAATTAGTAAATTTTAATTTCAATTTATAACATTCATAAAATCTATAAGCATGGCACTAAAAAAACAATTAAAAGACAAAGGAGCAACTACTTTAGTAACCTTTACTATTGGTGAAAACGAGGCCCCAAGCTCATCAAATGTTTTATTATTGGGTGATTTTAATAATTGGCTGAGTAATGACAGTACTTTTCAAATGGAAAGGAAAGGCAATACATATGTTAAAAGTATAAAGCTTGAAAATGGAAAAAGGTATGAATTTCGCTATTTAAGTGAAGATAAAGGATGGTTCAATGACCATGCAGCTGATGATTATGTTCCTTCACCTTACGCAGGTATTCAAAACAGTATTGTCGATTTGAGTGTTATACCTCAAAAAGTGAAGCCAGTAAAGAAAACGATTAAGAAACCTGCTGTAAAAGCAGTAATGAAGACGGCAAAGAAGGTTACTTCAAAAGCCACTATAAAAACCGCTACAAAATCTAAGAAGGACGATTTAAAAAAGATTGAGGGAATAGGTCCTAAAATTGCTTCTATTTTAATTGAAAAAGGAATTGCAACTTTTGATAAATTAAGTAAATCATCTGTGAAAGTATTAGAAGGTATCCTTAAAGAGGCTGGTCCTCGTTATGCAATGCATAAACCGGGTTCTTGGCCAAAACAGGCTAAATTAGCCAGTGCAGGTAAATGGGATGAATTAAAAAAATTGCAAGATAAATTAGATGGAGGTAAGTAATTATTATAAATGATAATTTAGAACTTACTCCATTATCTATTCTCATATTTTAAGAATTGGCAATTTGACATACGATTGTTGTATTTAAAAACAGGTTTTAAACGGCTTCTTTTTTCTCAGAAAGGTATTTCCAGTATCTTTTTGGCACATGTTGTACATGCAGCTTTGTATTAATTCGAGATTTTATAGTCGTGCTTTTAAAATAATTGTTCCAAAGGTTTTGGTACTCATATTCGGTATCTGTAAAAACAGCACTTTTTTCAATTCGGTTAGTTTGAATATCTGTTAAGTCTAAAGAAATAATTTCGACATTTTGCAAATCATAAAATATGCCGTACTTGCGTTTTACATCATATATAATCCATTGTTGGTCTGCATAGCGGTTTCTAAAATGTTTAGAAATTAAAGGAAGAACATCAAAATCAGGTTCAATATTAGCGAAATACACATTGTCTTTGGTTAATTGAAAACGAACAAAAGCCTCCATACGGTGTTTTTCCCTACCTACTTTATGTGCCAGTTGATTAATTTTTAAAACACAATCGTCTCCAAAATCTGTAGCGCTATCATATTTGCATCCCATTAATTTTTGAATATAATGGTAGAGTAGGGCTTCTATAATATTCTGTTCACTTAAGAATGCGAAGTACACATTTTTAATAGCACTATTACTTTTATTACGTATACCGTTCCATACCCGTTGTGCTTTTTCAACGTTTGTAAAAATTATTTCTGTTTCTGCAAATAAACCGCTTTGAATTTGTCCTTGCCGTTGAATATCAGCATGTGGTATTTTTTGTTCGAAACCGATAAAAACGGCAGTTAGAAAACCATTAAAACTACCATCATAAATTAAGGTTTTTGTAGTATTCATTAGAATAATTTTAGAAGTTGAACAATAAGGCGCTAATCAAAATTTTAAGTTGTTTTTTAAGTTTGCTTTTAATCATTACTATTTGGTAGCCTATAGCCAAAATTTGAACTTGACTTCGTTCTATAATGGAACTAGAACTATTAAATTTAGAAGCATGTAGAGAAGTATTTAGGTTTTCCATGAGATTTTTATAATAAAGTTTAACTTTAATTAAATAGAGATAATTGATTGCTATAGTGTTTTTTGAATTTACCGTTTTGTGATTGTAGTATCATCCCTTTTATTTTGGCTGCATCTAAGTCCCTTCTTTCCCAATCGTTAGAATTGCAAATGACAAAATACTTGGCTCTATTAAGAGCAACCCCCATTTTCTTTAAATGGTCCCAATTAAGGTTTCTATATTTTCTGCCATTTAATATTTTATGTACAGAGCCCATGCCAATACCAGGTATGCGTGCTAACATGCGACTGTCTGCTTTATTTATATCTACCGGAAAATGGTTCAAGTTTCGTAAGGCCCACATTAATTTAGGATCTATATCCATTTCAAGATTTGGATTCTCAGCATCTAAAATTTCATTAACGCTAAAACCGTAGAAGCGTAGTAGCCAATCGGTCTGGTACAACCTATTCTCACGTAACATAGGAACCTCTGAGCCTAAAGTTGGTAATCGACTATCTGTAGAAATAGGAACATAGCCAGAGTAGTATACTCGCTTCATTTTATAATTCTTGTAAAAATGAGTGGCAGAATACATAATGTCTTTATCGCTTTCACCGGTTGCACCTATAATCATTTGGGTACTTTGTCCTGCAGGGGCATATTTAGCAGTGCTTCGAATTATTTTTCGTTCTTCAGTATATCGTATTATTTCATTTTTAACCTTAAGCATAGGTTTTATAAAATCTTCATGTTTTTTATCGGGAGCAAGTAATTTAAGGCCAGATATTGTGGGGATTTCTATATTGACAGATAATCGGTCCGCATATAATCCGGCCTCATACATTAATTCATCACTGGCACCAGGTATGGATTTTAAATGAATGTATCCGTTAAAATTCTCTTCTAAACGAAGTTTTTTAGCAACAGCAATTAAGCGTTCCATAGTATAATCTGCACTTTTAAATATTCCAGAACTCAAAAAGAGACCTTCAATATAATTTCTTCTATAAAAATTAATAGTTAAATCGACAACCTCCTGAATTTTAAAGGCAGCTCTTTTTATATCATTGCTCTTGCGTGTAACACAATAGGCGCAATCAAATATGCAATGATTGGTTAGTAGAATTTTCAAAAGTGAAACACAACGACCATCTTCAGAATAGGTATGGCAAATGCCATTGCCTGTGTCACCAAGACCATTATCCTTGTTTTTACGATTACTACCGCTACTAGAGCATGATACATCGTATTTGGCTGCATCTGCCAATATGTTTAGTTTTTCTTTAATTCGATTAAAATCCATAGGAATACGTAATTAATCCAAAAATATGGATATATTCCTAATTATGGAAATAATCCAAATTTTATTTTGGAAATAATCCATAATGACTATATTTGATGAAGATTGAGGTAAAGTTTATCTCTTCAGAATATGACAAGGCTATGGAAAACGAATTGACTTTAAAGCGATTTATAGATTTACGGAGAGAATTGGGGTTTACGCAAGCAGATTTTGCGGCACTTATAGGTGTTTCTAATACCACTGCTGATATAGAAAGAGGGCGAACTAAACTTTCCGGTAAAGTTGTCTTAGAATTATTAAAACAGTTTAAAATTAATCCGCTTTGGCTTTTTGGCGAAAGTGAAGAACAATATTTAGAAACTTCTAGAACAAGTGTAATCCCAAAAGTTGTGACAGTTGATTCTGCTAATAATGATAACATGGTTCTGGTTAATGCAAAAGCTGCTGCTGGGTATCCTCAAAATATTTCAGATACCAGTTGGTATCAGCAATTACCTGCATTTGATTTACCTATTCCAGAATTCAGAAATGCGACTTATCGTGGGTTTCAGGTAGAAGGTGATAGTATGTTGCCTAATCTTCACCCCGGTGAATGGGTATTGGCTAGGGCAATTGAGCATATTGATCATATTAGTGTAAATAAAATGTATGTGGTGGTTTTACAAGATTCTATAATGGTTAAAAAAATTGAAAAACGGCCTAATTCAAATGATGTTACGTTGATTTCATTAAATGAAACTTACCCACCTTATGATATTAAACCTTTTCAAATACAGGAAATTTGGGAAGTGAGTAGTAAAATTACTTTTAATGTAGATGCTACTACCGATAGTGGTTTGCTTCGACAGCTTCAAGAGTCTATGCAAGAGTTAAAGAATCAATTACAGCATGTTAAGAAAGTTAATTAAAGCATTACTTTAAATATTTTTTAACGTATAATCCACTATCTTTTAGCTTGAAACCTAAGCTTTTGTAAAGCGAGATTGCTGCAGTTCTATGATGTCCGCTAAACAATAGCACGTCGTTTAGTTTTTCTTTTTCAGCCTGTTCTAAGAGCTTTTCCATGAGCTTTCTTCCTACGCCTTTTCCACGATAATTAGATGAAACAACTACATCTTCTATCATGCCTTTGTGGCCTGAAATTACTTTATATTTTGCCATCATTGCTATTCCTACTAAAACATCACCTTCCATGCAGATAACTACATCGGTTGTGTTGTCATTAGATAGAATAGTAGTCAAATTTAGCTGAGTTAATTCAGCATTAAGTTGTTTATATAGTTCGGTTAGTTGCGTTTGTAAATTAACCGTAAATTCTTTCTTTGTAATTAGTTTAATAATCATAAGTAGTACTATTTCTGGTTGGGCTAAAATTACTTTATTTCGTTCGTTTTATGTAAGATAATAATGCTTTCTAAATCGATTATATCTAATGAAGTCTATTGTAACTATCAAGAATTTAGTACTAGTTATTTCATTAGTAGTGTCTTTTAATATAATGGACAATCAGAGAAAGATACATTGTTCGTTGGATTTATTTCAGCACCACCATTTATTATTCAATATCGACCAAATTTAGAAGGCTTAAATGTATAGTTATGTAAACGTGTTGCGAATGACTTAGACTTGGAGTTTAAACTAATACCGATGCAGTTTTCGGTGATGTTAGATGCTATAAATAGTGGAAGTAATGATTTAAGTATTAATTCTTTAATCATTGTAAATCAGTGTAGTAGGGAGCTAAAATTTATTTTATGTGTCAAACGTCACAATTGCCATATTCAAAGTGTCTTCATTTGATAAGTTTAATACATTTATAACCAGATTTTTTAACTTCGAATTTCTATACGATGAACTAATTTTAAAATATACCATATAAAAAAACTCAACATTCAGTGAAATTGATTTATTGCCGGTGAAGTTTGATGTGTCATTTTATGCCTTCGGCTTACCAAAAACACCTATAAATTTAGAACACCTAATTTCGAAAAAATTCTTGAGCTTATTGAAACTGAAGAATGGGATATTGTTTTAAATAAATACGAGATAGCTGAGTTTTAACCTTTACGTCTTTCTAGTAATACCATCATCATTAACCCAAGAATGATAATATCATCATCGTTACCATTCAATTTTTTTAACTCACTAACCTTAAAACGACGCCCTACCAAAGATTTTTCTTTTGCAAGCCTTACCACGGTTTCATTATTGCCGTTGATAACAATATAAGCAGGGTTTAGAAAGAGGCCGGTAAATAAATTAATTAAAGGTATTTGACCAACTAAGCCATCTAGAACTTTAACCCATGCATTTTCTTCGCGTATGGTGTACTTCAATTGTTTGTTCTTATCGAAAATCTCATAATGAGCTTTCCATATTGATGTCCAGCCTTTACGCCCAATTTTGCCAAGTTCTCGTCCCGAGGGGTCTGAAAATGAATAACATGCAGAGAAATCTATCCATCTATCTGCTTTGATATTATAAAGTAGCTTGGTTTTGCTTTCGTTTTCATAAACACGAACATCTTCTTTAAACTTAAAAAGCTTTTGTTTCACATAGGCAACGGTTTTTTTATCAGCATCAACTGCTGTAAAGTCATTAGATAAGGTGCCTATGTGAAAAGTAAAATCTATTGGAAACTTATAATCTTGCATGTATGGTTAGTTTGATTGTTGATTATATGCTTTCACTTCTCCCATAGAAATTGACATTGGGCCAAATTTGTGATTGGTAGGTAAGATTGCGCCGCTTTCAGTTTCTATCCAGCCTTCCCAACTAGCTTCTACACCACCAATAGGTATAATTTTTGTCCAAAGCTTAAAACTCTTCGGCACACCGCTAGGTTCAATAATCCACAAATAGGAATCTCCAGGAGTATCACCACCTTGAGTATAGGTAACTAAAAGTGCTTCTGAGCCATCTTCCATATCTACTAAATAACGCTCTGCACCTCTGTCGAAAACTTTAAACGGAGCCACTAGCCAAAAAGAATCATTGTTAAAGTAACGCTGTGCATCTTCAATAAGGCTTTGGGTAGTTTCATATGAAACACTTTCACTGTCTACATATGCCTTGCTTGAATGTGGAGTTATCAAGTCTAGGTCTACAACATTGTTTTTCCAAGAAACCTTAACAATGGCTTTTTCTCTATTCCATTTATAGGAATGGTCTCCTCTAAAAGACCATTCAATAATCTTTGTATTATTAAAATTTTTATAGTGTAAAGCATCTAGCATTCTATATGCTAAAGCATCAGCTTCTGGTCCTGATTCGCCTGTCGGCAATGGCTCATTGTAGAGATAATATAGTACGCCAAAACCAATTACAATGAACAAAATAAAAAACACTATAATCTTAAATAATTTCTTTAACATATGATATTTAAATATTTCATTTATAACTTTATAGACTATGAATTAAAAAGGCAAATTTAAAAATTTAGACGCATCTAAAACCCGACAGCAGCATCATCGCCACGCTTATCTGCACCACCTTCTAATTTGCCGTTTGATAAAACTCGAATTGCATCAACTTTACCTATTATAGGAGTATTTTCTTCATTAATGATATAGCCTTTAGATTTTAAAGCTTCTAATAATGTTGTTGAAAATCCGTTTGGTTCAAAGATGACCATGTCGGGCAACCATTGGTGATGAAAACGTGGTGCGTTTACCGCGTCTTGCATGCTCATGTTAAATTCATATCCATTTAAAATGGTTTGTGCTACAGCGGTAATAATGGTAGATCCGCCAGGTGTGCCAACAACCATCCAAAGTTTGCCATCACGTTCTACAATTGTAGGTGTCATGCTACTTAGCATTCTTTTTTCAGCTTCAATACTATTAGCCTCTGCACCCACTAGGCCAAACATATTAGGTACTCCCGCTTTGGAGCTGAAATCATCCATTTCATTATTTAAAAAGAAACCAAGTTCATCAGAATATAGCTTAGAACCAAAATTACCATTTAAGGTTGTGGTCACAGAAACAGCATTCCCATCTGAATCAATTATAGAGTAGTGGGTTGTTTCCATACTTTCTACAATTTCTACTTCACCGTGAGAAACATCATCTGATTTTGTGGCTTTCTCAAATGAAAAATCAGACATACGTGCTTTAAGGTAGTCATCTTCAAGTAATACATCTAAAGGAATCTCTACAAAATCAGGGTCACCTAAATAGTAATTTCTATCAGCATAAGCTCGGCGCGAAGCTTCAGTGAATAATTGAATGGTTTTTTCAGAATTATGTCCGAATGAAGCGATATCAAAAGGCTCAATCATTTTAAAAATCTGATTCATGGTAACACCACCGCTACCAGGCGGACCCATTGAAATGATATTTAAATCTCTATATTTAAAGGTAATTGGCTTTCTCCAAATAGCCTGATAATCTGCTAAATCTTCTTCGGTTACAAATCCTCCGTTTGCTTGTATAAAACTTGCAAGTTTTTGAGCAACTTCCCCTTTGTAAAACCCATCTCTTCCATTTTCAGCTATCGTACGAAGTGTTTGTGCGAGTTTAGGGTATTTTATAAGATCACCCATTTTATAAATGGAAGCAAATTTTGTGCTATCACCATTAATTTTAATGAATACTTCTCTATAATTATCTAGCAGTTCAGCTTGCTTAACTGTAACCATAACACCATTTTCAGCCATAGCAATTACGGGAGCGAAAATATCTTTTAAAGGTAGTTTTCCGAATTTTTTATGTACTTCTATTATTCCGGCAACAGAACCAGGCACGCCCACAGAGGTTGCGCCCAATGTGCTCATATTAGGAATTACATTGCCTAAAGAATCTAAATACATATCTCTATGGGCAGATTTAGGTGCTTTCTCTCTAAAATCTAAAGAACCAATTTCACCATTTGCATTTCTGTAAACCATAAACCCCCCACCGCTAATATTTCCTGCTCGTGGGTATGCTACTGCAAGCGCTAATTGCGTACCGACCATAGCGTCAAAAGCATTACCTCCTTGTTGCATGATGTCACTGCCTATTTTTGAGGCTTCTTCGCGTGCAGAAACGACCATGGCTTTATCGGTAACAGTGCCTGTTGGACTGGCAGGGTTCTCTTTGCAACTACTGAAGCATACGAATGCCCCTAGTAATAAAGCTAATTTTATTTGGTTCATAAATGGTTGATTTAATAGTTTAATTAAATAATGTTAATATATTGTTTATTAATGGTATAGCTATTTTTTTTCTAATAATGAAATAAATTTTTGCTTCGAAAAGGTAATTAATTGTTCGAAGAATTCTGTGAACTCTTTTTCAAAATCATCATAGTGTTCCTCTAAGTCTAAAATAGAAAAATTCATATTAGATTTATTTTTAGTTCTACGATTCATACCATTAAGCACTCGAGCAATACCATCCATTTTTGAGTAATTGTAAATCCAATTATCAGTAATCATGTAAGGCATCATTCTTCGTACGCCGTCAGGTAAAATTTCATAATTTTCTTCTAGAAGGTCATAAAAATCATCAACAAAAACATCTAAAGGTATATCTGAATATTTAGACCAATTTTTTGCTAAATAGTGGTCATAATAGATATCTACAATTACCCTACTATAATGACTATAATTTGCATGTAGTCGTTTGCTACTGATTTTGGGTATTTCATGGGTGTCGGTATAGGTATCAATAAAACGATGCAGTTTAATTCCCTTTTGAACTTTTTTGGGTAAATGGTCAAATTTATTACCACGAATACTGTCGGCTATAAAATTACCAATAGTAATTTCTTTATCATTAAAGGATAGATATATATGCGCTAAAAAGTTCATTCGCCTAAATTATACTTCGTAAATCGAATTTACAAAGAAGGACCATAGTGGTAAGTACTAACCCTTTATATTTGCAAAAACTTATTAAGAATATATGACACTAATAAAATCTATTTCAGGAATACGAGGAACAATTGGAGGAAAGCCTGGGGATAATCTTACCCCGATTGATGCAGTTAAGTTTGCTGCATCTTATGGTATATGGCTAAAAGACTATTCTAAAAAGGATAAATTAAAAGTGGTTATAGGCCGTGATGCACGATTATCTGGAGAAATGATTCAGAACCTTGTAGTTTCTACTTTGGTAGGTTTGGGTATCGATGTTATTGATTTAGACCTCTCTACCACACCAACAGTTGAAATAGCAGTGCCTATGGAGAAAGCTGATGGTGGAATAATATTGACTGCAAGTCATAATCCAAAACAGTGGAATGCGCTTAAATTATTAAATGAAAAGGGTGAATTCTTAGATGCTGCACAAGGTGCAAAAATCTTAGAGATTGCTGAAAAGGAAGATTTTGATTTTTCTGAAGTTGACGATTTAGGAGAAATTACACGGAACGATAGCTATATTGATATTCATATTGATGAAGTTTTAAACCTTTCTTTGGTTGATGCGGAAGTAGTGAAAAAAGCCAAATTTAAAGTTGTTGTAGATGGTGTTAACTCTACCGGTGGAATTGCTATTCCTAAGCTTTTGAAAGAATTCGGAGTAGAAGTGGTGGAATTATACTGTAAACCAACAGGGCATTTTCCTCATAACCCAGAGCCTTTAAAAGAGCATTTAACCGATATAAGCGAATTGGTAGTAAAAGAAAAAGCTGATTTCGGAATTGTAGTTGACCCAGATGTTGACCGTTTAGCATTTATAAGTAATGATGGTGAGATGTTCGGGGAAGAATACACCTTGGTTGCATGTGCAGACTATGTACTTGGTAAAACAAAAGGGAATACCGTGTCTAACCTTTCTTCATCTCGTGCATTACGTGATATTACTCAAAAACATGGTGGTACGTACGAAGCTGCTGCAGTTGGTGAAGTAAATGTGGTGACTAAAATGAAAGCTAACAAGGCTATCATTGGCGGTGAGGGTAACGGTGGTATCATTTACCCAGAAAGTCATTATGGTCGTGATTCTTTAGTTGGTACGGCATTGTTTTTAATGCTGATGGCAGAAAAAGGTGGTACAGTTGCAGAACTTAGGGCGAGTTATCCTAGTTACTTCATGAGTAAGAAGAAAATTGAATTGACCCCAGGTTTAGATGTAGATGGTATATTAAAATCAATGGCTGAAAAATATGCTAATGAGGAATTATCTACCATTGATGGTGTAAAAATAGATTTTGCTGAGAATTGGGTTCATCTTCGAAAGTCGAACACAGAACCAATTATTAGAATATATACAGAAGCTAAGAGCCAAACCGAGGCAGATGGTTTAGCGAATAGAATAATTGGAGAGATTAAGAAGATTGCCGGTATTTAAGGTAGGTTATTCTCTAAATAGGTTGTTCTAACAATTTTAGAAGTTTTATGTTCCCCTGTATGGTTCCATCCAGGGGGCATAAAAACATAGAATATTTTGTTTTTTAATCTAGGAGCTTTGGCAATATCCTTAGCCAGAGCAATTATTTCGCCGAAGTAAACATCGAAAAAACTTCCACTATTTACCTTTCGAGTTATACCGTATTCAGGTTTAATTTCTGTTTGTTCTTCTTGGTAGGTGTTAAATACTCTATCCCATATATTTAATAAATTACAGAAATTAGTATCTAAATAAAGTGGATTCTTAGCGTGGTGTACTCTGTGGTGAGAGGGGGTTAGTATTATTTTATTTAAAAATCCAAACCGTGCATCCTTAATCATATTTTCTCCTACATGAATAAATGCACCATAAGTACCATCAATAAACATTATTAAAAAGAGCATTACAGGTTCAACGCCCAAAAGCAAGCATACTGTTGTCCTAATTATGTCTGCATATGGTGCTTCAAGAAAAAAGTGTGCATAGGTCACAGATAAATTCATGTCTTCGGGTGCATGATGTGTAGAATGCAAGCACCAAAACAACCGTACTTTGTGGCCTAGGTAATGATAAATAAAATGGCCAAACTCCCAAACTATATAGCCGTAAATAAACCAATACCACTTAGATTCTGTCTTAATTAGTGCATAAGGTTCTAGCCAGCCAATTAATAGTGTGACCATTGCAATTGCAATAAATCGACCAACAAATCTATTGAATACATATATTAAGAAGTTTACTTTGTAAACCTTTGTTTGGGGCTTTTTATAAGCTAAGCCCAGTATAAGTTCTAGTAATACCAATAAAGGAATAATAGGATAAATTAGACTTTTGATTCCTTCGTAGGTTCTAAAAGCACTATAATCTCCGTTTTTAATTATCTCCCATGCTTGCGAAATACCTAAGAAACCAAGAACTTCATTATATATAATGTCTAAAACCTCCATGTCTATTGTATTTGAATTATTACATGTAGTAATGAATTTTAAAAATACAGAATTACATGCAATTTGGTGTTTAGAGGTGCAAGTTGAAGTTATCTTCAGGTTTTAGCGAAAGCAGCGGGTTTCTTATCCCTATGTTTCCAGCGTTTATGTGTCCACAAATAGTATTCAGGTTTTTCTAGTATTTGTGCTTCTGTCAATTGTAAGAACTTATTCGTTATTTCGTGTTCTTCAGTTTCTTTGCCATTTACGGCTATTGGTATAAGTTCTGCTTTATAATAACCTCGTTTTACCTTGCTAACTTTTAAAAAAACTGTTGCAAGTCCTGTTTTACGAGCTAACGCTTCCCCACCATTAAATATGGGAACTTTTATACCCATAAAGTTGGCCCAGTAGTGTGCTCTATGTGCCTGTGGTGATTGGTCGCTCACCATACCGTAGGTAGCGCGAACATTATTTCTAAAATTTTGAATGACTGTTTTTGCTGTCTGACCTTGTGTAATTAAGGTGGTATTCCATCGAGCTCTTGTTTTTCTAATAAACTTATCAAAATAAGTATTGTTCACCTGTTGGTAAACGGCGTATCCTTTAGAGTTGACGTAATTGTTGATACTTACATTCCATTCCCAATTGGCATAATGTGCACAAAGAATTATAATACTTCGTTCTTTTTCAATTTCAAGTAAAACTTCAGGATTTACAACTCGGTATTTTTTGGCTACGGCCTTTTTACTAAGGTTCATAGTTTTTACCATTTCTAAAAAGGTATCGCAAAGATGTTTGTAAAATTCTTTTTCAATCCTATTTATTTCTTCCTTCGGTTTGTTTGGAAACACCAAATTCAGGTTATTTTGAACAACTTTACGTCGATATCCAAACACATGGTAAACAAAGAAAAAAGCGATATCAGAAAAGCCATAAAATAATCGATGTGGCAAAATGGAAATAACCCATAGAAAGGGGTAGACTAAAACAAAGGCCAATAGTTGCATTCTCAAAAAAAATTATGGGCAAATATAGCTATATTTGACGCCAAATAAATGGTAGAGAATGTACAACATTGATATAGCGACAATAGCAATAATTGCAGCAAACGTATTGGTTTCACTTAAAGGGTTTAATGACACCTCTTTTTTTGAGCGCTATAAATTCAGCATTGGTGCTATAAAAGCAGGACAGAAGGACCGCATGGTAACTTCTGGATTTTTACATGTAGATATTTCGCATTTACTATTTAATATGCTTACTCTTTATTTCTTTGCAGGTGTGGTAATCAATTGGTTCGGTCCTGTTCAATTTTTCATCATCTATGCGGTAAGCCTTTTGGCAGGTAGTCTATTAGCAATGAGCTTTCATAAGGACGAACCTTACTATTCTGCAGTTGGTGCAAGTGGTGCGGTTACCGGTATTTTATATGCGGCAATTCTTTTACAGCCAACGATGCAACTAGGCATTATGTTCATTCCTATTCCTGTGCCGGCGTATGTAGTTGGTATAGGATATTTACTTTATTCTATCTACGGAATGAAAAAACGCTTGGGTAATATTGGCCATACAGCGCATTTCGGTGGTGCAATTGGCGGCTACGCTTGTACGTTATTGTTCATGCCAAGTTTGTTGCAGACTGAAACCCTAATGGTTGGCTTATTGGCGCTCCCAATTATATTGCTTTTCGCTCTTGAGAAGATGGGTAAGATTTAAGAGATTATACATTTTATATATTCCATTTGACTATTTGAACTAAAAATGGGTGTATTTCATCGGTTTTTCCTATATAAACACAACAATCGGGTACTACAGGTCGTTATTGAAAAAACCCGAATTAGAAATGAATTCAACCCAATCTATTAGAAAAATATGGTTAATGGCCATATCTGCTACTTTTTTAGTAGTAAGTTGTAGCGATAAAACTACAATTTTTGAAAACCCCGAAGATAATTTAATAAAGGAGACCAATCAGTTAAAATTAGACAATAGCGTAAGTTTCGACCGTGCTGGAGTCCTAGATATTTATGAGGATCCTATTTCAAGCGCAAAAAGATACAATGCGACAGGTAAGGCAGAACAAGCTGGTGATTACCCGCTTACTTTGGTAGCTCAAATTGCTCCTCCTTCATTTGAAAATGGAGAAAATTTAGCAGCAACTCATGTAGCCATTGATGGTGATTATGGTTATGTATCCTATAATACTGTTGGACTGGATTATGTAGGAGCAGTTGATGTTGTCGATATTAGTGACCCTAATAATCCAAGAGTTACATCTAGAGTGTATTTTACAAATGCAGACCTAAATTCAATAGCTTATGATGCAGGGTATGTTTATGTAGCTGGTGGTGTAGATTCTGAACAATCTGTAACTGCAACCACCAACTCAATTGTGGCTAAAATAGCAGTAAGTGGAGGTACACTTAATACTTCTGATATTACCTTCGGATTTCAAGAAGGTTTTAATACTACAGATGTAAGTATTATGAATAATAATGTTATCGCTACAAGTGGCCAAGACGGTTTCGTTGTTATTTACGATAAAAACGATATGAGTATTTTGAATGAGGCTGCCTTTGCCGATTTACGTTCCGTAGCCTATAATGGAAATGAAATAGCTGTTTTAGATGCAGCCCAAGGTGTAAGTTTCTTAGATCAAAGTCTTAATGTGACTAGAAGTATAGGTATTGAATCAGATTTTGGAATCGATGCTAAACGTACCTTAGATTTTTCTAACGACAACCTTGTCGTTGCAGAAGGTTCTAAAGGGGCTGGTATTTATAATGCAACTTCTGGTAGCTTTATTGAGTATTTACCAATTCTTTTAAGTCCAGATAACGCGGAACAGGGAGATATTGTAACGAATGGGGTTGCAGTGAATGAGGATATATTACTAATGGCAAACGGTGCTGGTGGACTTAGTCTAAATGAAAACAATAGCGATAATTCTCAAGGTTTTGGTGTTATCGCCCTTACCGGTTCTATAAATTATGTAGCATCTAAAGGGGATTATATTTTTGCAGCTTCAGGTAGATCAGGATTTCAAATTATTAAGTTGAACAGACCTACTCAGAGTTTGGTAAGTAGTTGTGAAAATTTGCCTTTATTCAACGGAAATTCAAGTTATACAGTTCCAGCTGGTGATGAACAAACTTTTTCTGGATCAAAACGTTTCAATTCATTAACTGTTGATGGTGCTCTATTACTATGTGGCTCTTGGACGGTTAAAGATGATATTACTATTAATGAGAATGCTGTTTTTGAAATGAACGGAACCATTGTTGTTGGTAGAACAAATAGAACACGAGATATTGTCGTAAAAGCCGGTGCTACGCTTCGTATCGAAGGTAGTATGTCAATTCATGGGGATTTAATACTTGAAGATGGTGCTACTGTAGAGTTCTTAGGAGATAGTACCATAGCTGTTGTTTGGGGTAGTGTTACCAGAGCAGGTAGTGCAACTGTAACAGGTACATTTAATGATTATTTCAGTAAGTTTTAATAGTACATAAATTATAAATAAAAAAGCCCCAAGGTGAAAACCTTGGGGCTTTTGATTTTTAAGGGAGGAGGCTAATTTAAAAGTTCAGCAACTTTTTCTTCAAGTGCCGCACCTCTTAAGTTTTTAGCGACTATTACTCCGTTTTCATCTAATAAGAATGCTGCAGGAATCGCATCTACATTATAAAGTTTAGCGATTTCATCGTCGAAATAAGCAATGTTGGATATATGGTTCCATTCTAAACCATCTTCTTCAATTGCTTTTTTCCAAGCTTTATCTGTTCTATCTAAGGAAACACCTAAAACATTTAATCCTTTGTCATGGTATTTTTTATAGATTGCAACAATATTAGGATTTTCAGCCCTACAAGGTCTACACCATCCTGCCCAAAAATCAATTAAAGTTACTTTACCCATTACATCTTTTAATGCAATTGTTTGACCCTCTGGGTTTGGTCCTGAAAAATCAGGAGCTACTGCTCCGATACTAGAGTTTTTACCAGCTTCTTCAGATTTTTTTAATTTCTCAATTCCTTCTAAAATCTTTTTACCAGATGGTGAACTTTTAATTTCCTCAGACATAGTATCGTAAATACCTTCAATTTCAGATAAAGAAACTGCTTTTGTTGCAATTGCTCTATCAAGAACTAGTGCAGATATTAATGCCTTTGGATTGGCTTTTACATAGTCTAACTCAAAAGTTTTATATTCTTCTTGTAATTCTTTGAACTCATCTTGCAAGGCTAATGCAGCTTCGCCTGTGGCAGCTTGCATATCTTTTTGTATCGATTGTGCTTGCATAGAAATTTCTCTTGATTGCTCCATATAATCCGCAAAAGCATCGTTTTGAAAAGTGCCGCTAATCTCAGCAAAGCCCATACTATCTCTTTCAGCATTAAATTGAATATCACCGTTTTCTAATATCACAGCAGTATATCCAGGCAATTGTTCTACAAAAAGATAATGTAGTTCAGGGATATCAGCTTTTCCAGTAAATTTAAAATCACCATTACTTGTTATTGCTGTGTCTACTTCTACAGGTTGATTGTTTTCACCTATCTTTTTAAGGAATACTTTTGTTCCATCAGGTATTTCACCTCTTAATTTTCCGTTTAAGGTAAAGCCATCTGGAGTAGTGTTGCAACTGAACATTAAAATTCCAGTTAGTAAAATCACAATGCTATTTTTCATAAAATTCACTTAGTTTAAGTTGCAAATGTACTTATATCTGAGATATAAAAAAAGACCTCTAACACAAGAGTCAGAGGTCTTTAAATTAGTTTTAATCTAGTAATTAGAACTGGTAACGAATACCTAAACCTATATCAAAATCGAAATTATCTGAAAATCCGTCATATCCAACGACACCTAATTCAGGTCTAAAATCCAGTGAAAGAATTAAAGGAATGTCAAAATTGTATTCAATTCCTATATCACCGGCAGCAAAAACAAATAAGCCACCATCGTTATTGTTATTCGGGTTATTAGGAAAATCTACACTACCTAAGCCACCACCGACACCATAGTACCATTGAAAATCTCCTTCAATAGGTCGTACCCATTGGTATAGGCCAGCAATTTTAAAGGCGTTGAAATTTCTGCTATCTCGCCATCCTAAGTCAAATTCTAGTCTATTATTCTGGCTAAGTGATTTTTGGTAACTGATTTCTGCGCCAAATCCGTCACTATCGCCTAAACGCAATCCTAATGCATGATCGGCTATTTCCTGCGCCGATATTGAGCAGGTAGCCATAAAAAATAAAACTGAAATACTTTTTAAAATCTTCATATTGTTCATGATTTTTGTGATGAAAAATGAGCTTATTTGTAATGTAGCTCACACAATAAAACTTAATTTAGCGGTCAAAATTGTGCTACGTTGAAAAATAATTTACTGTCAAAGTTACAACAAGATTTAGAAGGGGACTTACAATTTGATGATTTGACTAAGGGGCTATACGCTACAGATGCTTCAGTTTATCGAAAAATACCCGTTGGCGTAGCTTTTCCTAAATCAGTATCGGATATAAAAAAAATTGTACTATTTGCTAAAGAGCATAAATTAGGCCTGATACCAAGAACAGCGGGCACTTCATTAGCAGGGCAATGTGTTGGCGATGGTTTGGTAGTTGATGTTTCTAAACACTTTACTGAGATTGTTAGTTTAGATCAAGTAAATAAGCAAGTAACTGTGCAGCCCGGTGTTATTAGAGATGAACTAAATCAATATTTAAAACCTTTCGGATTATTTTTCGGACCTAACACTTCAACATCAAATAGATGTATGATTGGTGGTATGGTAGGTAACAACTCTTCAGGGACAACTTCTATTCAATATGGAGTAACAAGAGATAAGGTTATTTCGCTCAAAACAATTTTGGCAGATGGCAGTGAAGCAGAATTTGGGCGAGTCACTGAGGCTCAATTCCATCAAAAAAAACAAGTTAATACACTTGAAGCATCACTTTATAATAATATTTATAAAGAATTAATTAATAAGGAGATAGCAGAAGAAATTACTAATAATTTTCCTAAGCCTGAAATACATAGAAGAAATACAGGTTATGCAGTTGACGAGTTATTGAAAGCTGATGTATTTGGAGGGCAACAACCTTACTTTAACATGGCAGAATTGCTGTGTGGTAGTGAAGGAACCTTGGCGTTCACCACCGAAATTACAATACAATTAGATGAATTACCACCCACATATTCGGCGATGGTGGTCACTCATTATACCTCATTAGAAGATTGCTTGATGGATGTAGTACCTGTAATGGAACATCCTCTGCAATTGTGTGAAATGATGGATAAGGTAATTCTAGATTGCACCAAGAATAATAGGGCGCAAATGGCTAATCGCTTTTTTGTAGAAGGAGACCCAGAGGCATTATTAATGCTACAGATTAATGCACATACCGAAGAAGAACTCGAAAAGGCCATTACTTCATTAATAAAAACAGTCGAAGATTCTGGTTTAAGCTATGCGAATGCAACTTTGGTTGGTGATAACATTGCCAAGGCTATTGAGCTTCGTAAAGCCGGATTAGGACTCTTGGGTAACATTGTAGGAGACATGAAAGCAGTGGCATGTATAGAAGATACGGCTGTGGCTTTAACTGATTTAAAAGATTTTATTGCGGAGTTCACATTAATTATGAAAGGGTATGATCAAAAGGCAGTGTATTACGCGCATGCTGGTGCTGGCGAATTACATTTGAGGCCTATTCTTAATTTAAAAAAATCTTCTGATGTTGCTTTATTTAGAAACATCACCACAGATGTAGCCAAACTCACAAAAAAATATAGAGGTTCTTTTAGTGGTGAGCATGGTGATGGTATTGTTCGGGCAGAGTTTATTCCTTTAATGATTGGGGATAATAACTACGAACTTCTAAGAAGAATTAAATCGTACTTTGACCCGCAAGGTATTTTTAATCCAGGTAAAATTGTAGATGCTTACCCGATGGATAAATCGTTTCGATATGATGTAGACCGTGTAGAGCCTGAAATTAAAACACTTTTAGATTTTTCTGATAGTGAAGGAATTCTAAAAGCGGCTGAAAAGTGTAATGGAAGTGGCGATTGCAGAAAAACACATCATATGAGTGGTGGGATGTGTCCTAGTTACCATGCTACAAAAAATGAGAAAGATGCCACACGTGGTCGAGCGAATGCATTACGAGAATTCCTTACAAACCCGAAAAGTATCTCTAAAAACGGATTTGATAGTCCAGAAATAAAAGAGGCTTTTGATTTATGTCTAAGTTGTAAAGCATGTGCCAGTGAGTGCCCTAGCAATGTTGATATAGCAACTTTAAAAGCAGAATTCTTATTTCAATATCAAGAAACAAATGGGTACCCGTTGCGAGGAAAATTGTTTGCTTATAACACCAAATTAAACAGTTTAGGTAGTAAAGTTGCTGGTTTAACCAATGCTGTTTACGAGTCTAAATTAGTGGGAAGTTTACTCAAGAAGATAAGTGGGGTAGCTCAAGAAAGAAGCCTACCCAAAATTTATAGTTTTAATTTTAATAAGCATCTTCAAAATATTGATAATCATAATATTAATAAAAAAGATAAGGTTGTTTTATTCATTGATGAATTTACAAGATATTTAGATGTAGAGGTTGGTAAAGATGCTATAGAGCTATTAGATGCTTTAGGATATGAAGTGGAATTATATTTTGCTGAAAGTGGTCGTACTTTTCTTTCTAAAGGATTTTTAAAACAAGCGCAAAAGCTAGCTATAAAAAATACGAAAGAGTTAGAGAAGTTTGCTGACTTGGGATTGCCGATTTTAGGACTAGAGCCATCAGCGATTCTTTCTTTTAGAGATGAATACAAACGTATGACGCCCGATAAAGAAATAGCTCAAAAAATTGCAGATCATTCATTTTTAATTGAAGAGTTCTTGGCAAAAGAAATTTCAGAAGGACGTTTGAGTGCAGTAGATTTCACTGAAGAAGCTAAGGAAATAAAAATTCATAATCACTGTCATCAAAAAGCATTAAGCAATCAAAAGGTGACTTTTGATATTTTAAATCTGCCTGTAAATTATAAAGTAACTATAATTCCTTCAGGGTGTTGTGGCATGGCAGGTTCTTTTGGCTATGAAGAAGAGCATTATGATATAAGCATGAAAATTGGAGCATTAAAATTATTTCCAGCAGTTTCGAAATCTGCCCATAGTACAATAATTGCCGCCAACGGTACTAGTTGTAGGCATCAAATATTCGATGGTACGAAAAGAATTGCAAGACATCCGGTAAGTATTTTGAAAGAGGCTCTGGTGAATTAGAAATTTTCTTTGCTCACTTGTTGTTCTTCTTTATGTTTTCGATGAGTAAGAGTAGTTATGAGTTCATTAATATCCATTGATTTGAGTTCTTCATCCATGTAAAATGAAGCGAGTTTGTCATTCTCATAACGATATATTTTCCAACGCTTAAACGAATATTCTAAGGCGGTCATATGTTGTACCCAATCACCTGAATTCAAATACAGACATTCCCCTTTTGTAGTTTCTATAATTTGTTTGTTAGGGAAATGACTATGACCGCAAACTACATGGTCATAATGTTGATTAATCGCCATTTTGGCTACATTTTTTTCGAATAATGAAATTTGTTCAGAATCCCGTTCACCAAATGCGCTTTCTGATTTTGAAAACCGGCTATTCTTCTTTCCAATTAATCTTAATAATTTGGTTTTTAGCTTAGAGAGTTTGAGAAGTGTGTTTAATCCGAAACTTCCTAATTTTAATAACCAATGGGATAGGGAAAATGAGAAATCAAAAATGTCTCCATGAAAAAACAAAGTATTCTTTCCATTGAGCAATAAGCTTAGATGATTAGAAAACTTTATAGTTCCCATATATACGTCATCTAAATTTCGAAAATGCTCATCGCGGTTACCAGTAATAAAATGAACCTCAGTACCTTTAGAAGCCAATGAAAAAACTTTTTTAATAACCTTTATATGAGAGGGTGGAAAATAGTTATTACGCATCATCTTAGTATCTAAGATGTCACCATTTAAAATTAAAATTTTAGGATCAATACTAGATAAATAAATAAGTAGTTCTTCTGCATGACAGGCATAAGAGCCTAAATGAACATCGGAAAGGACTACTATTTCTAGACGGCGTTTTTTCAATTGAGTTAATTTGATAACAAAATTAAATCTAACAAAAGATTAATCAATTATAACTTAGGTCATTAATGCATCATCATTTGGTAAATTAATTATTATCACAATTGTTCAAGGTTATCATAATATTAAGCAGTTTTAAAATTTTTCTTTCATGCATTTAACATTTACCTTTGAATCTTGCAATTAAGTAAGTAATTCGAGTAGTATCAACTAATTTAGAAAGTACATATTATGGCCGGTAATACCTTTGGAACCATATTTAGGGTAAGCACTTTTGGAGAATCTCACGGAAAAGCAATTGGAGGAGTAATTGACGGCTGTCCGTCCGGAATAGAATTGGATTTAGAAGCTATTCAACACGATTTAGATCGTCGTAAGCCAGGCCAATCTGCCATAGTTACACAACGAAAGGAACCAGATGAGGTAGAGTTTTTCTCCGGAATTTTTGAGGGTAAGACAACGGGCACTCCTATTGGTTTCGCTATACATAATACCAATCAAAAATCTCAGGATTACGGTCATATAAAAGATTCTTATAGACCATCTCATGCCGATTTTGTTTATGATAAGAAGTATGGTTTTAGAGATTATCGTGGTGGTGGAAGAAGCTCTGCAAGAGAAACAGCTAGTAGGGTAGTGGCTGGTGCCATTGCTAAGCAGTTTTTAAAAGGTGTCGAAATACAAGCCTTTGTTTCTCAAGTAGGAGATATGAAGCTAGATAAAGATTATAAGGATTTAGATTTGAGTTTAACCGAATCTAATGCAGTACGTTGTCCAGACCCAGAAATGGCGATGAAGATGGAGGAATATATTAAATCCATCAAAAAAGAAGGAGATACTATTGGCGGAATCATTACGTGTGTCGCTAAAAATGTACCTATAGGTTTAGGAGAGCCTGTATTCGAAAAACTTCATGCAGAATTAGGTAAGGCAATGCTATCGATAAATGCAGTCAAAGGTTTTGAATATGGCAGTGGCTTTGAAGGAGTGAAAATGAAAGGCAGCGACCATAATGACCAATTTAATAGTGATGGTTCTACCAAAACTAACAATAGCGGAGGTATACAAGGTGGTATCAGTAATGGAATGGATATCTATTTCAATGTTGCTTTTAAGCCAGTGGCAACAGTAATTCAAGGGTACGAAACAATAGATAAAGAAGGTAATAAAGTTCAAGCCCAAGGTAAGGGTAGACATGATCCATGTGTTGTACCAAGAGCTGTGCCTATTGTAGAAGCGATGACTGCTATGGTTTTGGCAGACTACACCTTATTGAATAGAACTATTAAATTATAGGTTTCCTTTTTTAGCTCTTTTCCTATCAAAATACTATCTTACTTGCCTAAACCAAATTATATATGAGGAAGCTAGAGTTGCATTGGCAAATTCTTTTGGGAATGTTGGCGGGTGTTTTATTCGCCTTTGCTATGGTTCAATTAGAATGGGGACCTAAATTTATTTCTGATTGGATAAAGCCTTTTGGAAACATTTTCATCAATTCTCTAAAACTCATTGCTGTTCCCCTTATTTTGGCCTCTTTAATAAAGGGAGTTTCTGATTTAAAGGATATTTCAAAGCTTTCTAAAATGGGTGGGCGAACTATTACCATCTATATCCTTACTACTGTTATTGCGGTTTCTATTGGTTTGGGAGTGGTTAATATTGTAAAGCCAGGTGCTTCAATAAGTGAAGAAACAAGAACAGAATTAGTAGAAAATTATAAAGGCGACGCTGAAGCAATAAAATCTAAGGCAGATAAACAAAAAGAATCGGGGCCTTTACAGGCATTAGAAGATTTAGTACCTAGTAATATTTTTCAAGCAGCTTCTGATAATGGAAATATGCTTCAGGTTATATTCTTTGCTATATTGTTCGGTATTGGTCTAATTCTCATACCTGAAGAACAAGCTTCGCCAGTTAAGAAATTTTTTGATGGTTTTAATGAAGTTATTCTAAAACTCATTGACCTTATAATGTTGGCGGCTCCTTTTGGTGTTTTTGCTTTATTAGCTGCATTGGTGGTGGAATCTCCAAGTTTAGATTTATTTAAAGCGTTGGCATGGTATGCCTTCTGCGTTGTTTTAGGCTTGACCTTAATGTTATGTGTTTATCTACTATTGGTATGGGTTTTTACAAAAACCTCTCCAAGTACATTTATGAAGGGAATGTCACCTGCTCAATTATTGGCTTTTTCAACAAGCTCGAGTGCGGCTACATTACCTGTAACTATGGAAAGGGTAGAAGAGCACTTAGGAGTAGATGAAGAAGTAACAAGTTTTGTACTTCCTATTGGTGCAACTATAAATATGGATGGTACAAGTCTGTATCAAGCAATCGCGGCAGTTTTTATTGCCCAAGCTTTTGGTATGGATTTGAGTTTATCTGCCCAATTAGGAATTATAGTAACAGCAACCTTAGCGTCTATTGGTAGTGCGGCAGTTCCTGGTGCAGGAATGGTAATGCTCGTAATTGTATTGGCACAAGCCGGAATACCTGAAGCAGGTTTGGCTTTGATTTTTGCGGTTGACAGACCCTTAGATATGTGTAGAACGGTAATAAACGTATCAGGTGATGCTGCAGTGTCAATGATGGTAGCAAAATCGGTGGGCAAATTAGGTGATCCTAAAGTTAAAAATTGGGATGATAATTATAATAAGTCCGCGTAAGATTAATGGAATAAACTTTTTTATAAGTATTAAGCACTACTAGAGATTTATATTATTGTTTTGAAATCAATGCTAGGTATCAAATTTTCGGTACGCTGCGGTTGAGAACATAAAAAGTCCATAACAAACCATGCCAATGGCTACTGCTCCTAATAGCCATTGGCCAAATGACTGTTCTTGTATGAATGAAAAGGCTTCTGCTGTACCTTTCACGTTGTTAGAGGACGCACCATTCAAAGTGAGGCCTGCAGTGAGGAAAAAGTATGAAATGATCGTAGTCACCAAGCCTCGTGAAAATAAACCTGCGTATCCTATTCTTTGAATGTATTTTCTTTTGGCCATAGCTGGTATGGACTGTATATCGAACCTATGAAGAAAATCGCCTTTGTAAACCTTTACAAATTGATAAATCCCTTTACCTAAAAGTCCGACACCTATCGCTATAAATAGTATCGCTCCGGTAGTTCCTGTCAATAAGGAATTAGTAGTACTGTTACTTGACTTAAATAATGAAATTATGTTCAAGGCATCGGTAATAGACATCAATCCAATAATTCCATAAACACAACCGCTTATAAAAAATCCGATTCTTTTGATTATGCCTCTAGTGTCATTACCAATCTTTTCTGGGTCTTTTAAGCTCTCATATATTCTCCAAATCGAATAACAGATAAGTCCAATTCCTAAGGTAAAAATCAAAACATTACCTAATGGTTTATTTTCTAAATAGTCAATTACCGCTAACTTCCCTGCTTTTTGTCCACCCATGTTGAAGGCACTGAACAACGCTAATAAACCAGTTAAGGCATATACTACACCTTTAGATGTATATCCTAAAACAGCAAGTTTCTTAAATTTTGGGGTCATATTATTCAACCTTTAGGTATTACTTGTTGATAATATATACCAATAATCTTATGTAAAGAGGTGTAGTAATGCTTAGGGATAAAAGTATTATGCATTGTGTTAAAATGAATTCACAACTTTGCAATACTTTGAATCTTAGATGAATTTATTTTTTAATTCTTCAGAAGGAATGATGCAGGAATCTCTTTTTCCGTACCATTTATAGCGATTCTTTGCGACAATATCGTATACGATATTCCTAAAAGACTCTGGTAACCATAATAAAATAGAGGATAGTGTTCGTAGTCCTTTTAAACTTGCACCAATCTCAAGTGCAGCGGTAGATTTTGTATAATAAGCTACATTTGGTTCTATAAGAATGATGGAATCAATATCTTCTGTATCTATATTTCTTTCAGCCAGTAACTTTCTACCAGATTCACTTTGTAAAGCTGCAAAGCGAAACGTATCATTATGGTCTCTTTTTATGATAAACTTTACCGCACCATTGCAAAGATTACAAACGCCGTCAAAAAGTATTATTTTCTTGTTATTTTCCACGCATTAAAGATACAATGGGTCTTCATCAAAACTTGCAATTTTATAAGGTATTTAAGAATGTTGTCAAATCTATATCCTTAGCTAAATGTAGTTTCTTTTTTAATCTATATTTTGATTTTAAAATACTGTCAGGTAATACATTTAATGTAGCCGCAATCTCTTTAGTGGTGAGATTCATTCGCAGAAATGCAGCCAACCGAATTTCCTTTTCAGATATATCTGAGTATAATGTCTTTAGTTTTTGGTCAAAATCATTATGTACTTCAGCGAAGTAAGTTTTAAATACTTCCCAGTCCTTATCTGAGGCATTTTCCTTTTTCAAGAGCATTACAATACGACGAAATTCCATTTTAAATTTCTCTGGAGAGTTTTTAATGTTTTCTAAATTTTCCGTCAATTCTTGGATAAAGGTACTTTTCTGAACAAGATGTAGAGTCTGGCTGGCCAATTCTTTCCGTTTATGCTCGATTTCATTTTTGTAAATTTCTTCTTGTTTTTCCCTTGCAATAAGGTTTTTCTTCATCCGTTGTTTAAAACTAAAGTAGATTAATCCTGTTATTGCTATGAACGAAAACATACCAAAAGCAAATAATCCTTTTGAAAGTTTATAGACCTTAGCTTTTTCATTTAATGTTTTTATTTCCTCCTTTTGAAGTGTTATGGCTGCTTCTTTTTTTTCTGTCTCATATATCGTTTTTAGTTCTTCAATTTGTTGCGTTTTTTTCTCATTGAATAAACTATCGTTCAGCACTTGAAATTCCTTTAAATCGCGATAAGCTAAATCGTTATAATTTAAATTATGTCTAATGGTTGCCCTAATAATAAGAGCATCTCTCAGTGTTGGCAATGCCTCTATTTTTCTAGCAATTTGTATAACATCATTAATATTCTCTAGCGCAACAGTGAATTTGTTTTTGGCAGTATTCAGGTTTGCCATTTCTTTAAGAGCTTCGGTCAAATCAAACTTTATGTCTTCCTTATTGGCTATTTGGATAGATTCCTCTAAAAGTATTTCTGCGCTTTTAAAGTTCTTTTCGGTATAATCGAGTCTTGCCAAACTATTAAGGTTTTGGGAAATCATAGTTTGTACATTCATTTCTCGTGCCAACTGGATTGACTCCAGGAAGTAGTTTCGTGCAAGGCCTAAATTATTCATCTGTTCAGCTGCTAAACCTGCAGTGTTTGCAGCATAACTATGATAGATTTTATCTTCATTCTGCTTGTATATTGAGATAGCTTCCTGAGCATAATCAAGACTATTTTTAAAATTACCCAATTGATATTCAATATCCGCCAATTGTTTTAGGGCATCACCTTTTCTAACAATATCGCCAACACCCTCGAAAAATCGCAAAGCTTTCAACGTGTTTTCCAGGGCAATCCTATAATTCCCTTTTTCAGAATAAATACCTCCCAAGACTTCATATTCAGAGCCTCTTAGGTCAAAATCGCCTAGGTCTGAATTTATGCGATTTTCATTGGAATACATTTCTAATATAGAATTGGTAAGGTAAATAGCATTGTTGAAATCACCTTTTTCTCTCTCAATAGTAGCCAAGGAGTGAAGGGCAAATATTTGTCCTTTGACAGATTTAATATTTTTAAATTCCTTTAGTGCTAAATTGTGATAATAAGAAGCGGAATCATTTTTGGATTGGTTATAGTAATAATTTCCATATTGTAAATAACCATTCGCTACCCCTTTTTTGTATCCAATTTTTCGAGATAGATCTTGAGCTTGTTTGGCGTAAACGAAAGCTTTTTCATTGTCCTTAAACATCATTCTTTCGTGAATTCTGGATAGGACTTTGGCTTTTAAAGTATCCTCGGGCAGAGATGCTGCATATTGAATTAAACTATCCAGCTCTTTTTGTCTATCCTGTGCTTGTAACCATATACCTAAAAATAGGACTAGTAATAAGGTGTATTTGGTTGGTTTCATGACCTTTTATTTTGATAACACACTCAAGATAAGGATAATACAATTTTTAAAAAAGGAACGGAATTCCAAAAATCATCTTGTCCATACTAAGTCCATGATATCTCGAACACTTATATCTATATGAAAATGTTGGGAACCGCCATATTCATTGGCTTTATTCTCACTTTGCATATTTGTATGAAACACTTATGTCTATTGCTAAATTTGGGTTTTTTAATATAACTGTCCATAGTTTGTCTATGGACAAAATTTCATAAATACTTGATTACTAGGTAGTTTTAAATCGTTGAATCATTAAAACCTAGAAATTATGAAAACAATCATGCAAAAAATTAACTTTACCAACATGGGTTATGCCCTTATCATCACCGTACTAATATCTTCCTGTGGCAAGGATAGTATCGAGCCTATTTTGGAAAATGAGTCAGTAACAGGGGTAGAGGCAGATAGTATTAATGCCTATTTAACCAATCTATCGTACGATCCTGACAATTTATTAAACGTTCAGTCAAATACAGGTAAGAATGTTACAGAAGGAAACCCTGTAAAAGACACAGATCAGGGATCTATTGAGGAATGTAGAACAGATGATTACAATATTCGTTCGAATTTTGAAGATGTCGCTATTTTTGACCCTACTTTAGGTGTAGTTTATCCCGGAGCTTTAGTAATCGGAAATACGGAAATGTTAGATGGCGCTCCAGAACCATTGCAGATTCAAAGGGCGCCGTTGAAATTGCGTTTAGACCTTCCAGGAATTGGGGAAAGAGGCACCTTAATGGTAGAAAACCCAACATTCACTAATGTTCAATCGGCAATTGATGATGGTTTGGAATATTGGAACCAAGAAATTGCTACACAAGGTTATGAAATAGCCTCTAATGCATTTTATGAATCTACTACGGCCTTTACTTCACAACAGATGAGTTTGGATTTAGGAGTGGGAGTGGAATGGGCATCAGGATCCTCTTTCGAATCACAGTTCAGTTTTGATAATACCACTACCAAAAGAGTCGCCGCTATTTTGTACCGTCAAGTTTTTTATGAAATAGTCATGGAAACTCCACAAACACCTGCCGAGGTTTTTGGCGCGCAAATAGATTTGTCTAAAGTAAAGTCAGCAATGGGTTCCTCGACACCGCCAGCCTACGTAAGTTCCGTACAATATGGTAGAATTATCATGGTACGAATGGAAACTACCAGCACAGAGACAAGTGTAGAATTAGATGCAGCCTTAGAGTATGCTAGTATTGGGAAGGATGTTGACGCTACTGTTGAAGCGAAGTATAAATCTATCTTGGAGAAATCGACGATAAATGTAGTTACTATTGGTGGTAATGCCGAAATCGCTTCAAAAGTAATTACAGGAAGTGATGTTGCAGAATCAGGGGGGCTTAATTATGTTATATCGGAAGGGGCTTTGTACAGTCGAGAAAATCCAGGGGCACCCATTGCATATACCGTTAAATATTTGAAAGACAATAGAATCGCAAAAATGGGGTATAATACCGATTATAGGCTAGAAACATGTAATACCTATGCTTACGACCATGAAAGTTTAGATGTAGATAATAATTCAATTTTCGACGTAAGATTTAGATTTATCTATAAAAGCCGTGATGGAAATAATACAACCGTAGGTAATTATACAACTGTTAACAATGGGAAACGAAAGGTAGTAAGTCCTCCAAACGGAGCACATGATGTTAAAGTGGAATTCCAGTTTCAAGATGCTTTTGTATGGACAAAATTTGGGGATACAAAAAGTTACGGTTACATCAGTTCACAGAAATGTTTTGAAATTAAAAATGACGGCATTCTTCAAGGGTTCCGAATTTATCTTACTTCTGTCTCTTGTAACTAATTAAATCGTTTTGGAGTTAGCAAATAGCAGCTGGCCACTCAGGTTCGATTCAACAACTTGATGCCGGCTGTCTATTTAATTAAGCCTCTTCGTGAAGACGATTATTGAAATTTAAGGTACGAAAATGTTCTTTAATATCGTATACGATTAAATGTAACTAACTGATAATAAAGTGTTTTGTAGATTTATTTCATTCGTTCTACCATTTCTAACTGATCTACACTCACATTGGTTGTGAACATACCATAATTTACTGTTGCCTTGCCCTTTTCAAGCTTGTCGATACTACCAACTGCCTTACCATCTACCATTCGAACACGGTCACCTATGTTAAAAATGGGGCGTGGTTTGTTCTTTTCTTTATGAATAGCTTTTTTCTTTTCGACTTTTTTCTTTTCTCGAATAACTTCAACTTCTTTTTGTACTTCCTTTGCTACTTGAACTTTTTTAGTGCGTTCGACTTTTGCTTGATGAGCTGTTTTCTTCTTTCGCTTACTATTTTCCGTTTCTACAATCCGTAATAATTCCGAAACCAAAGGGCGTTTCTTATTATCTTGAAAATATTTATCTGCGGCAACATTTACTTTGTTACCTAACTGAATCATACGTTGATCATGATCATAAAGTTCTTGGTAATTCTCTAATTTCGACTTGACTTTCGCATTTAACTTTTCTAATCGTTCGTTTTCTTCTCGTGCTTTTACTTCTTCCTCCTTTAATCTAGAACCAGTTTCAGCCATTTTACTACGCTCTTTCTGCAATTTGGCTATGGTGGCATCAAAACGAACCTTACCACGTTCTATTTTCTTCTTAGCTTTATTGATGAGGGAGTAGGGTATACCATTTTTCTGGGCAACTTCAAAAGTAAATGAACTACCAGCCTGACCCAAAATCAACTGAAAAGTTGGTTCTAGGGTTTTTCCATCAAAAAGCATATTAGCATTAGTCACATGAGGTAACTCATTGGCAAGGGCTTTTAGATTGGCATAGTGGGTCGTGATAACACCAAATGAACCACGTTCATAGAACACTTCTAAAAATGCTTCGGCCAATGCACCCCCTAACTCGGGATCACTACCAGTACCAAACTCGTCAATTAAAAATAGTGTTTGATGGTCGCATCGTTTCAAAAATTGGTTCATGTTCTTTAATCGGTAACTGTACGTACTTAAATGATTTTCAATACTTTGATTATCTCCAATATCAGTTAAAATCTTTTTAAAAAAACATACTTCGCTACGTTCGTGAACAGGAATTAAAAGACCGCTTTGCATCATTACCTGCAGTAAACCAATGGTTTTTAAGGTAATACTTTTACCACCTGCGTTAGGTCCAGAAATAACAATTATTCTATTTTCATTATGCAATTCTATGGTCTGGGGAAATGTCTTTTCACCTTTGCGCTTATTATTTAAAAAAAGCAATGGGTGAAAAGCATCTCGAAGATATAAGCGATTATTGTTGTTAGTTTTGGGTAGAATAGCGTCTATATCTTCCGCGTATTTAGCTTTTGCGGCTATAACGTCTACTTGGGTTAAATATTCCTGATAATCTCTTAAAAGAGCTCTAAAGGGTCTAATTTGACCTGTTAGTTGCTTAAGAATTCGTTGTACTTCTTCTTTTTCTTCAAATTCTAGATTATTGAGTTCTCGGCTATACTTTAAAGCGACTTCGGGCTCTATGTAAACAATACTTCCTGTCTTAGACGTGCCCATTACCGCGCCTTTAACCTTTTTTCGATACATGGCTTTAACGGCTAAAACCCTTCTGTTTTCGACCACAGATTCTCGAATTTCGTCAAGATAGTCAGAAGCTTGATAGGTATTTAGCGCAGAACCAAAACTTTGTGTGATTTTACCTCGTACTTGATTTATTTGTCTACGAATGCTGAATAACGAATCAGAAGAATTGTCTTTAACCTCTCCGAAACGGTCAATTACATTATTGATTAAGTCAGGTATTTGTGTATTAGGTTCTAACTTAAATACGAAATTATTGAAAAGCGGATAATAATCTTTGAATTTTCTAAAGAACTTATGGTGCAGTGCTACGGTAGTACAAATACTTGCAATACGTTTAAACCCTTTTAATTCTAATGTGGTGTTCTCAATTTTTAGAAGTCTTAGATCTGAATTAATACTCTCGAAACCATGGTTGGGAATACGATTTTCACTAATAAGTGAAGACAGGTACTCAGCTGTTTTTCCTAGTTCTAACTTTATAACCTCATCAGTAGTAAATGGCGCAATCTCTAATGCGGCTTCTTTACCTAATTCTGTATGGCAACGAGCAGATACCTGTTTTAATACCGATGGAAATTCTAAGTCTTGTAATGTTTTGGAATGTATGTTCGCCACGTTATGTTATAATAAGCTACAAAGGTACGGATTGCCGTTCATATGAAGAAAGCAGGAGTACTCCGAAAAGTCCGAAAGATATCGCTATCCAAAATGGAAATATTCAAATAAACGATGCTGCCAAAACCGTCTAATTAATATCAAAGTTCAGTTTAATCGAGTTTAAAATCATCGAGAACACTAATTTTGTTATCATAAAGTACGAATCACACTATTTATGGAATTAACAATGCCGCCAAGTTGGGAAAACCATTTAAAAACGGAACTTAAAAAGCCCTATTTTCTAGAGCTTACCCAATACATTAAAAAAGAATATGAAGAATACACATGCTTCCCAAAAAGTGCTGAGATATTTTCTGCTTTTGAGCATTGTCCTTTTTCAGATGTTAAAGTGGTTATTATTGGCCAAGACCCATATCATGGTCCCAACCAGGCAAATGGTTTATGTTTTTCAGTTAAAGATGGTATAAAACATCCACCTTCATTGGTCAATATTTTTAAAGAAATTGAAATAGATTTAGCAGCGATTTATCCTGAAAGTGGAAATTTACAAAGATGGGCTGACCAGGGAGTGCTTTTGCTAAATGCAACACTTACGGTTAGAGAACATGAACCAGGAAGCCATCAAAAGAAAGGTTGGGAACAATTTACTGACGCCGTAATATCAAAATTGTCAGATGAAAGAAGTGATATTGTGTTTATGCTTTGGGGAGGTTTCGCAAAGAAAAAGGCCAAATTAATTGATTTTAACAAGCATCACATACTAACATCAGGGCATCCGTCTCCCTTAAGTGCTAACCGTGGGTATTGGTTTGGCAACAATCATTTTTCAAGTTGTAATAATATATTGAATGATTTAGGCAATAAATCTATTATTTGGTAAGTTATTAACTTAGATTTTTTCTAACTTTAAGAAAGAATTAATTAAGGAAAATTAAAATACACTCAAAACTAACAACAAACAAATGAGTAATTTAGGTAGATTGAATTCGATTTTATTAGTAGATGATGATGAAGCAAGTAACTTTTTGCATTCCATTTTCATTAATAAATTGGATTTAGATGTAGATATTAATTCTGCGCTTAATGGCCAAGAAGCCCTTGATTTTATTTTAGGTAAAGGACAAAACGAATTAGAATTACCCTGTATGGTGATGCTTGATTTGAGAATGCCGATAATGGATGGATGGCAATTCATGAAATCATATGAGGAGTTGGTACCAAAAAAATTGAAAGAACAAATCACAATAGTTTTAGTTACTATAAGTGATAATAAAGAAGATAAGGATAGAGCAGTAACCAATGAATTTATTGCCGATTTCTCTCAAAAACCTTTATCTGATGATATGTTCAAGCAATTGATTCAAAAGCATTTTAGTTTAGCTACTACTTAAATTAATTTAAAATTTGTGATACGGGGATAGATTTGTCTATTAAATCTAGCTCTAACAAGGTATCTTGAATTTTTTTTAAAGTACTTTCGGGTAGTTGCTTCTGACTCCATTCAGTTATTTGCAACCATTCTCGAATATCTTCTAATTTTTGTTGATAGCGATTTGCTAAGGTAGAATCGATACGAGGTATCTGTTTAAATTCGACGGTATACCTATTGATAATTTCTTGAATATGTTTCACCAAGCTCTTGTTTTCTGCTAAAAAGTCATCGGTTGCTACTAAAACGAAACATGGCCAAGGTGTTGGACAGTTACCTAAATGTCTGAAAATACCACTATCAACCAGTGGTTTGGTGGTAAAACGTTCCCACATAAAATAGTCCGCTTTAGCAGTAGTTAGGCTTTCTACAGCACCTTTTAGGTTATTTACTAAATTGAACTTTAGTTTTTCTGTATCCCAGCCCATTTGTTTGGCTTGTACATAAGCCATAAGGTGGCTTCCACTGCCAAAACGACTTATTGCAGCTATCGTGTTTTTTAATTCTTCAAGCGACTTATAAGGGCTATTGGCATCTACATGAATGCCCCAAAGCAGGGGAGAAGCAATATATTCCTGAATAATTTTAACCTTGTTTCCCTCGGTAATACTTTTTACAATTCCTTCGGTAAGAATAATCGCTAAATCGGTTTCTTTATTTTTTAATAGCTCACACATTTTACCAGTTCCTTCTGGTATATCTGTCCAAGTTAAATTAATGCCTCTTTCCTCAAAAGCACCTTCATCGATGGCTAAATGCCAAGGTAAATTGAAATGTTCGGGGACTCCTATAATTTTAACGGTTTTCATTTAGTTTTTTAAATGTATTTGTAAGTGGTCAATTATTATTGAATTGAAGTGGTTTCCCAATGGAAGCATATTTTATAATTTGATTTAATAAAACCTGACACTCTTTTTAAAATGGTATTTTGGTAAAAGTAAGAAGTACAAAATTAAGATTGTTCTAATTGTTTATTAAGTCAATCGTTCTAAACAGAATTTAATTAGTTTGTCGATTGACTTTGCCGGATTCGTAGAAAATTCACCAGTTGATCTATTGGCCAAAATGCAATTCATCGAAACTGCCTCATGTCCTAAAAGTTGAGAAAGGGCATAAATGCCAGAAGTTTCCATTTCTAAATTGGTTAAAGAAAGGCTTTCGTAGCGAAATGAGGATAGTTTTTCCATCAGTTCCATTTGACTTGGTTTTAGTCTCAATTGCCGTTGTTGTGGTCCGTAAAAGCCAATGTTTGTTACAGTGAATCCTAATCGTATACGATTATCCGTAAAAATTCTCCCTAGTTTTTCCGAAAATTTAAGCACATATGGCCTTGCTTTGTTCTTATCCCAAGAGGTATATACAATAAAAGCATCTTCAATTTGAGGATGATTAATTTTCTCGTGCTCATAGAAATGTAATAGTCCGTCGAAACCCATTGCATACTCGCTCATTAAAAACGAATCTACTGGAATATCATTTTGAATGGCACCACTTGTACCAATACGAACGATATTTAGAGCGGTATGATTCTTTTTTAATGTTCTGGTTTTGAAATCAATATTTACCAGGGCATCAAGTTCATTTAAAACGATATCGATATTATCGGTACCAATACCAGTAGAAATAACCGAAATTCTTTTTCCATTCTTATGTCCGGTATGGGTTACAAATTCTCGTTTCCCTTTTTTTACTTCAATTGTATCAAAATGACCAGAAACCTGGCTAACCCTATCGGGGTCACCTACGGTAATTATAGTAGTTGCTAAATCTTCTGGGCGTAAATTAAGATGGTAAATACTTCCATCTTCATTTATGATAAGCTCAGCAGGCCTTAATTGCATGCTATAGCTTTAAAATTCGGTTAGAATCGGTGTTGTAGAGAAAATTGTATTTTAATGCTCCTCCTAAATACACGTCATTATCTTGAATACACGAATAATAACTTGTTTTACCTTCTAATATTTCCTTTCCTTTTTTAGATAATCGAACAGGATTTAAGCTTGTGATCAAAGGTTTTAAGCGGGTTATTGCTCTATCGTATTGTGTATCAGCAAATCCTAAGTTTCCTTGATTATTAAGAAGAACCTGCATGAACTCTGCCTTTGACTTAGGTTTTTCATTAATAGCTAAACGTAATATGGTATTTTCCATATCATTTAAACCGTTAATAATGCTTGGAAACCTCTTTAAGTGTGACTTAACGGCATCACCTAAATAATCGAACTGATAATCGTTATAATCGGTTAAATTTTCTAAACGTATTGGGTTATTACTACAGTATAATTGCCAAACATAATCAGCATACTCTGCATCGTCTTGGGTTAATACTTTCTTATTACTATATAAATTCAATAATTGTGCATCAGTGAGCTCGTTCAGACTATACATTTTATCTGAATCATCTTCTTTACCACTGCAGGCTAGGGAAATTTGAGCGTATTTACGATGTGTTAATAACCAACTAATTACCGCCAGCATGTTCACTTGACAAAAAAGGTCGTACTCAAACCATAATATAATGTGGTCTTGCTGCTTATGGCTACACAAAGACCTATATTCTTTTAAAGTTTTTTCAATAAACCAAGATTTTGAAACTTTATAATTTTTATGAAGGAATTCGAATCTTGCTTTCCAAAATGTTTCTGTTCCTACGTTTGGTAAAGTCTTTCCTTCACATAACATCTCGTTCCATGTGATTACATCGCCATCGAGGTTTAATTTTTGGAGACGTTGGGTAAAATTATCCCCATTGGTAATGTGCAAAAGAGAACTCATACCAGCTTAATTTAGTTTGAATGGATTAAAAATAACACTTATAACAACGTTATAAAATAATTTAACAGAAAACAAATTGAAGTTTGCATATAAAGTAATTCAGGTGCTTAGCCGCCCACGCGCTTGACTTTGAAGCCTTTATCTTTTAAAATAGTCATAATTTTATCACGAAAATCTCCTTGAATAATAATTTTATCATCTTTAAAACTGCCGCCAACACTTAATTTGGTCTTTATTTCTTTTGCCAAATTCTTAAAATCTTCATTTGCACCAGTGTATCCCTCTAAAATTGTAATGGGTTTACCTTTTCGCTTTTCGTATTTACAAATAATAGGGTCGTCTTGTAACCAGATTGTATTTTCATTCTCCTTTTCAGGTGGTACATCTTGCGGTTCATGATCAGGAAAAAGATTCTTTAATTGGTCTTGTAAGTCCATCGCCTATTTTTTTATCAATCCTAACTCAATCAATCGCTCATGCAAAAATTCACCTGCAGTAATATCGGTATATAACTTAGGATGCTTTTCGTCAATGCAATTTTCTAAACAATTAAGAGGCATTTCACTAACTGGGTGCATAAAAAATGGAACAGAATATCTAGAGGTTCCCCAAAGCTCTCTTGGTGGGTTAACTACTTGATGTATGGTAGATAGTAATTTGTTGTTGGTTAAACGAGAAAGCATATCACCAACGTTGATCATTAATTGATCCGGCCTAGCAATCGCATCTACCCATTCACCATCATGATTCTTTACCTGTAGCCCTTTACCATGAGCACCCATTAATAAAGTTATTAAATTAATATCGCCATGAGCTGCAGCCCTTACGGCATTTTTAGGTTCTGATGTTATTGGTGGGTAATGTATTGGACGTAAAATTGAATTTCCGTTCTTTATAAAATCATCAAAATAAAATTCATCTAATTTTAAATGTAATGCCAAAGCACGTAAAACGTATTTTGCAGTTTTCTCTAGCATTTTATAGGTTTCTTTACCTACTACGTTAAATTTTGGAAGTTCTTTAACAATAACATTATCTGGGTATTCCTTTTCTAATGCTTCATTGTCCTCAACATACTGTCCGAAATGCCAGAATTCTTTTAAATCCCCTTCTTTTCTTCCTTTGGCATGTTCTTTTCCAAATGAAGTATATCCACGTTGACCACCAATACCTTCTATTTGGTAACCATCTTTTATTTCTTCAGGTAAATTAAAAAATTCTTTTATTTCTGCATATAATGAATCAACTAATTCATCTGAAAGAAAATGTCCGCCTAAAGCAACGAAACCAATCTCTTCAAAGGCCTTACCAATTTCATTAATAAACTTTTGTTTTCTTTTTGGATCTTCCGAAAGAAAATCTGACAAATCAACACTAGGTACCAAGCTCATGTTTTTATGGAATTTATGTAAAATTAATAATTATTACCGATTTACAAGCAGTGTTATAAATGTTAGTTGATGAACGCATTTTTGTTACATTTATATTTTATTAGCAAAACATATAGTCTTTATGAATTTCAAACATTTTCAAGTAGCTGACGATATTAAGGTAAAGCTATTTAAATCAATGCTTAAGCCACGAATGATAGAGGAGAAGATGTTAATTCTTCTACGCCAGGGTAAAGTGTCTAAATGGTTTAGTGGTATTGGGCAAGAAGCTATTTCAGTAGGGGTTACCAGTGCAATGCATAATGATGAATATATATTGCCAATGCATAGAAATTTAGGAGTATTTACCACTAGAGAAATACCATTGTACCGACTTTTTACACAATGGCAAGGTAAGGCAAGCGGTTTTACTCAAGGTCGTGACCGTAGTTTTCATTTTGGCACACAAGAGTTTAAGATAATAGGAATGATTTCTCATTTGGGCCCTCAGTTAGGGGTAGCAGATGGTATAGCTCTTGCTCATAAATTAAGAAATGAAAAGAAAGTAACCGCTGTTTTTACGGGTGAAGGTGCAACAAGTGAAGGTGACTTTCATGAAGCCTTAAATGTTGCTGCCGTATGGGAATTGCCTGTTTTGTTTTGTATTGAAAACAATGGATACGGTTTATCGACACCTACTAACGAACAATTTAGATGTGAAAACCTAGCCGATAAGGGAATTGGTTACGGAATGGAATCTCATATTATTGATGGTAATAACATCTTAGAGGTATACTCCAAAGTGTCAGAATTGATGGAGGATATGAGAAATAATCCACGACCAGTTTTACTTGAATTTAAAACATTTCGTATGCGAGGGCATGAAGAAGCCAGTGGTACCAAATATGTTCCGCAAGAGCTTTTAGACACCTGGGCAGAGAAGGATCCGTTAGAAAATTTCACCTCTTTTTTAAGGAAAGAAAAATTACTTACAGACGATATTATCGATGGCATTAGAACTGAAATCCAGGCCGAAATTGATGAGCATTTACAAATAGCATACGCTGAAGAATCAATAATACCAAATGAAAGTAAAGAGTTAAGTGAGGTATACCAAGATTTTGAATATAAAGATATTGAACCTAGTATACATGCTAAAAATATACGTTTAATTGATGCAATTTCTGATGGATTAAGAGGGTCGATGAAAAAATTCGACAACCTTGTTATCATGGGGCAAGATGTTGCTGAATATGGCGGAGTGTTTAAAATTACAGATGGCTTTGTTGAAGATTTTGGAAAGGAACGCGTGCGCAATACGCCCATTTGTGAATCGGCAATAGTTTCTGCAGCAATGGGGTTATCTATTAATGGTGTAAAAGCCGTAATGGAAATGCAATTTGCGGACTTTGCAAGTACTGGCTTCAATCCTATTGTGAATTATTTAGCTAAGAGTTTTTACCGATGGGGAGAAAAAGCTGACGTAGTTATACGTATGCCATGTGGCGGGGGAGTAGCTGCTGGTCCCTTCCATTCACAAACCAATGAAGCTTGGTTTACCAAAACTCCAGGACTTAAAGTAGTGTACCCTGCATTTCCTTATGATGCTAAAGGTTTATTGGCAACAGCTATTGAAGACCCAAACCCTGTACTTTTTTTTGAACATAAGGGTTTATATAGAAGTATGTATCAAGAAGTACCGGTTAATTATTATACGTTACCCTTTGGTAAGGCTAGTCTTCTTAGAGAAGGATCTTCGATTACCATTGTTACCTACGGTGCAGGAGTGCATTGGGCTTTAGAATGTTTAGATAATAATATGGAAATTCAGGCCGACTTACTAGATTTAAGAACCTTGCAGCCTTTAGATATTAATGCTATTTATGATTCTGTTAAAAAAACGAGTAAACTTATCATCCTACAAGAAGATAGTTTATTTGGCGGTATTGCAAGCGATATTTCAGCTTTAGTAATGGAGAATTGCTTTGAGTATTTAGATGGACCTATACAAAGAGTAGGTAGTTTGGAGACTCCAATTCCATTTGACTCAAAATTAGAACAACAATATCTTGCCAAATCTCGATTTGAATCTGCTTTATTAGAACTTATGGCTTATTAAGCATATACGTTAACATTATTCTTAAAAGAGCCAAAGGGTCACATACTTTAGTTGGATATTTGCGTTATATGTTGGATTATAATGGATTTGAATCCATCCAAAAATTAAGAATTAACGTATATAGAATCAAACCTAATAAATTTACTTATGAAAAAAATGATTTGGCTATTTAGTATTGTTCTTTTAGCATCTTCTTGCTCTGTATCAAAAGACGCACGTGGAAAAAGAAACCTATTAAGCGGAACTTGGACATTGAACAATGTTGCTTTTGAAGGGAATACTGGTAACGTAAAAGCAGTCTTATTTAATGACGTAGAAGATATATGTCTTGAGGGCAGTGAGTGGTTCTTTCGTGACAATAACAGTACTGGTAGATATACTATTAATCAGTCATCTCTTTGTAATGGTGGAGACCGTTATATTAGATGGTCTGTTGTAGAACGCGAAGAAAATTACACTAGTCAGTTACAGTTTAAATTTATCAATGCAAAGAATCAGGATATTTCTGGTGGAGCGGGCTACCGTTTAAATATTGATACGTTAACGGAATATGCAATGATTTTGAAATCTAATGCAATGGTTGACGGTACTTCGGTAAACGTAGTATATGAATTCACTAAAAAATAATAACCTACTTTAAAATTAATTATAAGCTTATGAAAACAATGATAATACGTAAAACTAGTTACATAATCGCTCTTGCCATGGTAATGAGCTGTAGTACAGTTAAAAACGCAAATAAAACTCAAAAAGGTGCTGTTATAGGTGCTGCAGGTGGTGCAGTGGTTGGCGGTGTTTTAGGAAATAATGTTGGTAGTGGAAACAATACTGCTCTTGGAGCAATTTTAGGTGCCGCGATTGGTGGTGCTGCAGG